>Ga0207686_10001511_pt1 | contig 13110 bp, 11 predicted proteins | sample KBSM24metaG_FD_184396 | JGI IMG/M metagenome (GOLD analysis project Ga0207686, IMG submission 184396) | Miscanthus rhizosphere microbial communities from Kellogg Biological Station, Michigan, USA - KBS M2-4 metaG (SPAdes) (version 2) | ecosystem: Host-associated > Plants > Roots > Rhizosphere >...
CATCAATTGCTTTGAGACGCGCAGGAATGGATTCAGCGACGTCATCGGATCCTGGAAGATCATCGCCATTCGCTTGCCGCGCAGTTCACGAATCTCACGCGGCGACAGCTTTAAGACGTCGCGTCCGTGAAAGACGACTGAGCCCGAGACGATTCTCCCCGGCGGCTCGGGCACCAGACGCATCAGCGAAAGACTGGCCACGGATTTTCCGGAACCCGACTCACCCACGACGCCCAGCGTGTCGCCGCGTTTGATTTCGAAGCTGATGCCGTCGACAGCCTTTACTACGCCGTCCTCAGTTTCGAAATGCGTGCGGAGATCTGAAACCGTCAGCAGGTTGCCGTTGTTTGTTTCTGCCATCACCCGTTACTGATCCATCCGCTCACGCGGATACTACTCACCTCGTCCTTAACTGCTCACTGCCCACAGCTCACTGCTCACTGCTCACTGTTTTTTCATCTGCGGATCCAACGCATCGCGCAATCCGTCGCCGACGAAGTTCAGACAGAACAGCATCAGCGCCATGGTTACGCCCGGAAAAATCATTAGCCACGGATAGACGGCCAGACTCTGCGCGCCTTCCGCTGCCAGGCTGCCCCATGAAACTCTTGGTGGGCGCACCCCGAGACCGAGAAAGGACAAGAATGCTTCACTCAGCATGACCGTCGGGATCGTCAGGGTGGCATACACAATCACCGGCCCCAGCGCATTCGGGATCAAATGTCGAAAGATGATTCGCGGCGTGGACACGCCGGTCGCGCGCGCCGCCAGAACGAAGTCCTGATTCTTAAGTGACATGACCTGGCCGCGCACGATGCGCGCCATCGTTAACCAGGACACCGCGCCGAGCGCGATGAACAGCTCGATGATTTGACCAAACGGCGTCTTAGCCGGCAGCAGGGCCAACAAAACGATGACGATGATTACGTAAGGCAACGAATAGAGCACATCAACGATGCGCATCATCAGGTCGTCGAGGCGGCCCCCGATGTAGCCCGCCGTCGCGCCGTACGTTACTCCGATCAGTAACGAAACGATCGTCGCGATCAACGCCACCATCAGCGAAATCTGTCCGCCGGAGAGGACGCGCGCGAGGATGTCGCGGCCGGCCGTGTCCGTTCCCATCGGATGTTGCCATGAGAATTGGCCGCCGGCCGTACGAAACGGCGGAAACGCTTTGGTCAGCGATGCGTCGCGCGGAATGAAATCGTAAGGATGACCGCTGGCTTTCTCAATTAATGTTGGACCGACCAGGCAAGCCAGCGCGATCACAATCACGATCATCATGCCAAGTGCGGCGAGCCGGTTTCTGACCAACCTGCGCCAGGCATCGCGCCACAAGGAAGTTCCGACCTCAACTTCGCCGCTCACAATCTCGCTGACGTCGCGTTCGGCGACCGCGTATTCGGGCCCGACGTGCAGTTCCGTGTCGCTTACTCGCGGTTTGGTTTGATCGTCGAATTCGGGCATCTGCGATTCAATACTTGATTCGGGGATCGATGACGGCGTACGAGATATCGACCAGCAGATTAAAAACCAGGACTGAGATTGCGATGAACGCGACGATGCCAAGGATCAGTGGCTCGTCGCGATTGAAACACGCGTTGATGAAATAATTTCCGAGTCCGGGAAGCGCGAAGATTTTCTCGACGACTACCGTCCCGGTAATCAGAAATGCCAGCGCTGGTCCGGAGAAAGAAATGACCGGCAGCAATCCGCCGCGCAATGCATGTCTCGTCACCACCTGCCATTCACTCAGGCCTTTCGCGCGCGCGGTGCGAATGTAGTCTGACCGCAGCACTTCCAACATTCCTGATCGGGTGAGCCGCGCGATGTAGGCGACGTAAATCGCTGACAGCGTAATCGCCGGCAGCACGATGCTCTTGCTGAGAAAGCCATTCCAAAGCGCCGGCGGAAACCAAAATAGCGTCAAAGAAAACAACAGGACGAGCAGCGGGCCCAGTACGAAATTAGGGATCGATATACCGAGCATGGCGATCACCATGCTCGATGAATCGAGCCATGAATTCTGCTTCAAGGCTGCCAGGGTGCCCATCGTAATGCCGACAATCAGCGCCAAAAGATACGCAGTGAAGCCAAGCGCGGCGGAAACCGGCAGCGCCCGCAGCAGAATCTGGTTGACCGATTGGCCTTCGTATCTCAGTGAGGTGCCAAAATCGAAGCGCCCGATATTGCGCAGGACCTTTCCGTACTGAACGTACCAGGGTTTGTCCAGGCCATACTTCTCGCGCAAATTCGCTTCCACCGCCGGGGCGATTTTCTTCTCGCCGCTGTAGAAGTTGCCGGGCGCGAGACGCACTAACGCCCAGGTGAGGGAGACGACCACGAACAGCATTGGAATGATGATGACGATGCGACGAACGATGAAACGAAGCATGTTAGTCAGTACCGCCGCGGTAGCGGGCGGTTGATCTGTCACAGTCAAGACCAGCAAAACGTGAAGCTAACCACCCGCTACCGCAGATGGCTCTGACATATCCGGCATTCCGTAATCCCACTTACTCGGATCGCGCTCAATGTATGCGTACTTCCAAGGGATGAGCGTCGCCGCATTCGGATACACGCCCTTCACATAAGGCTTCTTCATCAAACGCGTCGTGCCGACAGTCAACGGAATGACCGGCTGCGCATCAAGCAGCAGTTGTTCGGCCTGCGCCAGGAGTTTGTAACGCTCCAGATGATCCGTGGTCCGATTCGCCTGGTCCAGAAGCGCGACGTACTTCGGATCCCACCAGCCTGTCGCGTTGGTACCCTTCGGCGTGTAAAAGATGCTGAGAAACGTAAACGGATCCATGTAATCGGCCGACCAGCCGGTGCGCGAGATGCCTTTGTATTCAAGATTCGTCTGGGCCGTGGTGAACGTCTTATTCTCCATCACGCGCATCGAAATGGTCGCGCCCAGATTCTGCTTCCACTGCGCCTGAATAAATTCTGCATAAGGAAGATTATTGGCGTCCGGGTTCATAATCATTTCGATCTCGCTGGCTTCAAATTTCTTTGGATCGAAATTGCCGTTCGCGTCTTTGTAACCGGCCTCTGCAAGTAACTTCTTCGCTTGTTCCGGATCGAATGGATCACCTTTCGGCTGGGGGTATCCGGGAAAGATTCCGTTCGGCGTCATCGCCGTCAACGGCGCAACGTGCCGCCAGTCGGCCAACGCCTTCTTGTCGAGCGACATGTTCAGCGCCTTGCGCACGCGCACGTCCCTGGTCGGTCCCGCAGTCGTGTTGAAGTTATAGAAATCGATCGCCGCCTCAGGCGCGTCCATGAAGTCCTTGCGATGACCAATCACTTCGAGCCACGTTGCCGGCACTGTGTGGTTGTAGGTGACATCAAGCTCGCCGGCTTTGTACAGACTCAGCATCGTGACATTGTCGGCCAGCAGATAAAAAACAATTTTGTCGAGATGCACGTGCGCCGTATCCCAATACTGCGGGTCGCGAACCACCACGATGCGATCATAGTGCCGCCATGAATCGAGTTTGAAAGGACCGCTGGTAACGATCTTGTCGGCGTCAGTCCACGCTGATCCGAACTTTTCAATCGTCTTTTGATGAAGCGCGCGGAAGAACTGGTGCGGCATCATGCTGATGAAATAGGGCGTCGGTTGCATCAGCGAGATGCGCAAAGTGTAATCATCCGGCGCTTCGACACCGACGTCATCAGCCTTTACCGGCACCAATTGCTTGCCGGCGACGGCCGCTTTCAATTTCGGGTTCTTATCCAGTAAGTCGTTGCGCTTCTTGTCTTTGCCGGGAAGGACGAGCCGCAATGGCGCGTGCATCGTTTGATGCAAAGCGGTGTTGGCGAGCGACGCATTTCCATTGGCGTATTCGCTGGAGATCACGTCGGGCTGCGAACTCAACGCCACCGGGTTCGTCGAGTTGTCATCCGCGAAATCGCGTTCGAGTAGATAGTTCTTCGTGTTCGGATCGAAAACGAAGACTGCACCTTCATTAAAGGCTTGCGCGTACTTTATCGGGTACGCGAGTGATGCGTAACGGGCTCCAACCGACGGCGTCATGCCGCGCTGAATCGTATAAACAAAATCGCGGGCCGTGATTCGATCACCATTTGAGAAGCGGCCATCGCGGCGCAAATGAAAGAGGACCTCAGACCAGTCTTTGTTGACCTCCCAACTTTCAGCGAGCGCCGGGATAGGCTGGCTGCTTTTCGGATCATATTCAGCGAGGCCTTCAAACAGAGCCATCGAGATTCTGGCTTCGTTCTGTCCGATGGGTATCTGCGGATCGAGCGACTCAGGTTCCGAGCCCGACACGTACCGCAAAACGTTCTCGCGAGGCGGATCAGTTTTCCCAAAGAAGGTTTCGTTATTCGCAGAGGCGGTGCAGCCAACGACGAGCAAGCACGCCGACAGGACGCCGACAAGGAAAATTGATCGCGCAGCCGCAGCGGACATGTTGGGACAAGCAGTCAGTCGGAACCTGCAAATTATCACGAGATGGTTACTTCATCAATAACTTTACGTCGATTAGTTCGATAAGGCCCGCAGCTGCTCAAAGACTGCGATGACCTGCGCCCGCGTATCATCAAAACTTCCCGAGGTGTCGATCAAAAAATCCGCGTACTGTTTTTTAGCTTCCTGCGGCATTTGTGTGTCGATACGCGCTTGGGCGGCTTCACGCGAAAGTCCGTCACGCTTCATGAGCCGGTCAAGCTCAATCTCAGGCTCACAATAAACGACAATCAATTTGTCCAGTCGCTGATAACCGCCGGATTCAATCATGAGCGCGGCATCGATGATTACGATCCCGTGTGGATCGCGCGATTCGATTTCGCGAATCTGCTCGTCCTGGGCGGCCATAATCAGCGGGTGCAGGATCGAATTCAGTTTCTGCCGCTTACTCTTGTCCGCGAAAACAATTTGACCCAGCTTGGCACGATCAAGCGTGCCGTCGATGTTCAGCACGTCGCCAAAGGTGGCGACGACCGATTTCAATCCCCCGGTCTCAGGGGCCACCACATCGCGCGCGATCCGGTCGGCATCGATTACGTGACAACCCAATTCAGCGAACATGTGCAGCACATGAGACTTGCCGACCGCAATCGATCCGGTGAGCCCAACCTTCAGCATCATCTTCGCCACTTGGCCGCTTGCAAGGTGTTCTTCATCAGCATCGCTACGGTTAGCAAACCGACGCCGCCCGGTACCGGCGTTCTTTTTCCCGCGACTCGATCCGCCTCAGCCGGATGCACATCGCCCACCAGCGTGTAGCCCTTCTTTGCGATCGCGTCAACCCGCGCATCAGCATCGCGACCGAAGAAATCGCGCGCTTGATCCGGGTCACTTATCTTGTTGACGCCCACATCGATCACGACTGCGCCCGGTTTGATGAATTCAGCCCTGACGAATGCGGGCCGGCCAATCGCGGCCACGAGAATATCCGCCTGGCGGGTAACCGCCGGCAGGTCGCGCGTCTTTGAATGACAAATCGTTACGGTCGCGTGCCGTTGGAGCAACAGAGCGGCGACGGGCTTGCCGACGATTTGACTGCGGCCGATGATGCACGCGTTTGCGCCCTCGATTTGAATGTTATTTCGATCGAGCAACTCGATGATGCCCGCGGGGGTGCAGGGGACAAAGCGCGGCCGCCCCATAGCCAACAGGCCGACGTTCACCGGATGAAACGCATCGATGTCCTTAGCCGGATCGATTGCTTCGATGATTTCGATCTCGGCGATCTGTTTTGGCAGCGGCAACTGCACCAGGATGCCGTCGACGTCGTCGTCTTGATTCAGTTTCTTCACCACCTGCAACAGATCGCTCGTCGTGGTGGCGGCCGGCATCGGCAAATGCTCCGACGCAATGCCGACTTCCGCACACGCGCGAATCTTGTTGCGAACATAGACCGCCGAAGCCGGATCATCGCCAACAATCACCGCTGCCAGCCGCGGCGTTACGCCACGCTCACCTTTCAGCGCGGCAACTTCGCCGGCTACTCCTCGCTTGATCGCATCAGCCGCAATGCGGCCATCGAGCAATTCAGCGCGATGAGTCTTCTCGGCAATCATCGTGGTCATCGTAACATAGAAATTTGGACGCGGTTCCCGGACTTCGCTTGCGATTGAAAAGACATTACAACTAAGCTGTGTGTTCATAAATCATCAGCGCACTTTTTTCGCATGAAACAATTTGCATCGCTACTCGCTTTTCTTTCCCCAATCATTCTGTTGTTCGCGGTTGCCTGTGGTCCGAAGCGCTCGGCGAACGAGAAACGCTATCCCTTGAAAGGCAAGGTCGTCGACGTTAACAAGTCGGAACGCACCGCCACCATCAAGCACGAGGACATCCCCGGCTATATGCCCGGTATGACGATGGCTTTCAAGATTAAGAACGACGCCGATCTGGAAATGCTGAAAGCCGGCGACGACGTCTCGGCGAACCTGGTCGTCACCAACGTCGATTCATGGATCGAAGTCACCGCGATTGTTGAAGGCAATTCGCCTTTAACGCCAACCGCCGCGGTGCCGGGCGAGCCAAAGCCCGGCGATGAAATTCCCGACTTCCAGCTGATCAACCAGGACGACAAACGAATTCATTTGTCGCAATACAGAGGGAAGGCCCTGGCGCTTACGTTTGTTTACACGCGCTGTCCCCAACCCGATCAATGCACGCTCATGAGCACGAACTTCGCTGCAATTGAGAAAGCCTTGCAGGCCGAGCCGGATGTCTCAACGAAGACCCATCTGCTCACCATCAGTTTCGATCCTGATTACGACACCCCGAAAGTAATGCGCAGCTACGGCGCATCGCACTCGGAAAAATATTCAGATGAAACGTTTCAGCATTGGGAGTTTCTGACCGGCTCAGCTGACGAAGTGAAAGGCATCGCGCAATTTTTTGGGCTGCGCTACTTTCACGACACGTCCAGCGGTGAGGAACAAGTGATTCATTCTTTGCGAACCGCAGTAATCGGTCCGGACGGCAAGCTCTTCAAGTTATACCGCGGCAACGACTGGAAGCCGGATCAGATCGCAGAGGATTTGAAGACATTGGCTGGCCAAGCGAAATGAGCCGCGGATTACGCGGATAGACGCGGATTTAGCCGGAACGATCCTTTGCTCGATCTCCGCGCTTATCCGCGTCAATCTGCGTTCATCCGCGGTTCAATCTCCTACCAAATCTGACAACGTTGCTCAGGTGGCCGCACCATCGGATCACCCGCCTTGCACTGGTACGCGGCCGCGAACTGCGTCATGTTCGACAGCGGCCCGTTCACCCGAAATTTACCGAGCGGATGTGAATCGGTAGCCACCCGCAAGCGCGCCGCTTCGGGTCGAATGTTCTGCGCCCAAACCTGCGCCCAACCGAGAAAGAACCGCTGCTCCGGAGTGAAACCGTTGATGTCCTTTGGTCGCGGCTTGCCCTGCAAAGATTTCTGATAAGCCGCATAGGCCACGGTCAATCCACCTAAATCGGCGACCGATTCACCCACGACGAGTTGACCTTTCTGATGCAAGCCCGGCTCAACCTCGAATGAATCAAATTGTTTGACTATACAATTCGTGCGCTCGGTGAACTTCTTGTAATCGTCGGTGGTCCACCACATGACGAGGTTGCCATTCGCATCGAAACGTGCGCCGCTGTCATCGAAGCCGTGCGTCATCTCGTGACCAATCACGGCGCCGATGCCCCCGTAATTGAACGCGTCGTCGGCCTTCGGATCGTAAAAAGGCGGCTGCAGAATGCCGGCCGGAAAAACGATTTCGTTGAATTGCGGATTGTAGTAGGCGTTCACCGTCGGCGGCGACATGGTCCATTCGGTCTTGTCTACCGGCTGCCCGATTTTCGATGCGCCTCGCTTGAAATCAAATTCACCGACCGAAACGAAGTTGTTGTAGTAAGCACCGCGCCCAATCTTCAGGGCTTCATAGTCGCGCCACTTATCCGGGTAGCCGATCTTCCGGTTGTAGGCTGCTAACTTGGCGATGGCCTTTTGCCGCGTCTCGCTGCTCATCCAACTCAGCGTCGTCAAATCTTCGTTCAGCACAGCGATTAAGTTTGCCACCATCTGACGGGCGCGTTCGCGGGCCGCGGGCGTAAAAGTCTTCGACACATAAAGCTCTCCCAACGCTTCGCCCAGGGCGCGGTCGGTGCTGGCTACACAGCGCTTCCAACGCGGCAGCATCTCAGTCGTGCCCTGCAGATATTTGCCGTTAAAGTTGAAGCTCTCTTCGACGAACTTCGAAGACAAGGTATTCGAGGCGGCATTCAACAGATGCCAGCGCAGATAGACTTTCCAATCGTCAATCGGTGTGTCCTTCAAAATTTTGTCGGCAGCCTTGAAGTAATCGGGCTGGGCCACATTGACTCTGCCAACCTGCGGCAGATTGATGTTGCGAAAGTAGCGGCCCCAATCGAAGTCCGGCGTCAATTCGATCAGCATCCCTTTGGTCATCGGATGATAGTTGGCTTCGGGATTGCGACGCTGAACGCGCGTCGATGAATTCTCAGCCAGTTTGGTTTCGATCTTCATCACGGTGGCCGCTTCCCGCGCCGCTTGTTCGGGCCCATCACCCAGCAGCTCGAAAGTGCGGGCGACGTGCTTCTCATATTCCGCGCGCGTCGCCTTCATCTTGGCGTCATCGCTCGTGTAGTAGTCGCGGTCGGGCAAGCCCAGTCCGCCCTGCACCAACTGCGCGATCATCTGCGTTGAATCTTTGAAGTCCTGGCTGGCGCCAAATCCGAAAATCACTGGAATGCGGAGCGTGTGGAACAACGCGATTTCATCTTCCAGGCTCAGCAGGTCTGAAATCTTCGCGATGCGATCGAGTTCACCCTGAAGCGGTTTGATACCCGCAGCTTCAATCTCCGGCTCGTTCATGCACGATCCGTAGAAGTCGGCGATCTTCTGCTCATTGCCCGTAAGATTTTTCTTCTTCGGCAGTCCCTCGAGAATGTCATGCAGAACATTTTGGTTCTGCTCGTCGAGTTGCGTAAAACGGCCCCACACCGAATAAGCACCGGGAATCGGGTTCTTCGCCTTCCACCCACCGCTCGCAAACTGGTTGAAATCCTGACAAGCACTAACGCTGCGATCGATGCTCGAAAAATCGAAGCCGTAAGCAACTGCCTGTTGCGGATCGGCGGCGAATACATCGATGGTCGATAAATCGGACGCTGCGGAATTCGCCTGCGTGGTGCGAATGCGGGTCGCGGCAAAGATGACTAAGGAAATGAGAATTACAGTCGTAAACACACGACGATAAGACATGGTCCAACCTCCGTAGCAAAGATTTAGTTTTTTTTGAGGGAACGAAGAGATGTTATGACTTGCAGATCGAAAAGGCAAAAGACGGCGACAATCGATCAGGACAGCACGCGGCGTTCAAGTTCAGCGATCCGGCGGCCGTGAAGTCTTATTTCAGCACGTAATTCCTGGAATTCCAGGAAAGCCCCATCAAGCTTCTCGCCCAGTCTTTGAATTTGAATTTGGACCGCTTCCCAAATCGGCCGAGTTTCCTTCAGCCGCTCATCGACCCGCTGTTCTAAGTTGGTCAACCGCTGATCTAAGGCCGCTATGTTCTTCGCCATGGCCGCTTGCTGCGTCCGAAGTTCTGTGACGTCAGAGCGAAGTTCTGTGACTTCGGAGCGGAGTTCTGTGACTTCGGAGCGGAGTTCTGTGACGTCATTTCGCAGATCCGATTGTCCAGCTCGCAAGGCGATCAGCTCATCCAGTACGCGCTTCTGAAACGCTCGGGTCGCTAAGTCCTGTGTGGGTTTATCGAAGTCCTGTGTGGGTTTATCGTCCATCGCTTTATGGCGAGATCATAGCACGCGATTTAGAGATTTCAACGTAAAGGAAATTGCAAGAGGCAGGGCTATGACTTCAACTTTTTGATCTCTTCGATGAGCACCGGTACGGCTTCAAAAAGATCGCCGACGATGCCGTAGTCAGCGATGTCGAAGATAGGCGCTTCCGGATCTTTATTGATGGCCACGATGGTCTGAGAGTTCTTCATGCCGACGAGATGTTGAATCGCGCCGGAGATGCCCACGGCCACGTAGAGCTTCGGCGCGACAGTCTGTCCGGACGATCCAATCTGTCGATCAATCGGCAGCCATTCAGCGTCACAAATCGGACGCGACGCCGCCAGATCACCGCCCAGAGCTTCTGCCAATTTCTCAGCCAGGGCGAGATTGTCTTTGCTTTTTATGCCGCGACCGACGGCGACGATGATGTCCGCCTTACTGAGATCGACCGCTTGCTTGGCTTCCTGGAACGGCGCTTCCGGTTTCATGCGGACTTCGCCAACCTCGACATTCATCGACTCGACGGGCGCGCCGCTTCCCTTCGCGGCCTGATCACCGCGAAATGCCCCCGACTGAAAAGTCACAAACGTCGGCGGTTCGCCCTCGGCGACGACATCAGCATCAAGTTTTCCCAGGAAGATGCGGCGAGTGAAAGTCGCTTTGCCGCCGTCGACGTTCATGCGAATGCAATCGCCAATCAATCCCTTCTGGAACCGCGCCGCGACTTTCGGCGCAAAGTCGCGCGCCAGATACGTATGCGACATGAACACATAAGAAGGGTTGGTGGCGCGGATGACCTTTTCCAGCGCGTCCGCATAAGCATCGGGTGTGTAATCTGCGAGCTTGTCGTTCTCGGCGGAAATCACCTTTTCGACATCATACGCACCAATCTCATTTGCCAACGATGAAGCACCGAGCACGACGGCAGAGACTTTCGCGCCCATGTCGGTGCCGAGTTTCTGCGCCGCAGCAATCGCTTCCAGCGAAGTCTTGTTCAGCGTGCCCGCTTTGTGTTCGATGAATACGAGGATGCTCATTACAGTTAGATCACGCGCGCTTCAGTGCGTAGCTTCTCTGCCAATTCAACCGCGCCCTTCTTCGCATCGCCACCGCCAAGAAACTGGGTCTGCTTCGATTTTTGCGGCAGGTAAATCTTCTCAATGCGCTGATGTGAAGTCTGGCCGGCGATTTCAGCATTGGGCGAGACTTCCTTAATCTCCTTCTTCTTGGCAGCCATGATGCCTTTCAGCGTGGCATAACGAATCTGACTGATGCCGGATTGAATGGTCAGCAACGCCGGCCGGGGCATCGTGTACCACTGATACCAGCCACTCTCAAGTTCGCGTTTGACGCGCAGTTGCTCACCGCTGGCATCGACTTCGATCACGATCGTCGCGTGCGGTAAACCAAGAATCTCGGCCAGAATCACGCCGGTCTGAGCATAACCATAGTCGTCGGACTGGAGACCCGTCATCACCAGATCCGCGTTCTCATCGCGAATCGCCTCAGCGAGTACTGCCGCGGCAGCGAACGGTGAAAGGTGTACGACGTTATCGCCGAGCACGTGAATGGCGCGGTCTGCGCCACGCGCCAGCGCGTCCTTGATCACGCTCTTGGCGCGTGCCGGACCCATCGATACAACGACGACTTCGCCGGATCCCACCTTCTCTCTGATCCGCAAAGCTTCTTCGAGCGCATAGCCGTCGGACTCGTTGACTTCAAAAGAAAGATCGGCTTCCTCGATCCAGGTCGAGTCCTTATTGATGCGCAGGACCGCGTCTTTATTCGCGACCTGCTTCATGAGAACGAGAATCTTCATATTGAGTCATTGATCCATTTACTCATTGATTCAATGAAGCAATGAGCCGATGAATCAATCTTCCTCATAGCGCTTGAACAACAACGCCGCATTCGTGCCGCCAAAGCCAAAACTATTAGAGAGCGCGTATTTGATTGTAGCTTCACGTGCCTGGTTAGGGATGTAATCGAGATCACAATCGGGGTCGGGTTGTTCGTAATTTATTGTCGGCAGCAGCAGGTTGCGATGAATCGAAAGCACCGAGAAAACACCTTCGACGCCGCCGGCGGCGCCCAGCAGATGACCCGTCATCGACTTTGTCGAACTGATGGCCATCTCCTTGGCGTGATCGCCGAAGGTCTTCTTGATAGCCATCGTCTCGAACTTGTCATTGTAAGGCGTTGAGGTCCCGTGCGCATTTATGTATTCGACCTGGTCCGGCTCGACCCCGGCATCAGCCAGCGCTTTCTTCATGACGCGCACCGCGCCGGAACCGCTCTGGTCCGGCATGGTGATGTGGAAGGCGTCGCCGGTCATGCCATAGCCGACAACTTCGCAGTAGATGCGCGCGCCGCGTTTCCTGGCAAACTCGAGCTCTTCCAAAATCAGAATGCCTGCGCCTTCGCCGATGACGAAGCCGTCACGATGCAATTCGAACGGCCGCGATGCGTGCACCGGATCATCGTTGCGCGTCGACAGTGCGCGCAACGCCGCAAATCCCGCCACGCTCATCGGCGTGATCGCCGATTCGGCGCCGCCGCAAATCATCGCGTCCGCATCGCCACGCTGAATGATTTTGAAACTGTCGCCGATGGCGTGCGCGCCGGCTGAACAAGCCGTGGCCGTGGCCGAGTTTGGTCCCTTCGCATTGTGGCGAATTGAAACCTGGCCGGAAGCGAGATTGACGATGGCCGACGGAATAAAAAAAGGCGAGATGCGTCCCGGCCCGTCCTTCAAAAGCTTCTCATGCTCGCGCTCGATGGCCCAGAAATCGCCGATGCCGCTGCTGATGTAAGTGCCGACGCCTTCCGCAACCTCGTCGGTTATCTTCAGTCCGCTGTCGTCGACCGCTTCCTGCGAAGCCGCAATCGCGTACTGAATGAAAGCGCCCATCTTGCGCGCTTCCTTTTTCTCGACATAGTTCAACGGATCGAAGTCTTTGACTTCGCAGGCAAACCGCACCGAGAACCTTTCGGTATCGAATTTTTTGATGTAATCAGCGCCGCTGCGGCCTGCCTTGAGCGCGGTCCAGGTGGTCTCGACGGAATTTCCACACGGGGTGATCAGACCGAGGCCAGTAACAACTACGCGACGCTTCAAAACGAAGTTCTCCATATGAAAATGTAGGGGCAGAATCGGTCCCTGCCCGCGTTACCATTCAAATCGAGCGCGGGCAGCGACAAGCCTGCCCCTACATTCTTACTTACTGGCGGCCTTATGCTGATCGATATAGTTGTACGCGTCGCGCACGCTCTGAATTTTCTCGGCGTCCTCGTCGGGAATTTCGATGCCGAAT
>Ga0207686_10001512_pt1 | contig 13106 bp, 4 predicted proteins | sample KBSM24metaG_FD_184396 | JGI IMG/M metagenome (GOLD analysis project Ga0207686, IMG submission 184396) | Miscanthus rhizosphere microbial communities from Kellogg Biological Station, Michigan, USA - KBS M2-4 metaG (SPAdes) (version 2) | ecosystem: Host-associated > Plants > Roots > Rhizosphere >...
GTCCTTCAGAATACCGGGCGTCCGTACATCGCGAGAATCGACATCGAGATTGCGGATCTCGACAGCCGCGTGAATGCATTCGTGAAACAAATCGCGCAGCGCGATCTCGGCAGCCACGCGAACGCGCGAGCTCTCTATGAGCTGCTTCTGAAGCCGGCGGCTTCCGTTCTGCGCTCGAAGAAATCGCTCTGCCTGATTCCAGACGGGCCATTATGGAGGTTGCCGTTTCAGGCGCTCGTGGACGGCAGGAACAAGTACGTCATCGAGCGCAATACGATTTTCTATACGCCGTCCCTGTCCCTGCTGGCGTGGTATGGGCGCCACCCCGCGAAACGCGACGCCGCGAAAGCGAGCGTCCTGGTCCTCGCCAATCCGCGATTGACCGCCGAGACCGTCCAGATGGCGCAAGCGATCCAGCGCGATGAGGACCTCGCTCCGCTGCCCGAGGCCGAGGAGGAAGCGCGCCAGATCGAGGCCATGTATGGCGGCGATGCGAGAGTGGTCACCGGCACGGAAGCGACGGAGGCGTTCCTCAAACGCAATGCCGCCGGCTATCGCATCATTCACCTGGCCACGCATGCGTCGTTCAACGATACCAGTCCGCTCCATTCCCATCTCGTGCTGGCGGCGGGGCGGGACTCGACGGAAGACGGCCTGCTCGAGGCGCACGAGATCATGAACCTCGACTTCGCGCCCGACCTGGTCGTGCTGTCGAGCTGCGAGACCGGCCGCGGCGAGTTTCGCGGCGGCGACGGCCTGGTCGGAATGTCGTGGGCCCTCCTGGTCGCCGGCTGCCCGACGGCGGTGGTGAGCCAGTGGAAAGTAGGATCGGCCAGCACCGCGAAACTGATGACCGAGTTTCACCGCCGCCTCTCCCGCGTCCCCCGGAACGAACGCCGCCGCGCCGCCGCCCGCGCCCTGCGCGAAGCTCACCTCGCGGTCATGCACATGCCCCAATACCAGTATCCATACGACTGGTCGGCCTTCATGGTGGTGGGGAACGGGTGGTGAGGGAACGTTGCCCAAAGGTTTAACTCAGAGGATGTGGGTGCCGCTGCCCTCAGCGGCACCGCGACCGCTGAGGGCAGCGGTCGCCACATTTTCAGTCGCGCGAGCTACAGCTCGCGAGCCAAAAGGTCTGCAACGCGAGCCCAAGGTTTTGGTTCGCGCGTTCTTTCGCGAGCATCCGCTTGCGAAGTAGTCGCCGTCGCTGAATTCGTGCGCCCGGTCACAGTCGCGGCGGGGCCGAGGATCAATGATTCTCGGGTCATGAGACTCATCGCCCTCCTCGCCGCGAGCGTGCTCGCCCTCGGCGCATCCGGGCCGCGTCCGGCCGCGGTCTCGATTCCGAATCCGATTCTGTTCGTGACCCAGGTCCCGATCCCGGCCGACTTCACCACGGTCGCGTCGGCGTTCGGCAATCATCGCGGACAGGTCGACTCCGCGCCGCGCGGCGGCGATCTCTGGATCCGCTACCCCGACGGCTCGGCGAAGAACCTCACCCGCGTCGCCGGCTTCGGCATGGAAGGAATGCAGGGCGACGGCGCGATCGCGGTGCGCGAGCCGTCGGTGCACTGGAGCGGCACCAAGGCCCTCTTCAGCATGGTCATCGGCGCGCCGCGGCAGTATCAATGGAACGACTATTACTGGCAGATCTACGAGATCACCGGCCTCGCCCAGAACCAGACGCCGTCGATCCGCAGGATTCCGAATCAACCCGCGAGCTACAACAACGTCAGTCCGTTCTACGGCACCGACGAGCGCATCCTCTTCACCTCCGACCGGCCGCGCAACGGCGCGCGCCATCTCTATCCGCAGCTCGACGAATACGAAGAAGCGCCGACCGTGACGGGACTCTGGAGTCTGGATCCGAACAGCGGCGATCTGCGCATGCTCAATCACTCGCCGTCGGGCGTCTTCTCGCCGTTCATCGATAGTCATGGCCGGATCGTCTTCACGCGCTGGGATCACCTGCAGCGCGACCAGCAGGCCGACTCCGACGCGGTCGAAGGAGACAACTACGGCACGTTCGACTACGCGGACGAAAGCGAGAGCGCGGCGCGGCTGAATCAGCGCGTCGAAGTCTTTCCCGAGCCGCGCAGCTCGCGCGCCGATCTCCTCGCCGGCACGAACCTGGCCGGCTTCAGCATCAATCATTTCTTTCCGTGGGAGATCAACGAGGATGGAACGGCCGAGGAGACGCTGAACCATGTCGGACGGCACGAGCTGCATGAGTACTTCGATCGCAGCATCAACGACGACAGCGCCGTCCGGGAATTCATCGCCGCAGCCAGCGGCCGGATGAACCACAACGGGATCGACAATCTCTTCCAGATCCGCGAAGACCCGGCCCGCCCGGGCCGCTACTTCGGCACCGATGCACCGGAGTTCTACACGCACGCCGCGGGACAGATCGTGCGGCTCGACGCGGAGCCGTCGCGGCCCGCCGATCAGATCCAGGTCGAATACGTGACGCCGCGCGGGAACCCGAACGGCCACTATCGCGATCCGCTGCCGCTGTCGAACGGCACGCTGCTCGTGGTGCATACCGCCGAGACCCGCCGGGACGAGAACGACGGCACGCGCGCGCAGCCCGCGTCGCGTTACGCGCTTCGCATCAAGACGCTCGACGGCGAAACGCTGACGCAGGGCATCACCGCGAGCGTGCAGTACTGGGATCCCGACGTCCTCGTGACGTGGAGCGGCGCGCTGTGGGAGCTCAGCCCGGTCGAAGTGCGCGCCCGTCCGCGTCCGGTCGCGCGAACGGCTTCGCTCGAAGAGCCGGAGGCGCGGATCTTCCGCGAAGAGGGCGTCGATCCCGATGCATTCAAGCGCGACCTGGCCGCGAAGAACCTCGCGCTGGTCGTGAGCCGCAACGTCACCACGCGCGACGTTGCCGACAAACAGCAGCCGTTCAATCTCCACGTGGCCGGCACCGCGCCGGCCGCGACGTCGACGAAACAGTATGCCGTCGCGAGCATGCAGTTCTATCAAGGCGATCAACTCCGCGGCATCGGCGGCACGGCCTCGCCGCGCCCCGGCCGCCGCGTGCTCGCGCGGGCGATGCACGACGCCCCGAACGCGCCGGTGACGAAGATCGCCGGCGACGGATCGGTCGCCGCCTTCGTTCCCGCCCGCCGCGCGATGAGCTGGCAGACCACCGACGCCGCCGGAACCCCGGTCGTGCGCGAGCGCTACTGGATCACGTTCCAACCCGGCGAAGTCCGCGTCTGCGGCTCCTGCCACGGCGTGAACTCGCGCGACCAGCTCGGCCGCACCGCCCCGCAAAACTCCCCCGAAGCGCTGCGCGCGCTCCTGCGATCGTGGAAAGGCGACCAGCCGAAGAGCGGGCGGCGGCGCGCGGTTCGTCCGTAAGGGACGCTTTTTTCGGCTCCCCATACCAATATCGACCGCGAGTTTCCGTCAAGGGACGTGTCGTCACCGGTCACCTCGTCACGAGATTCGCTGTTTGACGGGCTGTTACGGTCCGAAGCGTCTTTGGGGGATTCGCATGTCGATCCGTCGTAGCGGAGGTTTGTCTCTGGGTCCAGGATTCCGTCGATGGTTCCTGGCGATCGCGGTCGTGCTCGCGACCGCCGGTATTCCGTGCCGCGGCGACGACGCAGCGACGCTCGCGGCGTTAGGCAAGGGCCGGTACCTCGTCGAGGTCGAACACACCGGCAATTCGGCTGATCTCGAAAACACCATCCGCCATCTTGCGGCGACCGTCGGCGGCCGTCTCGAGCCGTACGCATCGATGGACATGAACGCGTTCGTCATCGTCATGTCGCCGTCGAAAGTGCCGATTCTGCGTGGCCTTGCGCAAGTGAAATCGGTGACCGAATTGGCCGGCAGATGCCGTAACGGCGATTGCGCACAAACCAAGACATCCGGTGCCGCGATCGCTGTCAAATCCTCTTCTTCCGGCGCGTCGCAAGCCGCGCAGTCAGCCCGGTTCGGCGTAGCTGTGAACGCTTCCGCTTCCTGGAGCAGCGGAACATACAAGTACGACAGCGCCGGGGACATCCGCGCGATCGGTGCCGACAAATATGTCTATGACACCGCCGGTCGCCTGGTGAGCGGTACCGCGGACAAGGAGCGTTCCGGCCTCGAGAACCGTCAGGACTACAGCTACGACGGTTTCGGCAACCGGACGTTCACGACCACGACGAGCACCCTCAGATGCGCCGGCGGTACCGACTGTGCCGTGAACCCCGGTGTCGACCCCAAAACAAATCGCGTCAGCGGTTACGAATACGACGACGCCGGCAATGTCGAGCAGGCCGGCAGTGGCTACAGCTACGAGTACGACGGTACGGGCTCGATGGTGAAGGAGACATTCCCGGGCGGATCGTGGCAGTTCGTCTACACCGCCGATGGGAACCGGCTCGCCACCTACGGCGGCGGCAGTTGGCACTGGACTGTACGCGACGAGGACGGAACCGTCTTACGGGAGTTCACCAGCGTCGACGCGCAGAGCACATACGGTACGGCGTCATGGGCGTGGATGAAGGACTACGTCTATCGCGGCACGCGGCTTCTCGCCGCCGAGTCCCCCGCCGGACGATCGCACTTTCATCTCGACCACCTCGGCACACCGCGACTGATCACTGGCGACGCCGCGGAGACCATCGCCTATCACAGCTATTACCCGTTCGGCGCGGAGTTGGAGATCCTTCCGCGCGAGGGTGTCGAAGAGCACCTCAAGTTCACCGGCCACGAGCGCGACACGATTGCGGGCGACGTCCACACGCTCGACTACATGCGCGCGCGCTACGCCAGTCCGTTCCTCGGCAGGTTCACCAGCATCGATCCAGTGGGCGGCGATCCAACCCGGCCACAGTCGTGGAACCGCTACGCATACGTCCGTAACAACCCGATTCTCCTATCCGACTTCACCGGAATGGTCGATTCGCAGGAGGGCGGCTGCACGCAGGGAACGATGGGCGGATGCGCGTCGATCGCTGCTCAACAGTTGGACAAGCCGAAGCCTCTGGAGAGAACACCCAAGGAGGTGATGGCGGAGATCGCCCGTTTGGCTGCGGCTGGGGATCCGTTGGCCAAGGCCATCATCGCCGACAACGCCGGCATCGAGCCCACCTCGCATCCGGGCGAATGGCTGATCTTCGGTTGGGCTCAGGGAATGGTATCCGGTACCGCGGCAACCACCACAACGGTTGTCGGAGAGACAGCCACCGCGGGCAGTACCGGTGCCGCGCGAACAACGCTGGCGCGTGAGCTCGGAAAGGCGGGAGAGGAAGCGGTCGGAATCGCCGGGCCGAAGCATGCGATACCGTCTCTGACGAGAACCGCTGCACGGCGGATACCAGACAGGATGACAACGACGACGATTGAAGAAGTCAAGAATACAGCCCGAGTCACCCTCACGAATCAGCTTCGTGATTTTCACCAGTGGGCTCAATACAACGGGCTTCAGTTCATTCTACATGTACGCTCCGATGCAGTCATATCACCCGCACTCAAAGCGCTCGAGGCCGCGGGAAAGTTGATCATTAAGCCATTCTGACAATGAACGCAGAAACATTGAAATCCGAAGACGAGCTTGTTGCCCGGGCGCTCCTTACCGTGGGGCTGCAGGTGAATAGCGTCTACGACCTCGTGAATTCAAAGCTGTTGCGCCCGGAGGCCGTTCCCTTGTTGCTCGAGTTACTGCCGACGCTTCGACACCCACGCATCCGGGAAGGCGTCGTTCGCGCGCTGACCGATAAGGCCGCACGGCCCGCCGGTGCGCTGCCAATCCTCGGCGAATACAAGCGGGCTGTGACGGAAGGAGCGATGGGGCTGGCGTGGGCCGCCGGCAACGCACTCGCGGTCGTAGCGGATCCGACGCTCTTTGACGAGCTGGTGCGCCTTGTTCGGATCAAAGAGCATGGCATCGCTCGACAAATGCTGGCAGTCGCGCTCGGAACGATCCGTGATCCGCGGGCGATCCCCGTGCTCGTGGAACTGCTGCATGACGAAGATGTCGTCGGACACGCGTTGATCGGTTTGAGTAGGCTCCGGCCCGGTCGAGAGATCCAGGCAGCCGTTGAGCCGCTCCTGTCGCATCCGGTTGCCTGGATACGCAAAGAAGCAAAAAAGCTCCTGCAGAAAGTCGCCTAGGGGGTCACATGTCGATTCGTCGTAACGAACGTCTGTCCGCGGTTCTTGCGCTGGTTTTGTGCGCCGCGATCGCACGGCCCGCGGCCGCCGCCGCTAAAGAGTCGATCACAATTACGTTCTCCGGAACAACCGTCACCGCTAAGGGAATCACTCCAAAAGCGTCCGTGCTCTTCTTTGCGATCGTCACTGAAGCGATGCCGTGGACGGAAGGGGTGGCGAAACTCGAACGAGTGGTTGCCGATGACGACGGCGACGGCATTGTGATCTTCACAATGCCGGCGGAAAGGGCAGTGCCGCCGCGTTCGATCTGGGCCGCTTGCGACCTGGACAACGGAGAGCTCGCAATCGCGGGACCGGGAACGTATTTGCCGCAGCGCATCGCGATGCCTGGGAATGGTCTAAGACGGGGAGCGAACGGGCAAATTGAAAAGCTCGACCTGGGCTCACAGTGGTTGGAAGTTGCGGTCGTACGCCCGAAACAGGGTGCGTGGACGACGACGATCTACGACGGAGGCCTGGGGGACGAAGACGAAGTCAACAACGGTCACGTGGTCCGCGGATTTGCCGGTCTCAAAGCGCTCACTGGAGGGGTAGCACCCGATCACCTCACCGGACGCGACGTCGTCATCGTCATTGATCCGGGAAAAATGCGCTACTACGCCAGCCGGATCGACCAGTGAGCGAGATTCCGATGAAACGTGCCCTCTTGCCGCTCCTCCTTCTGTCCGCTCTCGCTCTGTCAACTGCCGCCGGAGAACATCCGCTCCTCGAGCGGGGCTTCGTGCCCGACAAGGTCTTTCAGTTGACCGATCTCGACTCGGTCAATGTCTTCAACGGCAATCTCATCGTCACGATCCCGATCGGACCGCGCTACTCGGCCAGCGGAGGACAGACGTGGGGGCTGACGCTGACCTACAACAGCAAGGTCTGGGACCATCGCCAGCAGTCGATCACGCCCTTCTACCACGAGTCGATTCCCAGTCGTTGGTCGAACGCCGGTATGGGATGGGTCATCTCGTTTGGAAAATTCGCCGTGCAGCATGATGGCCCTTCCCAGTCATCCGGCCTGCACTATCAGAGCAGCGACGGAGGCGACCACGTCTTCACCGGGCTGCTGCACAATGGCGAGACGCCCGTGGATCGTGACCCACCAACGGTGGGTGTCTATTACACACGCGACGGCTCGTACATTCGACTACGCCAGCAATCTAACAACAACCTGATCGTCGAATTACCGGATGGCACAATGCAGGAGTTCCAGCCGGTCCCCAACACGAATAACGAGCAATTCGTGATCACCAGCATCCATGACCAGGTGCTCGTCGACGGGGATTACCCCAACCGGATCAACATTACTTATCCGCCGGCGTCGATGGCGCCGGCGCAGTGCATCTCGCCGTCCAGCCTGTGGAAGATCTCCGACCGGCATGACCATGTGATCTGGGTTTGCTTTCGCGACATCGATTATCCCGAGTCGTTCTGGAATGGCGAAGTCGTCGACAAAGTGGTCGTTGACGCGCCGCCTGATCCTGACACCGGCGCTTCGCGCAAGGCGGTCTGGGATTTCGGCTACGAGTCGTTCAGCATCGCCCGCGGTTACGGCGACACGAATCCGAACAACTCGTACAACGTTCTCGTGCCGTTTCTCACCTCGCTCAAACGCCCGGACGATCTGACGTTCGCGATGCAATACGTCACGAACCCATACCCGTATACCGAGACCGACTCCGGCGAGTTGCGGGAAATGAAGCTCCCGACCGGCGGAAAGGTCGCCTGGACGTACCAGAGCTACAGAATTCCGACAGATGCTTGCAACTCGCTCACCTGGTTGCAGTTCGCTCCAGGTGTGCACACTCGCCAGCTCGTGGGTCCGAACGGTGAAAACCTGGGAACTACGACGTACGACACGCTACCGGTGGGCACGCCGACGATCGAGTGGTGCGAGTCTCCGTCGGGGCCGCCGAAGCCCGGCACCCAGCCGCCTGAGGAACTGAAAAACACCGTTACGAACGATATCGGAGAAAAGACCGTCCATCACTTCTCGGTGTGGCCGCGCATGGACCCCGCCAATCCCGATCACGGCTTCAGCAACGCTGATTTTGGACTTCCGTTCACGCACTTCCAAGCGGAGCCGGACGCACAAGGACTGTACCCACGCTACCTCTCCACGGAGGTGTTCGACCGGGACGGCGTGCTGCAACGGTCGACCTACGTGGCTTACGACCGCGACCGAAGCAGCTGCGTTACCAACGACCTGGTGTGTCTGGAAGCGAACCGGCGGCTGGTCTCGACGCGTACGATCGAGGAGCGTGACGGCGGGAAATGGACGTACACGGATTACGACCATTTCGACGGTCTCGGACACTTCCGAAAGGCGACGACGGCCAGCAATTTCCAGGGATCGGTCGTAACGCGGGTCGAGGAAACGGACTACAACCCGGACGTGATCGATCTTGCCTGGCTCCCGCCGACCGGGCCCGGCCCCGATCAACTCGTTCCCGGTTATCAAATCCCATCCGGACGGCAGCCGTGGCTGCTCAACTTATTTACGAAGAAGAAAATCACTTCGAATGGGCAGTCGATCATCTCCGAGCACTGCTTCGATGAGAAGACGGGCAACGAAACCGCACGCCGGCTGTTGGCCGGCCTCGCGCCCGGAGACCACGATCTTCTCACCGTGTTCGATCTCGACCCGAGCACCAGCGAAGTGAAATTCGAGCACCATTACGGCGGCGATCGGAAAGCGATCGGCGACAACAATTCCGATCTCTGCGCCGTGACTCCGAGCGCGGCCAGCGAGGAGTACCGGGTCGCGCACACGTACTCATCCGGCCTGCGCGTCACCAGTCACTATGTCGACGTCGGGACCGGGCAGGCATTGCCGTTCGAGTCGCTCAAGCAGGAAGTCGATAACGCGTCGGGCGTCGTAGTGAAGACATACGACACGGCCGATGTGCCGACGGAAATGAAATACGACAACATGGGCCGTCTTGTTAAGGTGGTCCCGCGCGACACCGCCGCGACACGGATCGAATACCACTCTCCCAGCGGCGAAGGCGCGTCGTACGTGCCGCCGAGTGTTCATATCTTCACGGAGTCTTCGACGGCCGGCAGCGCCAAGAAGCGTTATGAGTACGACTCCCTGGGCCGTCTGATCATTGAGAAATCGCTCCTGGCCGACGGGACGTGGAATGGGCGGCGGACGGTCCTCGACACGCTCGGACGCAAGTCGGCGATCACCGAGGCCGTCGCCCTTTCTGAGGCGGATGACCCGGTTCCGATAACAAACGACGTGCCGGCCACGAAGTACGAGAACTACGACGCATTCGGCCGCCCCGGCACAATCCGGGCCGCAGATGACACGTCGATGACGTTCACCTATACGGGCTCACGGCTTGTCGAACGCACGGTCGGCATCGCCACCTCCTCAACGGGCGGAGAGACATCGGCCAAGACGACCGAGGAGTATGACGGGTTCGGACAACTCGTCTCCGTGACTGAGCCGGCTGGCTCGACGAGCAGCACGCAAACAACCGGTGCGAACGTGACGACGAGTTACGGGTATGACGCCGCCGGCCGCCTCAAGACCGTGACAATGGCGGGAGGCGCCCTTCCGCAGGTTCGCGAGTTCCACTACGACGGGCGCGGTCTGCTGACCAGTGAGAAGCACCCTGAGCTCGGTGTCGAGGGCAACGGCAGCGTCTCTTATCCCGAATATGACGCGCGCGGCCACGTGCGGAAGAAAGTCGTCGGTGCGCGCGACGGCCAACTCGATCTCTTTTACGTCTACGACGCCGCTGAGCGGCTGATCGACGTCTTCGATCTTCCGGAGAGCGATACTACGGCGCCGTTCAAAGTCTTCATCCACTCCGAGTTCGGCATCGATAACCCGGCAGGCGATCTCCGTCTTGGAAAGTTGCGCAAGGCTGTTAGGCACAACTATCTCGAAGGCGGGCCGGGCGACGTCGTCGTCACGCAGACATACACCTATGGCGGCAGCGATGGGCGTGTCAGCAGCGTTGCGACAAACGTGGGCACCGCGGCCGGCAATGTCCAGACGTTCACACAAGGCTACGAATACAACGACATCGGCGACCCGACTCAAATCGCTTATCCCTCGATCGGCGCGCCCATCGCGCCGTCACCGGTGATCGGTGACTTGACACGAGTTTTTCGAAACGGTTTTCTCGTCGGCATCGAGGGATATGCCGACCGGACCGATGCAGCGAGTGGGCTGCAAAACGGGCTCACGTACTCCGCGAACGGACTGCCGCTGGAAATCGTCCACACTTCGCGTAATGGTGTGGCTGCGCAAGTGGATTCGATTGCACCCGATGACGACGGCATGCCCCGCCCGGGCACGATTACCTTCACCGGCTATTGCGCCGGGCCCGCCCTTGAAGCGCCGGTGGCCACGCCGCCCACGGTCGTTGGGGGTCAGGCCGTCGACCTTTCGATCACGGCGCCGGCAGGCGTTACGGCGCCGCAGTACCAGTGGTACAAGGGCGCACACCGCAATACTGCCAACCCGGTCACGGGTGCGACGTCGAACACGCTCCGAATCGTTCCGACGGAAACCTCAACGTATTGGGTCCGTGTCAAGGGAGACGATGGCTGCCCGAGCGACTCCGAGATCGTCACCGTCACTGTCCGCAACTGCAACACCGTCGACATTCAGACCCAGCCCGAGAGCGTCACTGTGAAGAGCGGGACGCCGGTCTCGTTCACCGTCGTGGCCACCGACTCCACCGCGCATGTCGACTGGTACCAGGGAAAGAGCGGCGGCAGCACGACGAACAAGGTCGGCACCGCTTCGACTCTGAACGTCACGGCGACGACGTCGACCAGCTATTGGGCCCGCGTCACTTCCGCCGACGGCCTCTGTTCGATCGACAGTTCCACGGCCCTGCTCAACGTCTGCTCGAATGCCGTCATCACCCGCCAGCCTGCGGACTCCTCGGCGGTCTACGCCGCCGGCGTCAAGTTGCGGGCGCATGTCGAAGTGGCGGGGAGAGCCTTGTTCCGCTACGAATGGCACGTCCGCGGGCCGGGCGGCAGCGAGGATGTCATCAATAAGCCCGGCGTGCCGCTCGCCTACGATGACCTGGAGTGGACCGTGCCGGCCATCGGGACTTACACGGTGTGGGTCGTCGTCACCGACAGCTGTGGCGCGGAAGGCACGATCGTCCGCAGCGTGGACGCCACCATGGTGTTCTACGATTCCACCTGCCTCAATTGGAGCATTCTCGGCCTAACGTCCTACGACGTGCAGATCCTGAGTCCGGGCCTTGGCGCATCGGTCACGGTCCTGACCAATCCCGAGGACGATCACGCGTCCGGCTATAGCTATCAGTGGTTCCTGAGCCCCGACTCGCCGGTCTGGTTCAATTCTCCGCAGATCAACGTCACGGGCCGCCCTTATGACAGCTATTACGTGAAAGTGACGCGCACCTGCGGCAGCGGGGCTTCCCAGGTCCAGACCACGAAAATCTCCGAGAAAGTCTATGTCTATGCGTACGGAAGCTGTCCCATCAAGCCGGTGACGATCACGCCTGCGAAGGCCGTGACCGTGCGTCCCAACCCGACCATCTTCAAGGCCGTCACCGATTGGCCCATCCACATCACCTACCAGTGGTACCTCGGCCAGAGCGGCGACACGCGCAAGCCGCTGGACGGGATGCCCGGACATCCCGATCAGCTGGAGGTCGATTCCACCCCGCGCTCGTACTGGGTCCGCATTACGAACGAGTGCGGGATGACGCAGGACAGTCCGTCCGCGACTGTGGAGATCCTCGAGCCAAACTTCTCCTGTCAGCCCGTGATCATCACCCAGCCGCCCGGCTCGGCCGACATCGCGTCGGGACAAAACCACACCCTCACCTGCGATGCGACCAGTACTCCCGCGCCGAGCCTCTTCACCTGGCACAAGGGTGTCGATCTCGATGAACAGTCTTCGCTCGCGGCCACGACGGCCAACCATTACACGGTGGCGCCAACGGAAACGACCACGTATTGGGTTGCGGTCGGAAACGGATGTGCGACGACGAAGAGCGCCTTTGCAACGCTGCATGTCGTGTCGTGCGGCGCCAATCAGGTGACCACGCAGCCGGCCGACACGGCGACCGATGACACACATCAGGTGACGCTCACCGTCGCCGTCAGCAATCCGTCAGCGATCGCCTCTTATGAGTGGTTCGAAGGCCCGAGCGGCGACACATCGAGATCGGCCGGCGGTACGTCGGCGGCGTTCACGACGCCTCTCCTGAACGCCAGCACCAGCTACTGGGTGCGCATGACCACGACCGGCGGCTGCAAGTTCGACAGCCGCGCCGCATTCATCGATGTCTGCGTCCATCCCACGATCAACGCGCCCTCCACGGAAGCCTCGGTGACGAAGGGAAGCGCATGGCTGATCATCCTCGACGCGCATGGGACGAATCTCCAGTATCAGTGGTACTCCGGCGCAAGCGGCGACACGACACATCTGCTGCCCTTCGAGACGAATCCGCAACTGCTCGTCGTTGCGAACGAGACCTCACTGTACTGGTGCAAAGTCACGAATCGTTGCAATTGGGCCAACAGTCCGACGTTCCGCATCAGCGTCTGTCCGGTGATCGGCCAGGCGCCGACCGCCGCCAATGACAAGGTCATGCCCGGCACCACCACGACGCTCACTGGCAACGCTGTCGGAGCGCAGCTCTTCGTGCAATGGTATCAAGGGGAAAGCGGCGACACGTCCAAGCCGTTCGGCGGCAACTCGTTCACAGTGACGACGCCGCCCATTACAGCGAATACGAAATTCTGGATGCTTGCGAAGAGCGGGATTTGCGAAGCCTATAGCGACTCGGTCGAGGTGCGCCTCTGCGACGAGCCGGTCGTCGGGTGGGCGTTCACGACGCCGCACCATCCGATCCGTCAGGGCGAGGTGTATACGCTGCGCGTCGACTCCGTGCCGCCGGCGGACTCCGTCACGTTCTATGAAG
>Ga0207686_10001516_pt1 | contig 13096 bp, 12 predicted proteins | sample KBSM24metaG_FD_184396 | JGI IMG/M metagenome (GOLD analysis project Ga0207686, IMG submission 184396) | Miscanthus rhizosphere microbial communities from Kellogg Biological Station, Michigan, USA - KBS M2-4 metaG (SPAdes) (version 2) | ecosystem: Host-associated > Plants > Roots > Rhizosphere >...
TAATTTTTTATGGTAAAGTTTATCAAGCAAGTCACCATTATAGTTGGAAAGTCCTCCTGCCACACCAATAAATACACGTTGTGCCGGAACAAATAAAACACTCAATAAGAAAAGAATAAACAGGCAACCTGTTTTCATGAACATGATTTGCATTGGTCGTGCAAAAATAAGGCCTGAATCGTTGAATTAGCTATAATTGGTCATCCCTAATAAAGTTGTGGTTATTGTTGCACATTCCGGGGACAACGGGTAAAATGAAGTGCAGTGGAATTTTCCGCATTCACTCCTTTGAATAGTTGGGCAAATGCAGAAAACTTAATCTCAAAATTAACTCCGAAGAAATAATACCAATCCATTTCAGATGGTGTACCCCTTTTCTCACCATGATTGGGATAAGACAGGCCTCCCGGAATTTCATCACCCCGATAAGCCATTTCTACTGCCTTGGCACCTTTTGCTTGTTGCAGCAAATTCTTATCAACATATATGCTGCTTACGTCATCAAGGTAATCAGTGAATGTTTTTCGCTGGAGCATTTCAACACCAATATTTATGTTGTCGTTAATTGCATATCGTGCCCCAAAGCCAAAACCAAGTGCTATTTGAGTAAGCTTATATGGTTTTTGTTCTGGAAATTGGGAAAGCCCCTGCCCTTCCGTACTTAGTGGGTGCAAAAAAACTTTATTGCCACTCATATCATAAGCCCATGGATTGAAATGATAAAGTGAAACTTCTCCGAATACATAAGGAGTAAAATGTGCTGTTGACAGATCAAGCAATGAAGTTTCCAAACCAATTGAAACTTCTTTTATTGTTGTCTTAAAGCTGAGATTACGTGTTTTTAGATAATCACGGTTATAATGATCAGCCGCATCAATATGGCCAATTGCGAAATCTCCTTTAAAAGATATCCATCTATTCAATGATTTGCGTATCGTAATTCCAGTAGTAGCTTTTGAATGGGCAAATGTGAAGCTGTTCGGGTTCAAATCTCCCTGGTAATTCATTTTCCCAAGGATAAAGCCGATATAAGTTCCTTTATTTCCATCTTGTGAAAATGACTTAATGCCGAAGAATGAAAAGCATAATATGATTACCAGCAGGTATTTAGCGCTGTATTTCATGAAAAGGATTTGGATTCAATGGCATAAAACTATTTGCCAAACATATAACGCTCAAGCTTGTATAAAATTATTTTAGAGGCGGAGTTTATCAACTTTTAAACGTAACTCCAAGGCCAGGCTTGCCAGAATAAATGATCTTCCCATTATCATAAGAAATTCCAGTTGCAACATCTTCGGATAAAAGCAAGGGTCCATCCATATCAACATGATCAAGCAAAGGAAGTAAATGTGCAATAGCTGCAGTACCAATTGTAGTTTCATTCATACAGCCGATCATTACCTGCATATCAAGTTCTCTTGCTTTTTTTATCATTCTCCGTGCAGGTGTAATTCCACTGCATTTTGTCAATTTTATATTTATACCATGAAAAAATCCATGACATTTCTCCACTTCATTTTCCAATGCACAGCTTTCATCAGCAAATAATGGTAAGGGAGATTCTTTATAAAGAATTTTCATTCCTTCCCAATTATCTCTCGCCAGTGGCTGTTCAACTAACTCAACTCCTAACTCTTTCAATAAAGGAATTTTTTGTAATGCCTGTTCAGTTGTCCATCCTGCATTTGCATCAACACGAAGAATTGAATCTGTATTTTGTCTCAATGCTTTAACCATTTCAATATCACCCTCCGTCCCCACTTTTACTTTATAGATCGGCCAGGGCTTTTCTTTCATCTTTTCTACCATCTTATCTATCGTATCAATTCCGATTGTATAATCTGTTATTGGGTTTTTGGAAATATCCAAATTCCAAAGTTTATAAAGCGGCTTACCTTTCATTTTACCATAGAGATCCCATGCTGCGATATCCAGGGCACAAACAAGAAAAGGATTATTGGGTATTAGATGATGCAGGTAATGCCAATAACGTTCGGGTTCGGTAAAAGCAAATTTTTCAACAAAAGGTTTCTTGTTTTCAAGCTGTTCTATCATCTGTTCAACTGTGATATCATAATATTTTATCGATGGTGCTTCGCCATAACCCTTTATTCCGAAATGTTCCAGCTCAACTATTAATGTTGGTTGATGAGTCTTTGTACCGCGGGAAATTGTAAACGGGTAACGAAACGGAAGATTGAATTTGTAGTAATTCACTTTCATGCATCAAATATAAGATGGGAAATCCTATACATTACCTTCCGCTGCCTTGAATATAATCGCTGAGCTCTTCATTAAATTCATTTTCATTGATCAGATCCTCGAGCAGCAAATGCATCCTGTATTTCCATTCGTTATTTGGATCGGCAGGAACATTTATTCTTTCGTCATGTGGATTTTCCCTCCGCAACTTTTCACTCATGCCCAGAATATCCTGCAATTGAAAAATACTCCACATGGCCGGTGAATATAAATGCTGAATAATGATCGCCCGATTCACCCATGGTTCGCAATAAACAGGAGGATTGCCATAATGCCCAAGTATATGATGATAGAATGCCGTTATTTTTGCCCTGTCTTCTTCCCACCAGCTACGGATAGTACTCATATCATGTGTTGATGGAGTGATAACAGATAAGTATGGCGCTTCTTCCGGAAGAAAAAATTCTGTTCCATATTTTTTCGGCATACGCTGAATTTCCAAACTAAGAATACCGAGCTGTTCCATCACTTCAGGCACACAATGAGGCACCATTCCAAGATCTTCACCGCAGATAAGCATGTTCGTGGCACGTTTCAAATAAGGAAGTTTGTGCATCGCTTCTTTCATCCAAAAATCATCCTGGCGTTTGAAAAAATAATTTTCATAAAGATCATATAGCTTTTTCTTCTGTTCATTATCGAGGTAGCGGAATGAAATTGTTCTGTCTACTCCGATCCTGAAATGAAATTGTTTTCCCTCTGTACCCGGTTCTTCAAAAAGAATAACATTTGAGAGCAGATCGAATAAGCCGTTTTTTAAGATCTCATTATCCTCGTTTTCTTCAAGTGTTGCGATGTAGGCTTCCACTTTTCTTTGTGTAGAATATTCCGGTTTCAGATCATACAAACCAAATTCTTTTCTTATTAGAAAGTCTGATTTTATTTTTATTGAAGAATAATTGCCAAATACTTCATCAAGCACCGCGTCGTTAATAAAAGGTTTGCAAAAACGATCATAATTAAACCATATCCCTTGTTCTCCAAATTCGCTTATGTGTACCGTTATCGCTGGTACAAAATGTCCCATAATGCCTTCCACTGCATCAATTGGAATACTCCATATTCTGAAAAACCCAAGTATATGATCAATGCGGAATGCATCAAAGTAATTGCTCATTTGCTCAAATCGCTTACGCCACCATTCAAAATGATCTTCCTGCATTTTTTTCCAGTTGTAAGTTGGAAAACCCCAATTCTGCCCCTTTACTGCAAAATCATCTGGTGGCGCCCCTGCCTGGAATTCCAGGTTGTATAGCTCAGGATCAACCCACGCATCACAACCATAACGATAAACGCCAATGGGAATATCGCCTTTAAACACAATCCCTTTCTTATGACAGTACTCAACAGCTTCTTTTAATTGTTTATGCAAATGAAACTGCACGAAATAGTGAAATGAAATATCACGATCAGCAGAAGATTTTTTTGCAGAAAGTTTTTCAATAGCTTTTTTGTTGTAAACAGAAAAACCTTCCCAATTACCGAAATCAGAAGTTTGATACTTATCACGCAAATAACAAAAAGCGGCATAAGGCATCAGCCAGTATTTATTCGCATGATAAAATTCTTTATAATCTTCATCATCAAAAAAATCATTTGAAGTATTGTTAAAAATCTCTTTCAACACATCCAGTTTTATTTTTACCACTTCTACATAGTCTACATAAGGAAGCTTATTTAACTCTTCCTGTTTTTCAGACAATGCCTTGATCTTTGCAGCATTTGATTTACCGGCAACTTTTTCAAGATTGATATAAAGCGGATGCAATGCAAATGCAGATATTGCCGCATAAGGATATGAATCGGACCACGTATGATTCGCGATAGTATCATTTACCGGCAATATCTGTATAAGTCGTAAGCCGGTTTTTTTTGCCCAGTCAGCCAACGGTTTCAGATCGGCAAATTCTCCGACCCCAAAACTTTTTTTACTGCGTAAACTAAAAACAGGGATCGCTACACCTGCGCCTTTCCATGTATTATTTGGTAAATGAATAAATCCGTCATGAAGAACAACCAGTCTCTTTTTTTCAGGTTCTGCAAATACGATCCTGTTATCACCTTCTTCATAATGGGTAAAGAGTTTTTCTTTTTTATTATAAATACCATATTTATATGCCAAAGGAAAAACTTCGTCAGAAAGATCCAGCTTACAGGTCCACCAGTTTCCATCTTTTTTTAAAAGAATTGGTTTTATCATTTGCCACTCACCCATCCTTTTTCCACTACCACCTATGCAAACACACTCATTGCTTTTTAGCAAGGGAGCTTTTACTTTAAAAATATGTGTGAACTTATTTTTAGATCGTGCTGAAGATTTTGAAGCGTGTCTTTTTAATAATATATCAGCAAATGGAGTTGAATAAAAAGCATTTTCATATTCACCCGCATGATTCCAGGTATCGATGAGCTGTAACTCTTTTATACCATGTGCAGGCACTTCAAGAAAACGGTCCTTACCAAACTCAGGAACGATCTCACCATCTTTGTTCTGAAGAATATACTTGTAATGAAAGGAAGAAGCTGCTTCTTTGTCGATCTTAATATTGGCGATCCAAAATTCATCGTTCAAATATGTCATTGGAATAGCACCTTTGATAAGGTCAGTACCCAACTCCCCATTATCGCTAATCCACAATGATTGGCCAAAAGAGGTCTTGAAACGTAAATAAAACTGTATTCTCATAAATTAGTCGGACAAACAGACAATCAACCTTTAAGGCTTATAATTCGGGCACATAAAAGTATTGAAAACTGTGTCCTTTTAACACATTGACGAAAGTAATGAAAAACTCATTTAAAAAAGCGATTTTTAGCAAGACTATAATACAACATTTTCATCTCCGCTTCATGAAAAATGATCTTCCACGCTGGCAAAGACTATTTCTTTTCTGCCTTGGACTATTCATTGCAGCGGCTTTTGCAATGAAATGGATGGAAAATGACCTTCTTTTTAATAACGAGAAGATCTCAATCTTTGGATTGGAATTGTTTTATCCCAAAGAAAGATCGTTGAGACCTTTTTTGGTATCAACGATAAAGTAAAAACCATTCTTGGCTATCATTTGAGCTTTGATTTTATTTTTATGGCCGGTTGTTACCCTGGCATTGCCTGCCTCTGCATGATGTCGAGAGAAAAAGTAAAAAGTAAAAACTTAAAAATGATATTGTTTTTGCTTGCTTCCCTCCAGTTGGGTGCATGGGCTTTTGACATTACCGAAAACTATTATTTGTTCAAATGGCTAAAGAACCCGGTGATCGGTGATGAGTTCGGCTTTTATCATATTGTTGTTTATAGCAAATGGATAATCGCTTTAACCGGTGCTTTATTAGCGATTGTCATTCTTGTGGGTTCAGTGTTTAAAAGAAAAAATCTGAAATCCGCAATCTAAAATCTTAAATTAATTCCGCTCCCTTATCTTTGCGCCAACAAATCTTTAAAGAATGGAGCAGCAAAAGAATTCTACGATGATCTGGTGGGTAATATTTCTTGCATCAACAGCCGGACTTATTTTTGCGATCTATAGCCATTGGGAATGGCTTACACTTATTTTACCATTCGTTGCTACATCTTTCGTAAAAGCATTAAGAATAATGTAAAGATCTTATTTTCACTTTTACCAACACGACGACTAACTAATTGCTTATAAAAAAATCCCGCCAGTTGGCGGGATTTTTAGTTTTCATCAGTTAAGGTTCCATCTACTTATCCTGGTACTTGCAGATTTTGCCTGGCGTTGCCGGTTCCACATGTCCTGAACGGTAAATGTTTTACTTTTTTGATTTTTTACTGTTGTGGTTTTCGCCACCGTTTCTTTTACTTCTTTGAACAATTGATCTTTTGTTTTTTCGTCTAATTGTTCATGTACGGGCATAATAATGCTCTTCATAATTCTCTCCTTTTTTAATCTGTCGGTTAACAATCGTCTGAGCTTGGAAGTAAGTAAAACCAGGGAAATTTAAATAGGACTGGTTAGGTTACGTTCTTTGTAGTTGTTTATTTCTTGCTCAGTTTTGAGATGCAAATATACGAATGAAACGCTTACTATACAAATGAATGAAGAAGTAATTTGATAAAAAATTGTCTGCTGTAGGCATTGATTTTTTAAATACAATCACTTAGCAGAAAATAAATTTATTTTCAAAATTTCATTGGGAAAATGGGTTACCTCAGTTGTTTATTGATTTGCAGTAGATAGCAGATGATACTGAATAAAGAAGTTGCACAATTATTAATTAACTATGCAACTTGATTCGCAAAAATGGCAATGCGGTTTTTATTCATCATCTATTTTTTACTGAATTGTATATGTTCATCTTCAAGAATTTCAGGGCTATCAATTTTTATAGTTGACGAAGTGCTTGCTATAAGATTCCATGTTTTTGTCAATAATACCAATGGATTGCTGGTACCGATATTTATTGCAATTGCAGCTTTAGAACTGGAACCATAATAAGTAACAGCTGGTGTATAGTTCCATGTTCCGCTGGTAGTGTTTCCATTATCAGTAGCGGTAAGCACTCCGTTTGCAGAAAAAGTAAAAACCATATTTGAAAACTTTGAGGTCTTATCTTCTGTTTTTTGTGTAAACGAACTTACCACCCAGCTACCTGATGTTAATACTGTAGTGAGATCGGCTGAAGTTGGCGAAGTAGCTGCAGTAGTGTTTGGTGCTACATAACTTTTAGAACAGGACGTTAAAATTGAAGCAGCTACAATCAAAGACAGCAGTTTGCTGAAGTATTTTTTCATGATTAATAGATTTGAATTAGGTAAATAATTTAAATCTTGGTAACCATGAGATAATGGTTTGTAACCGGGGTTTTAAAAAATATTTAGATTTCAAATAAATGGAGAGAAACTATCCTACCTGGTTTATAAACAACGGCAAACCAGAACTCCAATCATCATCCATATAAAGTTCAAATGAATAACGACCAGCTTTCTCAAATTTCACTTGTGCAAAATTAAAAACAAGATTGATCGCTGAGTATTGACCGTTTTGCGGCTTTTGGATATTCATATTCCCTTCTATTGGTTGTATGATCTCTTTTCCATCCACATCAATAAATCGTAAACGCATATGATGCTCGCCTGTTTCTTTTTCGGAGAAACGCAAACGACAGGCAACAGAAAAGTTTGCCTGTATAAAAGGAAACTGTTTTGAATTTATTCCATCAAAAGTGCCTACAACAGTTAGCTTGCCACTGTTATCTTGTGCAAAGTCGCAGAGTGTAAAGATTTCTATTTCCATTATTATTTTTTGTTTGTCTTCAATGCTATTAGCTCTGCCCTTCGAACTCAAAGGCAGTTGTCTCAACATCTGGCTTCTTGGATAAAACTGCCCGCAATATAAAATAGCTGCCAATAGCAAAAGCGTAACCAAGTGGTAATAGAGCAAAAGTATCGTCCGTTTGTAAGATAAGGATCGATAAAACGATTCCGATTATTTCACCACCAAACCAGCAAATAACTGTATAGAATTTCCACCAACCTTTTTTCAAACCTTTTCTTTCAGCAAGGTCTCCTATTTTACGTGTGAGAAAAACTAAAGCAATGATTTCAAGCATAGCGTTGTTTTTAATTTGTCAACGAATTTGACAGAACAAAATAGAAATTATTTTGATACGCTTAATATTAAAAGCCTCCACATTTCTGTGAAGGCTTCCTTATCTCATCATAATCCTTTTCTAATCCTCTTAATCAAGGTTCTACTTCACCTCCTCAAACGGCACATCCTGTACATTCTCTGCATTACCATTTCCACTTTGTTGTTGGCCTGTACCTGCGCCAGCATCAGCACCCGGTTGTTGAGCACCGCCTGCTTGTTGCTGCCCTGCATTATAAATATCCTGGCTTGCTGCTGTCCATGCATTGTTCAGTTCTGTGCTGGCTAATTCTATTGCAGCAAGATCCTGTGCTTTGTGTGCTTCTTTTAATTTATTAGCTGCAGCCTCAATAACTGTTTTTTTATCCGCCGGTATTTTATCACCGTACTCTTTTAATTGTTTCTCTGTTTGGAAAACAAGACTGTCAGCTGTATTTAGTTTTTCTATTTTTTCTTTTTCCGCTTTATCTGATGCTTCATTCATCTTTGCATCATTCTTCATTTTTTCTATCTCTTCTTTTGTCAAACCACTTCCTGCTTCTATGCGGATCTTTTGTTCTTTACCAGTGCCTTTATCTTTTGCAGTTACATGCAAAATACCATTGGCATCAATATCAAACACCACTTCTATCTGCGGCATACCACGAGGAGCCGGTGGAATATTATCAAGATTGAAAACTCCTAATGTCTTATTATCTTTTGCCAGGCTTCTTTCGCCTTGTACAACGTGTATTTGTACACCAGGCTGGTTATCGCTGGCAGTTGAGAACACTTCTGATTTCTTAGTAGGAATAGTTGTGTTACTTGGGATCAATGGGGTCATTACTCCACCTAATGTTTCAATACCCAGTGAAAGCGGCGTTACATCCAATAACAATACATCTTTTACTTCACCGGTTAACACCGCGCCTTGTATTGCTGCACCAACTGCTACCACTTCATCAGGGTTTACACCTTTGTGGGGTTTTTTACCAAAGAATTTTTCAACGATCTCCTGCACTTTCGGGATACGTGTACTACCACCCACCAATATCACTTCGTTGATCTCTGATATATTCATACCTGCATCTTTCACTGCCTGCTCACATGGTTTCAAACAACGCTGAAATAAACTATCAGCAAGTTGCTCAAACTTTGCACGGCTTAATTTTTTTACCAAGTGTTTAGGCACTCCGTCAACTGCCGTGATATAAGGAAGATTTATTTCTGTTTCAGAAGATGAACTCAATTCAACTTTAGCTTTCTCAGAAGCTTCTTTCAAACGTTGCAAAGCCATTGGGTCTTTGCGCAGATCTATCGCTTCATCTTTTTTAAATTCATCAGCCAGCCAATCCATCACCACTTTATCAAAGTCGTCACCTCCAAGGTGTGTATCACCATTGGTTGATTTTACTTCAAATACTCCCTCTCCCATTTCAAGGATCGAGATATCGAACGTGCCACCACCAAGGTCAAACACCGCTACTTTATGATCATGTTTGTCTTTATCCAAACCATAAGCCAGCGCCGCAGCGGTTGGCTCGTTCACTATACGGCGAACATTTAACCCGGCAATTTCTCCAGCCTCTTTTGTAGCCTGGCGCTGCGCATCGTTAAAGTATGCCGGCACGGTTATCACGGCATCGGTCACTTCCTGCCCCAGATAATCTTCAGCAGTTTTCTTCATTTTCTGAAGCACCATAGCCGATATTTCCTGCGGCGTATAAAGCCTGCCATCTATGTCAATACGAACAGTATTATTGTCACCTTTTACCACCTTATAGCTCCAGTGACTTATCTCTTCAGTTACTTCATCGTGGCGGCGGCCCATAAAACGCTTCACACTCGAGATAGTGTTATGCGGATTAGTGATAGCCTGCCTTTTAGCCGGGTCTCCCACTTTGCGTTCGCCATTTTTCAGAAAAGCCACTACAGACGGGGTTGTGCGACGTCCCTCATCGTTGGCTATCACAACTGGTTCGTTGCCTTCCATTACGGCAACGCAGCTATTAGTAGTTCCAAGGTCAATTCCAATTATTTTTCCCATTGTATAAAAATTTAAGGGTTCAGTCCCTGATACTCAATGATAGTGCCATCAACAGCGAGTGTGAAAAATTGGCAGGCTTCCCGTTTTGTTATGAGCTTATTTGGATACCAGCTTTTGGAATTTCGATTGGGCTTCCGTTGCGTCGCAATCCGCTCATCGTTCTTATCACTATTCAGCTTTTATTTCACGCAAAGGCGCCAAGACAAAATACAAAAGCCGCAAAGAATTTTTTTGCGGCTTTGCGAAACCTTAGCGCCTTTGCGTGAAATTTTTTCCTCCTAACTTCAATCCCGATAGCTATCGGGATCAAACCATAAACTTCAAACCAGTTGGAATGGGTCTGGATCATACTCGGAATTATTTTTTGCATCGTGGGTATTATTGGCAGCCTGTTGCCTTTATTACCCGGCCCGCCAATTGCCTATGCAGGCATTCTGTTGCAATTATTCCGCAATCCTGATTCCTTCGAAACTAAAACCTATTGGATCTTTGCAGGGGTTGTTGTTCTTTCATTGGTATTAGATTATCTCATTCCAATCTGGGGAACTAAAAAATTCGGCGGCACCAAATACGGTGCGTGGGGTTGTGCACTTGGTTTTCTTGGAGCTTTTTGGATCGGACCATGGGGAGTTATTATAGGTCCGTTCGCCGGAGCCTTTATTGGAGAATTAATTGGTGGACAAGAAGCACACAAATCATTGAAAGCAGCCATGGGTTCCTTTGTTGGCTTTCTCCTTGGATCATTTTTAAAGATCGTCGTATGTTTCTTTATGCTTTATTGGATCATCACAAGCATTTAGCAACATTCAATAAATCATCTGTATGTCGATCATGTATTTTTGAATTAGGTGAATAATATTTTTGCTCCGTAGGAGCAAATGGTGGGTAGAAACAATCATAATGTTTGCACCAGACGTCCCTGCGGGACGTTTTGTGCAATCTGAAATTTTGCTACCCATGAATCATCCCGATGGGACGAACAAATAGTCAAGCATATTCTTGTAATTTTATTTTTGATAAAATCTTTTTTATGGCCAATACCATTTCAGATAAACTAAAAATAAAAGCCGGCTATACATTGCTGACGCTAAATGAACCTCCTGGTTTTCAAAAAGGATTGAATGGATTACCCAAAGGTGTAAAGGTTATTGAATCAGGAAAAGATTATAACCAGGTCCATTGGTTTGTTTTGAACAGGGCTCAATTAGAAAAAGAGATGAGTAAGGTGATGAAGCTGGCAAAACCTGAAGTGACCGTTTGGGTTTATTATCCAAAAGGTACATCAAAAGTTCAAACTGATCTTACAAGAGATAAAGGTTGGGACTGTTTATTGGCAGAAGGTGATAAACTCACCTGGATAAGTTTAATTTCTTTTGATGATACATGGAGTGTATTTGGTTTCCGTGCAAAAACAGAAGCTGATAAAAAGAAAGAAGCAAAGCCAAAAGAAGAAAGAGAAATTTTTAAATGGGTAAATCCGCAAACCAAAGAAGTAAAACTGCCCGATGATCTTGCTACTGCTTTAAAGAAAAATAAAAAAGCATTGGAGTTTTTCAATACACTTTCGTTTACCAATAAAAAAGAATACATCGAATGGATCGTGACCGCTAAACGTGAAGAAACAAGAAAAGAAAGAGTTGATGGAGCGATCGAGAGACTGGTGAAGAGTTGGAAGAATCCAAGAAATATTTAGCTAAGAGAATAAAGGAGAGAAAGAGAAAAGGAGTTAATTTGAAAAATCTCTTTAACTCCTTTTCTCTTTCAACCTCTTAGCCTAACTTTATAATTGAAATGAATCTCACCAACGATACCTACATACGAATAGTGAACGCCAAAATGTATATTGACGAAAACTATCATGAGCAGATCGACCTGGAGGTGGTTTCAAAAAAAGCTTTCATTTCTAAATTTCATTTCCATCGTTTATTCAGAAAAGTTTACCGGCAAACTCCTCATCAATACATAACAAGAAAACGAATTGACAAAGCAAAAGACCTCCTTGCAGAAAACAAACCAGTAAACGAAGTTTGTAATGAGGTCGGGTTTGAAAGCATTGGCTCATTCAGCATCTTATTTAAAAAAGAGATTGGCTTCGCTCCTACTTACTATCGTAATATGGCATGGTTGAAAAAACAAGAAGCCAAACAACAGCCAAAGAGATTTATCCCGCATTGCTTTGTGGATTCGTATAAACTGGATAAGTGATACTTAAACTTAGAAAAAATCTCGGCACATTGTTTTTTCACCAGCTAGCTTCATAAACACTCTTCCTAATTCAGCAAATGAATTATTGGGAGTCCATCTGTAAACACTATGTATTTGTTGACCTGTATAATACATAGGTCTTTTGGTATAACCATCAATAGTCCAAAATGAGCCATCACAACATCCATGGTATTGACGTTCTTTTAATAACCAGTAATCTGCGTTTGCCACATTATTCATAAGTATTTCCCAGTCTTTATCTTTTAAACACTTACTGAATTCCTTTTCGACTTTGCAACCAGGACCAATTCTTTTAGCGCCATCCTTATCTCTGTATTCTATAACCTGTCCATCAGGGCTAGAACTAATTTCTAAATAGTGGAGAAAAATTGACTCGCCTTTTCTGGAAATTGTCACAAACTGACTATAAAAGCAAAAGGATTCTGAATGGCGGAAACGGTAAACCTCATCAACATTTAAATCTGATAATTTCTTTAAAGTAACACAAGAATCAAAGTATGAATTTTCGCTACCATATTTTCTTTCATATTCGATATCTTTTTGCATTTGTCTAAAGAAAGCTGTGTCATTTTTATAATAAGCTTTTAGTACTTTGAAATTATAATTTGTCGTATCATAAAAATCTAATGAATCAATATGTGTTAAGAATTCCCCAATAAGGGAGTCTTTAAAACTAATTTGTGCTTTTGGAACCATAGCCTCTTTGCATGATGCCAACAAGAAGATTAAAAAGGGAAATATCTTTTGCATAAGCAGATAACGCACCGATTGAAAAACAAATTGTATTAAAAGCAAGATTCAATAACTATTTAGTTTCTCACTCCTCTTATCTTTATAAAAATTCTTGATCATGCAACTCATTACCTATTTAACATTCGCAGGCAATTGCGAAGAAGCAATCAACTTCTATAAAGAAGCGTTGGGAGGAGAAATAATTCAGCTTTCACACATGGGCGATGGGCCAATGGAA
>Ga0207686_10001517_pt1 | contig 13093 bp, 12 predicted proteins | sample KBSM24metaG_FD_184396 | JGI IMG/M metagenome (GOLD analysis project Ga0207686, IMG submission 184396) | Miscanthus rhizosphere microbial communities from Kellogg Biological Station, Michigan, USA - KBS M2-4 metaG (SPAdes) (version 2) | ecosystem: Host-associated > Plants > Roots > Rhizosphere >...
AGATTAAGATACCAATGATCCGTTTGAGATTCATAAGTTTACCTCTCGTTTTGTTCCATAATCGACCGGGAGCTCGATCTCCCGGATCGTTTCAAAACTGAAATCATAGATAAGTCGCCGAGGCGCATCGAAACGATAAAAGCGAGGAGAACGACGTTTCGGCTTTTTCATTTTCTTTCCTCCTCGAATAATGCTTGGATTTTCGATTCCTCTTTGGCCTTGTGCAAGGATTCGGACCTTAGAAATAGGCTCGAGTGTTCTTTGGGAATTTCTTGAGCATCAGGGAGCATTCTGTCAGGATTTTTTAGATCTCGGAACCAGCAGCGCGTATAGAAAAGGTAGAGCAAGGGGCGCAATTGTTTCGAACGGTTCGCACCTTCCGCATGATAGGTACGGTAATCCCAAAAGTAGCAGCTTCCCATCGGACCGCAAAGCAAATGCCGTTCATATTTCTGGTCGATCTTGTTTTTGTCGAACTCAACGGCCCGGTGGGTGGAGGACCAAATCTTGGTCGGGCCATTGACCTCGTCAATATCGACAAGAGGAATTCCCACCGCAATAGCGAAGGGGGCGTGGACGGCTGTCAAGAAGGGCTGCTCGTTGAAGAGAGGTTCGAAATCTCGATGGATTGGCTGCTCTCCTCCTCCCGGGAAGGCAATGACGGCGCTCAGCCCCCCTAAAATGCAATCGGACCCCAGAAAGGCTTTCATGAGCGGAAGGAGGATAGGGTTCGCATAAAGGGCGCTTTGGTTGAAAGGAGGGGCTAAGGGAATCGAAATGATGCGGCCCCCGTGATCCTTGGCTCCGCAGCTCAAAGCCATTTTCATGGGATCGCAAGCGGGTTTCGCAAGAAACGTATCTGCAAGGGTTTGGATCCATTCCCTGGGAAAGAGGTTCCCGATCTTCAAAAAGCCATGGGAATCGAAAAGCGCTTTTGCCGTTTCGAAGGTAAACGGATCTAAAGTCTTATCAGAAATCTCGGATTCGCTTAAAAGAAGGGTAGGCTCCATAATTTTTTCTATACCATGACCCGTTTTTTCCGATCTCTTAAAAATGAAGCCAGGAATGTAGTTCCGGTCTTTCTATTCTTTTTGGTCTTCTTCACCATCATTAATGAAACGGAGACCTTTCTTTTCAAGATGGCAGGGTTGCAGCCTATCTCCTTTCTCAATGTGGCGATTGCCGCGGCCCTCTTCGCCAAGATCTTTTTAGTCCTCGATCATTTGCCCGTTTCTCGGCTTTTCATCAAAAAACCTTTGATCTACCACGTCGTCTTCAAGACGGTTTTTTATTGGATCGTCTCCTTCATCGTACGAATGGGCACCCGTTTTTTCCATTATCTGATTCTTGGACAAGGTCTGGCCATTGAGTGGCACCTTTTCTCTACCCAAATCAGTTGGAGGCTGCAAATTTCCATCCAGAGCTGGTGTGTGATGCTGCTTTTCCTCTACGTCGGAGTCCGGGAGCTGGCCCGGGTGATTGGCCGGGATAAGATGCGCAACATATTTTTTGGCAAATGACTCCTTCCGGCCAAAAAATTGAGAAATTGTATATGGCTCTCGATTTTTTGGTCGAAAATCGGCCAAAATAATCCAAAAACTCGACGAAAGTCATTACTGGGATAGGTTCCTATGATCCAATTAGACGATGTCAGCCTCGCTTTCTCGGGCGAGCCTCTTTTTGAAAAAGTCTCATTCACTTTGCAGCAAGGGGAGCGGTGCGGTTTCGTCGGCCGGAACGGTTCGGGAAAATCGACCCTTTTCCGCCTGATGGTCGGAGAAATGGAGCCTGACCGAGGGGCGGTTTCCATCCCAAACGATTATAGGATCGGCTACCTGCAGCAGCACATCCGTTTTACCCAGCTCACTTTGCTGGAAGAGGCGGCGCTTGGGCTGCCCGATGCGGAGGCCGACCACCTCTATAAGGCGGAAAAGATCCTTTTCGGCCTGGGATTCACCGAACTCGACCTCGATAAGAATCCGGCCGATTTTTCAGGAGGCTACCATCTCAGGCTCCACTTGGCCAAGGTCCTTGTTTCCAATCCCGATTGCCTTCTTTTGGACGAGCCAACGAACTATCTAGACATTCTCTCGATCCGATGGCTTGAGAGATTTTTGAAGAAGTGGCGAGGGGAGTTCATCCTTATTTCCCATGATCGCGAGTTTATGGACGCTGTGTCTACCCATACGATGGGGATTCACCGGGATAAAGTGCGCAAGATCAGAGGCTCGTCCATCGATTTTTTCGAACAGATCATCCTCGAAGAAGAGGTCCATGAAAAGACCCGCATCAAAACGGAGAAGAAAAAGGCCCACATGATGAGCTTTGTCGAGCGGTTCGGGGCGAAAGCGACCAAGGCAGGGCAGGCCCAATCCCGCCTCAAAATGGTGGAAAGAGAGCCCGTTCTCGAAAAATTGAACGCCTTGGCCCACCTTTCGTTCCACTTTCATGAAGCTTCTTTTCCCGGCAGAAAGATGCTCGACATGCAGGATGTCCATTTTTCCTACACGGATGCCCCTTTGATCGACGGTGTGTCGCTCGAGTTCGAAACAAAACAGAGGATCGCCATCATCGGGAAGAACGGCCGAGGGAAATCGACGCTCCTCAGGCTGATGGCCGGAGATTTGGCTCCTCTAAAAGGGACCGTAGAGTTGTCCGAAAACACAAGGATCGGCTATTTCGGGCAGACCCACATCGGCCGTCTGAATCCCGAACAAAGGATCGAAGAAGAGATCGCCCTCGTGAATCCCAAGCTCAATTTGACCGAGATCAAAGGGATCGCCGGGAAAATGCTTTTCAGCGGCGACAAATCGATGAAAAAAATCTCGGTCCTCTCCGGCGGGGAGAAAAGCCGGGTTCTTTTAGGCAAAATTCTCGCAAAACCCTGCAATCTCCTTTTATTGGACGAGCCGACCCATCATCTCGACATCGAATCGGTAGAGGCGCTCATCGATGCTTTGGAAGATTTTGCCGGAACGGTCGTCATCGTCACGCACAGCGAACTCATTTTAAGACGATTGAAGCTCGACCAGATCATCCTTTGCGAAGAGAGGAAGCAAACCTTGTTTTGGGGAGATTACGATCTCTTTTTGGAGAAGATCGGCTGGGAAGAAGAGAAAAAAGAAGTTCCTCTTAAGGTCCAGCTCTCGCCGAAGTTTCCGAAGCCAACTAAAAAGCCCAACGAATACAAGATCAAGCAATGCGAGGAGAAGATCATCGCGCTCGAAGCGCAGCAGGGGGCAGCCCAAAAAGCGCTTGAGGCCGGCGACCATTCTCCGGAGCTTCTCCGCTCTTTGGACCAGCGTCAAAAAGAGATCGACCTTCTCTACGAAGAGCTCGAACTCCTCAGCCGGCCCATTTAAGTGCTCTGTCTCAAAAATTCTTGAAGGAATTTCTAGCGTGAAAGCTGCGTAGAATCGATCGACCGCTGGCTACGCAAGTCCATCCGTATTCATGCAATACAAATGGACTTGCGTTCGTCGATTATCCGCGCTTTGATGCCGAAATTATCGGAAGAATTTTTGAGACAGAGCACTAGGGAAAGAAATACATGAGAGCGGGGTCTTTCAAAAAAGCTCCATGGAAATGATAGACCAAGGCCTCCGGATTCGGTCCGTCTCCCGGACTCCAGTTATAGATCTCCGGCAGCTCGACCATAGTCGTTTGATTCAGGTGTATAGCTCGTGAAAAGGCGTGCTGGTCGAAGACGAACTCTCCGCTATTCTCGCGGATCTGGGTCGTCCAATCGCGAAGGACGTTCCCGTTTTTCCGGTAGGGAATCACTCCAGAATTGTAATTGATTTCATCTTGGAGAAGGAATCCCTTTTTCCGATGGGATGCTTGAACCTGGTCAGGCTCTCTTCTCATTCCGATCTCAGCGCCTGAGCGTATGAGTTCGAATAGCGGCTCTAAATTTCCTCGCACACGGCAATCGACATCGAGCCAGATCGAAACAGGAAAAGGGGATGCGAGCAGCACAAAGGGTTTCCTCAGGCATAGTTCGCGGTGGAACCAGATCCCTTCGCCATAATGCTTCTCCCAGAGTATTTTGTTCTCGGAGGAAACCTTTTCCTTCGCAGCTCTTTCAATCTCTGGAGCTTTAAAGTAGAGACCTCTTTCGCGGCACCACGCTGCGCTGGTTTCCGACATGCCGTAGTCGGCAAAGGCGACCGGATAGGGGTTGTGTTCGGAGTAATGTTCCCACCACCAAGGCAGAAGCCACTCTTGATTTTTGTCGCACCCGGCAATTATTCCTTCTATACCGCGACCGCTCATCTTGAGTGAATTTTGTTGAGCATCTTGTCGACTCCAGCGCATTGCTCGATCTCGTTAACATTATGCAAGTCGGACTCGATCTCCGCAATGCTGCTGGAGTCAAAAACCTGCTGCCAAAATTCCCACAACCAAATCGGTCGCGGTATACAATCATTCCTATTTTTTATACCATTATATCGATCTTCTCCTCATCCACTGGCCAAACCCGAAAGTCGACATGGCGAAAACTCTAGAAGCGATGGCCGCATTCCAGGAAAAAGGGCTTGTCCGCGCCATCGGCGTCAGCAATTTCGTCCGATATTACCTGCGGCAGATCTCGCAGTTTCCGGTCCTTGCCAATCAAATCGAGATGCACCCGTATCTGCAGCGAAAAGCTCTTGTCTCCTACTGTAAGAAAAACGGCATGGGGATTGTGGCTTATCGTCCGTTGGCTCAAGGGGCTTTCGAAGAAGATCCCGTTTTAAAAGAGATCGGGAAAGCGCACCGCAAAACTGCATCCCAAACTGCTCTCCGATGGCTCGTCCAGCAAGACATCGTGGTCATCCCAAAAGGATCAAGCCAAAAACATCTCAAAGCGAATTTAGAACTATTCGATTTTCGACTCTCCAAAGAAGAGATGCTCCGAATTGCAAAACTAGACATCGGAAGGCACTATACGGCTCCCCAAGTCATCCCTTACATGGATGATTGAATGGGCAGTTCGGCAATATCTCGGTCCTTTATCGAATTTAGTCTATACTTTACCGGAGACTCTTAAACTGATGACACCCTCTATGTTGATCGCTCAGATTACAGATTCACATATCGTTCCGAAAGGGACCCATTGGGAAGGCGAACCTTCCACGGAGACGGCGGCTAGGCTATCTCGCGCGATCGCCTATTTGAACGGCTTGAATCCCAGGCCCGACGCGGTCTTGTTCAGCGGCGATGCTGCGGATAATGGGGACGCCGAATCTTACCGTTACTTTCGGGAATTGGTCCAGCCTCTACAGATCCCTCTCTATGTCGTTCCTGGCAACCACGACCAAAGGGAAGAGATGAGGAAACATTTTATCGATCATTCCTACATCCCGGCGAAAGGTTTATTCAACTACGCGGTCGAAGATTTTCCTGTCCGGCTGATCAGCCTGGACACTCAGGTTGCAGGGGAAGATTTTGGTCGCGTCTCCGCTGAGAGCGTCGCATGGCTCGCAGAAACCTTGGGAAAAGTTCCAGACAAGCCTTCGCTCCTCTTCATGCACCATCCTCCTGTAAAAGTAGGCGCGAAAATCTTTGATTCGAAGTATAACTGTTTTTGTGATCCAGCCTTCGAGAAGCTGCTCTGGAAAAGCGGGTTGTTTCTTGGAATAGCGGCAGGTCACTACCACCATCTTTGCGCTTCTTCTTTTGGCGGTAAACCTTGTTTCGTGGCTCCCAGCCTCGCGCCTACTCACTATTTTGCCCATCCGGACGATGCCCATCCGGCTGCCTTGGAACTCGAAGACCCGGCCGTCACTCTCCATCGGTGGCTAGGCTGCGGCCCGTTGGCGACGCATGTCGTCCGCCTCAAAGAGGCGTTTCACCGCATTCCTTTACGATAGACTCACCAGCCGACGCTGCTCCAGGCCAGCAGCCCGAAGGCCATGATCATGATTCCCGCGATCCGGTTGATCCAGCCCATCACTTTCTGGCTGACTTTTTTGCGGAAGAGGGTCACTCCTTCGCTGAGGATCAGCCACCAAATTGTGGAGCCTAAAAGCACGCCAAGCACAAGGCATGTTGCACTGGCATACCCCCCGGAAAATGTAGTCAGCCCAAGTCCCGCGAATACCGCAAGAAAGGAGAGGACCGTTAAGGGATTGGTAAGGGTCAGAAAAAAGGTCGAAAGGAAATCCGCAAAGAGCGTCTTATGGGATCCGTGGGCGCCCATTGTTTCTTGGGGATGAGCGAAAAAGGTCCTCAAACCGAGATAGATCAAAAAGGCGCCTCCAATCAACCGGAGCCAAAATTGTCCCTGGACTATAAAATCCGAGACGAATGTCAGCCCGAAAGCAGCGATGATTGCATAGATCGCATCCGCGACTGCAGCTCCGAGTCCGGAACAAAATCCTGAAAGCCTTCCGAACTGTATAGTTTTCCGGATGCAGAGAACGCCGATGGGCCCAACGGGGGCCGCAATGGCAAATCCCAGCCCGGCCCCTTTTAATAAAAAGAGGAGATCCATGAGCCTAGACTCTCAGAACGAGAATTTTTTGGATAGAGCACTAATTAAGGAAGTCCTTCCACATAAGGCGGCAATTTCGTTTTCCATTTAGGCGCATAGTTGCCGATGACATTGAAATGAGATGTGTTCAGCACCTCGAAAAACGATTGCTGGCTTTGGTTCAAATGGCCAATCTGGAAATAGGGTCCTTGTTCGTAGACGTACGATTCGGCTTGCAGCAAAACCGCTTCCGGATGGATCAGATTGGTTTTTTTTAGATCTGCAATGATGAGATCGGCTTGATCGAATTGTTGGTCCGAGTAGGTTTGCAATACGATAAGCTGCCGGCCGCTCGAGCCGATGCCGACGAACAAGGTCAAATTCATCATTCTTGACACTCCCGAGGTTATCCCCGAGTGATAGGAAAAGCGGGGAGACGTCGGATCCTGTAGCAAGAGATAAAGATGGTAGAATTTATGAACGCCTCTTCCTTGAGTGGCTATCCCATCGATTGCAAATGAAGTGCTCGACGTGACCACGATTTTTGAAGATGTGAAGGTCCCCATTTTCGTTTTGAGCATGCATTCTTTCTTGTTCTGATCCAGTTGCACCGATTCGACTCTGCAGTCGTTGTAAAGGGGGATGCAGGCGGCTTTTATCCGTTTTAGCAAGTGGTCGATGAGCTCGAAGCACCCTTGCGAAAAGTAGTAATTCGTGTGGCCTGAGATGATGCTGCAGCCTCCATATTCTTCTAAAAATCGGTTGAGTTCTGGAGAGCTGCTGATCTCATGGCATCCCATGTCCGCATGAGCGACCCCGCAGATGTCGATCGATTTCCATGCTCCGCCGCTTTCATGGGCCGCTTCGAGGATGAGTACCCGATCTCCTGAATGGTATCGATAAAGCGCCTCGAATAACGAGACGGGACTCGTCCCGATGACCGCACAGTCAAAATCTGCTCCGAACAGATTGATGCTAAATAAGACAAAGAGAATCCAGCGCATGAATTTTTCCTCTTGGTAAACCTAAACGAAAATTCTTGGGATAATTTCGGCGTCAAAGCCCGTATAATCGACGATCGCAGGTCGATCCGTATGGCGTACGGACCAATTTGGCATGAGCCTGCGACCGATCAATGCTACGGAGTTTTTCACTCCCTAGAGGTCCGTTTCAAAAGTTTTTCCGATAATTTCGGCATCAAAGCGCGGATAATCGGCGAACGCAAGTCCATTTGTATTGCATTAATACGGATGGACTTGTGTAGCCTGTGATCAATCGATTCTACGCAGCTTTCACGCTAGAAATTACTCCAAGAATTTTTGTTAAAGACCACAGGATACACACAACAAATTTTTCGGAAAATAAATTCGCAGATGTTTGAACGAATTCCTGTACCTGCTATGAAAAAATCGGCTGAAACGAAGTTCGTAGACACCCTCTTAGAGGGTGTTATAATATTCAGTTTCGGTCGATTTTGTGGTTCTTTTGAGCCGATTTTCGATTCAAAATTTTAGGGGGCATATATACTTGTCGATATTGCCCCCAAATTTTGAAGTCGAAAAGCGGCCAAAATAATCCCTAAAAGCGACGAAATCTGAATTTTATAACACCCTCTTACTGCCAGTAAGCGCGACTCATGAGGAACTGGGTTCCGATGTTGAAAACGTCTTTTGCAAGGCCTTGCAACACTTTCGTTGGGCGTGATGTGAAATTGTCGCAATAGACAGGCACCCGGCCGATTACCGGTTTTATGGCCGCTATCATTCTAAGAATAGTGAAACCTTTCGAGACTACGGCTTGAGTTGCATTAAGAGTGGGGTTGCCACTGATAGAATTAATTAAAGTAGTAATTGGATTATAACCCACCATCTTTTCTGCCGCGAAAGAAAGGAATTGGGATAATATAAATGCGCTTTGATAGTAGGTATAGCTTTTCCCGATCGGCTGCGCTATCTGAGCCGGGAGCATGCCCAGAACCTGGCCTACACCTAGGAAATACCGATTTTGCACATTAGATTGGATTTCCAAAAAGCCGGTAATCGATCCGATCCAGCCATTATCAGTAGCAGCAGGATTGATCCCCGTCAATCTGTTGATAGCAGCGGCTCCAGCCCATACGGCATTCAGAGGGATTCCTGTTCCTGGGAGGTTTTGATCTGTTCCTGCCGCGGCAAGAGGATCTTTGGCATTGGCGGCCTTGGTCAATTGTTGATGGAGGATGCCGCTTGTATAAAGATAGGTGAACTGCTCTTGGTCATTGCCTAGCTTGAAAGGAACTTTCATCTGCTGGAAGACGTTCATCAGATCGCCGCGCCCCGCAAGGATGGCATAGTCGAAATAGGAATGTCCCTCTTTAGTGAGAGCGTAGAGATCGGTGCGAGACAGCAAATAGTAAATGGCTTGTTCTTGACCACCTAAAATCGCGTAGTGAAGCGGCGTCATTCCTTTTTCATCTTTGATATTTCTGAAGTCCTGTTCCATCATGAGCGGATCCATATCGCCTCGATATGCCGCTTTGCAAATGTCCGAGAGACTCTCTGGATCGACTTCCCGCAGCGCTGCCATACGGCCTTTTAGCTCCTCGACGCGGGCTGAGAAAATCTGTTTCAATTGCTCATTTTCAATGAGATGAGGGAAAAGCAGGCGGTCAAACATCTCGGGATCGCCTTGCAACAACGCTTCTTCGAGAGGAGAGATTCCTCTGGAATCCTGCTCAAAGAGAACATCGAGACCTTTGAGTACAACAAGAGATTGTGGTTCCGATAAGATCTTACGGAAATTAGGATCCTTGACGATCATGAGAATATCGGGATCTTTAATCAGCAGTTTGAGTGCTTTGTCGTCGAGATTGCGGAAATTGAGGGCATAGAGCATTTCAATGGCAGGGAGGAGTTTGGCCAGGATATTGGGATTATTTTTGAAGATTGCGGCGATTTTCGCATTCTTGGAAGTCCCCGCAAAATGCTGGCAGGCCAACGCGAGGCGCTGTTGTCGGATATTGTATCTGACTGCCAGGACCGTTTTATAGTCGTGATTGCGCACGGCCCAATGAAGGGGGGTGTCTTTGTCATCCCGTAATTTCCCTGCCCAGGGAAGATTTCCAGAGGACCCTGCCGGATTGGCGGACTGGGCGGGAACGATGTTCCGTGATTTGGCTGCGTCTGCAACTCTTTGAAGTACAGCTATTTGCTTTTGAATGGCAGCCCGCGCTTGTTCGACTTGCTTAGTGACTTTAATTTTGGGATTATAAAGTGTGGCATAATCTACAGCTGTTGCCTGACAGATCTGATTTAATTTAATGAAATATGTGTCGGCATTGGCGAGTTTTTGCCCCGGCTTGAGGTCGATAAAGATCTTTTGAATCTTGTCTGCAAGAACCGTTCTTTGGTTGATTTCAGCTAGAGAAACTCTGGCTGTTTGAGCGTTAGGAAGAGTAGGCGCAATCCGTGGCATGTAACAAATTTCCTCTTAAATTTGCATAAATTATAGCATGGTTCATCTATTTTGCAAAGTAAAATTATGTTGAATATGTTAAAATTAATACTATAGTGTTTTTAAATTTTTTATTATTACTTTTAAATATGGAATTGAAGGATTTTCTTAAGATTGGTATGATACTTCATTCTTTACGGGACACTCCCTAGCTCTGATTCAAATTCAGGGCGCCTCCTTGCAACATCCGAGAGCTTTCAAGTGGAAGGAGTATATTTTCCAGAAGAAGGCGAGCCGTCCGATGAACAGGCCGGTGATGATTCCCGAAGCGGCGCTTTGAACAGTCATCAACTCTTCAGGGATGTCGATATGGGTAGAATTGTAGAATCCGAAGAAGTATTTGATGGCGAAGAAGAAAAGCGCGAGAATGAGTGTAGTCCGGCTTCCCGGAAGATGGATCGCGCTCCGACTGCGGTCGTACTTGATTTTCCATGTCCTGACGAGAAGCCAGCCGAGACCGAATCCAATCACAAGAAAAATGCACCATGCAAGCAGGGGATAGAGCGCCCACTGCATTCCCAGCAAACCCCAAATCGTCAAGATCGCGGGAAAGACGAACAATTTTTGCATGGAGACGCTCCTCGGTTTTAGAGCCTTCACGCCCATTGAGACCAAGTAGGCGAATACGAAATAGACCCACAATGGGGTTTCTTCGAGGATGCCGATCACTTCTTCCATAGAGCTGAAATAATAACCGGAACTACTGATTTATATCCAAGAACGTCCCTATCTAAATTGTTCACCTTGGGTACTTTCGCATAGGTTCCTTGAATTTGAATCGAAAAGCGGCCAAAATAATCCCAATACAACGACAGTCTCTTATGCCAGCTAAGAAAATGCTTGAAAACAAGCGTGTCGTCGCGCATCTGCGGCCTATATGCGCACACCCAGCCTGGATCGAGATCGATACGGCGCAATTTCGAAAAAACCTTGCTGCTATCCGCAGAATGGTGGGCAAACGTCTCTTTTGTTTGCCGGTGAAAGCGAATGCCTATGGACATGGACTTTGCCCGATGGGCAAAATCGCCGAGGAATCGGGGGTTGATTCTCTGGGAGTCTCGTGTTTAAAGGAAGCCGTGGAGTTGAGGCTACAGGGGATTTCCATTCCGATCGTGATTTTCGGGGCCATTCATGAAGATCAGATCGGCGATTTGATTGAGTTCGATCTGGAGTTTTCGATCAGTTCGAAGTACAAAGCGCAGCTCGTTGCGGAAAAAATCGGACGGGTAAGCCGCAAATGCAGAGTGCATATCGAAGTCGACACAGGAATGCGGCGCACGGGAGTCCGTTCTGAAAACGCTCTAGAACTGTTCTCATTCGTCGAAGGGTTGGGTTGTTTCGATATTGCGGGGATCTATTCGCATTTGGCCACTTCCGATGTTCCGAACGATCCTTTCGCTCTCCATCAGATCGATGCGTTCCGCTCAATAGATGCCCAAGTCAAGGGCAAGGGACTTCTTTCCCATCTGGCTAATTCCGGCGGCGTAGCTTACTATCCGGATTCGTATTTCGATATGGTCAGGCCGGGCCTTCTCGCTTATGGCTATCATCCCAACGGGAAAACCGATCCGGGGAGTGAAATCGCCCCTTGCTTCAGTCTAAAAGCCAAAGTCTCTTATTTCAAAGTCGTACAAAAAGGATCTGGGATCAGCTATGGGCATGTCTATCGAACGAAAGAACAAACGCGGATCGCGACCGTTCCGATCGGGTATGGAGACGGGTATCGGAGAAGCCTTTTCAAGAAGGCCTCTGTACTCATCCACAATGAGCGTTTTCCGATCGCTGGGTCGATTTGCATGGATCAGTTTATGGTTGATATCGGCCGCAAGGAAGCCTTTGTAGGGGACGAGGCGGTATTGATCGGCAAGCAGGGGGGCGAAGAGATCACTCTCTGGGAGCTGGCTCGCCATGCCGATTCCATACCGCACGAGATGCTTTGCGCATTCAACGACCGGCTTCCGCGCCTTTATTTTTAGAGCCCTTTCACTGCTTCTTAAAAAGCTGATCTACGAATTGTCCGGCCCGCTCAATCGCTTCTTGCGCTTCGGGGTATTGGGGCGCGAAAAGCTGCCAGGCATGAACCATGTCCGTCCATACGTCGAGGGTGATCGACCCCCCCTGCTTTTGTGCGATTTCTGCCAGTTGCAACGCTTCGGCATGGAGTAGTTCTCTGGCTCCAGTCTGGATGAAGAGGGGAGGCAGGCCTTCGAGATCTCCATAAAGAGGAGAAAGAAATGGATCAGCGAGGTCTTTGCCTGCGGCGTATTTTTCCGCGCACCAAGATAGCATCTCCGAAGAAAGAAGATCCTTTCCTTTGTTCGAGTGATAACTCTCGCCGCGGAGTCTGAGATCTACCCATGGGCAAAAGAGCAGGGCCCCGGCCGGCATTGCGATCTTTTGGAGTTTCAGGCGCAGGAAAAGGGAAAGGGCCAGACCTCCTCCGGCTGAGATGCCGCTGAACAAGATTTTTGAACGGGCGTAAGGGTGGTGCAAGAGCCATCTATAGGCGGTGAGAGCGTCGTCAAGGGCGGCCGGATAGGGATTTTCAGGAGCGAGCCGGTACTGTATTGCGCATACGGCAGCGCCTGTGGCCGCGGAGAGCCTTCCGATAAAGTTTTTTTGCGATTCAATCGATCCGACGGTAAAACCACCCCCCATAAAGAAAAGGATGATCTTCCGGCGATTCACATCGGGAGCGAAAGCCCAGGCTCCGGGTAGTGCGCCGATCGAAAAAGGCTCGAACCGCACTTCGGGAGCGGGAGGATATCCTTTCATAATCGTTTCATGATAGGCCCGGATTTCTTCGATGGGAAGATCGGCAGGGAACCTTTTGGAAAGAGCTTCGCGGTAAAACGTTTCGTATTCTCGACTGGCTGCCATATAAATTTGCCATAAACGAAAGACAGATTCTTGACGAGTCTCTCCTCCATTTTGAATAATAGCTAAATGTGTTTTGACAAAATAGCATTACAATGCCTATTGCCCATGTCAACTCATCCTCTCATTTCTCATTCTTTGTGTTTTTGGTAGACTTTTATTGAGAATTGAGAACATAATTATCTAAGATGAATCGTAAAGTGTTAATTAGTTGTGATTAATTTGTAAAAAACTGGCGGGGAAAACCATGTATTCTGCATCTCGTCA
>Ga0207686_10001525_pt1 | contig 13062 bp, 10 predicted proteins | sample KBSM24metaG_FD_184396 | JGI IMG/M metagenome (GOLD analysis project Ga0207686, IMG submission 184396) | Miscanthus rhizosphere microbial communities from Kellogg Biological Station, Michigan, USA - KBS M2-4 metaG (SPAdes) (version 2) | ecosystem: Host-associated > Plants > Roots > Rhizosphere >...
AGTTGAAGAAAAATTAAGCTCCAGAGAAATAAAAGCTGCTATAAAGAAATGGAAGGCAGATCATCACCGGGTCTAAAAAAAGCTACTTATCGATGATATGTCTAAAAAGAAAGGCGCGGCAAAAGATGAGACCCAAATTACCAGTATTAAAATTTTTCCACCAATGGAAAGATCCTGTGTCAGGCTTTTTTGTAAAAGACCCTGTATAGTTGTTATAATCTGTTCTTCTTTTGATGATATTTCATAAGGGGGTGCCGGATTTACATCTTTGAACTGGGGATAATATTTTATAACCGCATTTCTTATTCTCCAATATTCTTCGGGGGTTAATTCTTCATAAGTTTTCATTAGGTCGATACCTTCAGCCTCTATCTTTTTTTCAATTCGTTCATGTTGCAGATCACCGACCATTCTGGTTAGCATCATAAAAGGAAAAAATAATAATGGATAAAACTCCGAACTAATAGCTACCCAGATCATCAAACCTGCTGAAATGATTACAAATATTTTTCCAAGAATATTATAATCATCAAGGAACAAGCGGTGTAATAATTGCCCGCCATCAAGAGGATAGACAGGTAGTAAATTAAGAAGATTCAGAAATACTAAAACCCAGGCAAGTTTCTCAAGAAAATAAATGTCCGTTTGCTCTGCTATAAAATGTGATAACAAACCAAGAATTATTCCTGGCAGCGGACCCGCAAGTAATATCACAGCCGATTGCTTTTGTGATACTTCTTGTTTTTTACCGGATACATAGGCGCCCATTAACGGAATAAAAAAAATACCAAGTTCCTGGTATTTATAAACTTTCATTGCAAAAAAATGCCCCATTTCATGAAAGACAACAACTGCTGTAAGGATCATCACCCATGTCCAGTTATGCCTAAAGAAAAAATAACCTACAACAAGAAAGAGTGCAAGACTGCCGAGGGATTTCAGCCACACGTTCATCTTATTTTTTGGCTCTTCTAACTCCGGTTTGGGAATCTCAGCAGGTATTTCACCAGGTATAGGAATTGATTGGTCCATTTATATGATTATTGGAAATAACGTTCTATTGTTTTCTTTAGTGCTTCAGGCATGGCCGTTCTTTTCATTCCTTCTTTTTCCATAAAATATAAAATGATCTTGCCAATACAAAGTAACTCCTCTTTTTCATTATACACTTCATGATGGAACTCAATTTTATGATGCAACGGCAGCTCCTTTAAAAAAGTTTTGATCGTAAGCAGGTCATCATACAAAGCTGGCCGAAGATACTTTGCATGTACATCCACCACCGGCATTATCACTCCCATTTTTTCCATATCAGCATAAGTAAACCCTAACTGGCGAATTGATTCTGCCCTTGCAACTTCAAAATAGGGGAAAAAATTACTGTGGTAAACAACCCCCATTTGATCGGTTTCGGCATATCGAACTCTTATTTTTGTTTCGGAGGTAAACATATTAAAGGTTACTTTCTATTTTCTCACCGCCAATTTCATAGGATGGTTCGTCATTTCCAAAAAATGAAGCGATACTTTTTGAAGTGATCAATAATGCAACACTTAAAATAAAACCGATCAGTGAATTCCAAAATCTTATTTTATTCGTTCGCCATTCTGCAGGTTCATAATCCTCACTGTATTGGTTAATGTTTATGAATTTACTGGCTATGTATTGAATTATCTCCGGTATTGTTTGCAAAAAAGAGCTTAGGCAAATTGCAATGATGATCACATGAAGCACGGCAGCTTTATTAAGTTTGAATTCCAGCAACTCTTCATTTTCACGGCATATGAATCTTGCCAATGGTTTAATATTTCTTGCGAGCAGAAAAAAAGTGATCGTATAAAATGCAAAGAACAGAACGGTTGGTAGAATTGCCATCATAAGATTTCCGCCAATTCCGGTACCAAGGCCAAATAGCAAACTGGTCATCAAAGTAAGGAGTGACGTGATCATTTTATACCCCATGATCAGCGCTGTAGCAACTATCCCCAATTCGACAAGTTGTAATTTTTTCATAAATGATTGCCTCGATCCAAAAACTTTGTAATGAGGTCGCATGGCAAAGTAGTTAAAAATGTCTACCATTTTTATTTTCATCGATCATTTTTGCAGCAGGTAATATGTGCAGTTGCACACCAAATGATGAGTTGATTTAGAATAATTTGTTAAACATGTATCAACATTGTACTTATCCACCAATGTTTGGAATGATGTTTGGCACAGGTAAAAATAAATTGAATATTTGCAACGTTAAGTCACCATCGGTTTAAAGGACAATTAATATGAAGAATCGCAGCATCGCCTTAATAGCTACTGTTATTTCAGTTTTTTCTCTCAACGCACAGCAAACCCTCATTTTTAAAGACCCACAGGAAAAGTTCAAAGAAGCAAAGGAATACTATCAGAAAGAGCAATATAGCATTGCTTATCCATTATTCAAGGAATTGCAGCAGGCTTCAAAAGAAACAAATTACATTAATGATGCACTTGTAACCCAGGAGATCAATTATTACACAACGGTTCTTGCACTCAAACAAAATGAAGATCGTGCAGAAGAAACAGCTATCGATTTTATTGCGCTGGAAAAAAACAATGCCCGTGTTCAGCAGATGAATTTTCATCTTGGGGAGTTCTATTACCGCAAGCAAAATTTTCCCGATGCAGCGAAATATTATGAAGATGCTGGTATTGCCAACTTAAGTAACCGGGAAATTTCCGACATGAAATTTCACCAGGGGTATTCTTACTTCACTATGCAAAAATTTAACCAGGCAAAACCGCTTTTCAATTCGATAAGACAGATCAAGGACGATCCCAATTATATTGACGCGAACTATTATTACGGTTTCCTGGCTTTTCGTGATCGTAATTATAATGAAGCATTGGAAAGTTTTAAAATTGTGGAGAATGAAAAGGGATATGAAACAGTTGTACCATATTATATAGCACAGATATATTATATCCAGGGGAAAAAAGAAGAAGCGATCGCCTATGCTGAAAAAAAGATCAAGGGAGGGAATGCCCAATACTATGATCGGGAGATGAAACTCATGCTGGGGCATGGTTATTTTGAAAGAAAAGAATTTGATAAAGGACTGCCATATCTTGAAGATTATGTTTCAAAAGCAGAAAAGGTCACAAGAGAGAACCTGTATGAATTATCATATAGTTATTATATGGCGGGTAAATATCCAAAAGCAATTAATGGATTTAAACAATTAAGTGGGAAGGATGATTCATTGAGTCAGCATGCCATGTACCTGCTGGGAGATTCTTATTTGAAAATTGGGGAGAAGGCTAATGCCAGGAATGCATTTTTATTTTGCGCATCAAACAGCAGCAACAAAGCACAAAAAGAAATTTCTAAATTCCAGTATGCAAAACTTTCTTACGAACTCGGCTACCAGGATGAAGCGTTGAATAGCTTAAGTTCATTTTTAGCTGATTATCCGAATTCAAATTATAATACCGAAGCAAGAGACCTGATGGTAATGGTGCTTGCTAATACAAATAATTATAAAGATGCGTTAGCGCTGATGGAGGGACTTAAAAACCCATCTGAAACTTCAAAGAAAACCTATCCGCGGATCCTGTTTGGAAGAGCCGCTGAGTTAATCAATGATGGGAATTTATTGCAAGCCGATGCCCTTTTAGATAAAGCGTTAAAGGATCCGAATAATGGGGCAGTTCTTCCTTTAATAAATTTTTGGAAAGGGGAAATTGCTTATCGGGCCGATAAATTAGATAACGCAATTAAATATTACAATGCTTATTTAGATGCAGGGGCACCGGCATCAGGAGAAGCAAACGCAAATACGATCAGGTATAATCTTGGTTATTGCTATTTAAGAAAGGAAAATTATCCAGCTGCATTGAAATTCTTTGAGCAAGTTGGAAAAAATCCAGCATTTAACTCTGATGCGATCACGCAGGATGCTTATATACGCAGTGCCGATTGTTATTTTATGAACCGCGATTACAGTCGGGCAAAGTCAATGTATGATAATGTGATCAAACTTTCCTGGCCAGCGGAGGATTATGCAACATTCCAGGTTGCAATGATCGCAGGGGTAAGAAGTTCGAATGAAAAGATCAGTTTGATGAATACGATGGCGAGAAAGTTTCCAACTTCATCACTTGTGGGTGATGCAAACATGGAAATTGCCAACGCTTATCTTGCCGATGAACGTTTTCGTGAAGCGATCGCTCCTTTAAACAATGTATTAAAACTATCGACAAATAATAGTTTGAAGCCACAGGCACAATTAAAGCTTGGTATTGCAAATTATAATTTGAATAATAATCGTGAAGCATTGGCGCAATACAAAAATTTGGTTCAAACATATCCTAACTCTCCTGAAGCAGAAGAAGCGTTGGATAATATCAAGAGTATTTATGTAGAAGATGGAAAGCCTGACGAATATGCAAACTATATGCGTCAAATGGGAAGGCCACTGGATGTAAGTACTGAAGATTCACTATCGTGGTCGGCTGCATTAACACAGTATCAAAGCGGAAATACGAATGCTGCATTAACCGCATTTGATAATTATGTAAAGCGTTTCCCGGACGGAGCATATTCTTTAGATGCAAATTTTTATCGTGGTGAAATTTATTTTGAAAAGAAAGATTGGAGCAATTCCCTGAGCGGTTACCAACCAGTTGCAGAGAAAGCGCCAAATCGTTTTGCAGAAAAAGCGATCCTGCAGACGGCAAGAATTTATTTCTTTGAGCAGAAAAATTATGCCCAGGCAGAAAGTTATTATGCGCAACTAAAACAGCTTGCTTCAGCACAGGAGAACAAGTTGGAAGCAATGCGTGGTTTGCTTCGCTGCCAATATCAATTACAAAAGTGGAGCCAGGCACTTGAAAATGCCAATGAACTTGTGACCTTAAAAGGAAGTAGCACCGATGATAAAGCGCTTGCTAATATGGCTATTGCAAAAGCCTACCAGGTAAATGGCCAACATGATCTTGCAATTGCAAATTTTAAATCAGTTGTATCATTAAACAAAGCGGCACTTGCTGCAGAAGCGAGATATGAAATTGCCAATAGCTGGTTTGCATTGAACAAGCTTACCGATGCCGAAAAATCAGCGTTTGAAGTAATTAATAAATCAGGATCGTACGATTTCTGGGTAACGAAATCTTATATCCTTCTTGGCGATGTTTATTTCAGGCAAAAAGATTATTTCAATGCAAAAGCAACTTATCAAAGCATTGTTGACAATTCGATTGTGCCTGAATTTAAAAAGGAAGCACAGGAGAAGCTGAACAGGGTGATAGATGAAGAAGGTAAGAATAGTAAAGTCGGTAATAATTAAACGAACTAAAAATTAATAATCAAAAATTATTAATTAATAATAATGAAGAGCAAAATGAATATAAAAGCTGTTTTAATATTGGGATTTGGAATTTTTTCATTTGGAATTTCCTTTTCACAGCAAGACACTACAAAAAAGAAAGGTACTGTTGATATTACTTCGGCATTTAAACCTGTGTTGAAAGAGTCAGCTAAAATTAATTTTAATGCGTCTCCTGCGGCAAATGATACAACGAAACCGAAATTGAATTACGATATTCCTAATCAAAATTTATTATTTGCGTATACGCCGGGAAGCCTTCGTCCGCTTGCTTTGGATATTGATTCTGGTGGTTACTGGGATATGAATAGTTATATCAAAGCAGGATTCGGAAGCTTAAAGACCCCGTTTGTGCAAGCAGGGATCTCTTTTGGTGATGGGAAAACAGCAGGGCTGAATATTTATGCAAAGCATATTTCATCGTCAGGGAAGGAACTTTACCAGGATTATCGCAATACAAATGTTGACCTGAAAGGATTTTTCCAGACAAGTAAAAATTTAGAATGGAATGCGCAGCTTGGTATGCGCCAGGATCGTTATTATAAATATGGTATGGATCCGGCTTTATCAAGTATTCCGCCAAAAGATTCACTTGAGCAAAATTTCCAGACATGGAGGGGTGGGGTAGGTTTTCATAATATTAATAATACACAATTTGGAATTTCTTATTCACCGGAAATTCTTATTAATGTATTTAATGATGGAAGAAAGAATAGTGAAAGCAATACCTATATTAATCTTCCGCTGCAAAAATCGGTCGGTAAAGTCTTTGCTGTTGATCTTGACGCTACTGCAGATTTGACAAAGTATAAGCCAGATAATAAATCATCACAGGACAATACGTTCTTTTATATAAGTCCGTCAGTTTTATTCAAAACTCCGAAAGTCAATGCGCAGGTTGGGATCCGTCCATCATGGGATAATAAGACTTTTAAGATGTTTCCCAATATGTTGATCGAGGCAAGCACAGGAGACAAAAGATTTATTTTCCAGGCAGGTATGTCTGGATATATCAGGAGAACTTCGTATCAATATCTCGCAAATATTAATCCTTATATAGAAGCACCGGGTAGTTTAAAAAATACATGGGTCACTGAAAGATTTGCCGGCTTCAAGGGTTCAATAGGTGATCATTTTACTTATAATGCAAAGCTTGGGTATAATACATACAAGAATCAACCACTTTTTGTGAATGATGACCCAACCATGGATATTTATGACAACACTTTTAGAGTGATCTATGAGCCGAGCATGCATGCTGTTCATTTTGGTGGTGAAATTGGATATACAGAACAGGAAAAATTTTCAGTGCTGGCCGGAATTACTCTTAATAAGTACATGGATATACAAGAAAATGAAAAAGCATATGGATTAGTTCCATTTGAAATGAAAGGCTCGGCAAAGGTCCAGGTAGTAAAAGACCTGTGGTTAAAAACTGATCTGTTCCTTTGGGATGGAGCACAATATAGAACACCAGCTGGTAAAGCAGCACAATTGGATGGTTCATTTGATCTGAATGCAGGACTTGAATTTCGAATCACAAAAAACCTGAATGCCTGGACACAATTCAATAATATTTTTAATAAAGAGTATGAGCCATGGAAGTTGTACAAGTCTTATGGGTTTAATTTCCTCGCTGGCGTTATCTTCGCATTCGATCAGAAAACGAAATAATGCAAGATAGCTTATACGAATTCCTGTTATTAAATAAGAAAGTAAGTCTACCCGGAATCGGCACTATTGCTCTTTGCCAATCTCCGGCGCAGCATGATTTCCCCAACAAGCAGTTTATTGCCCCGACATCTTTTTTTACTATTGATCCAGGAAATGATAAACCGTCAAAAAAACTTTTTGACTGGCTTTCTTCTTCACTTGGTATTACAGAATGGGAGGCCATAAAATCTGTAAATGATTTTTCTTTTGATTTAAAAAAGAAAATATCAGAAAACGGAGAGGTGAGTTGGGGAAAAGTAGGAGTGCTTCGTCGTGATAATAATGGTGATCTAAAACTTGATCCGCAAAATAGTTCATTACAAAGTGAACCACCTGTAACAGCAGAAAAAGTTATTCGTGTAAAAGCCGAACATAATGTATTAGTCGGAGAGAAGGAAAAGACATCAGTGGAAATGGAAGAATACTTAACCGGAAGCCCGGCAAAGAAAAATTATACATGGCTGATCGCAGTTATTCTTACAGCATTAGCGGTGATGTTTATCGGGTGGTATTTTTCTGAGAAAGGATTTTCAACTTCATCAGCAGGAAACCAATCGGTCATTAAATCAAACTAAGGGAAGGCTTTATTAATGAGCAATCAAATTCACTATACGCTGTGCCCGATTTGCGGATCGGCAGGTATTTCAGAAGTATTTAAAGTAAAAGACAATACCGTAAGCCAGGAATATTTTGAAATTTATCATTGCAGAAATTGCCAGGTAAGATTTACACAAAACCCACCTTCAGAAACAAGCATCGGCGCTTATTATAAATCTGAAGATTACATTTCACATACTGACAGCTCAAAAGGCCTGATCAATCGCATGTATCGTTTCGTCAGAAATTTTTCATTGAACCAAAAGAAAAAGCTTGTTGAAAAAGAAACCAGTTTAAAAAGCGGCAACCTGCTTGATGTGGGTAGTGGTACCGGTCATTTTGCTTCTGCTATGCAAAAAGCAGACTGGCAGGTAACCGGGCTTGAGCCTGATGAAGGAGCAAGAGCCATAGCATCCAACGAACACTCAATAGAGCTTTTACCTTCAGTGGAGCTTTTTAATTTATCAGAAAATAGCTTTGATGCTATTACACTCTGGCATGTGCTGGAGCATGTACATGATGTAAAAAAATATACCCAGGCATTTAAAAAACTGTTGGCTGATAATGGTAAGCTTTTTATAGCAGTACCGAACTACACAAGTTATGATGCTGAAAAATACAAAGAGTATTGGGCAGCTTACGATGTGCCAAGACATCTTTATCATTTTACACCGCAAACCATGCAATGGCTGATGAAAGAATGTGGTTTAAAGATCGCCGCTGTAAAACCAATGTGGTTTGATAGTTTTTATGTTAGCCTGCTGAGCAGTAAATATAAAAATGGAAACACAAAATGGGTTGGTGCATTTTGGACGGGACTCATTTCAAATTTTAAGGCAATGAGCGATGCCAAGAAGTGCAGTTCCGTGATCTATATTATCTCTAAATAAATTTACTGTCCCAATTGTATCTCGTACATCTCTGGCCAGTACTTACCTGTGACATAGATCTTTTTTGTTGTTGAATCATAGGCGATGCCATTTGGTACATCAACTTCGGGATTGATTGCTTTTACCCTGTTCCACATATCATTCAGGTCATATTTGGCAACTACTCTTCCTGCAGCTGGATCTATTTTTAATACATATGGGTATTGATATTGATTGGCATAGACAAAGCCATCGATATATTCAAGCTCATTTAAATTAAATGTATTGCTATTGCCTTCCATAATAGAACTCTTGGTTAGCAATTTGAAAGTGGAAGGATCATAATAATAAAGCATGCCGCTACCGGTACTTACGATCAATTTTTGGCCATCATTTGTTATACCCCACCCCTCAGTATCAATATCGTATTCTTTTATCTTTTTAAAATCATTGAGAGTGTACACAAATACTTTATGTTCCTGCCATGTAAGTTGATAAACTGTATCTCTTAAAATTGTTATTCCTTCGCCAAAAAATTTATTAGATAGTGAGATTGATTTTAACGCTTTTCCTGTTTTAAGATCTACTTTCATTAATCTAGTTTTGCCTATATAGCCCGGATCACCGGTACCTTCATACAATTCTCCTTTATAAAAAGTCATTCCCTGCGTATAGAAGCTGGTATCATGAGGATACACTTGTATGATCGTATGACCTAAAACCGGTGGAGATGGGGTTTGGTTTTCAATTGGTGGGTCTACTACCGGATCCTTGGACTTGCAGCAGATCAATAAAAATGTGAATGAAGAAATAAGAAAAACTACGATAAGAGGAAGAAAGATTTTTCTTTTCATGTAATTATTTTCTCGATGATAGATTAAGTTTGGTAAATGTACGATTGAAAAAATATTTTGAAAGAGAAAGTTGTGATTTAAAATGTTAATCAATTATATTTGAGAATCAATCTCCATGTAAGCCTAAGCGCCTGCTAATTCCATCCTAGAGATTCACTGATTCGTATCCTTCCGAATGCCATTTTAATAGTCCCTGTCCCTGAAATCCCGCATTATTTAAGATTTCTCATTCTATTATTATGGCTAAGTACCTTGTGGTATTATTTTTTGTTGTTACCGGATCTCAATTGTTTTCACAGCAGAGATGCAGCATGGAAGAATATGTTAACCGGCAAATGAGTGAAGACATTTCATTAAAAGATAAATTAGAACAAGTTGATGTATTTACCCGTGAACGAACTAACTCAACAGCCAGTGCACAAAGAATTACCGGGATGCCGGAGACAATAACTATCCCAGTGGTCTTTCATGTGCTTTATCACACACCGAGTGAAAATGTAGATAAAACAATCCTGGATCGTTTGATCGCGGCTCTCAACAGGGATTTTAATAAAAGGAATTCTGATTCTTCAAATACTCCTTCAGTATTTAAGTCTTATGCCACATCTATGGGGTTTGAATTTAAGCTGGCAACTATGGATCCACAAGGAAGGGGTACCACTGGGATTATAAAAAAATATACACCGGCACTTTATTGGATGTCTGATGATAAAATGAAATTCAGTGCATCATATGGAGACGATGCATGGGATTCAAAAAGCTATTTGAATATTTGGATATGCAATATGAAGGATGTGATGGGTTACAGTACGTTTCCAGGCATGGATCCTTTAAAAGATGGTGTCGTTTTATCTGTTGAAGATATTCTAAAAGCCCGGGGTACAACTCCTAAAATAAATGATCTCAGAACTGTTGTGCATGAAGTAGGACACTGGGTAAATCTTTATCATATTTGGGGTGAGAGTTATTGTGGTGATGATAAAGTTGATGATACACCAAAACAAGGTTCATACACTCCTGGTTGCCCAAGCGGCACCAGGGTTACATGCAGCAACGGACCAACTGGGGATATGTACATGAACTTTATGGATTTTACTGATGATGTTTGTATGAATATGTTTACAGTAGGGCAAAGAAAAAGAGCAAGAACAGTATTTGAAGCAGGCGGACCAAGAAATTCTATTCTTTATTCAAAAGGATTAAATGTGTCGGAGGGAGAATTCGCTGCGCTGCCTGACTTTTATCCAAAATGGTATTATGCACAGGTTTACCCAAATCCTGCTGCCACTTCTATCAAAGTATATTTTGATTATGATGAAAGATGGATAGGTAAAAAGATGGAGATCCTTGACATGAGCGGAAGAGTTGTGCTCAATAAGATCATTGGTTCCAGGATCGAAACGATTGATGTAAGCCGTTTAAATGCGGGAGTTTATTTTATCCGTGGAGAAAAAGACGGAGAGAGGCTACACGCTAAATTTGTTAAACTATAGATGAACAACCAATACTACCTGAGAGTAAGGGCTATCGTGAGATAGCCCTTTTTTAGAACCATGATTTATTGGATTAAAAACGATTAAGAGGAAATGGGAACCTCAGTTTAAACGACTAATCGAAATTATTATTTGTTCTCAAAACACTTTTTGGAATTGAGTAAATAAAAAGGGATTACAAGTTTCCTCATAATCCCTAAAAATCATTCTTTAATCTTGGTTCAAAGATGTATTGCTTCACCGTAAGCCACCTCGATTGCGTCCTTCACACTTTCGCTGATCGTTGGATGCGGATGAATGCTATTCAAAACTTCCTGGTATGTTGTTTCTAATTTTCTTGCAGTAACAGTTTGTACAATTATTTCGGTCACATTATATCCGATCATATGAGTGCCGAGCCATTCTCCGTATTTAGCATCGAAGATCACTTTAATAAATCCTTCTGGATGTCCAGCAGCTGAAGCTTTACCACTTGCACTCAAAGGGAACTTACCCACTTTAATTTCATAACCGGCATCTTTCGCTTGCTTTTCAGTATAGCCAACAGATGCAATTTCAGGATAGCAATATGTACAGCCCGGGACATTGTTATAATCCATTGGCTCTGGCTTGTGATTATATTTCTTTTCATTGAAACCAATATTCTCAACACAAATAATTCCCTCTTTACTTGCAACATGAGCAAGAGCCTGGCCAGGTGCACAATCACCAATTGCATAAATGCCGGGAACATTTGTCTGGTAAAATTTATCAACCATTACTTTACCCTTCTCAGTCTTGATACCGAGTTCTTCCAGGCCAATTCCTTCAATATTTGCAGAAACACCAACTGCACTTAATAACACATCAGCTTCTAATGTTGTTTCTCCATCCGGAGTTTTCACTTTTGCTTTTACTCCGGCACCTGAAGTATCAACAGAGGTTACCTCACTATTGGTCATGATGGTGATACCATTCTTTTTAAAATTTTTATCGAGCTCTTTTGAAATTTCTTCATCTTCTACCGGCACGACTCTTGGTAAAAATTCAACGATCGTAACTTTTGTCCCCAGGCTATTATAGAAGTAGCCGAATTCAACACCAATAGCGCCGCTACCAACAACTATCATTGATTTAGGTTGTTGCGCCAATGACATTGCTTCACGATATCCAATGACTTTTTTGCCATCCAATTTCATTGACGGCAATTCGCGACTGCGTCCGCCAGTTGCAATGATGATATATTTTGCTTCAACAACTTTTTTAGTTCCATCAGCAGCCGTCACTTCGATCTGGCCTTTGGCTTTTAATTTTCCAAAGCCCATATGAACATCGATCTTATTTTTTTTCATCAGGAACTGAACGCCACGGCTCATTTTATCAGCTACACCGCGACTACGTTTGATGATCGATTCAAAGTTTGGAGTACCACTGGCTTCAATGCCGAATTCTTTGGAATGCTTTATATCTTCTAAAACCTGGGCACTTTTAAGAAGGGCCTTTGTTGGGATACAGCCCCAATTAAGACAAATACCACCAAGACTTTCTTTTTCTATAATTGCTGTTTTAAAACCCAGCTGGGCTGCCCTGATTGCGGCTACATATCCGCCGGGGCCGCTGCCAAGAACTACTACGTCGTAAGCCATGAGATTTCAGATTTTAGATTCTAGATTTCAGATTGGGCTGCGAAGCTAATTGAAAATGAGTAATCAACAAAAGAGCGAGAATAGGCTTTTCGGTGTTTAAGGGTTTAAAAGTTCAAGGGTTAGGAAAGAACAATTCAGGTTGATGAATAGAGATAAGGACGATGAAAGGATTGCGACGCAACAGAAGCCTAATCAAGGTTCAATAGCTGGTATCAAAATATTAACTTTGAACCTTTGAGATTCAGTGAAATATCCGATCGATATTATCTGAAACAATCTGGAAAAAATCTTAAATCTGCAGTGAAAATCTAAACTCATTCCCCTACCTTTGCCGTCCTAAATTTTTGTTCATTATGGCTAGAGTATGTCAGGTTACAGGTAAAGTTCCGGTTACCGGGAACAATGTTTCTCACTCAAACATCAAGACGAAACGTCGTTTTCTGCCCAACCTGCAGACAAAACGTTTTTTCCTGGCCGAAGAAGATAAATGGATCACTCTGAAGTTATCAACTGAAGGTATTCGTACTATTAACAAAAACGGACTTTACACT
>Ga0207686_10001526_pt1 | contig 13052 bp, 10 predicted proteins | sample KBSM24metaG_FD_184396 | JGI IMG/M metagenome (GOLD analysis project Ga0207686, IMG submission 184396) | Miscanthus rhizosphere microbial communities from Kellogg Biological Station, Michigan, USA - KBS M2-4 metaG (SPAdes) (version 2) | ecosystem: Host-associated > Plants > Roots > Rhizosphere >...
TGGCCCTATGTTCCTGGACTACATCCTGGGCATCACCAAGGCTTACACCACTCGCGTAGGTTCGGGTCCATTCCCGACTGAACTGTTCGACGCAGTAGGGGCGCACCTGGCGAAGCAAGGTCACGAGTTCGGTGCGACCACCGGCCGTGCCCGTCGTTGTGGTTGGTTCGACGCCGTTATCCTGCGTCGTGCTATCGATGTGAACAGCATCTCGGGCATCTGCCTGACCAAGCTGGACGTGCTCGACGGCCTGGAAACCATCAACATCTGCGTCGGCTACAAAGATGCAGAGGGTCAGGACGTTGCTCCGACGGATGCTGACAGCTACGTGGGCCTGCAGCCTGTGTACGAAGAGGTGCCAGGCTGGGCCGAATCGACCGTGGGTGCCAAGACCCTGGAAGAGCTGCCAGCCAACGCTCGAGCCTACATCAAGCGCGTTGAAGAGCTGATCGGCGCACCGATCGACATTATTTCGACGGGCCCGGACCGCAACGAAACCATCGTTTTGCGTCATCCGTTCGCTTAATAAGTTATTGATGTAAAAAGCAAAGGGCTCCTTCGGGAGCCCTTTGTCGTTTCAGTTCGCCAAGCGGCACGACCCTTGCTGTGTTTCTTTCTTTCGCGGTGCTATCAAATTAATGGCACCCGTGGTGGAGGGATTCCCGATGTCTGCCGTTCTCTCATTGTTACAAAGCCGTCTGTTGCGGCCGGTGTTCGTTACCCTAGGTATCGCTCTTTTGGTGCAAGTGCTGGTGGCGGTTGCTCTGACCCGGAGCACGGTCACGGCACTTGAAGCTGATTTGGGCAGTCGCCTGGGCGTCGATAGTCAGAAGCTCTCTGGCGAACTGGCGCAGGCCGGCAAGGAAGTCACATCCAGCCTGGACAGCTTGTCCAGCAGTACCCGTCAGCGTCTGACCGCCGGGCTTTCCGAGCGCCTGCAGGCAGAACAGAAGCAATTGCGGGCGACCCTGGAAAAAGACCTGCAAGACTCCGCCAATGATATGGCGCAACTGCTGGCCTCGGTGGCGCCCCGCGCCATGTGGGACAGTGATGTGCCCACGTTGTCTGAGTTTGCCCGGCGTGCCCAGCGCAATCCCAACGTGTTGTTCGTGGTCTACGACGACGCCGCCGGTGAGCATTTGACTCGCTACCTGAACCGCGAAAACCCGATCAACCAGGTGTTGCTGGCAAAGGGCGCGGGTGATCGCGCGCTGGATAAAGTGCTGGATGCGGCCAAGACCGACCCTTCTGTGTACTACGTCGAAGCGTCCATCAGCCCCAATGGTGTCGAGATTGGCAAAGTGCGCATGGGGGTTTCGACGGCATCGGTAGAAGCCGACCTGCAGGCGTTGGACAAGCGTTTTGCCGCCTTGATTACCAGCGGTGATCAGTTGGTCGGCGATAGCCTCAAAGGGGCGGCAGCAGACAGCGCGACTGCCATGGGCGCGCGCCTGCAATCGGCGCAAACCACCGCCACCCAAATGACCGCCAATACCACCAGCGCTGTGCAGGAAGCCGCCGGCACCTTGCGCTGGCGCATCGGCATGGGGCTCGCAGGGGTTGGCTTTGGCGTGTTGCTGCTGATCGCCGTGGTGCTTGGGCGCCGTGTGGTCAATCGCCTGAAGTTGCTGATTGCGGCCATGGATGACCTGGCGGCGGGCGAGGGCGACCTGACCAAGCGCGTGCAGATCAATAGCCAGGACGAAATCGGCGACATGGCCTCGGCGGTCAATCGCTTTGTGGATAAGTTGCAGCCCATCGTGCGTGAAGCGGGTGATGTGGCTCAGCGGACCGGTGTGGAGATCGGTGCCATGACCTTGCGCAATGCCGGTGCCGATGCGGCCGCCGGCCTGCAGCGTGATGAGGTGGCCGAGAGCTTGCGCGCACTCTCGCAAATGGCTGATGAAGCCCAGGCCGAGAGCCATGCGATGCAGGCAGCGTTGCAGCAGGTGGTGGATATTCGTCAGGCCACCGATGAGAACGCGCGTACCTCGGCTGAAGTGGGGAGCCTGATTGAAGCGCTGGCGGGGCAGGTCGAGGCGGGGTCCAAGGTGATCGAGCGACTGGCGCAGCAAACTGAGCAGATCGAGGTGGTGCTGACCGTGATTCACGGCATTGCCGAGCAAACCAACCTGCTTGCCCTGAACGCCGCGATCGAAGCGGCACGCGCCGGTGAGACGGGCCGTGGCTTCGCCGTGGTGGCGGATGAGGTGCGGGCGCTGGCCAGCAAGACCCAAAGCTCTACCGGCGATATCCAGGCGCATATCGTGGCGCTGCAGCAGGGCGCGCGTGAGGCGGTGGAAACTATCGGCAAGGCCGGGCGCCAGGCCAGCGAAGGGTTGCTGGTGCTGCGCGACAGCGTGCGCTTGCAGCAGACCGTGCAGGCTTCGGTGGAGCAGGTGCATGCCGCGATCGGCCTGGCCACGCGCGCAGCCGAGCATCAGGCCCAGGGTGCCCATGCAGTGCGGGGGCGGGTCGAGGTGATCCATGCCCAGGCCGAACGTGCGGCGCAGGCGGTGGTGGAGACGACGGCCAGTGGTAAGGTGCTGGATGGTTTGGCGGCGCAGTTGAAGGCGAGCCTGGGGCAGTTTCGGGCTTAGCCTCGCCTGGACTGGCCCCCTCCCACGGGTTGAAATGCATTCAAATGTGGGAGGGGGCTTGCCCAGATAGCGGTTTTAGCGACTCAGATACATCCGTGTCGTCAGCAAATACACCGGCAACCCCGACACCAATATCAACAGCGCCGCATAAGGCGCCGCCGCCGCGAATTCCACATTCGAGGTATGCGCCCACACCGCCGTCGCCAAGGTATTCAGCCCGGTTGGGCTGAGCAGCAACGTCGCCGTCAATTCCTTCATTGCGTCCAGGAACACCAGCGCAAACGCCGCGCCCAATGCCGGGAAGATAATCGGCAAGGTTACCCGGCAAAACGCGCTGAACGATGACGCGCCCAGTGTGCGCGCGGCTTCTTCCAGTTGTGGCGCGGCTTTGTTCAAGGCGGTACGAACCGGCGCCTGGGCCAGCGGCAAAAACAGTAGCGCATAGGCAATCAGCAACAGCGCTGATGTCTGGTACAGCACTGGCACGTAATGCAGGGCGAAATACACCAGGGTCAGCGCAATCACCAGGCCGGGCAGGGCGTGCAGCAAGTACGGCAGGCGTTCGGCCCAGATCGCCAGTTGGCCCTTGTAGCGCACCACCAGCAACCCCACCGGCACCGCCAGCACCAGGCACAGCGCCGCGCCACCCAGCGACAACGCCAGGGACGATAGCAGCGCCTCACTGATCTCGGCCACCGGGAACGCCGCCGACGAGCCCACCGCCAGCCAGTAACCCAGCATGCCCAGGGGAATGCCGCTGCCGATGATTGCCAGCGCAAGGCAATAGACTTGGCCCAAGAGCGCCCACCTGCCCAGGCGAACCTGTTCGGCATGCCGCGCAGCCCCTTGGCCGATGCGTACGTGTCGGCCCTTGCCGCGCACGCGCAGCTCCAGCCACAGCAGGGTGAGGCACATCACCAGCAGCACCGCCGATAACATCGCGGCGTTGGCATTGCTGAACTCCAGTTCGAACTGCTGGTAGATCGCCGTGGTAAAGGTCTGCAGGCCGATGATCGACAGTGCGCCGAATTCCACCAGCATATGCAACGCGATCAACAGCGCCCCGGCCAGCAGGGACGGCCACAGCAGGGGCAGGGTAATGCGAAAGAATACTCCCCAGCGATTGAGCCCCAGGGTGCGGGCTGATTCCTCCAGGGACGGGTCCAGATTGCGCAGGGTCGCCGCCACCGGTAGGAACACCAGCGGGTACTTGGACAGGGTCATGACCAGGATCGCCCCGCCGAGTCCTTCGAAGTTGGCGCTCAGCGACACCCAGGTGAAGCTGCTGACAAACGCCGGTACCGCAAACGGCAGGCACAGAATCACGCCCCAGATGCGTCGCCCTGGCAAGTTGCTGCGCTCCAGCAGCCAGGCCAGGGACAAGCCGATCACACCACACGCCAGCGTTACCCCGACCATCAAGGCGAGGGTATTGCGCAACAAGCCAAAGACGTAGGGCCGCCATAGCAGATGCAGCGCCTGCGCCCATCCCGCTTGCCAGGCTTTGAGCCCGACGTAGGCCAGCGGCAACAGGCTCAAGCCCACCAGGAGCAGTACGGGCAGCAACAGCCAGATCGACGGGCGCTTGCGCCGTGGGCTGAACCCCCCGTGTACCACGGGGGCGGGTGGCGATGGGTTCATCAGTTCAGGCCAACGTCACGTTCCAGCTCGAGGGCTTCTTCGGCGTTGCCCAAGTCAGCCGGGGTGACTTTCGGCGGTTGCAGTTCGCTGAAAGGCTTGAGGCCACGATTGGATTGCATGCCCTTGCGCAGCGGGTATTCGGCCGAGGTGTTGGTGATTACACGCTGGCCTTCTTCGCTGGCCATGAATGCCAGCAGTTGCTGGGCCTCTTTGGGATGCTTGCTGGATTTCAGTGCCGCCGCCGAGGAGACCGTGATCAGGCCGCCGGCATCGCCATCGGTGAAGTAGTGCAGCTGGGAGTCCAGGTTGGTTTTTTCCTTCTTCAGGGCAAACCAGTAGTAGTTGTTGACCAGTACGGTGGCGACTTCGCCATTTTCCACGGCTTTGAGGGCAACCATGTTGTTGCTGTACACCTTGCCGAATGCGCGCAGGCCGGTCAGCCATTCTTCGGCGGCTTCGCGACCGTGCAGCTTGATGATTGCCACGGCTTGTTCCTGGAAGGCGCCGCTGGTTGGTACAAAGCCGACCTTGCCTTGCCACTCGGGGCCGGCGAAATCCAGAACCGATTTGGGCAGGTCTTTTTCGGCGATCAGTTTCGGGTTGAAGGCCACGACGCGGGTGCGTGCGGTCACGCCCATCCAGTCGCCGTTGCTGCCGACATAGTCCTTGGGCAATACATTCAGGGTGCTGGCATCGATCTTGGACAGCAGGCCTTGTTCGCCGAGTTTGTTCAGTGGCGGCGATTCTTCGGTGTAAATCACGTCGGCAGGGGAGCGGTCACCTTCTTCCACGACCTGGCTGGCCAGCTGGTTGCTGCTGCCTTTGCGTACGTTGACGTGAATGCCGGTCTTGGCTTCGAAGGCCTTGGCGAGTTCATCGCCGACCTCTTTGTGTTGGCCGTTGTACAAGGTCAGGGAGACTTTATCGGCGCAATAGGCGGCAGGCGAAAGCAGGGCCAGTCCGAGTAGAGTGAGGGTCATGCCACGCAGAAGGGATGTTTTGAGACGGGTATCGCGGATCATCATCCAGGGTTTTCCTCGCTTGTGTGCAACAAATCATTGCAAGGATAAACGATAAAACTTCTCAAGTGCGGATGAGGGGCAAATAGCTGGGGAAGTTTTCAAACCCCGGAAACGAAAAAACCCGCTTTCGCGGGTTTGATCTGAATTTGGTGCCCAGGAGAAGACTCGAACTTCCACGACCTTGCGATCACCAGCACCTGAAGCTGGCGTGTCTACCAATTTCACCACCTGGGCATTCTCAAGCAGCGTTGCCGCTGTTGATGGGGCGAACTATACGGCGAGCTTTTTGATCTGTAAACCCCTGATTCGAAAAATATAAATCAAAATTCTCGTTAAAAATCAAAGGCCTGAAACGCAAAAACCCGCTTTCGCGGGTTTTTGGAGACTCAAGGTTGAAATCTTGAGTTTGAAATTGGTGCCCAGGAGAAGACTCGAACTTCCACGACCTTGCGATCACCAGCACCTGAAGCTGGCGTGTCTACCAATTTCACCACCTGGGCAGCATCAACAACGTTGCCGTCGTCGATGGCGCGCACTATACGGAGAGGATTTTTGGCTGTAAACCCCCGCTATCAAAAAAAACCTGGAAAATGTCACCAGTGGTCGTGCAAGGTGCTTTCCGAGGGGCGCAAAGGGCTTTTAAACGCTTGTTGATGCCTGAAATTTCCCGTTTCAATACGCGTATGCCAAACTAACCCGCATATAGACAAGGTGAAAACTCTCTAATGGCCGATTGGCAGTCCCTCGATCCCGAGGCCGCTCGTGAAGCGGAAAAATATGAAAACCCTATCCCTAGCCGCGAACTGATCCTGGCGCATCTCGCCGATCGGGGTTCGCCTGCTAGCCGTGAGCAGTTGGTCGAAGAATTCGGTCTGACCACCGAAGACCAGCTCGAAGCCCTGCGCCGCCGTTTGCGTGCCATGGAGCGCGATGCTCAACTGATCTACACCCGTCGTGGCACCTACGCGCCTGTGGACAAGCTCGACCTGATCCTCGGCCGCATTGCCGGTCATCGTGACGGCTTCGGCTTCCTGATCCCGGATGACGGCAGCGACGACCTGTTTATGAGCCCTGCGCAAATGCGCCTGGTGTTCGATGGCGACCGTGCCTTGGCGCGTGTTTCCGGCCTGGACCGTCGCGGTCGCCGTGAAGGGGTGATCGTCGAAGTGGTGTCCCGTGCCCACGAGTCCATCGTCGGCCGCTACTTCGAAGAGGGCGGTATCGGCTTCGTTGTGCCGGATAACCCAAAGGTCCAGCAGGAAGTGCTGATTACCCCGGGGCGCAATGGTGCCGCCAAGGTCGGTCAGTTCGTCGAGGTGAAAATCACCCACTGGCCCACTGCGCGCTTCCAGCCGCAAGGCGATATCGTTGAAGTGGTCGGCAACTACATGGCGCCGGGCATGGAAATCGACGTTGCGCTGCGCACCTACGATATTCCTCACGTCTGGCCTGAAGCTGTGCTCAAGGAAGCCGCCAAGCTCAAGCCGGAAGTCGAAGAGAAAGACAAAGAAAAGCGCATCGACCTGCGCCATCTACCGTTCGTCACCATCGATGGTGAAGACGCCCGCGACTTCGACGATGCGGTCTATTGCGAAGCCCGGCCTGGAAAACTGCGCCTGTTCTCCGGCGGCTGGAAGTTGTTCGTCGCGATTGCCGACGTGTCCAGCTATGTGAAGATCGGTTCGGCCCTGGATAACGAAGCCCAGGTGCGCGGCAACTCCGTGTACTTCCCTGAGCGCGTGATCCCGATGCTGCCTGAGCAGCTGTCCAACGGCCTGTGCTCCCTGAACCCTCTAGTCGACCGTTTGGCCATGGTGTGCGAGATGACTATCTCGAAAACCGGCGAAATGACCGACTATCAGTTCTACGAGGCGGTGATCCACTCCCAGGCCCGCCTGACCTACAACAAGGTCAGCACTATCCTGGAACAGCCGAAAACCAGCGAGGCTAAGGCCTTGCGTGGTGAGTACGGCCATGTCGTGCCGCATCTCAAGCAGCTCTATGCACTTTACAAGGTGCTGCTGGGGGCCCGTCATGTGCGTGGCGCGATCGATTTTGAAACGCAGGAAACCCGAATTGTCTTCGGTTCCGAGCGCAAGATCGCCGCAATCACCCCGACTACCCGTAACGATGCGCACAAGCTGATCGAGGAATGCATGCTGGCGGCCAACGTGGCCACGGCTGAATTCCTGAAGAAGCACGAGATCCCTGCGCTGTACCGCGTGCACGACGGCCCGCCGCCGGAGCGTCTGGAAAAACTGCGCGCTTTCCTCGGCGAGCTGGGCCTGTCCCTGCATAAAGGCAAGGACGGCCCGACGCCGAAGGACTACCAGGCGCTGCTGGCCAGCATCAAGGACCGTCCCGATTACCATGTGATCCAGACCGTGATGCTGCGCTCCCTGAGCCAGGCGGTGTACAGCGCCGACAACCAGGGTCACTTCGGCCTGAATTACGAGGCGTACACCCACTTCACCTCGCCGATTCGCCGTTATCCGGACTTGCTCACGCACCGTGCAATCCGCAGCGTGATCCATTCCAAGCAGAACACCCCGCACGTCAAGCGTGCCGGTGCCATGACCATTCCGAAGGCACGGATCTATCCGTACGACGAAGCGGCCCTGGAACAGTTGGGCGAGCAGTGCTCCATGAGCGAACGCCGCGCCGACGAAGCCACGCGCGACGTGGTGAACTGGCTCAAGTGCGAGTTCATGAAGGATCGCGTGGGCGAATCGTTCCCAGGTGTGATCACGGCCGTGACCGGCTTTGGTCTGTTTGTCGAACTGACCGACATCTATGTCGAAGGCCTGGTGCACGTCACCGCCTTGCCGGGTGACTACTACCACTTCGATCCTGTGCATCACCGCCTGGCGGGTGAGCGTACCGGTCGCAGCTTCCGTTTGGGCGATACCGTGGAAGTGCAGGTCATGCGCGTCGATCTCGACGAGCGCAAGATCGACTTTGGCATGCCTGACAAGCCCGCCGAATCGCCAACTGGCCGTAAAAAGCGTGGCAACGAGACGACTGCGCCTGCCAGCAAAGGCAAAGGCGCTCCCGCGAAAGCGGCAGTTGCAGAGCCCGCTCCAGCCAAGGCCGGGCGCCGTCCTGCAGCCAAGGACAAAGTGCCCGAGGCTTACCGCCCAAGCGATGCAGCGGCGAAAAACGCTGAACTGCGCAAAAGCCGTGAGTTGAAGCAGCAGTTGCTCAATGAAGCCAAAAGCGGTGGTAAAGCGGCGTCTGGGGGAAAGTCCCAAGGGGCGGAAAAACCGTCGAGCAAACCCAGTAAACACCGTAAAGGCCCGCCTAAAGCGGGTTCGGCCCCCTCGAAAAGCGGCGGGTCGCGCAAACCTAAGGCCAAGCCATGAGTCTGGAAAAAATCTACGGCGTGCACGCCGTAGAAGCACTGCTGCGTCACCATCCCAAGCGCGTCAAGCAGGTTTGGCTGGCGGAAGGTCGCAGCGAGCCGCGCGTACAGGCGCTGGTCGAGTTGGCCAACCAGAATAAAGTTGCCATCGGCCAGGCCGAGCGTCGTGAGATGGACGTGTGGGTCGAAGGCGTTCACCAGGGCGTGGTTGCGGATGTAAGTCCAAGCCAGGTCTGGGGCGAGGCGATGCTCGACGAGCTGCTCGACCGTACTGAAGGCGCTCCGTTGTTGCTGGTGCTGGACGGCGTAACCGATCCGCACAACCTCGGTGCCTGCCTGCGTTCAGCGGATGCGGCCGGTGCGCTGGCGGTGATCGTGCCCAAGGACAAGTCGGCAACCTTGACCCCGGTCGTGCGTAAAGTCGCCTGTGGCGCTGCGGAAGTGATTCCGCTGGTGGCCGTGACCAACCTTGCGCGAACCCTGGAGAAGCTCCAGCAGCGCGGCCTTTGGGTCGTGGGCACGGCAGGGGAGGCCGAGGTCAGTATCTATGACCAGGACCTCACCGGCCCAACCATCCTGATCATGGGGGCCGAAGGCAAAGGCATGCGCCGCCTGACCCGTGAGCATTGTGACTACCTGGTGCACCTGCCGATGGCTGGTAGCGTCAGCAGTCTCAATGTGTCGGTGGCGACGGGCGTGTGCCTGTTCGAGGCTCAGCGTCAGCGCGGTGCCAAGGTCAAGGCCAAGAAGTAATTCTGAGCCTGGCATAGATGCAAAATGTGCGAGGGGGCTTGCCCCCGATAGCGGTAGATCAGTTACAGATGATGTGGCTGGCCCACCGCAATCGGGGGCAAGCCCTCTCCCACATTTGCTGTGTGGTGTTTGGAAGGTTGTTCAAATAATCACCAATTGCCTTGCGCCCATTCTCCCCCTTCTCTACAATTGCGCCCCTTGCCTTCCTGGCAGGCACCGATGTGCCTCCCTGCGGCAAGATCCATAAGTGTCATTCACTCCTTGTCTGACCGTTTTTGAGCGGCAGGCTACAACCCGTAAGGAGCATTCATGCGTCATTACGAAATCATCTTTTTGGTCCACCCGGATCAAAGCGAGCAAGTCGGCGGCATGGTTGAGCGTTACACCAAGCTGATCGAAGAAGACGGCGGCAAAATCCACCGTCTGGAAGATTGGGGTCGTCGTCAACTGGCCTACGCAATCAACAATGTTCACAAGGCTCACTACGTGATGCTGAACGTTGAGTGCACTGGCAAGGCCCTGGCCGAGCTGGAAGACAACTTCCGCTACAACGATGCAGTGATCCGTAACCTGGTCATCCGTCGCGAAGAAGCCGTTACCGGCCAATCCGAGATGCTCAAGGCTGAAGAAAACCGCAGTGAGCGCCGTGAGCGTCGCGACCGTCCTGAAGAAGGCGCTGATGATAGCGCTGATGACAGTGACAACAGCGATAACGCTGACGAGTAATCCACGGACCTTTTAAGGAGCCTATCAAATGGCACGTTTCTTCCGTCGTCGTAAATTCTGCCGTTTCACCGCTGAAGACGTGAAAGAGATCGATTACAAAGATCTCAACACTCTGAAAGCCTACGTATCCGAGACCGGCAAAATCGTTCCAAGCCGTATCACCGGTACCAAAGCACGTTATCAGCGTCAGCTGGCCACCGCTATCAAGCGCGCCCGCTTCCTGGCCCTGCTGGCCTACACCGACAGCCACGGCCGCTGAGACCGGGCAGTCGACAAGTAGTAAGGGATTGAATGCATGCGCGCCTTAGCTGAGTTCATCATGCGCGGTCGTGTGCAGGCCACTCTGGTAGTGGCTGGATGTGCAGCATTGCCGTTGTTGTATTGGTTGGGTGCTGCCGCGGGATGCCTTGTGCTCCTGCGGCGCGGTTTGCAGGACGCCGTGGGTGTCCTGGCCCTGGGATTGCTGGCCGCCTTGATCTGGTGGCTGCAATTGGGCGAACCCAAGGTGCTGATGGTGCTGTTGGGGTCGTCGAGCCTTGCGTTGGTTTTACGCGCAAGTGAGTCCTGGGTCCGCACGCTGCTGGTCAGCGTGGCATTGGGGTTGGTGTTTTCAGTGTTGCTCGGCGCGGCTTTCCACCCGCAAATCGAGGCGCTGGCGCAAGAGATCGTCAAGGTCCTGCCGCTGGCTCTCGGGGATCTCTACCAGCAGTTATCGGTAGATGAGCGAGCGCGCCTTGCGGCGCTGATAGCACCGGCCCTGATCGGCCTGATGGCGGTAGTGTTGCAGATTGTCAGTGTGCTGAGCCTGATGCTTGGGCGTTACTGGCAGGCGTTGTTGTACAACCCGGGTGGTTTTGGTCGCGAATTTCGCAGTATCAGGATTCCCGCGGGCCCGGCGATGTTGTTGCTGGCAGGCATGGTGGTGGGGCCGAACTTCGGTCCACAAGCTGCCTTGTTATTGCTGTTTTGCAGCGTACCGCTGGTGTTTTCCGGGCTGGCCCTGATTCATGGGCTGGTGGCGCAGAAGCGCCTGGCCAGGTTCTGGCTGGTGGGGTTGTACGTCACGCTGATGCTGTTCATGCAACTGATCTATCCGTTACTCGTGGTTTTGGCCATTGTCGACGGCCTGATTGATTTTCGCGGTCGTCTGGCGCCGAAAGACGCCGATAACGCGAACGGTGAAGGTTAAAAGTTAGAGGATTTTCACATGCAACTGATCCTTCTGGAAAAAGTCGCCAACCTGGGCAACCTGGGCGACAAAGTGAACGTTAAGGCCGGCTACGGTCGTAACTACCTGCTGCCATACGGCAAAGCCACCGCTGCAACCGCTGCCAACCTGGCTGCGTTTGAAGAGCGTCGTGCTGAGCTGGAAAAAGCAGCAGCAGACAAAAAAGCTTCGGCCGAAACTCGCGCTGCCCAACTGGCTGAGCTGGAAGTGACTATCACTGCCACCGCCGGTGACGAAGGCAAGCTGTTCGGTTCGATCGGCACCCACGACATCGCTGATGCACTGACCGCCTCCGGCGTTGAAGTTGCGAAAAGCGAAGTTCGTCTGCCGAACGGCACTATCCGTAACGTAGGTGAATTCGACGTAGCCGTGCACCTGCACGCCGAAGTTGAAGCCACCGTACGCGTTGTCGTGGTAGCAGCTTAAGCAGTACCTAACTGACTGGCACCTCGCGTGTCAGCCAGTTAACATCGGGCACGATCCTGTTTACAGGTCGTGCCTTTTGTTTTTCTACACACCCCTAATTCCAAGTGGCCATGAACGATATTTCAGCTCCTGAGCAATACGATCTGCAAACCGCTGCCCTGAAGGTGCCGCCGCATTCCATCGAGGCCGAACAGGCCGTGCTCGGTGGCTTGATGCTGGATAACAACGCCTGGGAGCGCGTGCTGGATCAAGTCTCGGACGGTGATTTCTATCGTCATGACCACCGCCTGATCTTCCGCGCCATTGCCAAGCTGGCCGACCAGAACTCGCCGATCGACGTGGTGACCCTGGCCGAGCAACTGGACAAGGAAGGCCAGACCTCCCAGGTCGGCGGCCTCGGTTACCTCGGTGAGCTGGCGAAAAACACGCCATCCGTCGCCAACATCAAGGCCTATGCCCAGATCGTCCGTGAGCGCGCCACCCTGCGCCAGTTGATCGGCATCAGTACTGAAATCGCCGACAGCGCCTTCAACCCTGAAGGCCGCACCGCCGCCGAGATCCTCGACGAAGCCGAACGACAGATCTTCCAGATCGCCGAAGCCCGCCCTAAAACCGGCGGGCCGGTCAGCGTCAACGACCTGCTGACCAAAGCGATCGATCGTATCGATACGCTGTTCAACACCGACAACTCCATCACGGGTATTTCCACCGGCTACACCGACCTCGATGAGAAGACCAGCGGTCTGCAACCGGCCGACTTGATCATCGTCGCCGGGCGTCCATCCATGGGTAAGACCACCTTTGCGATGAACCTGGTGGAAAACGCCGTGTTGCGCAGTGACAAGACGGTGCTGGTGTATTCCCTGGAGATGCCAGGTGAATCGCTGATCATGCGGATGCTCTCGTCCTTGGGCCGTATTGACCAGACCAAGGTGCGTGCCGGTCGCCTGGAAGATGACGATTGGCCAAGGTTGACCTCCGCGGTCAACCTGCTCAACGATCGCAAGCTGTTCATCGATGACACCGCGGGTATCAGCCCGTCCGAGATGCGTGCACGGACCCGTCGCCTGGTGCGTGAACATGGCGATATCGCCCTGATCATGATCGACTACCTGCAACTGATGCAGATCCCGGGCTCCAGCGGTGACAACCGGACCAACGAGATTTCCGAAATCTCCCGGTCCTTGAAAGCCCTGGCCAAGGAATTCAATTGCCCGGTGGTGGCGTTGTCCCAGCTCAACCGTTCCTTGGAACAACGTCCCAACAAGCGCCCGGTAAACTCCGACTTGCGGGAA
>Ga0207686_10001535_pt1 | contig 13014 bp, 8 predicted proteins | sample KBSM24metaG_FD_184396 | JGI IMG/M metagenome (GOLD analysis project Ga0207686, IMG submission 184396) | Miscanthus rhizosphere microbial communities from Kellogg Biological Station, Michigan, USA - KBS M2-4 metaG (SPAdes) (version 2) | ecosystem: Host-associated > Plants > Roots > Rhizosphere >...
TTCGCTGCTGAACGGCGTAGGACATCAGCCCGTAAATCCCGATGGCCGCCAGCACCAGCGCGACTCCCGCGAAGATGCTCAGCAGCAGCATATTGAAACTCTGCCGCGAAACCGTATCGGCGACCACTTGCTCCATCGTTCGCTCCCGTGAAATGGGAATCTGTCCGTCGACAGCCCGCAGTTCCTGCTCCACCGGGATGCGCATAGTCATCGGCCCCGCCGCGGTGCGCACCGCCCACGATAGTGGGATGACGCTGTTCGCAAGCGCCGTCAAACCCTGAGGCACCTGACTCTGCGGGATGTACATCACACCGGTATCCGCCTTGTTCAAGCCGTTTTCGCGCACCGTGCCCACGATCCCAACGATCTGCCGCGGAGAATCGTCGAACTGTGGTCCCAGTCCTTTGCCGATAGTGATCACCTGGCCGACGGGATCTTCGGTTTTCCAATATCGCCTTGACATAGCCTCATTGATGATCACGACGCGGCTGGAGTTGCCGGCGTCGGTCTCACTGAACATGCGCCCGCGTAGAAGCGGAATCTTAAAGACTTGAAAGTAGTGTGGCGAAACGCTGCGCCACTGCTCGTCTCCGTTGTAATCGCCCTTAGAAGGAGGCTTACTTGCAATCGCAAAGGGCAGATCGATGCCGTTCTCGATCGGGAGCGCAATCGCGGTTGCCGCAGCCTCCACGCCGGGGATTGCTTCTATGCGCCGCACCGCCTGTGTGCTGAAGTTGTCAACCTTCGCGGTACTTGTGTAATTGCCGCCCGCGAGAGAAGTCTGCAGCGTCAGCACCCCGCGCGGATCGATACCTGACTTCGCGCTTTGCAGCCCCGCAAACGTGCGGATCAAGAGTGCCGCGCCCACCAGCAACACCAGCGCCAGCGCCACCTCGCTCACCACTAGCAACGACCGCACCCGATTGTGCTTCAGTCCAGTGCCGGAGCGCCCGCTCGATTCCTTCAGATGCGACGACAGATCTGCACGCGAGGCGTGCAGCGCGGGGAAGGTCCCGAACAGCAACCCGGTGAGCAACGCCGTGCCCATCGTGAATGCGGCCACTCTCCAATCGAGCAAAGGAATGCTCGCGTGATTCCCGGCCGCGTCGAAGAGACGTAGGCCATCACGGGTAGGAACTCAGCCGGCAAGTCGTCAGACCGAAAGAGCTCTATAAGCCACCCCCGTGAATCGTCATAGCGGTTAAGTGGGCGGATGATGACGTCGTGCACGTCTCCGGTTTGAAAAATCTCAGGCATTGGCGCCTGCTTCTGCTGCATTTTTTACGACCTCGTTATTCGCGCCGGTCTCGGCGACCAGATTTGAAGCGTGCAAAAGACTTTCGAAAGTACCCGCGTCGGTCCACCAGCCCTCGAGTTCGTCCCAGGTCATTTCGTCGCGTTCGATGTAAGCGTTGTTCACGTCGGTGATTTCCAGCTCGCCACGACCCGAGGGTTTTAGTGTGCGGATGATGTCGAACACGCGGCCGTCGTACATGTAAATTCCGATTACTGCGTATTCGGACTTCGGGTTTTGCGGCTTCTCTTCTATCCGTACGACGCTTCGGCCATCCAGTTGAGGAACGCCAAACCGCTGCGGGTCGGGTACACGCTTGAGCAGGATCTTTGCGCCCCTTCCTTGGCGCCGGTAATCCTCCGCTGCCGCGCGAATATTTCCTTGAATAATGTTGTCACCGAGAATGACACACAGGGGGCCATCATCCGCAAAATGCTCGACCAATGAAAGCGCTGCGGCGATGCCGCCTTCGCCTTCCTGATAAGTGTAGTTGAGGTGCTTGAGGCCGAAAGCTTTTCCGTTACCGAGTAACTTCAGGAAATCGCCGGCCGAATTCCCGCCAGTGACGATCATGATGTCCTGAATCCCGGCGTTTACCAGCGTCTGAATCGGGTAATAAATCATCGGCTGGTTGTAGACCGGCAGCAGGTGTTTGTTGGTGACAGATGTCAGCGGCCGCAAGCGACTGCCCAATCCTCCGGCGAGAACGACGCCTTTCAAGAAATCACCTCCGGTGATTTTGATCTTTGGTTTTTGGACTTTGGTCTTTGCTGTGTCAACTGATTGACCGAGTTAATCCACATACGTGACCAATGAAAACGGCAAAGAACAAAGCCCAAGTACAAAGACTAAAATTAATCAATAAACCTTTGAAACCACAGTTCGAGCATCATCAATGACCATAGGCGGTGCGAATGATCCACCCGGTTGTCGATGTGCTCCCCAACCATTGCGCGTATCCGCTCTGGTTTGAAGAACCCGCGTCCCAGAGATTTCTCAGACAGCAGAGTTTCGCGCAGGAAGGCCTGCATCGATCCGCGGAACCAATAGCCGATTGGCACGCCAAAGCCCATTTTTCTGCGCGTGAGATTTTCCCCGGGGACCAACTCTTTCAGCACCTTCTTGAGGAGGTACTTAGTCGTCATGCGGCGCAGCTTCATCTTTTCGGGCAAGCTCGCCGCAAACTCCATCAGATGATGGTCAAGAAACGGCGAACGCGCTTCCAGTGAGACGGACATGCTCGCAATATCCATTTTCACCAGCAAGTCGTTCGGCAGATACGTCATAGTGTCTGACAACAATGCCGCGTCGATGATGCCGCTGCCGTTTACTCTCGCAAACCAGGGCTCAAGGAACGAAACGGTGCGGAAACTTGCCGTCTCAGCGCGAAAGTCGTCGGTGTAGAGTTTTTGTTTTGCAGCCTCATCAAATGAACTGATCCAACGCAGGTAACGTTCAATTGGCGGCAGGGACGCAGCCGAAATGAATCGTTGCGCTTTTCCGATTTTGTTGCCGCGCGATCTGGGCGCAGGTAACGCCTCAGTCGCTGCGCCGATCAAACGCTTCCCCGGAATTGAGGCATACGTGCGTGCCAAATTCATCGCAGCGTAGCGTTCGTATCCGGCGAAACACTCGTCACCGCCATCTCCGTTCAGCGCGACTGTCACGTACCGCCGCGTCTCGCGCGAAACGTAGTAACTCGGAATCGCCGACGAGTCAGCAAATGGTTCGCCGTAATGCTCGACCAGCGTCGGCAGAATCTGCATCGCATCCGGCCGCACGATGAATTCATGGTGTTCGGCGCCGACATGCTCAGCGACCCGACGCGCGTGGTGCAGTTCGCTAAAGTCCTGTTCCTCGAAACCAATTGAAAAGGTCTTAACGCGCTCGCTGGATTCCTGCGCCATCAAGGCGACGACGGCGCTGGAATCGATGCCGCCGGAGAGGAAAGCTCCCAACGGAACTTCAGACATCAGGCGAATGCGCACGGCTTCGCGCAGCAGATCGATCAAACGCTCGCCTGCTTCGACCTCGGATAGCGACGTCTTGTTCGAAAAATCGAGCTGCCAATAACGCTCCGTTTTGATTTCGCCATTGCGCCACAAGAGCCAATGCGCGGGCTCAAGTTTTCTGATCGCCCGATATGCGGTCAACGGCGCCGGCACGCACATGAACGACAGGTAGTGATGAATGGCTTCGAGATCGACGTCGCGACTGACCTCCGGGTGAAGCACGAGAGCGCTGAACTCGGAGGCAAAAACCAGTTGGTCAGGAAGATGAGCGTACAGCAGCGGCTTTTTGCCGACACGATCGCGCGCGAGAAACAGGCTCTTGTCGCGCTCGTCCCAAATTGCGAACGCAAACATGCCGCGCAGATGCTTTGGAGAATCAGTACCGTACTGATCGTACGCGGCGACTACAACTTCAGTGTCGCTGTCGGTGTAGAACTTGTGACCGAGCTTTTCTAGTTGCGCACGGACTTCGCGGTAATTGTAAATCTCTCCATTAAAGACGAGCCATCTCGTGCGATCGTGATTATGAATCGGTTGCTGTCCGGTTTTCAGATCGATGATTGCCAGACGCCGCATCGCCAATCCCACGCCGTCCTGGAAGTAGAAACCATCTTCATCGGGTCCACGATGACGGATCGCCTCGTTCATCCGCGTGAGCAAATCGCGATCAACAGGCGCTTCGTCAGTCCGAACTATTCCGGCGATGCCACACATGGTCTGTCATTTACCCCGGGACAGGTTAAGTGAAAAAAGGAAAGCGTGCGCGGATATGTGCATTAGCTGGACGCGTTGCTCGGGTGCTGCAAACCCGATTTGAGGCTGAGCGTTGCCAGGCGCAACGCTTCGGCAGCGCGCCGGCGCCGCTCGTCGCGTTTCTCCTTAACCAAAACGCTACCCACGGCGACGAAAATGAAGTAGAAGACGAGAATCTGGCCGCGCTGTCGATAGGCGGTACCGACATTACCCTGAAAGACCGAATACGCAAGTGTCAGCATCGAAGTGAAAATTAAGACGGGGAACATCTGCCGCAAACGATACTTAAGCGAAAACCAAACCCCTAGAATCAGCAAGGGAAACGCAGCCCACCAGATCATCATCTCCGGTAGCGTCAGGCTCTGCCTCAGCGATCCAAGTTGCCACGGAAAAGGCGCAAACAGCAGGTAAACCAGGCCCGTTGGAATCGTGAGTAGCGCGCCGCTTGTCGTTGAGACGTCGACATCACGGCCAAATCCCGACTTCGCGGATGTGGCCAGATCCTGGCGACTACGATTCAACTGCTCGAGATTCGCATATTGTTCGAATTGGGCGTTCGCGTATCTTGTCACACCAAAGTAAGTAAACGCCAGACCAATAACGAGCACAATTATAAATTGTCGCGCCATACTTTGTGCCGTAAACGTCCGCATGCCGATTAGAAATGCACCGCCGATTGCTGCGATCAGCATGTAAAAAACATAGAAGCGAAACGCCAACACGCCAATCAGAGATCCGATGAGTGTCAGCACGTGCAAAATACTGAACTTTTGACCGAGCTTTAGCGTCGACAAAATAGTTAGCGCCAGGAAGAAGACGATTGGACCATCCTTCAAGCCTTGCGATGACCACAGAACCAATGACGGATAAAAAGCCACCGCCAGCCCCGCCACTCTTGCCACGCGCCGATTGTTGAAAACCTCTTCGGCTGAAAGATAAATCAACGGAGCAGTAGCTGCGCCCAGAACGGCATTAAAGAATTGGACTGCGAGCATATTTCGGCCGATCACTCCATAGATGGCGCCGACGATGTACAACATGCCCCAAGCGGAAGCGAAGCCGAGCCCAGTAAAACGATCGACGTTTAATTGCGCGAAATTGTCACCGCCCCAAGCCAGCGTCTGTTGTGCTCCAAAGTAGTCATATGTCCAAGCGTCACCACCGAAAAAGTCTTGCGCATTGAAAGCGAAAATCGAGGCGCCAATTATCATTCGCACCACTAGAGCAAACAGAAAAAGTTTCAGGAGATAGCGACCGGAAAAAGGGACTCGGCGAATCAGAACGCCGGCAATCAGGGAAATTGTCGCGCAAACTGCCAAGGCTTTGGCGCACGAGAAGAACGTTACTGATCCATAGACGGATTCGTAAGGAGCGGCCAGCGGCGGAACGAATATCAAAATCCCGACGACGACAATGGAAATCAAAAGTGCGATAACGCCGTTCATAGTTGCAAGCGACGTTCGGTTGCCGAAAGTGACAAAACGGAGGAAATTACCGCGGGATCAAACTCCCGGCTTTTCTTCTCTTCACGTTTCTCGATTACCACCACGTAACCAACTGCAACAAAGATAAAATAAAACACCAAAAGCTGCGAGCGCTGTCGATAGGCGGTGCCGACGTTGCCTTGAAACACCGAATACGCAAGTGAAAGAAGCGTGGTAAAGATCAGGATGGGTGCAATCACCCTTAACCTATATCTGATCGAAAACCACAAACCTAGTATCATCATCGGAAAAGAGGCCCACCAAATGAGCATTTCCGGTAGTGTGATCGCTTGCCTAATCGACGTCAATTGCCAGGGAAAGGGAGCGAATAAAAGATATAACAGGCCGAGCGGCGCATTAGAAATGGCGCCATCGACGGTCGAAACGTCAGCGTCTTCACCATAGCCAGACTCGCCGCGGCGGGCCATGTCGCGTCGACTTCGCTCTACTTTCTCGAGATTGCCAAAGGTATCGTATTGCTCAGAAGCGAATTTCGGCACACCGATGTAGGTGAGCGCCACGGCCAGCACCACCAGAATCGCAAATTGGCGGATAAACGAGATCGCGGTGAATTGGCGACTGCCGATTACCAGGGCGCCACCGACCGCGGTCGCCATCATATAGAAAACGTAGAAGCGGAGACTTAGCAGGCATAACAGCGCACACACCAAAACTACCAGGTACTTGACGGTGAACTCTTTTCCCAGTCGTAGCGTCGCCAGAATCGCAAGCGCCAAAAGAAAAACAATCGGGCCGTCTTTCAGACCCTGTGACGACCAAAGAGTGAGCGAGGGGTAAAAGGCTATGCTTACGGCCGCCAGCTTTGATACCCGGATGTTGGTAAATACTTCCTGAGCCGCTATGAAGATCACGACTGCGGTCACTGCTCCCATCACGGCATTAAGGAACTGAATCGCGAGCATGTTGCGGCCGATCACGGCGTACACTGAACCGACAAAATAAGACATTCCCCAGCCCGACATCCGGTTTCCCACAAGCAAGCGTGAATAGTTGTCGCCCGCCCATGCTTGCAATTGTGTCTGACCGAGGAAGTCATACGTGAAAGCGTCGCCGCCAAAGAATTCCTGGCCGTAATTGGTAAAAATCAAGCTGGCGACAATCAGGCGGATCAACAACGCAGCAATAAACATCTGCAACAAAAACTGACCGTGCTGTTCCTGCCGGTAAGCGTACCAACCGGCGATGACTGCAAACACCGTACACAATAAAGTTGCTTTGCCGGTGTAGAAGGTGTTGATGGTCACACCGTAATCAGAGGCATGAGCGGCAGCCATCGGAGGAATAGCAATGACGATCAGCGCGCCGATAAGCAAGCAAAGGAAGATGAGAAATGCTTTCATCGATCTTTAGCGTAGATCAAAACGGTCGCAGACCCGGTCGTTAGAAGGGGTCCATACTGTATTTAGTCATTGATGCCTTGCCGCAGCACAAGATGATCTTCGAGTATCAATGCGTCGAAACTGGCTGCCTGAAAAGTCCGCACTGCATCCGCAGGTTTGCACACAATTGGCTCCTGAATATTAAACGACGTGTTCAGCAACACGGGCACACCGGCGATACGTTCAAATTCCTTTAGGAGCTTCCAGTAACGTGGGTTTGTTTTGCGACTCACAGTTTGGGGTCGGGCGGTGCCGTCAACGTGAACGACCGCGGGAATCTTGTCGCGCATCTCTGCACGCACTGCCAGCACCGTAACCATGAAAGGATCGCGATGATCGATTCCGAAGAGTTCTGGACTGGCCTCTTCGAGCATTGAAGGCGCCAGCGGCCGAAACCATTCGCGGAGTTTTACCTTTTCGTTCAATAGCTCGCGCATGTCCGCGCGGCGCGGGTCGGCAAGAAAGCTGCGACGGCCGAGGGCGCGTGGACCAAACTCCATGCGGCCATGGAACCAGCCGACGATGGCGCCGTCCGCAATCATTTTCGCTACGCGCGCAATCAACTGATCTTCTTGAAGCGTTTCAAATTGAAGCCCGGCTGCTTTCAACGCGGCGGCGCACTCGTCAGACGAAAATCCGGGGCCGTAGTAGGCATGCTCCATCTGCGGGGCGCGCGGTTGCTTGAGCACTTTGTGATGGACCAGATAAGCCGCGCCCAGTGAGCATCCGGCATCGCCCGCCGCCGGCTGGATGAAGTACTTCTCGAACGCGGACTCCTGCATGATCCGGCCGTTCATTACTGAGTTGAACGCCACCCCGCCGGCCAGACAAAGATTCTTCTCACCGGTTTGTTCGTGAAGATTCTGCACGAGTTTGAGCACCACGTCTTCGAGGACTTCCTGCGCGCTCGCCGCAATGTCCATGTGTCGCTGGTCGATCTCCTCGTCGGGCTGCCGCGCCGGTCCTAACTCCTGAATCAACTCATTTGGGAACTGATAGTGTTTCGCCAGGTGATGATCGAGCGTGCGAATGTTCAGATGAAAATCGCCGTTGCCGTTTGCTGACAGCACGCGTCGTGAAAAGAAATCTTTGTAAACAGGTTCGCCGTACGCCGCCAGTCCCATCAGCTTCCATTCGTCGCCGGCGAACATGTCGAATCCGATGAAGTTTGTAACGGCCGAATAGAATTGACCCAACGAATGCGGCAGCTTGATGCGCTTCAAAGGCTTCAGATTCACGCCTTCGCCACGAGAAAACATTGTGGTCGTCTCTTCGCCGGTGCCATCCATTGTGAGCACCGCAGCCGACTCGAACGGCGAAAGATAAAACGCGCTGGCCGCGTGGCAAAGATGATGTTCGTAATAATGAAACTTGAAATTGCTCGGTCCGAAGTGGCGGCGAATCTCGCGCGGATAGCGCAGCATTCCGAGATAGCTCTTGCTCACTTGATCGACGCCGCGATCGACGCGTGCGCGAAACATGTCTGCTGAGATTGTCGCGGCCTTGATGGCCTGCATCGCCTTGTGACGCAAAATCCACGGCTTCCAATAGAGCGCTATGTGGCCAACGTCGGCAATAGTGATGCCCGCTTGATCGAGACAGTATTGGATGGCGAGATACGGAAATCCGCTGTGATGTTTGACGCGCGAAAAGCGCTCCTCTTCGGCGGCAGCCACGATCTGCCCGTCGCAAATCAAAGACGCCGCCGCGTCACCGAGAGTCGTTAAGCCTAAAACGTACACTTTTAAAATCGTTTCTGATCCATCGCGTCGCTCAAAACCCTTGCCAACTTGTCAGCCTGAGTTCCGACGCTGAAATGCTCAAGCGCATACTGGCGACCTGCCTCACCCATTGCGCGGCGCGTGTCATGATCGTCAAGTAATAATTTCAACTTCTCGATCCATTCCGCGGGAGTGCTGGCGAAATAGTTGGTGACATTTGCCTGGCCAATTTCTGCGGCGACCCCAATGGGTGTCACGACGTAAGGGATGCCGACCGCCATCCACTGGATCGCTTTGAACCCCGACTTGCCCATCGTCCAGTTATTGTCGGCGTTCAATGGATAGAGCCCAATATCGACCGAGCGAAAATCTTCCACTTCACGTTCTAAATTCCATTCCAGGTTTTCGACTTCAACGCCCGGAACCGACACGTCTGCCCGTCCTGACCCTACGATTTTAAGTTTGAATGAATGAGATTTCGCCAACTCAGCGAGGGCCGGCAAAATCGATTCCAGAAAAGGAAAAGTTGAATGCGACCCGACCCATCCCAGTACCGGAACCGATTCATCACGAGATTCGCGGGGACGAAACTTCTCCAGATCGACGACCGTCGGGATAATTTCGGTGTGTCCGCCCTTGCTCGAAACATATTCAGCGATCGTTTGGTTCCCGCAAACGACAGTCCGCGACCACCGAATTAAGTAATCGGTCTTTCCAAAAAACTTTAGCGCTTTCGTAAAGCGACCGTAGGTCGGGCTAGTATAAGGGACGTAAGTTGCGTCGTCCAAATCCAAGACCATCGGACGCCGCAACACACGATTCACCAACCACTCAATGGCCGGCGGCCCCAGTAACATCGCTTCACGTTGGATGAAAATGACATCTGCGCTCGTTGCGGCGATCAGATCCCCAAGGCGAAAAAATGCCGATTTTGAAAGCCCCGCTCCCGTCCGTAACCACGACCGTTGTCGATAAAGCGAGTCAAACAAATCCGAATCAATGAAAGGCCGCACCGTCATGCTGATGCCGCGATCAGCCAGCGGCCGGACGAACTGCTCGACACGATAACGCGTGCAGGCAGCTTCCTTCGGATATGACGCCAGCGCCAGAACTTTCATGCTTCAGTTTGCGAGCACCTGTTCGTATAACTCGACGTATCGTTCACGTCCGACGCGCCGCACATCGAGCAGCCTCTCCGCAACGTCGCGCGTGTGCCGGCGTGTTTGCTCGACATCTTTCGTCATCGCTTCGATCAACGACACAGCGCGCGCGTACTCTTCCTGATCGAATCGCGTAACCAGCGCGCCAACCTTTTCAGCGTTAATCAGTGCGTCAGAATCACCAATGCCCGCATTGATGATAAGCGGCAAGCCGCAACCGAGATACTCAGCATATTTTGTCGGCGACGACGCCTGTTTGGAAAAACAAGGCTTGATAAACGCTAAGCCTGCGTCAGCGGCAGAAAGATAAGACGGCACATCTGAGGCCGGGACTGAGACGATCTGGAAATCTTTTTTTGAGATCCCACGGTCGTTCATTAGTTTCGTTATCCGTTCGCGACTACCAGGCGTCAGCCAGAGAAAGAACGCATTCGGTTTCTGCGCGCGCAGGGTGACGAAGAAATCGCACATCTCTTCCGTCAGATACCAACCGTCGATCGAACCGCTGTAAACGAGAACAAATCGACCTTCTACGCCCAGTTCCTCGCGGCGCTCTGCGCGCTCGGCATCGTCGAACCGAAAGACTTCAAGATCGGCACAGCAGGGAACTACCGCGTGCGGCACGTTGCGACCGCGCAAACTGTCCCAGTCCTTAATTACATCCCAGATTTTCTGCGTGAGCGTTACCACTCCGTCCGCCGCCTTCAGCCCCTGCGTTTCTGCATTTTTCGTAAGCCTGTACCGCAGCGAATCCTTGGGCCAATGGTTCGCATCGACGTACTCATCCGCGAGCAAGCCACGCACGTCGAAAATCATCTTTGTTCCAAGTCGCCGCTTCAAGCGAAGTGCGATCGTCGCCGGGATATGACTGCGCGCGTGCACCAGTTCAATTTGCTTAGTTCGGACAAGCTTGCGCGCGAGGCTCGTTCCCGCAAACACGTCGTACGCCGTTGCGGGCAGCGACGGCGTTTTGTGGTACGGCAATCTGTGCCAATCGATCCGATGTTGCTTCAATTCTTCGTGAAGTTGGCGACATCGTACGCGTCCCCCGGGCGTGTAAGCGACCTCGCGCTCGAAACTGAGCAACGTGAACTCGACGCCAACTTCGGCCAGTTGCCTCAGGTATGGAATCACCTGCGTCTGGCCGAGCGGATCCAGCATTCCATTGTAAGAAATAAAGAGAACGCGTTTTCCGTGGAGTGACAAGAGAAGTTATTCCGATTTTACTTTGTGGGACTTTGCGCCTTGGCGTCTGGGCGTGAGAAACGGTTCACGCAAAGGCGCCAAGTCGCAAAGAAACGCAAAGAAAGACCAAACACAAATCTATACTTCAACAAACTGCCCGCCGCGCTTAATCGAAGTTTGCGCCGCTTCCAACAAACGCACGACACGCAAACCCGCCTCGCCGTCGGTCAGGGGTTTGCGGCCGTTGCGAATTGCATCGATAAATTCCGCCACGACATAGCGCAGCGCTTCCGTCGCGTCGAGCTTTGGCGCCCACACGTCGCCGGTGCGATAGCTAATCAAAGTCTGATAATCCGCCTCCCGATCGGCATTGCGATTGGTAGTTACCCCTTTGTCGTACACGCGCACTTTTTCCGTCGGCTCGATGTCGTCGTAAAGAACCATCTTGCGCGCGCCGGCAATCAACGTGCGGCGAATTTTCACCGGTGCGAGCCAATTGAAGTGAAAGTGCGCGATGAAATCGTCCGGAAACTTCATCACCATGTAGGCAATGTTTTCAATTTCCGGCTCGATGTGACAACTTCCGAGCGCGCTAAGGCCGAGCGGCTGCCGCTCGATCAGGTAGTCCATGATCGATAGATCGTGCGGCGCCAAATCCCAAATCACATTGATGTCGCGCTGAAAGAGCCCGAGATTGATGCGTACAGAATCGAAGTAAAGCAGATCGCCCAACTCGCCGCTCTTCACAATTTCTTTCATCTTCCGCACCGCGCCGGTGTAAACGAACGTGTGATCCACCATTAGCGTGCGCTCATTTTTCTCGGCCAAATCAATCAGTTCTTCCGCTGCGCGAACTGTTGAAGTTAGAGGCTTCTCAACGAGCACGTGCTTGCCCGCGAGCAGAGCATCCCTGGCGATTTGGAAGTGTGTGCCAACCGGCGTGACGACAGCGATAGCGTCAAGTTCCGGATCGTCGATCAATTCTCGACAATTGGTGGTCGTGCGCGCGACTGGGTAGCGACGTGCCATGGCCGTGAGCCGCGTTTCGTCGGTATCGCAAACCCAGCGCAGTTGCGCCTGCTCGTTCTCAGCGAAGTTGCGCAAAAGGTTCGGGCCCCAATAACCGCACCCAATCACGCCAATTGTGATTGCTGTCATCGAGTGGAGAGGATAGCCGCCAATCATTGAAAAGTGAATCAACGAACCTTTGGCACGCCAAAGAAATGTGACTTGCCTTTGGCCCAGCTATCGAATAGCTTCTAACCAGTTCACTTGGCCTATTTTTCGATGTTTCCGCTGAAAGTCTCTGGATTTGTTCCGCCTGCGGTGGCGTTTGCGCTGGCTGTGGCGCTGACGCCTCTCATCCGCGCGCTGGCGCGACGAATCGGCATTGTTGCCAAACCCAAAACGGATCGGTGGCACAAAAAGCCGACGGCAATGCTGGGTGGAATTGGAATTTGGCTTTCAGTCGTAATTACGTACCTTTTATTCCTGCCGCACAATTCGCAGACCTGGGTGATTGTCGCCTGCAGCACGTTTCTGTTTTTTGTCGGCCTCGTTGACGACATCCTTCACATCAAGCCGTACCAAAAACTGATCGGACAGATTATCGGCGCTGCCGCAGTTGTGAATTACGGTTTGACGCTGCCGTGGACGCGATCGGCATCAATTAACGTAATCATCACCATCTTCTGGCTGATCGGAATCACGAACGCGATCAATCTGCTCGACAACATGGACGGGTTGGCGACGGGCATTGCAGCGATCGCCTCAGGATTTCTGGCGGTGAATTTCATCGCTACTGGCCAACCGATGGCCGCCGTGATGATGGGAGTTTTCACCGGCGCACTTATCGGCTTTCTGGTCTACAACTCGCATCCCGCATCGATCTTCATGGGCGATTGCGGATCGATGTTTATCGGGTTCTTTCTCGCCAGTGCATCGCTGGTGAATCTTGCCGGCGGCCGGTCGCGCAGTTTCCTGCCGGTGTTGGCTGTTCCGATCC
>Ga0207686_10001536_pt1 | contig 13012 bp, 9 predicted proteins | sample KBSM24metaG_FD_184396 | JGI IMG/M metagenome (GOLD analysis project Ga0207686, IMG submission 184396) | Miscanthus rhizosphere microbial communities from Kellogg Biological Station, Michigan, USA - KBS M2-4 metaG (SPAdes) (version 2) | ecosystem: Host-associated > Plants > Roots > Rhizosphere >...
GGTCCTCCGGTCGGCACCCCGGCGCTCCGCTTCAATAAGGCGGCCATCACCGACAAATCGAAGCAGCCGCAGGCTACGTTCGGCGGCCCGATCATGCGCGACAAGATGTGGTTTTTCGCGACGGCCCACAATCCGTTCACGAGCCGCGTCGCCGCGAACACGCTCGGCGTACAGCCCGGACCCCGCGACTTCGAGGGCTGGAACACGCTGGCCAAAGTGACGTTCACACCGTGGTCGAATCACACGTTGTCCGCACGCCACACCAACAGCTACGCGACGATCTCGAACATCCTTCAGTCCGCTTCCGCGGGCCCTGAAGCCGATGGATTCCAGACCCAGCACAACAAGAACATGAGCTTGAGCTATGACGGCGTGCTCAACTCGCGCTGGCTCGTCAGCGGCGCGATCGGTCATACGCCGGCGTCGCTCGCAGTCGCGCCGATGTCGGGCAACATCGAATTGATCCGCTTTACGGATCTCGACACCACCATTCTTCGCGGCAACTACAGCAACGCCCAGGGTCGCGAGAGCTATCGCGACGAGTTCCTCCTTTCGACCACGTACTACCTCGAGAAGTTCGGCAGCCATGCCATCAAAGCCGGCTTCGCGTACGACAAGGACGGATTCGACAGCTATAACTTCACCACCGGCGATCCGACGACGCTGGCCGGTATGCCGGCGAGCGCGTGCGCGACGATCTCGGGCGGTGCGAATGTGAAGTGCGGCCTGACGTACACCGTTCGTGGCGGCATCCCCGTCACCGCGACCATGTCCGTCCGCAACCCGATTCTCGGCGCCGACGCGAAGCAGCAGGCGTACTACATTCAGGATCAGTGGAACCCGATCTCTCAGCTGACGATCCGCGCCGGTCTCCGGTACGACACGGTCGATTGGCAGTCGAGCAAGCCGGTTCCGTCATTCGATCTCGTCCAGCCGCGCCTCGGCGTCGCCTATGACGTTCTCAACAACGGCGGCTCCGTCATTCACGCGTTCGGCGGAAAGATCATGGATGAAAACCAGGTCACGCTCCCGAACAACCTGAACGTCAGTTTCGGCGGCACCTCGACCTGGACGTACTGCGCGACCGCGACCACGGTTGGCGGCGGTGCCTGCACGGGCAAAGTCGGTACGTTCGTTCTGACGCGCAATGGCGTCGTGGCGAGCGGTCTGGACGTCGACCCGAACCTGCACGCGCCGTTCAGCAACGAGTACAGCATCGGATTCACGCAGCGCGTGTTCCGCAACACCAGCGTCGACATTACCGCGGAGAAGCGCACGAGCCACAACCTGTTTGCTCTGCACGTCAATAGTGACCACCCCGCGGGCATCTTCACGGCCTGCCCGAACGGTGATTGCGGTCTCGTTCGTTCACAGTATCGCGCCCTGATCGCGAAGGTCGACACCAAGCCGTCGCGCAACTCCGACATCAGCGTCTCCTGGACGCATGGCAAGTCGCAGGGCTCGACGGCGAACGACAACGCCGCCGGCCAGAACGTGTCCGGCTCCTTCAACTTCTTCCCGGTCAACTTCACGAACTACTACGGCTACACCGGGGACGATGCGAAGGACCGTATCAAAGTGAACGGCTACTATCGTCTGCCGTGGCAGTTCACCGTCGGCGGCTCGTACAACTGGGATAGCGGCACCGCGTTCAGCGTCACGAAGACCAACGCGGCCGGCCTCGGCACCGAGTTCCTCGAGCCGCGCGGCTCGCGCCGTTTCCCGCATTTCTCGCAGCTCGACCTGCAGGTCCAGAAGGACTTCACGGTCGGACCGGTCAAGGCCGGCCTCATCGTGAGCGTCCTGAACGCCCTGAACAAAGAGCTCGGTCTGACGATCAACGGCAACGCCGGCTCGCTCGCGAAGAGCGACGAGACCGGGAAGAAACTGTTCATCGACCCGAACCAGACGTCCGGCGCCAATCGTCTGTCGCCGACGTTCCTGCGCTACACCTCGTTCCAGCGTCCGCGCCGCTATGAGGTGGGAATTCGTTTCGAGTTCTAGTTTTTTTCCTCAACGTTTACGGGTGGAATGGGGGCCGAAAGGCCCCCGTTCTTTTTGAGGATCGGAAAAACACATGACCAAGACTCTTCGCCGCTGGACGTCCGCCGTGCTGATGCTGTTTCCCCTCTGCGCCATTGCGCAGACCCATGACTTTCACGCCTGGATCAACTCCCCCGACGCGTACTTCGCCACGAACGAGGAACGCGACGCGTGGAAGAACGTCCTGACCAGCGGAGACGCCGATCGCTTCATCGAGGCCTACTGGAAGAAGCGCGGCGAGCAGTTCAAGAAGGACGTCCACTCCCGCATCGAGCGCGCGGACGAGTTGTTCTCCCTCGGCGAAACGCCGGGGTCCCGCACCGAGAAGGGACGCGTGTGGATGCTCCTCGGCGCTCCGAGCCGCGAACAGACCGATGAACGCGGCAGCACGATGGTGCAGGGGTTCCTTGGGACCGGGAGCATGCAAAACAACAGCGTCGAGCGCGGGGCGATCCTCACCCAGCGTTGGATCTACAAGAGGGACCGGCTCCCGCCGGAGATCGCCATCGCGGAGCTGGTCATCAAGTTCCAGACCGACACCGGACGCGGGCATCAGGTGATCGAGAATCCCGGTCTCGTCGAGCCGTACCTGAAGAAGGTCGCCGCGTATTACACGAACCGTTCGCTCGCGGTGACCGCCGCACCCGCGGCCGCGACCGCATCCGCCGCGGCGGTTGAAACGACGGCCGCAACGACGCCGGGGGCCGAGGATCCGTTGTGGCACGCGGCGGAGAACCTCGCCGGCTCATTCTTCGAAGCGGACTCCTACATCGCCATGAACGAGACGCCGTTCTACGCCGTCAGCTTCTATCTGCCGCAGAGCGCGACCGCGTTCGCCGACGTGAAGTCCGTGCTGATCGTCGGGCTGGTGAAGAACGCGGAAGGCCAGCAGGTCGCCGCGGTTCGCAAACAGGTCCCCGTGAAATCGTACGGAAGCAGCGGCGATCGGTTCGTCGATCAGTCCTTCGCGCTACCTCCCGGCAAGTACAGCGGATCGTTCGCGCTCTTCACTCCCGAGGGAACGACGCTGCTCGCGAACCGCCGCACCGAGTTCGCGGTGCAGGCCGCGAATGAAACGACGCTGTCCCAGCTTCTGCCGACCGCGCAGATCGAGGACTTCCAGAAACAGCAACCGCTCGATCCGTTCACGTTCGTGGCGATGAAGTACGCCGTCAAAGGCGATCACCGGTTCACGACGAAGGACAAGGTCGCGTTCTTCACCGTCATCTCCAATCCGCCCGGAGATCCGAGCCCGTCGCTCACGATGAGCATGAAAATCTTCCGCGACGGCAAGCTCCTGCACCGCACCCCCGCCGAGCCCGCCGCTCTCACGCAGACCGGCCCGCATACATGGCTCGTCGGTCCGGCGTTCGATCCGGGAACGTTCGAGGCCGGGCAGTACGCGATCGAGGTGCAGCTCAAGGACCTCAACGCGCCGAAGGAAAACGCCTCGGCGAAGAGCTACTCCTCGCGCACCGAGTTCCGAGTCGAGTAGTTGGTGGAGCGCCAACTTTTCCTCTCCGTCACATCCCCTGGCACATTGCACGCTAGACTTCGCCGTTCAACGAACGCCCATCCGAGTCGTATGGAGTTGGGATGCGAAGAAAAGCAGGGACGCTGCTCCTGGTCGCGGCAGTTCTGGCGTGCAAGGGACGCGGCAAAAAGAACGAACAGTACAAGACCGAGAACGTCGATCGCGGCAACATCACCATGACCGTGACCGCGACCGGCACCGTCTCGGCGGTGACGACCGTGCAGATCGGCAGCCAGGTCTCCGGCGTCATCGCCCGGCTCTACGCGGACTTCAACAGCCGCGTGAAGAAAGGCCAGCTCCTGGCGGAGCTCGATCCGACGCCGTTCGAGCAGCAGGCCGAACAGCGCCGCGCCGATCTCACGCGCGCGAAGGTGCAGACCGATGACGCGCGCCTGAAGTACGAGCGCCAGCGAAGACTGCTCGACGCCGGACTCGCGGCGCAAGCCGACCTCGATGCGGCAAAGGCGACGTACGACGGCGCTCGCGCACAGACCGCGCAGGCGCAGGCGGCGCTCAGTCAGTCCATGACGAATCTGCGCTACACGAGAATCGCCTCGCCGACCGACGGCATCGTCGTCGACAAGCAGTACGAGGTCGGCCAGACCGTCGCCGCCTCATTCCAGGCGCCGACGCTCTTCGAGATCGCGCAGGACCTGACCAAGATGCAGATCCAGGCCGACGTCGATCAATCCGACATCGGGCGCGTGCACGTCGGACAGTTCGCGCGCTTCACCGTCGATGCGTATCCGGAAGAGGAGTTCCGCGGGAAGATCGCGCAGATCCGCTACAACGCGCAGGTCAACCAGAACGTCGTCACCTATCCCGTGATCATCGAAGTCGCGAATCCCGAGGAGAGGCTGCGGCCGAAGATGACGGCGAACGTGACCATCGACGTCGCCACGGTGCGCGACGTGCTGCGCGTAGCGAATGCGGCGCTGCGCTTCAAGCCGTCCACGGACGAAGGTGGAGCGGCGGGCTCTCAGCCCGCAGGCGGCGACGCGTCGCGACGCATGGCGCAGAGCGGCCAGACCGGCGGGCCCGCCGGCGCGGCGAGTCAGATGCCGCGCGGCGGACGCCGCGGCGGCGCGGGCGCGAAGATGCAGGCCGTCTACGTTCTCGGCGCCGACAAGAAACTGAAGCGCGTCGAGATTCGCACCGGGATCAGCGACGGCCGCTACACGCAAGTCGTCTCCGGCGAGCTCAAAGCCGGCGATCCGGTCGTCGCCGGCCTCGCGACCTCCAAGGTCGAAGGTCCGCCGCCGATGGGCGGACAGGGCGGGCCGGGCGGCGGTCAGCGCGGCGGTGGCCGGAGAAGCTGAGTGGCCAAGCCCGTCATCGAGATCCGCGAGCTCGTCAAGGTCTATCACCTCGGCGAGGTCGACGTCCGCGCGCTCGACGGCGTCGATCTCACCGTCGATGAAGGCGAGTTCGTCGCCATCATGGGTCCGTCGGGCTCCGGAAAATCGACGCTGATGAACATCATCGGCTGCCTCGATCGTCCGACCAGCGGCGCGTACGTCCTCGACGGCGCGGACGTTTCGCAACTGAGCCGCGACGAGCGCGCGATCATCCGCAATGCGAAGATCGGTTTCGTCTTCCAGAGTTTCAATCTACTCGCGCGTACGTCGTCGATCGAGAACGTCGAGCTCCCGCTGCTCTACGGCGACTTCGCCGGCTCGCGCGCGGACCGCCATCAGGCCGCGCTCGACTCGCTGCACCGCGTCGGACTGCAGGGCCGCGAAGCGAACCATCCGTCGCAGCTCTCCGGCGGGCAGCAGCAACGCGTCGCGATCGCGCGCGCGCTGGTCACCAATCCCGCGATCGTTCTCGCAGACGAGCCGACCGGCAACCTCGACTCGCGCACCTCAATCGAGATCATGGGCATCTTTCAGGACCTGAACGACGACGGCAAGACCATCGTTCTCATCACCCACGAGCCGGACATCGCCCGGCACGCGAAGCGGATCGTGCATGTGCGCGACGGAAAGATTCAAGAGGACGAGCACAATCAGCAGGACCGCATCGAGCGGCCTGGAGCGGCGGGCTCTCAGCCTGCTGCTCGGGTTTCGGCGGGCTGAGAGCCCGCCGCTCCACCGGAGGGAACATGCGCAACTCGTTCGTTCGTCTCGGCAACATCACCGTCGTCGGATTGAAATCGATCGCGCGGAACAAGATGCGCTCGCTGCTGACGGCGCTCGGCATCGTGATCGGCGTCGCGTGCGTGATCGTCTCCGTCGCCATCGGCGCGGGCGTCGCGCAGTCGGTCTCCGAGATGATCAACTCCCTCGGATCGAACTACATCATGATCATGCCCGGCACTTCGACGCAGAGCGGCGCGCGCATGTTCACCGGCCAGTCGACTCTCTCCGAGGACGATGCGGAGGCGATCCGCCGCGAAGTGCCCGCGGTCGCGTACGTGTCGCCGAACCTCCGCACCGCCGCGCAAGTGGTCGCCGGTGAACTGAACTGGTCGACGTCGATCCAGGGCGTCGGCATCGACTGGCCGAACATCCGCTCCTGGAACGTCGAAGACGGCTCGTTCTTCACCGAGGGCGACGTTCGCTCCGGATCGAAAGTGGCGGTGCTCGGAAAGACGGTCGCCGACAGTCTCTTCCCGAACGGAGGCGCGGCCGGCTCGATCATCCGCATCAAGAACGTTCCGTTCCGCGTCACCGGCGTGCTCGAGAAAAAAGGCGGGAGCATGATGGGCTCCGATCAGGATGACGTCATCGTCGCGCCCTACACGACGGTGATGAAGCGCCTGATGGGACAGAACCGTTTCGGAATGATCATCGCCTCCGCCGTCTCCGCCGAGGAAGTGCCGAACGCGATGGATCAGATCGACGCCCTGCTGCGCCAGCGGCATCGCATCCCGCAGGGGGGCGACGCCGATTTCATGATGCGCTCGCAGGAAGAGATCGCCCAGGCGAACGCGCAGCAGGTCGGCCTGATGCGCAACCTTCTCCTCGGCATCGCCATCGTCTCGCTCTTCGTCGGCGGCATCGGAATCATGAACATCATGCTCGTCAGCGTCACGGAGCGAACGCGCGAGATCGGCATCCGCATGGCCATCGGCGCGCGCGGCCGTCACGTGCTGCTGCAGTTCCTCTTCGAAGCCGTGACGCTCTCGGTTCTCGGCGGATTGCTCGGCGTCCTGTTCGGAATCGGCGTGGCGAAGCTGATCGAGAAAGCGATCAAGTGGCCGATCGTGGTGAGCCCCGAGGCGATCGTCGTCGCCTTCGTCGTCGCCGCCACGATCGGCATCTTCTTCGGGTTCTACCCCGCGCGAAAAGCGTCGAAGCTCGACCCGATCGACGCGCTGCGCTATGAGTAGAGGGCAGAGCGCAGAGGGCAGAGGGCAGAAGAAGAGTCGAGCTTCTGCGCTCTGCCCTCTGCGCTCTGCCCTCTAGATCCTCGGCCGCGGCGCGTTTTGCAGGGACGGCGGGAGCTTGACCGCGCAGCAGGCGCGCTCGATGGCCATGCGGTCGCGCAACATCTGCTTGTCCTGCTCGATCGCGGCGAGGGTCGTGTCGAGGACCGCGGCGGCGCTCGGATCGGCGGGTCTCGAGAGGCTGTAGTGAATCCACTTGCCGTCGCGGCGCGCGTTGACCAGACCGGCGCGGCGGAGATACGCGAGATGGCGCGAGACCTTCGGCTGCGTCTCGTCGAGGATGGCCACGAAATAGCAGACGCAGATCTCGCCGCCGCGCATCAGATTCAGAAGGCGAAGGCGCGTGCGGTCGGCGAGGGCGGAGAAGAGAGGGACGAGGTCCGTGGCCACGCCGGAAGTATACATTCGAGAACGCGAATACGTTCCCCGCCCAACGGAATACCGTTCGTTCCCGTAACATTAAGGAGCACGACATGCGTGGAACTCACGGCTGGGCAGAGGTGTCTCGCGAGAGAAAGCGGGACATCATCGAAGCGATCGCGGCGAACAAGCCCACCAAGGGGCCGGTGCATGCCGAGCTCGACCTGACCGACCGCTGCAACGTCGCCTGTTACTTCTGCAACCAGCAGGACTTGCGGACGAAAGACTCCATCCCGCTGCCGAAGCTCACCGATCTGATCGACGAGCTCGCGGAGACCGGTCTGAAGTCGGTGCGGCTCTCGGGCGGCGGCGATCCGCTCTTCCACCGCGACGTCCTCAACGTGATGGACCATCTCGCATCACGCGGCGTGATCATCGACAACCTCACCACGAACGGCGTCGCGCTGACGAACGAAGTGGCGACGCGGCTGGTCGACGGAAACGCGCGCGAGGTGATCTTCTCGCTCAACGCCGTCGACGCCGCCGACTACGCGCGGATGATGCAGGTCAAGCCGGCTCTGTTCGACAAGGTGCTCGCGAACATCCGCAACCTCATCGCCGTCCGCGGCGACTCGATCTATCCGTCGATCGTCGTCCAGTTCCTCATGGACAGGAAGAACTTCCACCGCCTCGTCGACATGTACGAGCTCGGACGCTCCCTCGGACCCGATCGCATCGCCGTCAACGCCGTGCTCGAGATTCCGTTCGAGCGCATCGATCGCTCGATCATGCTTACGCTCGAGGACAACCTCGCCGCTGAGCCGCTCGTCGAAGAGATCCTCCGCCGCGACAAGGACGCCGGCATCCTGCAGATCGATTTCCCGTATCCGCAGTGGAACGAGATGCTGATGCGGGCGCGGGCGCGCGTCGGCACGGTGCCGCACAACAACTACCCCGCGGCGGCGTCGTTCAAAGGCGACAACGGCGGCTGCTTCTTCGCGTGGTACAGCGCCGCGATCACGGGCAACGGCGATATCCGTCCCTGCTGCCTGCTCCTCAACCCGACCGTGAAGCCGCTCGGTAACGTGCACGACACGCCGAAGTTCGCCGACCACTGGAACGGGCCCGCGTTCACGAAGATGCGCGACGAGATGCGCGAAGTGCTGCTCATGAAGAGCAAGAAGCCGTACAAGCCGAAGAACTTCGAGATCCTGAAGGAACAGTGCGTCGCGCCGCACATGTGCTATCTGAAGACGATGTACTTCCAGGGCGACGACGAGTTCTACTCGGAGCTCGATCGCGCGCTGACCGCGACGCGCAAGAAGGAAATCCGCTTCGTCTTCGGCGACAACACCAAGCGCAAACGCGCCCTCGAGCTGTACGTGCAGGAACATCCGCGCATGAAGCGCGCCTGGGACTGGTTCCGCGACAACACCCGCCCGATGCGCGTCTACCTCAAGTCGCGCCTCGGCGTGAACCTCACCGACGCGGTTTAGGTGTGGAGCGGCGGGCTCTCAGCCCGCCGGCGCGTTTCGGCTAAGCGTTTCGGCGGGCTAAGAGCCCGCCGCTCCACCGCGCGTCTTCCTCACCGAATCCACCCACAGGTAGATGCACAGCGCGATGAACAGCGTCAGCGACACGATCTGTGAGACGGCGTCGTTGTCGTAGAACGGCGTCTTGACGCGGTCCTCCGCGTACCACGGGAAGAGTCGCAGTGCCGCGCCGAACACGCCGCCGAGGGCGCCTCCGGCCATCAGTCCCGAGGCGATGATCACGCCGCGCTCGCGCATCGTGCGGCCGCGTGAGCCGCCCTCGCGGTCGGAGCGCTTGATGATCAGGTGCGATAGGAAACCGCCGACCAGCGCCGGCGTGTTCAGCTCGAGCGGCAGGTACATGCCGAGGGCGAAGATCAGCGCGGGCGCGCCGAGCATCTCCATCGCGATCGTCACCATCGCGCCGGCGACGAAGAGGATGTACGCGATCGGCTGGCGATTCATGAATCCCTCGACCAGCGCCTGCATGATCGACGCTTGCGGAGCCGCGAGCACGGCGCGCGCGTCGCCGGGCGCCGCTTCGCCGAACTGGAACACCCGCGCCAGCATCACGATCGTCAGTCCGACCGCGATCGCCGCCGCGGCGACGCCGAGGAACTTCACCTTCTCCTGCGCCGCGGGCGTGGAGCCGAGCCAGTAGCCGGTCTTCAGATCGGTGATGGTCTGACCCGACACTGACAGCGCCGTGCACACCATTCCGGCGATGGCCATGACGAAGAACATGCCCGTCGTGCCGGAGAGGCCGAACTGCAGCAGGACCGCGGACGAGATGATGATCGTCAGCATGGTCATGCCCGACACCGGATTGCGCGCCGTCGTGGCGATCGCGTTCGCGGCGACGGAGGTGAAGAAGAACGAGAAGCCGAGCGTCAGCAGCAGGCCGGCGATGAGCACGCCGATCGACGGACGGAGCGTTCCGAAGAAGACCGCCACGCCGATCGCGCCGATGATGATCCCGACCAGGATGGTCATCACGCTGATGTCGCGGTCCGTGCGCTCGCCGTGTGCGTCGTGTCCCGCCTTGAACGCGCGCGCGGCCACGCTGAACGAGCCGACGATCACGCGCAGCGACTTGATGATGCCGAAGATGCCGGCCGTGGCGATCGCGCCGACGCCGACGTAGCGCACGTAGCCGCGGAAAATCTGCGATGCATCCATCTGCCCGATCGGAATCGTGGCCGGATAGATCGCGTCGGGGAACTTGCTGCCGATCATGAAGATCACCGGCACGAGAACGAAGTTCGCCAGCACGCCGCCCGCGACGAGGATCATCGACGAGCGCAGGCCCATGACGTAGCCGAGTCCGAGGATGAACGCGACCGCGTCGAACTTGACGATGATCTTCGTCTTGTCGGCGATCGTCTTCATTACCGGAATGAACTGGAAGTCGAGGAACTCCTTCCACACCTGGAACGTGGTGACGAAGAAGTCGTACACCGCGGAGATCGCCGTGGCCTGCAGGAGCAGCTTCGCCTGCGATCCGCCTTTCTCACCCGTCACGAGCACTTCGGTGATCGCCGTGGCCTCGGGATACGGAAGCTCTCCGTGCATCTCGCGCACGAAGTAGCGGCGAAGCGGAATGAGGAAGAGCACGCCGAGGCAGCCGCCGGCGAGGCAGATGAAGATCGTCTGCACCGGGTGGGGGTTGAGCTTGAGCGTGTAGAGCGCGGGAAGGGTGAAGATCGCGCCGGCGACGACGGAGCCGGAGACGCCGCCGATGCTGGTGATGATGACGTTCTCGAGGACCGTCGAGCGGCGCCGGTAGACGCGCGCGAGTCCGATGGCCAGGATCGAGATCGGAATCGCCGCCTCCATCACCTGCCCGACTTTCAGACCCGAATACGCCGAGGCCACGGTGAAGATGATGCAGAGGAAGAGTCCCCACGTGATCGCGCGCGCCGTCGTCTCCGGCGGCGCCTGCTCCGCCGGCACCATCGGCTGATACGTCTCGCCGGGCTTCAAAGGCTCGTAGGCGTTCTCGGGGAGGGACTTCGATTCGGCTGCTTCCATTCGATTCTCTCCTTATCGGAGTGCGGTGGCGCAGCCACCGCTCTCAGAGCGGCGGCTCTGCCGCCGCACTCCTAGACTTTCAGGATCTGATCAATCGTCCGATACGCCACGCTGTGGTACATCGGCCGCGCCTTTGCGTAAATGCGGCGCGCGCGCTCAAGGCCTTCGGGGGTCTCGGCGAGCTTCTGGTAGAGGGGCTTGAGGAACTTGCGGCGGCCCTGGCGGAGGAGGAAGCGTTCGAGCGCGTCGTACGCGGGCTCGTATTTGTGCTCGATGGCCTGCATCAGCCATTCGTGCAGGATCTCGGAGTTGCCGCTGCCGGTGAAATGGAACGCGGCGTCGAGCTGCGCCATCTGCTCGTTCGTCAGCGTCTTCGGCAGGTGCCGCAGGAAGTGGATCCACTCGTGCGTCGACCAGCTCTTCGTCTTGAGCTGCGACGCCGGCGTGCCGCTCGCGAACGCGCGCACTTGCTCTTCGACCTTCACGAACGCATCCGAATGCACGATCGGCACGTTCGGCGGGATGCCGGGTCCGTTAATCCAACGATCAATCACGATGGTCTCGTCGAGTTCAGGGAAGCGCGCGTTCAGTTCCTCGAGGAATCCCTGCGTGGTCATCGACTGGAAGGCGTGGCGGTCGAAGTAGTCGCGCAGGAATGCGTCCCACGGCTCGCGGCCCACGGTCTCCTCGATCAGGCGGAGGAAGAAGTAGCCCTTCTCGTACGGGAGCTTCGTCGCCGCGTCGTCGGGATCGCGGCCGGCGAGGTCCTGCAGCAGATGCGTGTCGCGCGGCGGCAGCTCGGCGACCGTGGCCTCGAGGTCCTGATATCCGAGGAGCGCGAGCATCTCGGAGTAATCGCGGCCGGAGACCTCTTCCATGATCCGGCGCTCGAAGTAGACCGTGAATCCTTCGTTGAGCCAGAAGTCGTTCCAGGTCGCGTTCGTGACGAGGTTGCCCGACCACGAATGCGCCAGCTCGTGCGCGACGAGGTTCACCAGCGAGCGGTCGCCCGCCAGGATCGTCGGCGTCGCGAACGTGAGCCGCGGATTCTCCATCCCCCCGAACGGAAAGCTCGGCGGCAGCACGAGCACGTCGTACTGGCCCCAGCGATACGGTCCGTACAGTTTTTCCGCGGCCTCGATCATCTTCGGCGTGTCCGCCAGCTCGTACGCCGAGGCCTCGATCATCGGCTTCTCCGCGTACACGCCGCTGTTGTCGCTGAAGCGGCGGAACGCGAGATCGCCGGCTGAGAGCGCGAGCAGATACGACGGAATGGGCTGCGGCATGCGGAAGTGATAGACGCCGTCCGCGTTCGGCTCGGTCGGGTTCTCCGCGCTCATCACCGCCATCAGCTCGGGCGGCACGCGCACCGTCGCGTCGTAGGTCATGCGCACGCCCGGCGTGTCCTGGCACGGCACCCACGTGCGCGCGAGGATCGCCTGCGACTGCGTGAAGAGAAACGGATGCTTCCCGCCCGCGGTCTGCTCCGGCGCGAGCCACTGCACGGCCGCGGCGTCGGGCGAGGTCTCGTAGACGATCGTCACGGCTTCGGTATCTTCGTCGAGGTCGACGGTCAGCGAACGTCCGAGAAACGGCTGTTCTTCGCCGAGCGTGAACGTCGTTTCGCCGCCGCCTTCGATGTTGATCAACTGGATGTCGAGGCCGTTCGTGTCGAGCACGAGCTGGCGCACGCCGGGAGCTTTTTCGAATCGCAGCATGGCGCTGCCTTCGAGCACGCGGCGCTCGAAGTCGACCTCCAGATGGAGCGAGAGGTGACGCACGACCGCCTCGTCGGGGCGGGCGAAAGAATGGATGTCTCTCATGCGGCGTAGCATATGCGAATGGGCTGCGACCACAAGGGCGGACCCGAGCTGATCGAGATGGCCGAAGAGTATCTGCGAGGCGGCGGCACCGGCACGCGTTTCCGCTGGTCCGAGAACCTCACGGACAGCATGTGGGCCTCGGTGATCGTGGAGGTCGAGCGCCGCGACGGCGGGTGGGCGGTCACGCGCCTCGACCGGCGGAAGGAGCCGGTGGAAGAGACGGGATTTTTCGCGCTCTAGGCGTGCGGCGGCCGAGCCGCCGCTCTAAGAGCGGTGGCTGCGCCACCGCACTCCTACA
>Ga0207686_10001537_pt1 | contig 13011 bp, 11 predicted proteins | sample KBSM24metaG_FD_184396 | JGI IMG/M metagenome (GOLD analysis project Ga0207686, IMG submission 184396) | Miscanthus rhizosphere microbial communities from Kellogg Biological Station, Michigan, USA - KBS M2-4 metaG (SPAdes) (version 2) | ecosystem: Host-associated > Plants > Roots > Rhizosphere >...
GGTGCATGTCCAGGATCATTCCGGAGTACGCCGGGATCGCCGACTTCCAGCTTCTGGTGATGAGCCGATTCGGAATCTCCCGCGCTCTGCTGCAGTCCGTGCCGGAGCAGGCCCATTCGCTGTGGGGGAACCAGAAGATCCGCGAGCTCGCCGAAAAACATCCCGATCGCTTCTGGCCCTCGCACTTTCTCGATCCGCGGATGCCCGGCGCGGTGGAGAGCGTCGCCCAGGTGGCCGCGAGCGGCGTTCGGGTCGTCAAGCTGCTCCCCTCCGCCGGCTACGCGGCGGACGATTCGGCATTCGATGATTTCTGGAAGGCGATGGAAAGCCATGGCCTGGTGGCGATGGTGCACACCGGCTTCATCACCGCTCGTCACAAGGAGGAGGAGGCGCGCGCCGGTGCCTTTCTCAACTCGCGATGGGCGAACCCGCTGTACTTCGATCTGCCGGCGCGCAAGTTTCCGCGGCTGACGATCATCCTGTGCCACCTCGGCGGCGCGCTCTGGTACGAGGAAGCGGCGGAGATGGTCACCCAGCACGAGAACGTCTGGGGAGACGTGAGCGCCTCCGGCGTCTTCGCCCTGAAGCGGCTCCTGGCGATGCGGTCGAACGTGCGCTGGTCAAAGGTTTTCTGGGGCAATGACTCGCCGCCGTTCGCCTATCCCTTCAACCTCCGGCTGCACGTGGGAGCACTGGGCGAAGCCGGTGCCGCGCAGCTCGCACCCTCGCTGCTGCACGACAACGCCAGTCATTTCGCCTCATCGTTCCTCGGATGAGCGCTCGCGTCAATCGTCCGTTGCCGCTGCTCGTGCGCCGCGCCCTGCGGCCATTGCTCCGCGCCGCGTTTTTCGTGCGCGGCTTCCGCGTCGAGGGAGCGGAACGGCTGCCACGCCAGCGCCGTCGCCTGATCGTGGTCGCGAACCACGCGGCGTGGATCGACTCGTTGTACTTCATCGCGGCCATCCGTCCGCGCTTCACCGTCTGCGGCGCGAAACCGGGATACTTCGCGACGGCACCCCGACGCGCGCTGATGGCGACGCTGAACATCCTTCCGGTGCGCGACCATCAGACCTTCATCGCCGACTGCGTCGCTCTTCTCGCGGCGAACGAGATCACTCTGATCTACCCGGAAATGGGCCGCAACCCGGAGGGAATCGGAGAGTTCCGCACATGGGCGGCCGAGGTCGCGCTGGCCAGCGGCGCGGCCATCCTCCCCTGCTACATCCACGGCACGACGCGCGGTCACGCCGGCCCGGCGCGGCTCATCGTCGGACGCGAAATCGAGCCGAGCGGCGATGCAGCGATGCTCACCGAGCGTCTATTCATCAGCGTGACTTTCCTCGGCGGCGATGGCCGCAGCGGAGCAAGACCGTGATTCTCGTGACCGGCGCCGGCGGTTTCCTCGGGCGACACGTCGTCCGACGATGCGGCGACGACCCGTCGGGACCGCCGCTGCGGATCTTCGTCCGCAAGGCGCTGACCGGTCATCGCCAGGGCATCGAGGTCGTCACCGGCGACATGGGAGATGAAGCGAGCCTGCGGACAGCGGTCGAAGGAATCGATACGATCGTTCATCTCGCGTCGAAGAACATCGATCACGACGGCAGTGGCTACACGGAGGTGAACGTCGAAGGAACCCGGCGACTCTGCCGGGCGGCGGTGGCCGCGGGCGTGTCGCGCGTGGTCTATGTCAGCTCCGTCGGCGTCTACGGTCACGGCACGCGACGCGACGCCGGCGAGTCCACGCCGGTCCGCCCCGACTCGCCGTTCTCCCGCTCGAAAGCGGCGGCGGAGGCGATCCTCCTCGATCATCACCGCCGCGGCGCGCTCACCGCGGTGATCCTTCGCCATCGCTTCGTCTACGGCGACGGCGACCGGTCGTTGATCCCATCGCTCGCCCGCTCGGCGAAGAAGTTTCCGGTGTGGATCAGCGGCGGGCGCGCGCGTACGTCGGTGGTGCTGGCCGATGACTTCGCCGAAGTCGTGCGGCGGGTGGTCGCATTGCCGGCGCAGTCGTTTGCCGGGAGCGACCCTGTCTTTCACGTAACCGACGGCAGCCCCATCGCATACCGGGAGCTCGTCACCGCGAGCTGCAGGCTTTTCGGAGTCGATCCGCCGCGTCTCAGCATTCCATTCGCCCTGATGTACATGCCGGTCCGGGCCGTCGAGCTTCTCCGCGTCACCGATCCGGAGAAGGCATCGATCTCCTCGATTCGGCTCAAGCTCGTCGGCCGGGACAATTACTACTCGAATCGCAAGCTGACCACTCTCCTTCCGGACCTTCACTTCACGCCTTTCGCCGAAGGAATGGCCAAGAGCGCGGCGTATTACGAGGGCGCAGAGGAGCTCATACAAACACCTTCGAAGTAGCGCGCCGAGCTCCTCGGCGATCGTGCAGGTAGAGGTTGAACTTTTTAGATATCCGGCGGATATACTGACGCTGTGCGCAAGGTCCTCGTCTCCCTCCCCGAAACAGACCTGCGGGTCATTGACGCCGCGGCGCGGAGGGCAGGAGAGACCCGCAGTTCGTTTCTCCGCCGAGCCGCTCTCGCAGAGGCGCGCCGCGTGCGCCGTCCGATCGATGACCCGACAGATCGTAGGGCGTTCTCCAGATTGCTTCGCAGGGCCGAGCGCCGCAACCCGATCTCAACCGCGGATGCACTCAAGGCCCGCGATCGGGGGCGGCGCTGATCGATCTGGTGGTCGATGCCTCCATCACGTTCAAGTGGCTCGTGCCTGATTCTGCCGAGGACGATGTGCCTGCGGCCAAAGCGCTCCTCGTCGATCACATGGAGGGCAGAGCGAAAATCATCATTCCTTTCCTTCTTTACTATGAGGTTGGAAACATTCTCCTCTTCGGCCGCTCTCGACCACCAATCGAACAGGCCATGGACGCGCTCACCGATCTGTTCTCGATCCCGCTGGAGGTCGCACCTCCGGCCCTGATCGGTGCCAGTGCCACTCTGCGCCTCGCGTCGCTTCATGGACTCTCGTACTACGACGCGACTTATGTCGCACTCGCCGAGATACTCGACTGTGCGCTGATTACCGCCGACCGCCGCCTGATGCAACGCGCTCGTGCCACGGGCCATGTGCGCCTGCTCGGCCAGCACTGAACCACGCGCACACTTTTCTCAACTCCACTCGCAAAGGTACTCGCAGTGTTCGGCGCCCTTCGCACGGCATCGGGGCTCGGTGACGCGAACGTCGGTGCCGCCGCACATTTCGATGGCTTTGCGGTGCCAGCCGACGACGGTCAGGCAGTCCTGGCGGGACGGCGCCGGCGCGTCATACGTGCGGAGGATCGCCTTCTTCTCCCCCACGTGCTCGTACGAGCGGCGGCCGGTGTCGTAGTACATCTGATAGATCTGCGGCGTGCGCCGCAGCAGGCCGTGCGGATCGCCGGGAGAGAGCAACGCCTTGTGAGCGCCGGTGAGGTTCTGCGCGGCCGACTTCTCGCCCATCCGCACGAAGACACTCTCGCCCGTCCCCATCTCCGCGGCCACCGCCTGATCGAGCCGGTCGTTGAGGTCCAACGGGTACCAGCCGCCGGTGAGAATCTGCGCGCACGCGATTCGATCCTGTTCAGGAAGACGCGCGAGGACGTTCTGCACTCCCTCCTCGCCTCGCTGCTCACGCACGAAAGCGATGCGGGACAACAGCGCTCCACCTTTGACTCGGACCGAGCTCGCGTTTGTCATCCGCCGAATTTACCTCAATCACATCCGGAGGGTCGGCATATCCCCGGCACGATCCAGGGCGCGGCTCACGTCCATCGCGCGTTGGAAACGCTTCGAGGGCTCATGTTCCAGGCACCTCAGGATCGCCTGCTCCCAATCCGCCTTGAGATTCGGAACGAATTGAGCCGGCGATCGAGGCGGTTCCCGGAGGCGTTTCGCCAGGATGTTCATCGGCGTATCGCCTTCGTACGGAAGCCGCCCGGTGACCATCTCATAGATCACCATGCCGAACGCATAGATGTCCGTCGCCGGGGTCAACGCGGCGCCCTCGATCTGTTCCGGCGCCATGTACGCCGGCGTGCCGATGATGGCGCCCGTCTTGGTGAGTGATTGTTCATCCGGGCCGGGATTGCTGAGGCAGGCCACGCCGAAGTCCATCAGCACGGCACGGCCGCCTTCCGCGAGCATCACGTTCCCGCTCTTGACGTCGCGATGAATGAGTCCCGCGGCGTGCGTGGCATCGAGAGCGGCGGCGACGTCGCGAATGATCGCCAGCGCCTCCTCCTCGTTCAGACGGCCTTTTTGCTGAATGAGGGTCTTCAACGGCACGCCCGTGATGTACTCCATGCTCACGAAAATGGCCCGTTCCGCGCCGGTGACGTGGTACCCGACGTCGAAGATGCGGCAGACGTTCGGATGGGCGACACGACGCGCCAGTTGAATCTCCTTCTTGAAGCGCGCCAGCAGCAGGTCAGCGTCCTTGCCCGGCGCGAGAATGGTTTTCAGCGCGACCAGCTCGCCCCCGAACTCTCCATCCTCGGCCGCGTAGACCGCTCCCATGCCACCCTGCCCGAGGAGACGAACAATTCGATACCGCTCCCCGATCACCTGGCCCTCGCGGAAATGCGTCGAGTCCGAGCTCGATCTCGATCCCGCGGGTGTCTTGCGCGTCGCTTCGCCGCTGGGAACGGTGTCCTCGACCGTCGGCTGAGTGCCCGCCGGCACAGTGCGGCGCCTGAGAAAAAAGAAGAGCAACAACAAGAGGACGGCGACCCCGGCCAGCACGGAGACCGGTACGATCCAGTTGCCCGAGCCGCGAGGCGGAACTCGCACCTCAATGATCCGATCGAACGTCCGGATCGAGCGCTTCGCTCCGCTGCCGAGGATGGCGTTGACGGTCAGAAAGAGGCGGTGGTTGCCCTCCTGTTTGGGCGTGACTTCCCACTGCCACTCCGTCGTTTCCGCGGCGCTGACGGCCTGCAATTCCGGAGTGATCGGACGGATATCGAAGGCCGCGCCGGCGAGCCGGGCTTCGACCGAGTCGGAGATCTTGATGGTCGCTGTCGCCGTCTTCTCTCCTTCGCCGAGCTGGTGCTCGAGCTCATTCGCCGGCCGTTGGATATCGAGCAGCAGCTTGATCACGCGATGCTCGTCGAGATTGATCTGGTCGGGAGTGTTGAACGCGATGTTCGCTTCCCACTGGAGCTGCTCGTCGGCGGGAAAGGAGCTTGGCGCCGCGGAAGTCGTAGAAGTCGTGGATGTCGTGGATGTCGTTGATGTCGTGGTGATCGGCTCCGGCGTCGGAACGAGGACCGGAGCCGGATTTGGCTGATGCTGCGTGGGCGCCGGTGCGGCGATTCTCGGTGGCTTCGCTTCCGCCGCGGCGGCGGCGAAGAGCGTCCGCGCCTCCAGGAAGAGCTCGGACGCCCGCCGGAACGAAGCGGTGTCCTCGGCGCGAAGAAGCGGCGGACGCCCTGCCTTCGCATTGAACGTGTCCAGTGCTTCCTGCAGCATCCCGTGCGCTTTGCGGTATGTCTCACCGCGATCCGCACCTGCGGCGATGGCATCCTTCTGCGCCTCGGTGGCCGATTCGAAGTCCGATAACGCCTTGAGCTGGGAGCTCGCACGCGCGACTGCATCGCGCAGTTGCTCCGCGTAATAGGAGCTCTTCAGCGCCACGCCCTGCTTTTCGGAGATCTTCCATTCGCCCAATGCGCCGTCGAAATCGCCGACGTGGAACTTTGCAATGCCGAGGTAGAAGTGCGGCAGGTAGCCGGTCCACCCGCGTTTCGGATGTTGGTCGTCGATGAACTCGTTTGGCTCATCGGCGATGGCGCGCTGCAGTTCGTCGACGGCTACCGCGTAGTTCTCGGCCTTGATCGCGTTGAGGCCGCGGCCATACGCCTCATCCCATGTGTCGGCCGCCGCGACGGACGGCAGCGCAAGAGCGACGATGAGCAGCGCGAAGCGCAGCGGACTCCCGTGACGCATGTCATCCATTATTGCTCTCGGCGTCATCCGCAGTACCATGATGTTCTCAAAAAAAGAAGGTGCGTCATGACTCGACTCCTTGCCGGCGTATTGCTATTCGTGTGTCTACCCGTTTCCGCGTTTGCGGGCGGGGCGTGGATGCCCCCTCCCGGCCGCGGGGACATTCAACTCGGCTTCAGCCGCAAGACGGCGAGCAGTTCGTGGGACGCGAGCGGCGACGCGTTCGGCAATACGACGACCGTCGGCGGCAAACTCGTTCCGCATTACCACGACTTCCGCTATGCCTATGTCTCGGGCGAGATCGGCCTGCACCAGCGCCTGTCGGCGCGATTTCTCGTGACCTGGCTGCACGGTCTCGAAGGCGCGCATCAGGACCTCGAGAAGAACACCGGATGGTCAGACGCGTGGGTGGGTCTGAAATACAACGTCTCGCGCGGGAACTGGCCGATGGCCGTCGCCGCCACGACGCGCACGCCTGCGCTGTATGACCTTCCGGGTACATACAACCGCTATCTCTTCGACAGCAGCGGCAACCGGCGCGGTGTGAGTCCGGAGTGGCGCGGCGTGCTCAAACGCGACTACACGATGTCGTACATCGTGAGCCACTCCTTCCGCGATCGCGGCTGGTTCTCGCTCGAGAGCGGCTACACGTGGAGAGAAGGAGCGCCCGCCGATCAGATTCCGTTCAGCGGCGAGGCCGGCTGGCCGTTGTCATGGCGCGGCGCGGCGGTGAAGGGCTCGCTCACGACGGTGATCAGTCTCGGCAACGACTCGCCCGCGCAACCGGACGACCGCTTCCGCGCACGCGCGGACGGCACGTTCAACTTTAACGACGCATCGATGATGAAAGGCAGCGTCTCGTTGATCGTTCCGCTGCAACATCGCGTCGACGTCGAGATCGGATACAGCCAGTGGTTGTGGGGCCGGTCGGCGCGGCGGTATCGCGAGCCGTATGCGTCGGTGGGATACCGGTTCTAGGCTCGAACGCGCAGACAAAACGAATCGTTTCTATTTTTCCATCTATACGGCAGGCTCCGACGCGCGTATAGTCCCTTTACGCCGAGGAACCTTCTTTCGATGAAAATCGATGCAATGCATGCCGCGCGGCGATGGAGTCTGATCTTCGGCATTGCCTTGCTCGCTGTCGCCGCGGGTTCCTGCGGCGCGCGCACGGGGCTGTGGACGCCCGACGTCACGGGCGGAGGCGGATGCTGCATCGGCGGTGTCAACACCTTCCCACGCCCTACCGTGCAGATCGCGGCGCAGATCATGCGCAATCCCGGCGAGATCCCGGAGCTCGCCGGATGCGGAACGCACGGCGAAGAGATCACGGAGATTCGAATTCTCGGCCCGATTGGGGGATGCGTCAGCGGCCTCTCGAGCTCAGTCGAGTTCCCGACTCTGACCGTCCTATTCAAAATGAGCTCCGGCCGCTGCGGAGGGCGCATCGCGGAACACGAAAGCGCCGTCCATCTCACAGAGGTGGCCTACAACGCGTCGTACCGCTTCACGACGCCGGCGTGCATCGTGAGCTCGAGCGTCTCGTGGTCCGGATTCGATTCCCGCGACCCGGGCTTCCTGACAATGTTCAGTTTGCGCGGGCCGGAGACAATGCTGCCGATCCTCGACCGGTTCCTGCTCACCACGGCGGAGATGGCGGGGACGCGACAGTGCCCGGTGACCATGCTCGCGCCGCGAACCGTCACGCGCTGTCCGTGATTGAGCCGGTACTGTTCGGCAGATTGAGCAGACAAAAAAAGTGACCCCGGGATCCTTTGTCCCCCGGGGCCTTTCTCAGCGCGTTGGCAGCCACAAAGGGGCATCCGCGCCAAATTTCCTTGGTGGCCCATCGCGCCACCTCGGCCGGTTTCCGCACGCTTGCACCGCGATAGAGCGTTCGTGCAGGAACCCGTTGTCACGGCAATCCATCGCACCGCCGTGACCCGTTTTCAGCGCGTTGACATCTGCGACAGAGCATTCGCGCCGAACCCGTTGCCGCGGTGATCCATCGCACCACCGTGGCCCGCTTCCAGCGCGTTGACATCTGCGACAGAGCATTCGCGCTGAAACCGTTGCTTCGGTGATCCGTCGCACCACCGTAGCCCGTTCCCAGCGCGTTGACATCTGCGACAGAGCATTCGCGCTGAAACCGTTGCCTCGGTGATCCGTCGCACCACCGGAGCCGCCTTCAGCGTGTTGACATCTGCGACAGAGCATTCACGCTGAAACCGTTGCCTCGAGAACCTATCGCGTCCTTCTCGGCCGCCTCAACACGTTGACATCTGCGATAGAGCATCCGTGCTGAAGCGAACGTCAATGTAGGTTCGTAAGTGCTTTTGTGCAAGTACTTTCGCTGTTACAGTTTCAGACGTTTTCCACAGTCTTCCACAGCCCCTATGCACACGATTTGGGCATCGCGGACGAACGTGTTTCAACACAACGAAATCGGACGGGGCTGCCTGTTGGAATCATCACGCGCCTTGCCGCAGCGGCGGCAAATGAAGCTCCCATTGCTGCACCGAGGCCTCCGGAAGAATGAACTCGAACACCGTGCTGAAGCAGCGGAGCCGCATCACTTTCCCGCGCGACACCGCCTGGCCCGTGGCGAGCTCGTTGTCGTAGTCGATCTCCTCGATCCACTTCAGATCGAGAGAGGCCTGCATGTCGGCGTTCTCGTAGTAAAGCGCCGAGTCGCTGAGCGCCATCGCCACGTCGACATGACGGCTGCCGTCGACGAGCTCTCCGCGGCTGACGAGCCGGGACGTGCTGCGGCGGCTTTCGTTCAGCCGCTGCAGGACGTCACCTTTGAGCATGGCGAACAGACGCCACACCAGCAGCGCGACTCCGATCAGAGCGGGGATCAATAACCACTGAGACATCGTTGCCTCCTTCAGGTTTCGGCCGGCTAACGCGCACCACACCGTGCCGGCGGCCTCCGGCGCGCCTTTGCCTTCCCCCCGAGGCGCGCCGGAGGCGCGCACCACACCGTGCCGGCGCCTAGCGGGGCTTCGAGGGACGCGCCTCGTTGACTTTCAGCGCGTTGCCGTTGACTTCCTTCTGATTGAGGCCCGCGATCGCCGCGCGAGCCTGCTCGTCGTCGGCGTATTCGATAAAGCCGAAGCCTCGCGCGTCGCCGGTGACGCGATCCTTCACCACGACCGCCGACTGCGGCGTTCCGTACGCGGAGGCAAGTTCGTTCAGCGCGGCATCGGTCATGTCCCTGGACAGATTTCCAACATAGAGTTTCACATCGAGCTCCCGGGCCTTGATCAGCCCTTCCCTCGCGCACCGGGCTCGCAAGACGGAGCCATCTCCGGAACCGGCACGCATGATGGGATGGTTGCTAAGAGGAAGGATTCAGAAGGTCTGACTTAGTTCAGAGCAACCGAAGCAGCAGGGAAGGTTCCCCGCCGCGTTCCCACCATACGCCGGATGCGGTCATATGTCACGCCGGCCGGGGAAACGTTTATGATGTCCTATCCTGGGTGATCCGATGACCGCCGTCCCTCAAACGAGAGCCGCCCGCCGGTTCTGTCTCGTGCTCGTGAAGCCGTCTCATTACGACGACGACGGCTACGTGATTCAGTGGTTCCGTTCGGCGATTCCGTCGAACTCGCTCGCGGCGCTCTACGGCCTCGCACGCGACTGCGCCGAGCGCCGCGTCCTCGGCGACGGGATTGAGCTCGACATCCATCCGTTCGACGAGACCAACACGCGCATCCGCCCGGAAACCCTGGCCCGCATGATCGAAGAGGCAGGCAGCGGAATGGTCATGATGGTCGGCGTACAGTCGAACCAGTTCCCGCGCGCGCTCGATCTCTCCAAGCCGCTGCGCGAGCGAGGCATCCAGGTCGCCATCGGCGGGTTTCACGTGTCGGGCACGCTCAGCATGCTCGCCGGCGTCGATGCGGACCTCGACAAAGCACGGGCCATGGGCGTGACGCTGTTCGCCGGCGAGGCGGAGGGGCGGCTCGAAGAAGTGCTGCGCGATGCGGCGGCGGGCGCGCTGAAGCCGATGTACAACTACATGGCCGACCTCCCGAACATCGAGGGGACGCCGATCCCGCTGATCACCGCGCTCCGCGCGTGGCGCACCGCGGGCCGCATGACGAGCTTCGACGCGGGACGCGGCTGCCCGTTTCAGTGCTCGTTCTGCACGATCATCAACGTGCAGGGCCGCAAGTCGCGGCGCCGCTCGCCGGACGACATCGAGAAGATCGTCCGCGAGAACGTCGCCCAGGGCCTGCACAGCTTCTTCATCACCGACGACAACTTCGCCCGCAATTCCGAATGGGAGGCGGTCCTCGACCGGCTGATCGAACTGCGCGAAGAGGGGATCAAGATCCACTTCATCATCCAGGTCGACACGCTCTGTCACAAGATCCCGAACTTCATCGAAAAGTGCGCGCGCGCCGGCGTGCGCCGCGTGTTCATCGGCCTCGAGAACATCAATCCCGACAGTCTCGTCGGCGCCAAGAAGCGGCAGAACAAGATCACCGAGTACCGCAAGATGCTCCTGGCCTGGAAGTCCGCGCGCGTGATCACGTACGCCGGCTACATCCTCGGATTTCCGAACGACACTTACGACTCGATCAAGCGCGACATCGAGATCATCAAGAAAGAGCTCCCGGTCGATCTGCTGGAGTTCTTCTTCCTCACGCCGCTTCCGGGCTCCGAGGATCACCAGACGCTCGTGCGCAAGGGCGTCGCCGTCGATCCGGACATGAACAAGTACGACCTCAATCACGTCTGTACGGCGCATCCGCGCATGTCGCCCGAGGAGTGGGAGCGCGCGTATCGCATGGCCTGGGAGACGTACTACACGAAGGAGCACGTCGAATCGGTGCTGCGCCGCCTGGTCGCGAAACGCGCCAGCGCGAGCAACGCCATTCTCCTGATGACGTGGTTCGGCGGCTCACTGCACATCGAAGGCGTGCATCCGCTCGAGTCGGGCTTCTTCCGGAAGAAGTTCCGCACCGACCGCCGGCCCGGCTTTCCGATCGTGCCGGCGTGGAAGTTCTATCCGGCGTACGCCGTCGAGACCGTGACGAAGCTGTGGCGCTGGGGATCGATCTACGCCGGACTGCGGCGGATCTACACGCGCATCAAGCGCGATGCGCGGCGCTACGAGTACATGGACCTCGCGCTCACGCCGGTGACCGACGAAGAGATGGAGACGCTCGAGCTCTTCCATCACAGCGAGGCCGCGGAAACGTTCATGGCGCGCGAGCGGGGAGCCGCTACTCACCACGCGTCGGCGTGAGCATCTCCCGTACTTCATCCACCGATCGCTTGCTCGTGAAGATCATCAGGCGATCGTCCGCTTTGAACATCGTGGCGCCGGTGGGCGTGAAGAACTCGTTGCCGCGATAGACGAGCAGCACCGTCGTCCCGGGCGGCATTCCGATCTCCACGAGTTGCTTTCCGAGCACCGGCGAGTCCTCGGGGACGGCGATCGTCACCAGATCGCTGTCGCGCCGGCCCGGAAATCCGCTCGTGTCAACCGCGCCTTCCTCGGTCGCGCCGAGCCAGCGCGCCACGAGCGGAATGGTCGTCCCCTGCAGCAGGACGGACACGAGAACGCTGAAGAAGACGAGATCGAAGATCGTGCCGCCGACCGGCAATCCGGCCATGACCGGAAACGTCGCCAGGACGATCGGCACCGCGCCGCGCAGGCCGCACCACGCCAGGACGAGTTTCTCCCGGATGCTGAATGACGACGCGGCCAGCGCGACGAACACCGACAACGGCCGGGCGACGAACGTCAGCACGAGCGCCAGCGCGACGCCCGGCCAGGCCACGCCCACGAGCCGCGACGGAAAGACGAGCAGGCCGAGGGCGAGGAACATCGTGATCTGCATCAGCCAGGCGATCGCGTCGTGAAAGCGCGTCAGCGTGATGCGGTGAATGAAGCGGTGATTGCCGAGCACGATGCCGGCGACGTAGACGGCGAGATATCCACTGCCATGCAATGACGCCGTGCCCGCATAGATCAGTAGAACCAGCGCAATGGTCAACGCCGGATAGAGGCCGTCATACGCGAGCCGCGTTCGATTGATCAGCCACACCGCGCCGCGTCCGGCGAGGATGCCGGCGATCGCGCCAATTCCCATCTCCAGCACGAACTCTCCGAGAAAACGCAGCAGCGGCATCGACGGATGTTGAATGCGCATGATGATCGCGGTCGTGAGAAAGACCGCCATCGGATCGTTGCTGCCCGATTCGAGCTCGATCAGCGGTTGCAGATTGGCTCGGAGTTTTCCGCCGCGCGAGCGGAAGACGGAGAACACGGCCGCCGCGTCCGTCGACGACACGATCGCGCCGAGAAGAATCGCCTCGAGGATGCTGAACCCGAGGAGATGATGAGCGAACCAGCCGAGGATGGCGGCGGAGACGAGCACGCCGATCGTCGAGAGGCTGAGCGCGGGCAGCAGCACCGGCCGCACGTCCCGCCACGCCGTGTCGAGACCTCCGGAAAAGAGGATGAACGCGAGCGCGACGATGCCGATGTGCTGCGAGAGCGCGACGTCGTCGAACCAGATCCCGCCCGGCCCTTCCGATCCGGCGAGCATTCCGATCGCGACGAACAGCAACAGCGCCGGCACGCCGAAGCGGCTCGACGCCTTGCTCGCGAGCACGCTGACCAGCAGCAGTCCCGCGGTGATCAACATGACGGTTTCGATCGCGGTCATGACCCGCCGTCAAGATACCTCACCGCAGTGGAGCGGCGGGCTCTCAGCCCGCCGGAACCCTCGGGCGGCTAAGAGCCGCCCGCTCCACTGAACGCGCAACCATCACGTCCAGTGGAGCGGCGGGCTCTTAGCCCGCCGGAACCCTCGGGCGGCTAAGAGCCGCCCGCTCCACTGAACGCGAGCGCCAGCTCGCTGAGCGGCTTGGGCATGGAGATGAAGAATCCCTGCGCGTAGTTGACGCCGAGACGTCGCAGCTGTTCGATGCTCTCCTCCGACTCGACCCACTCGGCGACGCACGCGATGCCGCGAAGCTCCGCGATGCGCACCAGCGAGTCGATGATCACCTCGGCCGCCGGATCGCTGCGCAA
>Ga0207686_10001542_pt1 | contig 12989 bp, 13 predicted proteins | sample KBSM24metaG_FD_184396 | JGI IMG/M metagenome (GOLD analysis project Ga0207686, IMG submission 184396) | Miscanthus rhizosphere microbial communities from Kellogg Biological Station, Michigan, USA - KBS M2-4 metaG (SPAdes) (version 2) | ecosystem: Host-associated > Plants > Roots > Rhizosphere >...
CTTTGAGAGTAACAAATAGAGAACGGATTAGGGTTTAGTCACCAGGTATTGTATTTTAAAGAGCCCGCTGCCCTTATTGGAACTGCCTTAAATATTGTAAAGAACTATTTTATAATAAACTCTCCAGACTCACTCATTTCGTCATTCTTAAAAACCTGGTAAGTATAAATCCCTTTTTCCAGGCCATTAATTTTTTTATGATCTTTCTCATTCATTTTATAATGCACCATGATCGTACCCTCCGAATCGAATACAAAGAAGTCAACCTTTGCAGTTTCTACACTTCTTACGTGCATCACATTTTTTAATAAGTCAGGGTAGATCTTTACTTCTCTTTCTTTTTTTGATGTCTTTGCATTTTTGCTTTCCGCATTTGTGTTTTCAGTTACCGAGCATGACTGGATGGAACCCAGTAGCAAAGCCAGGCCAAAGAGAAAAGATGAATTTTTTAAGTAAGATAGAGTAGAGTTTGTTTTCATATTGGGCTCGGATTGGTGACGGATTAAAAATAGAGCGGACATCGCATCTGTCGCAAAGCCCTTCGGTTTGGCGAATTGTTTCCATTTAACCTCCAGCCAAAACGGATTATTGTTGAGAAATATGAGTCCATTTCTTTTGGATCACCACGTTGTTTGCCGATATAGGTTCTTGTTATATTACGGAATGGCTCACGGTTGTGCAATTGATAGGCGATTGGTACATCTGCCGGCGCCAGGTATTGAGAAAAGTAAATAGGGTCAATATATTTTGTACTTACATCATCAATATAGTCTGTAAATGTTTTACGATGTAAAACTTCTAAACCGATGTAAAGATCTTCTTTAATGAAATATTTAAATCCTGCACCCATAGGAATTTCAAGTTGCGTTAATTTATATTCCTTACGATCGGGGTACTGAGACATTCCTTGACCTTCGAGGCGAAGTGGTTTAAGTTCTACCAGTTGCTTTGAGTTCTGGTTATTTGGATCAGGATAATAATAAGCTTTAGGATTAAAATGGAAAAAACCGGCACCTGCAATACCATATGGTCTGAATTTTCCCTTCAAACCATCATAGTTCTCAAGGAATACTGTTGGATAAAATTCAAAACCCATATAAAGTTCTGTGATTTTTGATTGGAAGTATAGATTGCGGCGCCATCTTGAAAATTCCCGGCCACCGGAAAGGTTTACCTGGTCATCGCTTCCCTCCAGGAATGAACGGTTGAGTGCTAATCGAATACCAAGCCATTCAGATGGGAATACACTTACAAAAAGCCCTTTTGAAAATTTTGTAAGCGGTAAATCCAGGTCAGCAATAAATGGTTTACCAACTCCGTGGGATCCGCCAAGGTCTCCAAGAAAGAATGCTGGGCCAAGACCAAGTCCGAATTCATATTTTCCATCTTTGAAGGAAATGGATTGCGAATTGGACCATAATGACAGAGACACTAATAAAACCGTAATCAATATACGGCAACTGTGTATAATTGCTCTCATAGATACCAGATTTGTGTTTTTCAACGGAACTTTTTAGATTCCGAAATTTTAGGATTTGGACTGACGACTAAAGTAGAAAATAAATTCCTACCAATCAATGACGAATAGAGGGTATTTTTATTGTAAGAGTAATAAGAAGTTTTATTACTCGGGGCTTTTACCAAGAGGTTTTCTCGACATCTCTATGTGAGGTATTCCATCATCTAAATATTCTTCTCCCACCACAATAAAACCAAATGACTCATAGAAACTTTGTAAATAAACTTGTGCACTTAAAGTGATGGAAATTTTGCCAAAAAATTTTTCGCAGGTTTCAATTGATCGTTTCATCAGCTCTCTTCCCAGTCCTGATCTTCTTTTTGATGAGGAAGTAACAACACGGCCAATTGCAGGATCACTGTATGAAACTCCAGATGGAAGAATTCTTGTGTATGCGACTAGTTTATCATCTTCAACTGCCATTAAATGCCAGGCTGATCGATCTTTTTCATCAGTATCATTATAAACACAATTTTGTTCAACAATAAATACTTCATTTCTTAGTTGCAGTATATTATATAACTCATCTAAAGTTAATTCATAAAATCTTTTTATTATCCAGTTCACCATATTTTTTTAATTATCGTCCTGCGGGGGATGGGAGTACGGGTAAACCTTCATTACCATCTTCACTTACTGATTGTACTGCAAAAAAATAATTATCCTTTGAATAAGGAAGATCCATTTTTGTATCGGTAGTGAAAAACTTTTTCTCCCATACTGGACTTGTTGTCTCTCTCATTAATATAAGATAACCTTTAACTTTTCCCGAAGCCGGAGCTTTCCACGACAGGTTAGTAAAATTGGTAAGCTTTCTTGTTTCAATTTTTACTTCTTGCGGCATTGAAGGAGATTTTGCAAGATTTGCAAGATTGCAAAGATTCATTGCTGTGTTTTTTCTTAGGTATTCAAAATCCACGAATTCAGGCAGGTCCCCAATTTGTATCCCGTTTTCAATTCTTACATCCTGGTGCTGGTGATTATAATTCTCGTTCATTTCGGTAATGCGTACTGCTGCAAAGCCACGTTGTACATATGGGGTATGATCTCCGCCACGCAGAAACCTGTCATTGCGGTAGATCATAACGATCTTAAGATTCTTTATATAGCGTTCACCAATTTCTTTTACATATCGTGCAAGTTGTCTTGGCTTGCCATCATTTTCCAAACCAAGATTGCGGATAGTTGTTGCAATTCTTCCTGTATCTAAAACAGAAAGGCCCTCACTAAAAACTCTAACTTGGTTATTACTGGCTTTATTTGTTTCGTTTTGATTATTACCACCCATGATATCATTATTCAATACCGCTTCTATATTCCAACTTTCTTTTTTTGCTTTTTCTGCCATGAAGGTTGAGCCTAGCAAGCCCTGCTCTTCACCACTTACTGCTACAAATATGAGCGTTGCAGGAAAAGGATACTTACTCATTATTCTTGCACATTCCATCACTGCTGCTACGCCACTTGCATCATCATTAGCGCCGGGAGCATCTCCCGTTCTATCCATTACATTGGTGCGCATATTATCCAAATGCCCGCTGATAATAAATATTCTTTTATCAGTTGGATCAGTTCCTTTTAATGTCGCCATTACATTACCAAGTAAAAGTGTTGTGTCAACTCTTCGCCCATCTTTTTGTAAAGTGGTAGTATCAATTATGCTGGTCAGTCTTCCACCGGACTGTTTTGCAAATTCATTGAAACGACTCAATACCCAATTGCGGGCCGCACCAATACCACGACTTGGATCTGTTTGTGTGCTTAATGTATTTCTTGTGCCAAAGCTTACCATCTTTTTAATATATGATTGCAAAGAATCTTTCGATACTTCATTAATCATCTTCACGATCATTGGGTCTTTTTGATTTGTTTGGGCAAAGGATAAACTCCACGAGGTGATGAGCACAGTAGCAAAAAACAGTTTTTTCATGTGGGAAAATTTGGAGTTAAAAATAAGAAATCAACGGCCATTGCATTCAAAACAGTAATTTTAAAAAAAACAATTTTATGGGGGTAAATGATCTTAGTAAGGTGCATAAGCTTGTAAGCGACTTATTTCATTGGCCTACATCAAAAAGCGAGTGGGAAAAATTTAAATTGACAGGCAAGCAAGTTTCATTCTTTAATGAGAATGGATTTCTGGCAGGGATAAAGATGCTTGAAGATGAGCAAGTAAATTTTTTGCGAAATGAGCTTTCTGAAGTTGCCGATACCAATCACCCCGCTCATTCATTCTATTATGAATTTCATTCAAACGAATCTGCCGATCCATCTACCATATTGTTTCATGCGTTAGGTGCATGGCGCATTGGACCGGGTTTTCATGATGTATTATGGAACCCTCGATTTCTTGTAGCAGCAAGTCAGTTATTAGGCAATGTTCCTGTTCGCTTCTGGCATGATCAACTTTTTTGGAAGCCGGCAAAAAAAGGCGGTGTTGTGGCGTGGCACCAGGATTATTCTTACTGGACTAGGACAAAACCTGTTGCCCATCTTACGTGTTGGTGCGGATTGGATGATGCCACAAAAGAGAATGGTTGCCTTCAATATATTGCCGGCAGTCATCGGTGGGGTTTATTGCCAAAACCTGTTCTTGCAGGAGAGATCCAGGGAATAAGAGATTTTTTAAATGATGAACAAACAAAACAGTTTGACAATCCGCAATATGCAGAAGTAAAAGCAGGTGAAGCGATCTTTCATCATTCATTGACATTACATGGTTCTGGAGAAAATAAAAGCGATAAGCCAAGAAGAGCTTTTGTTATAAATGCTTTTGCTGATGGAGTTATCTCCGATTCAAATGAACCCTTACTGGAGGGAGTACCTGTTGTGCCGAAAGGAGAGAAGATGCAGGGGCAATTTTTTCCATTATTGTATGATCCTTTAAATTAATATCCATATTTATCCTTCCATAAATTTTTTAAAAACTTCCTCAATTCTTCTTCCCTTACATTTTTACCCGGATCATAAAATTTTGTTCCAGATAATTCTTTAGGTAGATATTCCTGTGCCGAAAAATTATTATCATAACTATGGGAATACTGGTAATCTTTTCCATAGCCAAGATTCTTCATCAATCTTGTAGGGGCATTGCGAATATGAAGCGGCACAGAAAGATCGCCGTGCTGTTTGACAGCTGATTGTGCAGAACCGATCGCTGCAACTGCCGCATTGCTTTTTGGAGAAGCCGCCAGGTAAGTAGCACATTGAGAAAGTATGATACTTGATTCGGGAAAACCGATCTTATTTACCGCTTCAAAAGCGGCATTTGCCAAAACCAATGCGGTGGGATTTGCATTGCCAATATCTTCACTTGCTAATATTACTAATCTTCGGGCAATGAACTTTACATCTTCGCCACCTTCAATCATTCTTGCCAGCCAGTAAACAGCTGCATTCGGATCGCTGCCCCGAATAGATTTTATAAATGCCGAAATAATATCATAATGCTGCTCGCCACTTTTATCATATAAAGCAATTCTCTGTTGTGCGATGTCCATTACTTTTTTATCAGTCAGTTCTTCACCTTCTTTCATTACATCTGCACATAGTTCAATCAGGTTAAGAATTTTTCTTGCATCGCCGCCAGAAATGGTAAACAGAGCCTCGTATTCTTTAATAGTTATATTTTTATTTTTCAACCATTCATCTTTTTCAATTGCCTGGTGAATAAGCTTTCGAAGATCATCATCCGTTAAAGGTTTTAATACATACACCTGGCAACGACTTAGCAAGGCACCGTTTACTTCGAAAGAAGGGTTTTCGGTCGTAGCGCCGATCAAAGTAATAATTCCTTTTTCCACTGCGCCAAGTAATGCGTCCTGCTGACCCTTGTTGAAACGATGAATCTCGTCAATAAATAAAATTGCACCCGGTTTGGTTTTTGATTCTTCAATCACTTCTCTCACATCCTTTACACCAGCACTTATAGCACTTAATTGAAAGAAAGGAACTTTTAATGTGTTTGCAATAATATTGGCAATAGTTGTTTTGCCAGTACCCGGCGGTCCCCACAAGATCATAGAGGGTATCTTTCCGTTTTCTATAGCAGTTCGAAGAATGCTTTTTTTACCGGTCAAATGATCCTGCCCAACTAATTCACTTAGTGTAGCAGGACGAATTCTTTCAGCTAATGGAGTTTGTTTCACTATTTCAAAGTAACGAAAAGAATACCGAATCGGATTATAGAAACTCTTTGCTTGAATGAATAGGCTGCTACTACAATTGTGGAATAGAATTGTTGCAGTACAAGAGAGCGATGCAACGAAAGCTAAATAGTATTAATGATGCTGGTTATATAAAAATAAGAACCCATCACTGAACATATGCTGCAAGAAAAGCTAGTATCCTATTAAATGAATCAGAAAGATTAGCGCCAATCCAACCATGACCTTCAGTCGGATAAAAAATGTAGTCACGACTAACTCCTGCTATCGTTAATTTATTATTTAATTGAATTGATTGGGAAGGAGAAACTATAATATCAGCACCTCCATGAAGGATCATAGTAGGGGGTGATTGGGTTGAAACAAAATTTATTGGGCTTGATTGCGTATAGAGTGTGTTGTTTGTGGTCGGTGTGCCACCAGTTACTGAGAGCAACGTTGGTTGCACAAGTGGATTTGAAGGATTATTATATAGGTCGAGCAGGTCAGTGGGGCCAAAAAAATCAATTATCGCTTTTGGCTTTATCGGTGTAGAATATTTATAACCCTGTAACAATGCAAGATGTGCACCGGCGCTGGCACCAACTAATACAAACTTATCGGAAATCTTATATTCCTGTCTTTGATTATAAATAAATTCAACAGCGGCTTTTACATCCTGTTCCTGTGCAGGAAAAAGATCAGGTGTATTTGCAAGCCTGTAATTGATATTGAATATTGCGTAAGAGGGCTCTCTTTTTTTCAGACTGTCAACATATTCATTAAAATCAGCTTTATCTCCTGTATTCCATCCACCCCCGTGGATCATGATCATAACTTTGGTAGTTGTAGTGTTCCTTGTTGCGGGTAAATATACATCCATCTTTTGCTGGGCATTGGTTCCATAAGATACATTCAGCATTGTCACAGACACGTCCTGTTCCGGACTGTCATCTTTTTTGCAGGAAGAAAAGACCAGTGTAAAAAGAATAAGAATCAAAAGGCTTGATCTCATGAAGGATGATTTAATATAAAAATACATCTTAAGATCATTGACTTGCCAATGTCCGAAAGATTTCACAGTTTTTTATTGTCATTTTCATCCTGCAATTCAAAATCAAATTGCTTGCGGTTGGTATTATTATTTATATACCTGCGCATCCAATAATGGCCATATAAAATACTGAAATGAAAGATCAACATGGCACAGGAAATAATAAGGCTGAGTAAATAAGATACTAAGGGTCGGTAATTTCCTTCCACTGAAAATATATGCGAAATTTTTACTGAGTTCCTGTAATCCTTAAAGTCCTGGAAGACGAAACCAAAAAGGAAAGAGATCAATAAGAAGTTGATAAGGAAAATACGGTTAAATTTTTTTTTCTGCATTCCTTCAATGATCCTATCGGGAAAATAATTGTTGGAAATATTAAACGTTATTATTGGTAAAATAGCTATAAAAGCAAAAGAAATTGACTGCATCAGGAATATAAACTCTCCATTTAACACTAAACCAGTAAATGAAGAAAGGCATTGAAACACTGCGATCAATATTTGTGCGATACAAACAATTCGCAATATTATCAGCCAAAACCGGGTCATTATTGTTTAGCTGTTGACTTAATCTGTAATTCCACCAATTGTTTTTCATCAATCGTTGATGGTGCATCAAGCATTACATCACGACCCGCATTGTTTTTTGGAAATGCAATAAAATCACGAATGCCTTCGCTGCCGCCAAGAATAGCGCAGAGCCTGTCGAAGCCGAAAGCGATACCACCATGTGGCGGGGCGCCATATTCAAATGCTCCTAGTAGGAAACTGAATTTATGTAGAGATTCTTCTTTGGTCATTCCTAATGCGGCGAACATTTTTTCCTGCAATTCTCTTTGAAAGATCCTTATCGAACCGCCGCCAACCTCATTTCCATTCATCACCATGTCATAAGCATTTGCTTTGATGTTTGCATAAGGATGTTTTAGATATTCGGCAGCATTTGTAATAACAGGATCGTTATCGATCATTGTAGAAATATCAGATGGCTTGGGTGAAGTAAATGGATGATGGCGTGCCACCCAACGATTATCTTCTTCAGCATATTCAAATAAAGGGAAATCTAAAACCCACACGAGTTTGAATTCTTCTTTTTTTCTATAGCCTAGACGTTCTGCCATTTCAAGTCGTAGTTCACTGATGGCTTTTCTTGTTCTTTCTTCGGCGCCTGCTAGTATTAAAACAAGATCACCTGCGACTGCATTGCAGGCAGCAGCTATAGCTTTCAATTTTTCTTCATTGAAAAATTTATCCATGCTGCTTTTGAATGTCCCATCTTTATTACACTTTATAAAACCAAGTCCGCCCATGCCAATTTGTGGTCGCTTTACCCATTCTGTTAATTCATCGGTTTGCTTACGACTATAATCACTGCATCCAGGAATTGCAATAGCAACTACTGTTTCAGCATTATCAAAAACACCAAAGCCTGCTCCATTGATCAGTTCTGATGAATCCTTTTTATTTGTGTAAACTGAAGAAGGTTTTTTCAGGTTCAACAATTTCCAGTCAAAACGAATATCAGGTTTATCATTGCCATAATTCCACATAGCATCTTCCCAGGTCATCCGTGGCACTTTCTCGCTGTAGTCAATTCCTTTTACTTCTTTGAAAATTGATTTGATCAACCCTTCAAACATATTCAGGATATCTTCCTGTTCAACAAAAGCCATTTCGCAATCGATCTGTGTGAACTCAGGCTGACGATCTGCCCGAAGATCTTCATCACGAAAACATTTTACGATCTGGTAATAACGATCGTAACCGCTTACCATTAATAATTGCTTGAATGTTTGCGGTGATTGTGGCAAGGCATAAAACTGCCCCGCATTCATTCTTGACGGAACAACAAAATCTCTTGCGCCTTCGGGAGTTGATTTAATCAGAAAAGGCGTTTCGATATCCATGAAACCTTGCTGATGCAAATAATTTCTTGTTGCACGATTCACTGCATAGCGCAGTTCAAGATTTTTCTTTACAGCATTTCTGCGCAGATCAAGAAAACGATATTTCATCCGGATATCATCGCCACCATCAGTATCATCCTGGATGGTGAATGGTGGTACGGCTGACTTATTTAATATTTTAAATGACCTTACAATTATTTCAATATCGCCGGTAGGAATATTGGAATTTTTGTTACTTCTTTCATGAACAGTACCAGTTGCCTGCAGAACAAATTCACGTCCTAATGGGGTTTCATTCAGTTGCTGATTCAATTCTTCGCCAAATAATAATTGAGTGATACCATAACGGTCACGGAGGTCAACAAAAGTGATGGCGCCAAATTTCCTGATCGTTTGCACCCAACCCGCAAGAGTAACTTCGTTTTTTACGCTACTAATTCTTAATTCGCCACATGTATGAGAACGAAACATTTGATTTTAGATTTTAGATTTGGGTTTTCGGATTTTGCTGAAGATGAATCCCAAAGTACAAGAGTGCGACGCAACATAAGTTTAATAGTAGCACTTTGGCCGGGCCCCAAAAATTCAACGGCGGCAAAGATAAGGACAATTCGATGCCTGAAGGTTTGGCCTGGATGAGTATATTTGAGAGGTACAATGGCCAACTTCCTCCAAAAATGTATTAAAAAATTATCGGCAAACGAAGGACCTGATCCTTTTAATTCATCATTCCCGGAAGAAGCGATCCCTGTTGATTTAAGTAATAATTATTCTTTAATCATTTCACGGGTGTTGCCTTATTTCAATCAGCTGAACGAATCGAACAAACAAAAGTTTTTAAAGAGAGTTTACAATTTCAGGAAATCAAAATCATTTCATTTTCATGGATTGGATACACAGGAAGAGATCATGATACTTTTAAGTGCAGCCTCAATCCAAATTTCTTTTGGGTTAAAAAATTACTTGCTTTCTTTTTTTAAAGAAATATATATTTTGTCTGATGCCTACCAGGCTTTGGAAGCAAAAGAATTATATATCGGTCATGTATCGCCAACGGGAATATATATTTCATGGAAACATTTTGTGCAGGGTTTTGCCGATTATACAGATGGAGTGAATGTAGCACTGCATGAAATGGCGCATGCGCTGTATCACCAAAATTTTATTAAAGAAACCGGGATCGATTGGGATTTTAGAAAGGATCTTGAAAAGCTGCCAGCAGTTTTTGGGCCCATGATGACTCAGGCTATTGTTCAAAAAAAGAGTTATTTGAGGGGTTATGCCTTTACTAATTTCCAGGAATTTTGGGCCGTTAGCGTTGAATATTTCTTTGAAAACTCCCAGTATTTAAAAGATAATCTGCCTCAATTATATACCATCTTATGTGACACGCTGAACCAGGACCCGCTGCGACCAAATGAGTTCCCGGCCTTTATATAAATTATTTTCGGCCTAACGTAATTTTCCTATTCATTTCATCGTTTTTAATTCATTAGTAATTCCACTCAAAAAAATCGTAAAGCTTGCAATTTGAACAGCGATTATATATTTTTAAAGTTCCGAACCCTAAAACATGCTGACATTTTTAAGAAAACTGAATCGTTTTTTTGCACCGCAAAAGCTGGAAGTACCAGTACAACCTCCTGCAGAGGTTTTGGTTAGCGATGAAATTTTCAATCACTATTCCTACATAATCAGCAGTCGCATTCAGTATTTCAATGACCTTCCTTTTGAACTAAAACAAAAGTTTGTAAACAGAGTTCATCAGTATATAGGTCTTAAGCAATTTCATTATATCGGTCTTGAACCAAAAGAAGAGATCCCTGTTCTAACAGCGGCTTCTGCCGTACAGGTAACGTTTGGTTTGAAGAACTACCTGATGCAACATTTTAAAAATATTTATATACTGGCTGATTCATACCGGATGGACAATGATGAAGAATTGTATATAGGGCACGTTGCGCCGGAAGGAATTTATCTTTCATGGAAACATTTTCTTTTTGGTTATTCAGATAACTCAGATAACATAAATGTGGCTGTTCATGAAATGAGCCATGCACTTTTATTTAATAATTACTTTGCGAAGTATGGTGTAGATAAAAATTTCCGGGCTAACTATGAAAAATTTTCTACAACGACAGGTCCTATACTGGCAGATGTAATTACAAAGAGGCAAAGCTATTTACGCAATTATGCATTGACGAATATTCACGAATTCTGGGCAGTAAGCGTGGAAGCATTTTTTGAAAATCCGGCAGATCTTAAAATTAATATGCCCCAGTTGTACGATGCATTATGCCGTGTACTGAACCAGGATCCGAATACAACCCAAAAAATTCTAAAACCCGAACTATGATAACACTAACATTACTTTATTTGTGCAAGAAAATTTTCTTTGAAAAGAAAAAGAAAGCACTCGTATTTGCCACCTCCTAAAAATTATTAAAAGGTAAGTGATTTCTTTGTAAAGAGCTTTAAGATGTAAACTACTTTAAAGCTCTTTTTATTTTTGATCACATTGTTACTACTTGCTCTTGTCTTAATTCCTGTCGATGCTGTACGAGGTAATAGTATAATAAAATAATAGCACCGATGGTAAACGGTATCAATGCCATATGTTTACCCGTAAGATTACCCCAAACTATTATTGCATCAAATCCAAAAAATTCACTGATCATCCAATAAGCATTAGCGCTGATCCAAAACACAATTGCCAGGTTATGTGCCAACTCCGATTTGATTGTTCTCGTCCGATATGCGATATAGATAGCTACCGAAAGTGTAGGCACGATCATAATGATGCCAAGTGTTTTCCAGATCATGCACCAGCTAATATCTTTCATTAGCCAAAAAGCGATATGCATATTCTCCAGCCTGCGGAAGCGGGCAGGTATCTGGTAAAAAGATTCTTTCTTTTCTGTCATTGCAGTTGAGTTTGATTGGGGTAAAATCAAAAATAATTCAATGAAGCTAAATCCCCCGTAGAATCTTACCGCATCAGAATTTTTGAAAACCTGTTTATATCAGCCTCTGGTAAAATTTGATCTCCATTGATAAGATGAGCTGTTAATTGCTTTGCGAAGAATGGCGCTAATGAACAACCCTTTGTTCCCATGCCATTTAAGATACCAATGTTTTTATAAGTGGGATGAAGGCCCACAAAAGGACGACGCTCAATATTAGCAGGACGAACAGATGCTATGTGATCCACAATTTTAAAGGGAACCTTTAACCATGTTTTTAATAACAACTCAGTTTGCTTCCTGAATTGTTCCGTTGGTTGATCATCTGGAAATTCCCATAAATAATTTGAGCCAAGCCAGAAAAGATCTTTTTGTATTGATGTAAGCATCATGCCCTTTTTAAAAATATGTGTTGAAGGAATGCCGGGAGACTCAATTAGCAGTGCTTCGCCTTTATTTAATGCAAAAGGGAGGTTTTTAAAAAAAGGGATTTGGGAAGAATGCATGCCATCACAAAAAAATATTTTTTCAGCTTTGATATTTTTATAGTTTATTCCTGCATTTGCTTGTTTTAATCCAGATATTTCAAAATCTTCTTCCAGCAACTGGTTATTTAATAAAAGTTTTTTTCTCCATGCAGGGAGAATTTCTTTTAAGTTGACAACATAACAGGGGTCTACTTCGCCAAATCCAAAATCATAAGTAAATATGTTTTGATATTGCCACTGATCTTCTGGCTGGAATAAAAGATCCGCATTTTCTTTTACTCTTTCATCAAAAGCAATTTTCATTTGTGGAGTAGGGTGGAAGTCGATCAAACTCTTTTTCTCAATGGCTTTGATGTCAAGTTTTTTTCCCAATTCTTCATAAGCAGGAATAAGAAAAGAAAGGAGCTCATCGATCATCCATGTTTTTACAATTCTTCTGCCTGTAACCGGATTTATAATTCCTGCAGCAACTCTTGAAGCAGAGTTGTGTTGATCGTTATCTAATACAATAAATGATTTGTTTGCTTTTTCTAAATAATAGCTAAGCCATGTTCCGGAAATGCCTTGCCCAATAATGAGATAATCAACAACCATTCTCAAAAATAACGGGTTTCACGAAGAGATAAGGAATGAACGTTATTCGACATTGATTCTTATCCCTTCACTATGTGAGGAGAATTCCGGTGCATACATACACTGAATGTTGGTGATCCCATTGCTGAAATTACCGGTATGCGTAACGAACAATGCATATTCAAACACATAAGTCCCTTTGCGCAGGTAATCAAAAAAGAAATTGGTACTGGCATCTTTTGTTGTTTCATAATAACCAAGGCCACCTTGCCATTTATAACTGCTTAGAACATTTACTGGTTCCAAACATGAGGCACGCATATCTTTCATGTGCACATATT
>Ga0207686_10001547_pt1 | contig 12977 bp, 17 predicted proteins | sample KBSM24metaG_FD_184396 | JGI IMG/M metagenome (GOLD analysis project Ga0207686, IMG submission 184396) | Miscanthus rhizosphere microbial communities from Kellogg Biological Station, Michigan, USA - KBS M2-4 metaG (SPAdes) (version 2) | ecosystem: Host-associated > Plants > Roots > Rhizosphere >...
GCTCGTCATCGCGAAGGGTGACGCAGAGCGGTGCGATCTCGCGATTGATAACTTCCTCCGCACCCGGCAGCGGCGCCCAGTTGTAGCCATTGTAGTCAAGCGGATAGAACCGCTGCTGACGCCACTTGTAGAACGACCTGCCCCACAGCTTCGCGTTTGTGATGACGGTGGCCGGCATGAAGAGGTCTTCGGCGCCGGAGGGCCGCAGCGTTCCGCTTAGGCCCCAGCGCATCTTCCACCGCTTGACGTGACGCAGCAGGATCTGGGCGCGCTTGCCGGTCGGATTGCGCAGGCGCGAGCACTCATCGATCACCATCAGGTCGAACAGCATGTGATCGTCGGGATATTCCTGCAATTCCTTGAGCAGCCACTCCACCACGTCGAGGCCGACGATGGTGATATGGCGCCACGGCGCAAGCGACAGTAACTCGGCGCGCTCCTTGGGCGACCCGGATAACACCTCGTATTTCAGACCGGCGGTGTGCGCCCACAGCTTGATCTCGTCCGGCCAGACCACCCGCGCCACGCGCTTGGGCGCGATCACCAGCGCGTGGCGGATGTGCTTGTCGCGGATCAGCTCTTCAATCGCGGTCAGCGCCGCAATTGTCTTTCCAGAGCCAGGTCGCATTACTGCGAGGGCTTCGTCATTTTCGTAGAGGAACGCCGCGGTACGATCCTGGTACATACGCATCTCAGATTTCTGATGCATAGTGATCCTCCAGCTTGTTCTGATGGTTCATCGGCAGCGTGGCGATTGAACGTATCGCCAGCTCCCGGCTGCCGAGAATCTTGGCGCGGTAGCTCAGGGCCTGGTGGCTCACGCCGAGCCTGCGCGCCCACATCTTCCAGCTAAGGCGAACGCCGTCCACCTCGACCCAGATCATGATGTGGCGGCTGTTAACCTGTTGTTCGTACACGTTTGCCCACCGTATGTTGCCGGGTTCGTAATCGCCGTCATTGTTGATGCGATCCATCTGCAAATCAGGGGACGGCGGAAGCCCGACATCAGCGATAAAATTTTCAAAGCTGTTCCACCGCTCGCACACCTTGATGCCGCGACCGCCGTAGCGGTGCCAATCTTTGTCATTCGGGTTATTGCAGCGGCCTCGCATACTGCTCCAGCGGCGGTACCCCGGCGGCTTCTTATTTTTCTGTCGCATCGTCCTCTTCCTTGGTTACGCGCCACACGCCGGCGGAACTGCCGGCACGGGTCATCCGGGTGCCGCACCACTCAATCCAGCCGTACCGCTTCATATCCGCGAACCTGGCACTGGCGGTCTGCAGTGGGATGCCGAGCTGGGCATCGCATTCGTCAGCGGTCAGGCCTTCCGGGTAGATCGCAACCAGCTTGAAGTAGATCAGACGTAGGTCGCGTTCCTTGTCCGTTCGCTCATTCGCCACGGTGCTGTAGATGTTACCGCCATGCTTACGGCGTGTTATGTCCTCTTCCTTGCTCATGACGCGATCCCCGCCTGCGAGGTGAGGTCCATCAGCCACTTCCACTGCTTGTCGGAGAACAGCACGCGGCCGTATTTGGCGCGGTCCAGCTGGCCCAACAGGAAGGCCTTGGAGCGTTCGTTGAGGTAGTGGTGGTGGCTCAGGATGGCCTGAACCAGCTCCTTCACCTCGGCGGCCGACAGGTTGTGGGTGTCGGGCGGGGGCGGTGGCTCCCGCCGCGGGGGTGGCTCAGGCTTGGAATAAGCCCCGCCGGGAGGTTCTGTGACCGCGGCGGTCAGATCGTGCCAGTCCAGCCCATGGCCCTTCAGGAGCCTCCCTATGGCCCCTGCGGCGGCCGCGCACTCGCCGGCGTTGGAGGAGGACAACAGCGGCATCAATTGGGACAGGCGCTTGCGGATCACGTCCGGGATCGGCCGGGCCTTGGTTGTTGCAGGCATGTCACACCTCGACCTTTGTGTAGTAGGGAGATACCGTTTCCTCGCTGACGATCGGCAGGCCTTCGGTCCAGTCAAAGCCAGCCTGCATCACCTCGCGCAGGATGCCGGCCTCTCGCTCGCCGTCCCACTGCCCGACCTCGGTCAGGATCTCATCGTGGGTGTGGAGGCGAACGTTGAACTTGCGCGCCTCCAGCCGCGCCAGGGTGCCGCGCAGGATGTCGGCGGCGCAGCCCTGCGTGGCGTTGTTGACCAGCTCCCCCTTCCACAGCTTCACCCGGCCAGGACCGCGGGCGTAGGTCATCTCGCGCTGGTGGCCGATGACGTTGTCGTCGTCGTCCCTGACCGGGACCATGTCCCAGTGCAGCCGGCGGTAGGTCAGGAAGCGCCCCGACGGCAGCTGCATCAGCATGGAGCCGCCGAGCAGGGTGTTGATGAAGACGAAGTTGATGCGGCCGACGGTGGTGACCTCGCCGGGATTGTCCTTGGCCTCCAGCATGGCGTCCCATAGCTCGTCGCCGAACTGCATCGCCCAAGGATTGGCGGCGCGCCAGGCGGCTACGATCTGCTTGGCCTCTTCCTCGCTGAAGTGGACGCCGAGCGAGGCGCCCATCGACAGCAGCGAGCCTTTGCCGCCAAGGAAGCCCAAGGCTAGCTCGGCGACTTTGCCGCGCTGTCTGATGGCTTTGGTGACCTCGGCAATCGCTATGTGCGAGATCTCGGACGCGGTGCGGGTGTAGAGGTCGGGCAGGTCGGGGTTGGCGTCGATGTCGCGGAAGATCTGCAGCCGCGCCGCGGCGCCGGGGAGGTAGTCGCACAGCCAGGGCACGATCCTGGCCTCGATGTTGGACCAGTCCGACCACACGAAGGTATTGGTTTCATGTGAAACGAAGCTGGGCCGGATCAACAGCGCCAGCTTGCGCGCCACCGGGCTGGTGTCGCCCAGCGTGGCCAGCGTCTCATAGCTGCACTTGTTGAGGATGGCCTCGATCGCCTCATGCTCGTAAGGCAGGAACGAGCGGGTCAGGTTATGGACCTGAACGCCCTTGCTCGACGCCCGCCCGGTTTGCGGCGCGCCGGAGAACACATACTGCCCGTACAGCGTACCGTTGACGTGCTGGGCCAGCATCTTCTGGAACTTGGCGGGGGACTTGGAGCCGCCGTAGAGCCGGATCTCAAGCACGTCCAGCACGTTGGCGTCCCGATTCGGCTCGTAATCATCCTGTACATAGGCGATCAGACGTTCGACCTTGCTGCGGGTCAGCGTGTACTTGGCCGGCTTGACCACGCTGCCGTCATCGTCCAGCTCCTCCTCGCGCTTGACCAGGATGTCGCGGCCCTCCGGCGGCAGCTTAGTGAGCAGCCAGGTGGTCAGCGCCTTGACCTGGTCTACGGTATCGACGGCGCCGTCGGTCAGCCCCTGCAACAGGCCGGACGATCGGCGCTTGTCCTCATGGGCGAGCCAGGTGGCGTGCTTGACCATGTCGAGGTCGATCGTCACACCGCGCTCGTTGATCTTCTCCATCGCCCAGTATTCGCGCCACTCGGCCAGCGGCAGCTGGCGAGTGACCTGGAACACCTCGCGCATGGCGAAGATGTCGCCGAGGGCGTAGATCCCGAACTGCCGCCATTCCTGTGGATGACTCTGTGGAGTAGCTGTGGATTCCGGGTGGCAGAACAGCTTGATCAGGTCGGTGCCTTCATCTAGCTTGTTGGTGACCTTGGCTTGTCTTGCCGCCATCTTCAGGCTGGCCGGCAGGCCGTTGACCATGGCCTGCGTCATGGCGTCGATAATGTGGTGGGCCTCCATCAGCGGGAAGTCGATCGTGGCGTAGTTCCACGCGGCTTTGTCGAAGCCGGCGTTCCAGGCGCACCAGATCGCGGTGCCAGCCATGACGCGGTCATGGAAGCGGCGGAAGTCGACCGGCATATCGTCCCAGCACAGCGGCGCGTTGAAGGTCTTGACCGGGACGTAGCGCGGCGGGCCGTCGCCGAGGGCGAAGGCGGCGATGACCGCGTCGGCCTCGCTCATGTAGCGGTAGGTGCCGGCCTTGATGTCCTCCAGGCTCTTGGTTTCAAAATCAAGCCAGCCGATGTCGTCGGGCGCAAAGGTGCGCCCCGGTTCGCGTTCCGGTTCCATGTGAGTTCTCTGTTTGTGCGTGCGCGGGTTTTAAGGGTAGCCGCCGGGGCCGTGGTCCCGGCGCGTTGTCAAGCGCGTAATTGAATTGCAATTCAATTACGCTGCACAGGATTAGCGAGGGCGCCGGCGCTGGCCGGTGGCGGCCTGCTGCAACTCAGGCTCCGGCGGCACCGCCTTCAGCGAGGGCTTGGCGGGCTTCGCCGGCTCCGGCTCGCGCAGCGCGGACGGGGCGGCGCCGCCATTGGGCGCCGGCTCGGCGGCGCCTTCCAGGGCGCCGTTGATGTCGGCCCAGCCGGTGCGCTTGAGCACCGGGTTGTAGGTGGTGCCGCCGTAGCGCTTGTTCGGGTAGGAGGTGAAGCCCAGCTCGATCACCGGGAACAGGAACGGATATTCCGGCCCATGTTCGTCCACCCGGCGGCGCACGGCCTCCTTCAGGTCGAACAATGCGGCGGTGCCGCCGAGCGAGGAGATCTTGTAGAGCACCTGCAGGCCGGCATCCTCGCCGTTCATGCACTTCATCTCGACCGACATCTGCGGCTTCGGGATCGCGCCGGTGGCGTGGGTGGGCGGCAGCGGGCGGGTGTCCGACCACATGTCGACCATGTACTCGTCCACCAGCTGGCTCTCGAACCAGGTGACATCACCGTGCTTGAAGGTGGTGATGTTGACCAACCAGCTCGCACCGTGCTGGACCTCGTCGTTGCCCTGGCCGAACAGCCACTTGCCGGTGACCAGCCGCAGCAGGATCTGCCCGCCGCCGCCGGCGCCGGAGCCGATCTGTGACTTGCCGATACCGGCCGCGATCTTGGCGACCAGGGCTGCGGGGAGGGCGTTCGCCTTGGGGGTAATGTCGTTTGCCATCTTGTTTAGTCCTGTCTTAGTCCTGTTGCCTGTTCCTGGTCGGCAGCTACACCATCACCCCTTGCGGGATAGCTTTGCGGCGGATGCCGCGAATTGTTCGATCGCGAGCGGGCGCTCGATCGGCGGGAAGGCGGCTTCCTCGGCGCGCACCACCACGGTTTCGTCGGTTGCCGGCGTGACGCGCAGAGCGTCTGGAATCTTGAGGTGCTTCTTCTTGGCGGTCTTGTCGGTTTCGGCGAACGTGCGCAACTTGTTCTGCCAAATCTCATCATACGCAAAGCCAAGCTTGCTCAGACACTCGGCGACGGTGTCCTCGTCAATCCACTGGCGCAGCTTCTTCTTCGGCTGCAGCACATAGCCGGGGACATGGCCGCCGTCCTCCAAATAGGCTTTCAGTTGCGCGTCGATCTCCTTGGCGAAGGCGGCCAGATCCTCGGTGAGGTTCTTGGTGCGGGCCAGGTATTCGGCGAACGGTGTTACTTCTTTGCTGACCATCTCGGTGCGCTGCATCGGGGTCTTGCCAATCAGCGCCAGCTCCTTGATGGGGCCAACCCATTTCGGGCAGATGGTCTTGGCCGGGCACCATTTGCAGTGATCGCCGCGGTTAAGCGGCGGGTCGCGGCTCAAGGCGGCCTCGACCGCGCGCTCGACGTCCTGGATGAACCAGAGCACTTCCTCCGACTGCACCTCGGCGTAGGTCAGCTGCGGCTCGGCGCGGGGCTGGATGATGGCGACACCGAGCTTGCGCTTGTTGGTGAACAGCCGCGGCAGCGTGTGCTGGGCGGCGGCCAGATAGAACATCAATTGCGGGTTCATGCGCTCGCCACTTTCATCCGCATAAACCGCGGTCACCACGCCAACGCCAAATTTGTAGTCGGCGAGCAGGATGTAGCTGTCGGAGCGCAGGATCAGGTCGACGGTACCGAACGCCGGCACGCCGGGGAAGCGGACCTTGGCTTCGACCGCGACCACCTTGAAGCCGCCGCCGTGGATTCCCTCCAGGGCTTCCATGGCCTCGATCGCCGGGTAGATCAGCTCATCGAGATGCTTTTGCGTGACCTCGCGATCGTAGACGGTGCCGCCCAACAGATCGGCGGCCTCGTCGGCCATGCGGACGCCCGGCACCTTCCTGCGCTTGCGCGCGATCAGGTCCATGACGGCGTGGCCGAACGTGCCCTCTTCAGCGAACGAAGAAGTGCTGTCCGGCTGCGGCGGCAGCGCGGTGATCAGTTGATAGGAGCCGGGGCAGTTGAGAAGGCGGTCAGCGGAAGAGCCGCCGACGAGCTGTGAATGGTTGGCCACCGTGCTTCCTTTTCCTGTATCATCAAATTATCTGAGGGAAGGTTGATCACGAAATGGCGAAGGCTGTCAAGCGGGGGATACGCGAAAATCTGGTGGAGGCCGAGCTGGTGGCGCGGGTGCTCGCCGCCGGCGGGCTGGCCGAGAAGGTGCGGGTGATCGGGCGCCGCGGCTTCTTCGATCGCTTGGTTATATTGCCTGGTGGCCGAATCTATTTTGTCGAGGTGAAGCGACCCAGAGGCGGCCGGCTGTCGCCGCATCAGATCTGGTATATGACCGCGTTCGGCGCACTGGATGTAGCGATTGCAGTGGTGCGCAACTCGGCGGATATTACTGAACTGCTCGCCGCGTCCCGCAGAAAATAAGGGCCGGGCGTGTTAGCGCCCGGCCCTTTGTTCAAGCAAGCCCCATCCCAGAAGCAGCACCCCAAAGGAGTGGAACAATGATCTCCACCATAACCCCCGGAGTAAGAACGTGACCGATGATGAACTGAACACCCTGCGAAAGCAACTATGGGCCAATGGCTACTTCCCGGTGCCCAACCTCTCCAAGATCTGCCTGCTCAAGGGCTGGAATTCAAAGGACTTTTACACGCGCGATGCCAAGCGGTACGGCGGCGATGTCCTGGCCGCGATCGCGTCATGGTCGCATCGGCATCGTAAATACCGCGCTACTGGCGCCCGGCTGCAGGATGGATTCGGCGCGATCGATGGCGATGTCAATGATGCGGCGCTGATGTCGCGCCTGGTCGACATCATCACACGGGTGGCGCCTGACGTGGCAGCCCGCGCGCCGGCGCGCTACGGCGGCGGTGAGCACAAGGCGGCGTGGTTCGTGCGCTATGTCGGCGAGCCATTCGTGCGGAAAGGCACCCACAAGTTTGTCCGCGCAGCTGATCTGGCCGCCTGGCGCGCCGCCGGCGAGGACGCCGAGCCGCCGGAGTATCATCATGTGGAGATCTTCGGCGGCGGGCCGACGCCGGAGGGCAAGTGCTCGCGGCAGTTCGGTGTCTACGGGCCTCACACCATACGCGACGATGGCTCGGTGGCGGTGGAGTATCAGTGGGCCGACGGCGTTGGCCTCGCCGAGGTGCCGTTCAGTGAGCTGCCGACGCTTGATCTGGCCCAGGTGCAGGAGATCAGGCGGTTGTTTGAAGAGGCCGCGATCGCCGACGGCTGGGAGGTGGTCGCCGAGGACGATGATGGTGACGGCAAGCTCGGGCATGTGTTCGACATCGATCGCGAGGCCACGCGGTTCGATACAACTTTGTATGGGGTGGTGAGCTATGCGGCGCTGACGGCGCTGGTGCAGGAGCACGGCGAGGTGCGCTGCACTGCAGATTTTTTCGACCCCGTCTCGCGCACGGTCGGGCGGTGCAAGGCGTCCTGGTCGCGGCGTTATGACTGCGTCCAGGTGATGGATTGGAAGGGGCCGGCCTGGCACTACCCGGCCGACATACCCCATGATTCGGACTTGAGCAGCATCGCGGGCGCCATGGAGCGGATCAAGGAACGGGTGCAGGAAGCCGAGCAGGAGCCGGAGGCGGCGCCGGAGCCTGAACAGGAGGACGCCGCCGCGGCAGGCGGCGCCGCTAGTACCGGCGACGGGCTGCTGACGCAGGATCTGGTGGCGCTGGTGTTCGCCGAGCAGACGGCGAACGACATGAAGTACTGCCACGATACCGGCGCCTGGTTCATATGGGACAGACTGCACTGGCAGCAGGACCGGAAGCGGATGGCGTTTCATGTGGCGCGGGAGATCTCGCGGCAGATGTCGAAGCGGGAGCGGGAGAAGAAGGCGGTCAAGGCGATGCGATCGGCTGGATTCTTCGGCGCGGTGGAGCGGATCGCGGCGACGGACCCCAGGTTGGCAGTGACTTCGAAGCACTGGGATCAGGATGACTACCTGATGGGTACGCCTGCGGGCACGCTGAACCTGCGCACAGGGGTGGTGCGCGCGGCCGATCCCACCGAGGGTATCAGCAAGCTTGCCGGCATGGCACCTGAGCGGCGGCCTACGCCGATCTGGGACCGCTTCCTGGCGCAGACGTTCAAGGGCGACGAGGAGCTGATCCGGTTCAACCAGCTGTGGTTCGGCTACGGCCTGACCGGAGACATCAAGGAACACGCGCTGTGGTTCGGCTCCGGCAGCGGGGGCAACGGCAAGGGCGTGATGCTGAATACCATCACCTGGCTGATGGGCGATTACGCTAGGGCGGCGCCGATGGACATGTTCACGGCCAAGATGTTCGACGGGCACCCCACCGACCTGGCCATGCTGCGCGGCGCCAGGCTGGTGACGGCCTCGGAGACTGAGGAAGGGCGGGCCTGGGCGGAATCTCGGATCAAGCAATTGACCGGCGGCGACCCGGTGTCGGCGCGGTTCATGCGGGAGAACTTCTTTACCTACAGGCCGCAGTACAAGATCTCGCTGATCGGGAACCATAACCCTCGCCTCAAGAACGTGGATGATGCGATGCGGCGCAGGTTTAACCTGGTGCCGTTTCGTAACGTGGTGCTGAAGGCGGATCAGGACAAAGACCTGGAGCAGAAGCTTCGCGCCGAGGGCGCCGGCATCATGCAGTGGTTGGTTGATGGGTGTCTGGCCTGGCAGCGCGAGGGGCTGCCGACCTCGGCGGCGGTGCGGGACGCTACCGATCGGTACTTCAGTGATCAGGATATGATCGGGCAGTGGATCGCGGACTTCTGCGAGGCGGCCGATGGCGCGCTGACCACTACCGCGGACCTGTTTCGGTCCTGGGTGCTCTACGCCCATGCTGCCGGGGCCGAGCCGGGGGTGCAGAAAGACCTGACCGAGGCGCTGTCCCGGAGGGGCTACGAACAGGTTCGGACCAACGCGCGGGGGCGGTGCATCAAGGGGCTTCGGATAGCCGGCAGCACCATGGACAAGCCGGGCATGCGGTCGGTATAGAGGGGGACCATGACGAACCATGACGGGGGTCAAGTTTAGCGTGCCGCGCGCGCGCGTGTATGCGGGGAAGGTAGTGACTGCGGCGTGGTTCGACATGAAGGTAGGACAATACCAAAAAACGGGGCCGTTTGCCCCGCCGAGATACCGAGGAGGTTTGATGTGTCTAATTGTGTGAGGTGTGGCCATAGCTATACCTGCCGCTGGAAACAGCCGAGGGACAGGATGCTGAAGGCGGGTATGATGGAGGAGGCAATCGAGACTTCGCTGCCGGCGTGTGTCGTTTGCACTACGCAGATAATCAAGGCGTGGAAGGCCGGGGTATCGTGGCGACTACCTGCGTTTCAGCCGCGGGTGGACGCCTGAACGACTACGGCCCGGCTACTGCCGGGCCGTTTCGTTACCAGCGGACTACGCCGAGGCTGCACAGGATCAGGACGGCTACGGTGACGTAGCTCAAATAGGAACTGAGCTGGTCGAGAGCTTGCAGGAACTCGATCATGGCTGTTTGTGCTCCTCGGGTATGCCGTGGCGCTCGTACATGTCGAGCAATTTCATGACTACGACGGGCACCTCGGCCTGGCCGCGGAGGATGCGGTACATCGAGGTGCGGCTGTATCCGAGCAGCCGGTGGGCTGTCGAGATGTTGTAACCCAGCTGCGCTAAGCCGGCGATGAACCGCTCTTTGGTCATGGTACTGGCCTCCGGCTCGGCCTCCGGTTCGGCCTGCGGCGGCTCATGCCGGCCCTGCAGCAGGCGGTGGATGGCCTCGGCCTCGCGGCCGCCGATCGGTCGACCACTACGGCCGGATGCCGCAATGGCTTTGTCTACGGCTACCTTGCTGTATTTGGCCATGGCTACCAGACTCCCAGGCGTTCCAGCGCCTCGCGGTCGCGCTGGGCCATGATGCGGTACTCCCTGGGCAGGGCGTCGAAGTGTGCCAGCACCTCGTCGCGGACTGCGCGCTGCGCCTCGTTCATGAACAGCATTGCGCCGATGCTGGCTTTGTACGGATTGCAGGACAGCATGGCTCCTTGCCAGGCGGCTGCGGCCAGGGTTTCGGACCTCGGGCACTTCGCCAGCAACTGCCCGCGGTTGGGGCCACGGGTGGCATAGGCCAGGGTCAGGGCTTCTTTGGCTGTGGTGGATAGTGTCATGGGATGGACTCCTTTTGTGGGTTGGCTATTGGTCGGATACGGCTACGCCGAGCGCGATCGCCAGGCGTTCGGCCTCTTCAAACTTCAAGATCACGGTCGAATAGTCGCGCTCGCGTCTTAGCTGCAGCGCCACATAGCCAGGGCTATGGTTGTAAACGCGGATGGAATTCTGCGCGGTGATCGGCTCGCGGTGACGTTTCAGGTTCACACTACCGCGCGGGGTTAGGGTTATATCGCTCATGACTTCACCTGCGCACCATGCGGCCAGGCCAGGCCTTTGGGGGTTTCAGATTGCAGGAACCTGGCCGCTGCCAGGCCTGGCGATTCGCCATTGTTGAAATGGAATATTGCAGCATCCCAATTGATGCGGCCGGCAAACCTGGAATCCCAGGTTGTCAAAGCTTGTTCAAAATCAGCCATCCATTTTTCGCGTTTCGGGTTTCGTTTAATCATTGGTCGACTCCATCGTTCGGGACTATTCCCTACGCCTTCAAGCCAGGTAGCCTTTCGGCGCCTGGCGTGAATGCTATGGTTTGAGAGTTAGCGGACAACGAATCCGCTGGTATCGCGCTTTGCCTTGCGACCCTTGGGCGCCAGGCCGATCACAGTTCCGATCGGGCCTTTGGGGTCCAATTGCCGCAAATCATGCTTGTCGCCATCGATGACGTTAAAGCCGTTCCAGGCCGCCGGCATTTCACCCGCGAAAACTATGGCCACATTCACGCCGCGCGCTAGCAAGCGCAGTGCATCGGCCTCGTTTGTTTCCGATCGGGAAAACGTCAAGTGATAGTTGGCAGGCAACTGCCGATCGAAACGCGAGGGATTCTTGGTGTAATCGACAAAGGGAATCTGCGGATAATGATCCATGATCGATCGGCCATCTTTGCCTCCGAGTGTGATCTTTACCGCTTTGCCTTTTGCGTTGCGTTCGATGGTGAAGCGGATTCCTTCAAAAGCAATATCGCTTGCACCGTTAAGCCGGAGGCAAAGCGACAAGTCGACTTTGCCGGCTTTTGCAATGGCATTGTCGATCGACCGAATCACGTCAAGCAAGTATTCCGCGCGCGATTTCATGAAACGCTGCGATTTTTGGATGCGAGACTTGCGGACGGAATTCAAATCAGCGTCGTTTTTGACCATTGACGCCTGGCCAGATTCCCAGCCAAGGCAAAGCTTGATGCATCCCATGGATGCATGCGAGCAAAGGTTAATGCCGGAGAGGTTAGAAGGCGCCAAATAGTGGATTCCGTTAAGGAAGCCATATTCCTGCGCTTTGATGGCTTTCGCCGAGTCCATTGAAAAAATCGCGTTTTGCATGGTAAACCTGTTTCCTGTTTCCTGTTTCCTGTTTTCGCCGCAACGCCGCGGCGCGAATTGAGTTAAAGCACATTGTGCCAATTGGCACAATAGCAAAAATGAAAAAAGATCAAAAAATATGAAAACAAGCGGATCAGGCAACGCGGCGTGGAAAGCAGCAATGGCCAAAACGCAAATAAAACGCGGCGCCATCAATCGACGCATATGCAATGCCATTGCGCGGCATAGTGGCAAGCGGTGCGGCAAGCTTGCATTGCGCGGCGTGACGCAATGCCAGTATCACGCGGGTCGGCTGCAGCAATGGAATCTGGAAAGGTTAAAGCATGCCAAAAAAGGCCGAACCGATAGCGCAAAGCGCAAAGCCGATCGGCGATCGGTCAAAGGACAGTCTCAGGGAGGAAGTAAAGCAAGCGCTTTTGAATGTGCTGCGATCGAAAGAGGCTAGCGCAGCAAGCAAGGCAAGCGCAGGTCGGACGCTGTTAGAGTATTTCAGTGAGGCGGAATCGGTCGTCGCCGACAAGCGCCGCGGCGCTGATCTAACCGCGGCCGAACTAGATAGCGCGATCGCCGAGTTAGAAGCATAGTCCTGGCTCGATCGTAAAAGCTCAATCAAATCAAAGACTTATCGATCGATCGCATGCGAGTCGATCGTGCGCGAGCGAACCACCCCCCGGCGGGGGCGCGCTGCGCGAGCCTGCGAAAACGCAACCCTGCGCGGCAAAATTTACGAAAAATTCTGTTTCTGAAAATTCGAACGATCGAATGTCGATCATCATCTCATCGATGTATCCGAGTGAATATAACGCCATCGATGTATCCGCAGGAATATAACGCTCACGGCATGGCATCATCATCGAACGCATCGATGAATGCTTGCACCCACGCATCGTCAACCCACACGCCGGTCTTACCACTCGCAACACCCGCGGCGCGCATCGCCTTCTGTCTTGCATCCGACGCCGGCGGCAGATCTTCGTAAGGCTCTTCTTCGATCAGCACGATCGCGCTGCGCTCCAGCTTCGACGCGGACGAATGCACCAGATGCGGCGCCGTCATCGGGTCGACGTCAGCGCGCGCCGCCGCCGACATCTCGCTGATGCTGTCATCGATCACGGTGAACGATCGCGCGGCCGCCCGCACAACGATCCGCCCCGCCTCGGTGATGGCAAGCCGCCCCCAGTCCGAGGTGGCGTAGCCCATCTCGGTCAGTTCGCGCGCGATCGTGTGCGTGGTGTTGAACGCCGCGCCGCGGTCCAACCCCTGCAGGGCGGCGAGATGTTCCGCCGCCAGCGGCTTCCTTTCTGGTGCGTCAGATGCCATAAATCGTCCTCGCCTGTGTTGGCCGTCGGCAGGCCTTCCTTGGAAGATAGCATATGGCTGCGC
>Ga0207686_10001553_pt1 | contig 12963 bp, 11 predicted proteins | sample KBSM24metaG_FD_184396 | JGI IMG/M metagenome (GOLD analysis project Ga0207686, IMG submission 184396) | Miscanthus rhizosphere microbial communities from Kellogg Biological Station, Michigan, USA - KBS M2-4 metaG (SPAdes) (version 2) | ecosystem: Host-associated > Plants > Roots > Rhizosphere >...
AACCGTAAACTGGTTTGGAAAATATAGGGTGTCGAATGCTTTCCTTATGTAGCTATCTGTAAAAACAGTATTGCTGCGGTTTGGTTTGTTAATTGGTTCTAAGAGCGACCAACGTTGAATGAATCCCTGAGCGTCCGGCGTTTTTGATTTTGTTGTGGCCGGAGTGAAATAAGCTGCGATGTTTCGCGTAGTATCGCTTTTGGCGATGCTGTTAGTTTTGCCCTTTGATGCGGAACATCCTTGTAATCCTATTCCTGCGAAAATTACAATGCCTGGCACCAGCAACCATGTTTTGCGTTTAATGTTCATAGTAGATCCTTACAGTGTTTTGATTGTTGTTCTTGAAAAAATAAGTACTATCTTTTTGTAAAAGTAGAGAAAAAGAATTTTTACTTTGTACTACACTTCTTATAGCATAATCAATGCTCTTATTGAAAGGAAAAAAAATTGCAAGTTGTTCTTCGCCAAGGTGAAGAATTGGTTTAATGGTGATAATGGTTTGCATATTTAAGTTTAACCAAATACTTTCTTCGATCAATATGCGAGAATTTATTTTCTCGCAATCAAAATTTTCCACCCGGGCAGCGATATCGGCGAAACAGGCTTTTCAGTTTTTAATCCTGCACTTTTTTGCCAGCCTTCCATTTCATCTATTGACCATGTGCCCGATGAACTGGTTAGTGAAAAATAAAGACCGGTAGTGGAAACGGCAACACCACCTTCACCCGGTTTTGATTGACGGATAAACTCACCAATAGCATAAATGCCACCTGGTTTTAATGCAGCAGCAATTTTTTTTGCCACGGCAAAATTTTGTTCACTGGTAAAATGGTGAACTACGTTATTGATCATTATAAGATCATATTTTTCTTTTCCAAGATCATCAGACAATACATTTCCTGCTACATAATTTACACGATTAGTTGTATCATACCTTTTAGCAATAGCACTTGCAGCCTCTATTGCTCCGGGCAATTCCATTATCGTACTAGATAATGATGAATGTCTTTTACATAGCTCAATAGAAAATAATCCATGTGAACCACCAATATCAAGCATGGCAGTTGCTCCTTTTGGTACAGGAATTTTTGGCACAACTTCTTTTGCTACGTTTATTGAAAGATCCCTCATCCCTTCCTGGTATAACTGCCATTCTCCTGGTGACATGGATCCATGCATTTCCAATGTTTTGCCGGTACGAACATAATCTTCAAGCTTGGCCATCCATTCCCATTCAAGTATTTGAAAACGTAACTTGCCGATCAGATTTGATTCACTTTCTTTCAGCAACCACTTATGAAATTTTTGTTTTAGTGAATAATTTCCATTGCTCCATTGTAAATAACCGATGCCGACAAGGGCGTCTAGCAAATGCCTTGTTGCCTCAGGATGAGTGTTACATGCTGACGATACTTCGCCTGCAGTTTTTGAATTTTTTCCTATCGCTTCATAAATACCTAGCTCTGCCGCAGCCATAATAGCACGGGCAGCATTAAATGCAACCTGCGTATCTACAAGTGGAATAGGAGCAAGATTTGCTTTCAAAGCGATCCATTCCAATAGATTTTCTGGTTGATTTTTAATTTTCATATAAAAACTTTTTAAGTAGCATCAATAAATATAGGAAGTTCCTTTTATTTTGATGTTTATACACAACTGTGAAGATGGAGGGTAAAGAAAAACATCTACCTTAGCTGCTCAATAATAAACCAATTGAAAAAGGCATTAGCGGCTTCACTTCTCACAATACTGTTTACCAGCCAGGTTGGTTATTATTTTATTTATACCATTCATCAATACATCATTAAAGAAGAAATGGAAAAGGAGATGCTTACCCGAATTCCTGAGTCTTCACTTGAAGTAATTGTTGCAGAAGATTTGGGTGATAAGATCCTTTGGCAAGAGGATAATAAAGAATTTTCTATTGATGGTGTTTTATACGATGTTGCCCGCATTAAAAAAAGTGAGGGAAAGACTTTTTTGTATTGTCTCAATGATAAACAGGAAAAACAATTGCTGGATGGTCTTACAAAAGCAGTGAATGCAAATCATGGCAATAAACAAGAAAAAAACAGTATAAAATCTTTGTTGGCTGATCTCGTTTGTATGAACGATGAAGAGCAGTCAACAATTTTTTCTGTCCCTTCATCATATTCACTTTTTAATGTAACTCTTGTTTCTTCTTTTGAAGAAATTAATATTCTCCCTCCAAAAGCATAAGCTTTCTTGATTTTATTTTTTCCCGAAACAAATATGATTCTGTTTTTGCAGGATGATGTTACGTTTCCTTACAACTATTCATAAAAATTAAATTATATCAACTTACGTAATGAAAAACATAATTCTATCTGCTATACTACTATTGACTATATCACTAACAGGTTTTGCGCAACAAACATTTCGGGGAAAAGTGACAGATAAAGAAACTGGTAAACCACTGTCGGGAGCTTCGGTGACATTTGCTGGAAGTGGAGGAATTACAACAGACCAGGACGGCAACTTTTCAATTGACTGCAATAAAACCAAAAAAATAACGATCAGTTTCGTTGGCTATGAAATTTATTCTTTGAATATAAAAAATTGCGACGCTGAACTGAAAATTTCTTTGGAACCTGTGGAAAGGATGCTGGAGAATGTAGAAATAAGCGCCACTTCCAATATTAATAAAGCACTTTTATATCAACCCGCAGCGATTACCAAACTAACACCACTCGAATTAAAAAGAGGAACGGGTTTGTTTTTAGATGATGCCATTCAAACCAATGTACCCGGAGTAACTATGAACAGGAGAACGGTTTCCGGCGGGCAACAATTTAATATCAGAGGTTATGGAAATGGCTCCAGAGGAACTAGAGGCATCAGCAGCAATTTTGACGGTCAGGGTTACAAAGTTTATTTAAACGGAATTCCTATTACCGATGCTGAAGGGATCTCAACATTTGATGATCTTGATTACAGTTCAATTGGGAATGTGGAAGTAACAAAAGGCCCCGCAGGCACATTGTATGGTTTGGCCATCGCAGGAGCTGTTAATCTTAGTACGATCAAACCTTCAAAAGGGAAAACTTCAATTGGCCAGGAAGTAATGATGGGAAACTATGGATTGCAACGTTATACTACGCAGTTTGAAATGGATAAAGAACGTTCTTCAATTGTATTGAACTATGGTCACCAAAAATCTGATGGTTTTTCTATTCACAATAAATCAAAAAAAGATTTTGCAAATTTCTCAGGCAATTTTCAGCCAAACGAAAAGCAAAACATCAGTGCTTATGTTGGTTATAGTAATAGCTATGACGAACGCCTGGGCGAGTTAACAATTCAGCAATACGACAATAATGATTACTCGGGTAATCCCGAATACATAAAAAGAAATGGCCACAGCAATGTGATCACAATAAGAGCAGGCGTGGGCCATACTTATAATTTTACAAAAGGCATTTCAAATACTACCACAGTTTTCGGTACAGGTTTTACAAGTAATGCAAGCAGTGCTGCTGGTTGGACTGACAAGAATACAATTAATTATGGCCTTCGATCAGTTTTCAACACAAAGATCTCTTTGAATAATGATGCCGTTTTAAACGGTATCACTGGTATTGAAACACAACGCCAGGATGCAAACGTTGTAGGGTTTAATATGAAAGCGGATCCAAATGATCCTAATCCTACTACATGGGTTTATGGTGTGAGCCCTTACTGGGTCATCAATGCAAATACTTCCAACACAGCTTTTGTAAGTACTACTGCTTCTTTATTTACTGAATGGACGCTGGCTTTAAAGAATGATCTGTCTTTTACTGCGGGTGTGGGTGGCAGCAATATGAAGATCACTTTGCATGATCGCTTTAATCCTGCACTTGCAACAAGACCGGCTGATTATTATAAAAAATATACTGACATGGTTTCGCCACACTTTGCAATAAATAAAGTGTTCAATAAACATATATCATTATATGCCGCATACAGCAAAGGATATAAAGCACCGGTGAGTTCTTATTTTTTTATTACTACGCCGGCGGTTACAACACCAGCTACACCTGCTACAGGCAGAGTTAATGAGACATTGAAACCAGAGATCGGGAACCAGTTTGAAGTGGGTACCAAGGGGCAATTATTTAATAGCAGGTTTGTTTATGAATTAGCATACTTCAATGCTGTCTTTTCTAACAAAATGACGGCAGTTGCTGTCCAGTCTCCTGCATCACCTAACACCACTTTGTATTCATATGTGGTAAATGGAGGTGATGAAAACCACAATGGCATTGAAGCGTTGGTAAAGTTCACAGCCTATCAATCAGAAAATGGATTTTTCCAAATGATCCGTCCTTTTGCGAACCTGACCTACAACGATTTTGAGTATGGTGATAATTTTAAAATTCAAAAATCGGTTACAGTAACGGAAGATTATAGTGGAAAGAAAGTAGCGGGAGTTCCGAAGATCATGTATAATCTTGGTGTAGATGTAATGATGAAGCAAGGCTTATATGCCAATGCGAGTTATAATTATAAAGACAAAATGCCTATCACTTCGCTGAATGATTTCTATGCCAAAAGTTACAATTTATTAAATGGTAAAATAGGGATGAAGCGCAGCCTGGGTCAGCATTTTGATCTTGATGTATATTTCGGTGCAACAAATATTACAGGTGAAAAATATTACCTGATGGTTTTTGTGAACCAGTTGCCGGATGCTTATATACCAGCGCCTAAAAATGCAAATGTATTTGGAGGAATTAATTTAAAATATAACCTATAGCCTTGTACCTATGGGATTCAAGCGGGGCAGTTGGATTTGACTGCCCCTTATTTTTAAAATTATTGTTATGAGAAAAATTATTTTGTTACTGTTTTTATCGATTACATTGTTTTCGTGTGACAGGTTCAGGAATAAAGAAACCGATGGAAAAAAAGATCAACGCATTGTTTGTTTATCAAAACATTTAACTGAAATGGTATTTGCTTTAGGCAAAGGACATGATCTTGTTGGGGTTGATCTTAGCAGCACATACCCTGATAGTGCCAAATTATTAAAGACAGTCGGTTATCATCGGGCATTGAGTCCTGAAAGTATTATTGCCATGAATCCAGAACTGGTGATCCACAGCAATGATATTGGGCCAGAAAATGTATTGCCTCAAATTACTAGTGCAGGTTTAAATATAAAAGTGTTCGGCGGTGCAAATACAATTGATAGTGCAAAATTGCTATTAAAAGATCTGGGTAGTTTTTTTGGGGAAGATGCAAAAGCAGATTCTATCATTAAAAAAATGGATAATGATATTGCGATTGCAGCTGATTCGTTGAAAGCATTGAATCTTGTAGATACACCCAAAGTAATGATCATTCATTTTGGAAGAGCCAATAACGTTTACTTTGTAATGAGCGGCAGAAATGGTGTTGGTGATCAAATGATCAAACTCGCCGGAGGCAAAACTGCGATCTACGATGCAAAAGGTGCAAGACAAATAAGTGCAGAAGCAGTAGCCACAGCAAACCCGGATATTATCATTGCTACCGATTTTGGGTTTGACCAAATGGGAAGCATGGATAAATTTATTGATGGTGTTCCCGGTGTGTCATTAACCAATGCAGGGAAAAATAAACGCATTGTTCGTTTTGAAGAACATGATCTTGTTTATTTTGGTCCACGCAGCGGAGAAAATATTCTTAAATTGATGAAATTATTACATCCTACAGGTGTTCAGGCAAAATAAATTTTTCTTTCCCGTATTGATTGCTTTGTTGGTAATTGTAATGCTATGTGCTATTGCATTTGGCGCTGTAAAAATTTTGCCTTCAGAAATGTTTTCATCTATCAGACATTTTTTTGCAGGAAAAAAACCAGCCAACATTTATGAAGGGGTTTTTATTCAACTAAGATTGCCAAGAGTTTTACTATGCGCCATTACCGGGGCCATATTAGCTGTAAGCGGTGTGTTGATGCAGGGATTGTTTCGCAATCCAATTGTAGAGCCGGGATTGATCGGCACCAGCAGCGGTGCAGCATTTGGCGCATCAGTTGTTTTTGTGCTAGCGGCAAAATGGTCACCGCAATTAAAAAGTCAAATGGGTCCGTTTCTTACTCCACTGTTTGCATTTGCCGGTGCGTTACTTGCTACCTGGTTAGTTTATATGCTGGCAAAAAATGCAAAAAGAGTTTCCATTATCTCATTACTCCTAATTGGTATTGCTGTAAATGCAATGGGATTAAGCGGCACTGGGTTTATGAGTTATATCGCAAGAGATCCGCAGGCAAGAAGTATTGTATTCTGGAATCTCGGGACTTTTTCCGGAGCCAGTTGGTTACAAGTTAGTATTGTTGGTACAGTTGCGGCCATTATGTTTATTATCTCTTTTCGTTATTCAAAACAATTGAATGCTTTGTTGCTTGGTGAAGAAGAAGCCACTTATCTCGGTGTAGATACGGATAAATTAAAAACACGGATAATGATCCTGAACACGGCAATGGTTTCTGTCGCTACTGCATTTGTTGGTGTCATAAGTTTTATGGGATTGATAGTACCACATATTCTTCGGTTGCTGATTGGAAGTGATAATAAAAAACTATTGCCTGCTTCAATGATTGTTGGCGCTACATTGCTGTTACTTGCCGATCTGTGCGCAAGGTTGTTATTAGCTCCCGCGGAAATTCCAATTGGTATCATTACTTCTCTTGTTGGGGCTCCTGTATTTATCATTTTGCTAAAGCGGTTTAACTTATTGCAACAGAAAGGAGGCTACGATGCTTAGAACAGAGAACATAAGTTTTAGCGTTGGTAAAAAGCAGATATTAAAAAATGTCAGCGCATCTTTTCTGCCGGGAGAATTTAATATGATATTGGGTCCAAATGGTTCAGGTAAATCTTCTTTCTTAAAAATTTTCAGCGGCGAAATAAATAAATTCCAGGGAACTGTTTTATATGATGATAAAAAAATAAAGGAGCTGCGAAAAGAAGAACTGGCTAAAAAAAGAGCCGTGATGAGCCAGCAGGCTGATCTTAGTTTCCCTTTACTGGTTGAAGAAGTGGTGATGATGGGCCGTTATCCTCATTTTACTTTTAATCCGAATAAAAAAGATATTGCGATCTGCAACGAGGTGATCGAACGAATGAACCTTGTTGAATTTAAAGAAAGAAATTACTTGACGCTAAGCGGTGGGGAAAAACAAAGAGTGCAGTATGCCCGTGTGCTGGCGCAGGTTTGGGAAAAACCAACGGATGGTTATCGCTATCTTTTTTTAGATGAGCCCCTGAATAGTCTTGACATCAGTTACCAGCATGAATTTTTACAAGTTGCGGTTGAATTAATAAAGGATCATACAGTTTTAATTGCCGTAATGCACGATATCAATCTTGCTGCTCATTATGCAGACAATTTGTTTTTCTTTAAAGAAGGAGAATTGGTTGTGCATGGCAAGCCAAAAGATATTTTATCTGCAGGCATGATCGAAAAGGTGTTTAATATAAAGACCACTGTGATCGAGAACCCGGTTACTGGAAAACCGCTGATCATTTATAACTGAGTTAATCATTTATCTTTTGACTTTTATATTTGCCGGATGAACGAAGATGCACTTCTGGAATTATCGAACTATGCAGGGCTGGCCTCAGCTGTCGTATTAACAATTAATTTCTTTCTTGGAATGTTATTGGCAACGGCTTACAGAACAAATCTCTATTGGAAAAAAATGCCCCCCAAGATCCAGCAAATGGATATTAATGATATTCACAATTATACAGCATATATCGCCTGGGGGTTAATAGTACTGCATGTCTTATTCTTATTGCTTGATAAAGCATCAAAATTTACCTTTATTGATGTTATATTTCCACTGAATGCTCCGAGTCAAAATCTGATTGTTGCATTTGGAACATTGAGCTTATATGCCATTACAGTTGTGATCATAACAACACAAAAAGTAATAAAAAGAAAAATGTCTTTTCGGGCATGGAAAAATATTCATCTTATAAGTTATGTCACGGCTATATTATTTGTTTTCCATGGAATATTTATGGATCCGCATTTAAAAAATGATCAACCCGATTTTTTTGATGGCGAAAAGCTACTATTGGAATTTTGCGGACTGCTCCTCATAGTTGCATCGGTGAAACGATACATGTACTATCTTAAAAAGTTAAAACTACAGTGAAGGATCCGATCGTTAATTAGTTGATCATAACTTCTCTATCTTTTTTTGAATTGTCTGCTTATCAGCCTGTGTTTTTGCAAGCTCCAAAGCTTTTTGAAAATGATCTTTAGCTTTTTTATTATCGATCTCAGTGTAAAGTTCACCCAGAAGAGTGAAATAAAAATGATTATCCAATAAATTCAACTTTTCGGCTTCGGCAATAGCTTCTTGTTTACTGTTTGCTTTTGAAAGTGCAAAAGTTCTGTTGAGTGCAGCAATCGGTGAGTATTCTATTTGCAACAACTTATTATAGAGTTGCAAAATATTCTCCCATTTTTCTTTTGTGTCAGTTTTGATAGTATGCCAATAGGCAATGCTCGCTTCAATGTGATATTTCGAAATATGATTTCCTTTTGAAGCTTCGTGAAGAAAATATATTCCCTTTAAGATCAGTTCCTGGTTCCAAAGCGATTCATCTTGTTCGTCATATAATATTATTTCGCCCTTTTCATTTTTTCTTGCTGCAAACCTCGATGAATGAAAACACATTAAAGAATACAAGGCATTTACTTTCGGAAGATTTGTTTGCTCATTTTCGATCAGCATAAAAGTTAAGCGCATGGCTTCATCGCAAAGATCTTCACGTAATACAGTATTATCGCTTTCAGAATAATATCCTTCGCTAAAAAATAGATATAAGGTTGTAAGAACTGTCTCCAAACGAGTATTAATTTCCTTTTTACCAGGAAATTCGATCATTACTTTTTCAGTCCTCAATTTTTCTTTTGCCCTGAATAACCTTTTATTGATCGTTTCATTATTTGTTATGAAGGCAGTGGCGATCTCACTGATCCCAAAACCACAAAGAATACGAAGCGCCAAACCAATTTGTGCTTCAGTTGGAATAGAAGGATGACAAATGGCAAAAAGCATCTGCAACTGGCTATCTGTAATATTTTCATCAGAGAGGTTAATTTCTGGGTCTTCTGTTTGCGGAGAAGTGTTTTTGATATCGCCGGCAATTTTTTCTGAAAAAATATTGCTGCGATGAAAATAATTTTTTGCTTTATTCTTTGCCACAGTATAAAGCCAGGCGGTTGGATTAGCCGGCAATCCTTTATATGTCCATGTTTCAACTGCTTGTAAAAAAGTATCGCCGGCTATGTCTTCTGCTGTTTCAATATGTGCTATTCCAAAATGTTTGCAGAGTACAGCAGTTATTTTTCTGAATTCAGTTCTGAATAAATGTGGTATCAATTCCTGCTGTTGCATTTGGTGTTTATTTCAACTATTGATACTAGATTCCGGATACTGGATTCAAGATGCTTAGTACCCGAAAGGTTATTGTTTATTTTACTATCAAGTATCCAGCATCCAGTATCAATTTTAATGCACACCATCTCCCTTTGCAATTCTTCTTACTTCCATGCTATTGCCTTCTCCTTGCAATACCGGGCAACCTTTTGCAAATTCAACAGCTTCATCAAATGAATCGGCTTTTACCACGATCAATCCGCCAATAGTTTCTTTGATATCACCGAAGGGACCATTGGTAACAACCGGCTTTGAATTTTTTGTTGTTATAACTTTTGCACCTTCAAAAGGTAACCCTGTGCCACTCACAAATTTGTTCTGTGCTGCGATGCCACCGATCCAGTCCATGGTTTGTTTCATCCAGGCCTGCATTTGTTCAGGTGAAGCGATCTTTGAACCATCTTCATGTCTCATAATTAATGCGTACTCTTCCATTTTTTAAATTTTAAAGTTATTAATTGATGTATACATTAATAACAAACGAGGTTGCCGGAATTGGACAACCCAAAGTTATTTTTTAGAAGTTATTCTTTTTGATATTTCCATCAGTAAATAAACTACGAAGCCAATGGCTATTGAAATAGCTATGTCTCTTAGCTCATTGATTTTTGAGCTGCTCAATAGCCACAGGGTAATAATTACGCCAAGAATAGCAATCGCTTTCCCGTATTTTATTTTAAAAAATTTGGATTGTTCGGGTCTCTTTTTGCGAAGCAGAATTAATGTTATGCAAACAATGCCATAGATCATCACTCTTGTAATGGCGCTGATAGAGGCGGCAGATAAAAATGAATAGTTAAGCGAGATAATTATTGTGATCGCCATAAAAAGCAAAAGCGACCACGTTGGTGTTTTATATTTTGGATGAATGAATGAAAAGACTGGAGGAAATTGTTTTTCCTCACTGAATGCAAAAGGTAATCTTGAGCCAACCAGCATGATTGCATTTAATGTTCCTGAAACGGAAAACATGGCACCCAAAGCAATAATAGCTGATCCGGGTTTCCCCATAAACAAACCAGCTGCTTCTGCCAATGGTTTGTCTGATGACGCAAGAGAGGGAAGTGTGCCGATACTTACAATTTGAGCCAGCATATAAATACTGGCAATGATCAGGGCGGCAAGCAGCAATGCGAAAGGAAGGTTTTTCTCCGGGTTCTTTACTTCTCCTGAATTAACTAGTACTGCTTCAAATCCACCGAATGCAAAAACTAATAACAACACAGTGGATGAAAAGGAAGAGAAATCTGGAACATATTTCACTTCATAATTTTCTGGCTTGATGAAAAAGAAGCCAACAATAATAAATAGAAATAATGGCAGCAATTTGGCGAAGGTTAAAAAATTATTTACCCGTGTACTGTTTTTTACACCGACATGATTTACATATGCCAAAAAAAGTGTGAGTATAATGATCGTAATGATCCTTGAAGATGCTAATGTGAACCAATCAGAAAATACGGAGAGATAGGTGACCAGTAAGTTGATAAGCGCTGCATAAGTAATAACTCTTGTTACTAATAATAACCAGCCTGTAAGAAATGCGGGCAATGGCCCAAATGAAGAAAGTGCATAGAGATATGGACCACCAGTTTTATCAAACCGGCTGCTCACTTCTGCAAAACATAAAATGATAACAAAAACTGCAACCGCACAAACAAGAAAGGCTGCTATGCTGTAAACACCAACTTCTTTAAAAGTTTTTGAGGGTAAACCAAATATGCCGGAACCGATTACACCATTGATGACGAGCAATACCATTGCCCATCTATTTATACTTCGGTTTAGCATTGGCAAAAGATAGGGAAAAAAGAGCGACTGTTATATCATCCATTTCCAGAAGCGGATAAAAACAAGTAACATGGCAATTAAGCTTAACAAAAATGAAAGGCGATAGGTTATCTTGGATTCCTTTTTCTTTAAGGCTATAATAGCTAATACAAATGCAAGTAATCCTCCAATAAAAAACCATATCTTATAACCCCAATTACTTATTTCTATAATTCCAAACATTGCCTTTGTCTTTCCATCTGCTGCTATGTATGATTTTGCAAGACGATAATTCAAAATCACGGTGCAGATAATTGAAACAATCCCAAGCGATGATGAAATTATGGAGAATCTATTTTTCAAGCGAGGCGTATATTTTAAGTTGGATATATCTAGATCCTTTTAATATCAGCACCTAACATTTTCAATCTTTCATCAATATTCTGATAACCTCTGTCGATTTGTTCAATGTTTTGAATAATGCTGGTTCCTTCTGCACTAAGAGCTGCAATAAGCAATGCAACACCTGCACGAATATCAGGACTGCTCATTTTAATTCCTCTGAGAATTTGTTTACGTTCCAGGCCGATAACAACGGCACGATGCGGATCGCAAAGAATAATTTGAGCACCCATGTCAATCAGCTTGTCAACAAAGAACAAACGGCTTTCAAACATCTTCTGGTGTATCAATACACTGCCCTTGGCTTGTATTGCTGTAACTAAAACAATACTTAAAAGATCCGGAGTAAATCCTGGCCAAGGGTGATCATAAATTGTAAGCACACCGCCATCGAAATAGCGATGTACTTCATAAACATCCTGTTCCGGTATATGAATATCATCACCATTAAAATTCATTTGTATCCCCAGTTGTTGAAATTTTTCCGGAATGATACCAAGACTTTTAATACCGGCATTTTTAATTACAACATCACTTTGAGTCATTGCTGCAAGACCAATAAATGATCCCACTTCGATCATATCAGGTAACATTGTATGTGTTGTGCCACCGAGATAAGACACACCTTCAATAGTTAGCTTATTGCTACCAATCCCGCTGATCTTTGCACCCATGCTGTTTAACATTTTGCATAATTGCTGGATATATGGCTCGCAAGCGGCATTATATATTGTTGTGATCCCATTTGCCATCGCGGCACCCATAAGGATATTCGCGGTTCCTGTTACTGATGGTTCATCAAGTAATAAATTAGTGCCTTGCAAATTCGGAGCTTCGAGATGAAAGAATCCATCTTCTTCATGGTAAATAAAATTAGCGCCGAGTTTTTCAAAACCGATTATATGAGTATCGAGTCTTCTTCTTCCTATTTTATCACCGCCGGGTTTTGGAATAAATGCTTTTCTGAATCGAGATAACATTGGCCCAGCAAACATTACTGATCCGCGAAGCCGTCCACTCTTTTTTCTGAATGTTTCACTGTGTAAGAAATCAATGTTTACATCGTTTGCCTGGAAAATACAGGCATCCCTTTGAGGTCTTTCAATTTTTACATTCATGTCTCCTAATAACTCGATCAAAAGATTTACATCGAGTATATCCGGAATATTATTGACCGTAACTTTTTCAGGAGTAAGCAAAACTGCGCTGATGATCTGCAACGCTTCATTTTTTGCGCCTTGTGGAACGATCTCGCCTTTCAGTTTTTTACCACCTTGAACTTCGAATGAATTCATTTGAAAGCTGGTTGAATGTTATAAAGGTATATAAGGTATAATAAGTCTTAA
>Ga0207686_10001559_pt1 | contig 12942 bp, 13 predicted proteins | sample KBSM24metaG_FD_184396 | JGI IMG/M metagenome (GOLD analysis project Ga0207686, IMG submission 184396) | Miscanthus rhizosphere microbial communities from Kellogg Biological Station, Michigan, USA - KBS M2-4 metaG (SPAdes) (version 2) | ecosystem: Host-associated > Plants > Roots > Rhizosphere >...
ATTGCCGATACCGTCAACCATCGTGCCGTCGGGCAGCCGGATGACCTTGCTACCGGCGGCGAATTGCTGACCGCCGCCGGGGCGTGAGGTTGGTTCCGGCGGGCGCATCCCGCCACCCTGGTCGGATTGTCGAAGCTGGGCCAGGACCGGGCGCGACGGGGTTTGCGCAATCGTGGTGGCGGCAGACGACCCCGACGACGCGGACCCCATCGACGGCGGCGACATCGCACTGGTCGCCATCGCCGTGCTAGCAGGATCGAGAGCCGACGACCGCATCGGTGGAGCCGCCGGTGTTGGCGACGGCACACTGATCGGCGGTTGCATCGTCATGTTCCCTTCCGGCACATTGGCCTGTTGGGCAGGAGTGACGCCGGGACCGGCGACAGCTTTAATGATAGCGGAAATGGGGGAACCCACCGGCGATGGGCCGGTCGCTACCTTAGCTTTCTGCCCCTCTAAGTCCGGCGGCGCGGTACCACCCGCACGTACCGGAGCAGGCGTACCGGCTAGCGCTGACGGCGTACCGGCATCTGTCTTTGCAACCTGCGCCCCAGCACCGCCGAGCAACCCGGCCGCTGCTACATCCCCAATCAGTGCCCGGTTACTAGCCCACGGGCGCATCCCCTGGTCGAGATAGGCCGCGTTAAAGACCTTGCGCTGGCTCTCCGGCGAGAAGTCGGTGATCCCCAGCGGGCCTGCGTATTGTTTCCAGGTATCCGGCTGAAACTGGTACAACCCAGCGGCATGCGTTGTCGAACCGTCTGGGGCCTTAGCACCGGCCCAATCCGGGAACCCGAAATATCCGGGTTTTGCCGGGGCATTAGTCAGGTCGGTGCCACCATAACCGATATTAGGTCGGTCACTACTCTCGCGTTTTGACACAAGCGAAGCGATCTGGTCGACATATTCCGGCGCCCCAGCGTTGCGCGCTTTCGGATCGCGGGTGCCGGTAATGCCTTCCTTAATCTCGGTCGGCACCGGCGGCGTCGAGCTGCCGGAACCCGCCGTGTCGGTACCGGCAGGTTCTCCTTTTATGCTATCTTTAGCCGCTCTCTCGTCAGCGACTTTCTGATCGGCCAGCTTCTTAGCGTCGTCGGCGTCTTTGAACTGCCGGTACTGGATTTCCAGCTTGTTCTTGGCGTCCATCAGCTCAGCGGTGGATTTCGCACCCGCAAACAAGCCGTCGACAAACGACCCTAAATTCATGGCTTAGCTCCCCAAGGCGCTGACCATGGCGCGGTTATAGTCCACGGCTTTGTACCCACTCGGCATCGTAACCACTGCCCTCGGGTCGACCCGTTCAACTTCGTCAGCCATAAAGCCGATATATCGGTCTTCTGATGGGTCTGCTTTGTAGCGGTAGCGGTGGACCGGCAATGCGCCGATATGGCCGATCACCTCGGCGTCCTCCTTAAGGCGCCGGTCCGACAGCCACGGCGACATCAACGCTGCCGAGCCAAGGCCGCCGACGATCTTACCGATGCCGCCCCACAGCGCCTGATCCTGCTGCTGATTAAAGTTAGACACCTGCATCTGGTTGTTAAAACCAGAACTTAGAGCCTGTACCCCGACGCCGAGCGCGCTGGACTGATTGCCCAACGCCGTCGTGCCGCCGCTATAGAGGCTATTAGCCGACGAGCCGTACTGACCGGACAGGGAGGTGGCGGTACTCGGTCCACCAAGGTAACCCCAGGCAGTCGGCGAGCCTCCAGCCGACGCACCAGTACCATAGACCGCGTTGGCTTGACCTAAGCCGCCGCCGCCGACTTGGCCTGCTTGCAATCCACCGGATGCTCCACCCGTTGCGGCCTCGATCTGGCCCAACGCGACGGTCGGTAACTTCTGGCCAATAGCGACGGCCTGTTGCTCTAGCCCAAACCCGGTAAGCTCCTGCGCTCGCCGGGCTTGGGTCCCGGCGCTAGCCTGGGCGGCAGCTTTACTCAGACCCGCCAGTTGGTTCTCGCCTTGGAATCTCCCCTGACTCGGGTCCAGCCCATAAGACTTCATCTGGTCTTCGCGGGCTTTGTCTTGTTGTTGATAGGCGGTCGCCACATCCGCCTGGGCCGCCGCGCTAGCTTGGTCGGCGCGGGCTGGCGTGTTGTAGGCCTGCGCCTCTTGGGCAAACTTCGACTCCATCGGAGCGAATTGACTCATATAGCGGTCGTAGGTTTCGGTCGCTTGCGTGCGATTTTCGCGCGCCTGCAGTACAGCTTCGGTCGCATTCTCACCTGCTAGGTGGGATAATGATTGTTGCGACGCGAGGTAGTCCTTAGCGTAAGGCCAGACGTCATTAAACTGCTGACGCGCCCAATCCTGGGATTCCGTCGCCATCTGGTAATACTGGTCGTTCCGCGCCGAGGCTTGATCGGCGTATTTGTTCTGAGCTTCTAGCTGCTTTAGACCAAGGTCATACTGCATCTCGGCCGCGTGCGCATCGCTAGCCGCTGCGGTAGTTGACGCCGTGATAAATGGCGAATAATCGGGTGCCGGCGGTGCCGATGCTTTACCACCCATTTGCTGTTACTCCGGGAGTAATCGCCATAATATTAGACCGAAACCGTTTTGGCTGATAGTCCAGCCATTTGCAGGTGTCTCGCGTCATACCGAGCACCACCATGTCGACGCCCGGCTCGTATAAGTCCTTGATAACTGTCTCGAATTGCCAGCCGCCGCGCATGTCGATGGCAATAGCCCGGCGATTGTCCGAGCGAATACCGGCGATCATCTTGTGGCAACCTGCCTGATTAAACGCGTAGTCGAACGCCAGCCACGCCAGCTCACGGCTGAACCAGCGGGGGCTATCGCCCGCCATGTGCGCCGCCATGCTTCGGCCGAAATAAGCGCAGACCACGATGCCGCCAAGGATACGGCCAGCATCGTCGTGCGAAGTAAAACTATGATCCATGCCGGGGGTAAAAACCCCATGAATGCGGGACATGACCCAGTCTCCAGCACTCGGCGCGTCGATCAGAATTTTCACGACACCGGCACCGCGTATTGGCGGGGGACGATAACGCCAGACACCAACGCCTCGCGCACCAGCGCACCGACGCGGACCTGAGACTGACCAGGGACCATCGTCAGAAGGGTTTCACGTGCCAACCCAGCAGCGTAAACGCGCGCATCAGCCGCCAGGACAGAGACAAGGTTCTCACGCGCCAGCCCGCCGGCTTCGGCGTATTCAAACGTCGGACCAATGCTCGCCCATTCTTCCAAAGCAACCTGAGTAACCCAGGCTTCGACCGGCACCGCCGGGGCAACGGCGGCCCATTCCTCCAGGGCAACCTGGGTAACTCGGGCGGCCGGTAATATGGCAAGAGGCAACCCAACAACGCCGATCCCAACGAGGTTGGGCGTGATCAGCGCAGCGGTAGACGAGACAACCGCCGAACCGATACCGGCGCGCGATCCGCTCAGAACCCCCGTGTAGACATTCGGTGGGGCGTTCTGGACGCTTGTCCATTCCTCGATGGCGACCTGGGTGACCTGGGCCGGCGGGTCGGTCGTGATCCACTCTTCGGCGGCGGTCTGGGTGGCGAGGGCGTTGGTTGATGACGTGGCACCGGCCGTAAAACCGCTGGTAAAACCGGCAGGAACTGCACCGACAAAAGCCGTGTCGCCGAAGTTGGCGGTGATCGCTGTAGTGTTGATGCCAGTAATCGCTGGATGAGCAGGAACGCCATTTCCCAGTGTATGAGAGATCCCACCAGCACCTGTAGCCGGATTAGCGGTAGCAGAACCGTTCCAGTTACCAGCGGCTCCTAATCGGAACCAAGCCAATCGCGCGGTGAAATCAACCGCAATACAGACGACGTTTCCGTTAGAAATCGTTCCGATTGACGAACCTGTAGAAGTGCCGCCAACGAAAATACCCCCGGCGGAACCGCAACCGCAAGAAAACGGCCCGCTCGACGCCCCAATACCGTTAGTGAGGGCAGTAAAACTACTTAAAAACCCTAAGCCACAGCCAACAACTATCGTGCAGGTATATTCCCAATAGAACTTTCCGGAAACCTGCCTGTCTGTTGCACGAACACCTTGGTTTCCCGCCGACGCCGTTGCAGTCAGGTTGAGGTTCGTCAGCGCAATGCTGGCGGTCTTGTCGCTCGGGTTCCAAGTGGTGTTAGGCACCGGCTACGCGATCACAGTCGGCCCGACCTGAGCCGAGTCAACCGCCGCCGCCGTCCACGCCGCACTCGTTGCCGGATCAACCGTGTCGGTGCGCCACGCCCACTGCCATCCGCTAGTGGTCAGGGTAACTGTTGGGCTAGCGACGGTGGTTGAACCAGACTTGAGATTGACCGCAGCGGTGCGGGTGCCGGCGTCAGATTTCTGCATGTAGGCGCGGGTGGTGACCGCTATGACGGTTGCCGGGGTCGAGCCGATAGTGGCGATGTTGTACAAGTCCGCGTGGCCGGGGGTGCTGTCGTAGACGTAGGATGTGAGGGCGTCCTGCTGGGGTTCGTTGACTACGGTAGCGTTGCTGCCAGTCGTAATATTCCACGAACAGACGATGGGCTGATTTATATTTAATCCGGTGGGAGAGGCTACCGGGAAAGCAGCATAAGTCGTGGTGCTGCTTTTACCCACAGCCCCCGCCGACTGCGTCCAATACGCGTTCGCGTAAGTACCATCAGCGCTGAAGCCGATCCAATAGGATGTGTTCTTAACAACCGAAGGCGGTGTCGGAAAGGTAAACGTGTTGTTGCCGGTTACCGGATTTGTAATCGTCGTGGCTGAGCCCAAAATAGTCGTCGGACCCGTCGATGGGCCGTTGAAAAGGCTGCACTTTAGGTTGCCGGTGAAGCCAGCATTCAGGTTTATTACAACGGTGCCAACCGCTCCGTCATAAGCAGCGGTAATGGGAGTATAGAACGCCGTAGAGCTATTGAGGGTAGACTGAGGCGTAGTAAGGGTAGGGAACGGTGTCTGTAGATTAGTCGCCGGCGACCGCGAGAACTGCACGCTGGCATCGCTCGCCGGCATCCGCGTGTAACACCGGATGTCGCCCATCCAGGCGACGGAGGAGGCGTCGGAGCGCCAGAACAAATCGTCGAGATTATGGTTGTTGACAGTCGCCTGCATCCCAACGGTCAGCTTGTTTGCGTAGGCATTAGCCGAGTTCTGCGTGTCCAGGGACGACGCGGAGAAATCATCGACGGAGTTGCCGTTTTTGCGTACTTTAAAGCTCCCTGTTGTATTGTTGATGACCACCTCGATCTCAAATGCGTACCAAGTGTTGGTGACCGGGAATGCGCCGGTATAAGTCGCTAGGACCGTGCCGTTAGCCGCGCCGGACGCCAGCAGGATTGCCCCGTCGGAACGAAACACCACGGAGCACTGCGCCGTTGTACCGTCGAGCAGTTGAAGATACATCCCCAGAGTTGACCCGCTTATCGCTGCCGTCTGCCGGAACGCAACGACAAGATGATGTGCGGCGTCATTTACCGCGCTGCTCTTTGTTAGATAAGCGACATTACTTGAATTGGCGATAGCTTGACTGCCGGCAAAGCGCCCCGCGGTAAAAGTAAATTGTCCTGCCGACCCCGTAGTATCCCAATAGCCGGTAGCCGCATCAGTCACCGCAGTGTACAAATCGAACGAATCTCCAAAACTCCAAGCCATCTCGTTATCCTTACGTGATCGTGATCACGGGGTTGAGGTAAACTGTGGTCGATGCCTTACCGAGTCGCACCTGACCACGCACCCGACCGGCAACCCTCGGGGTAAAGGTAACCTGCAACCTCTGGGCGACCCCAGGACTAGACGCCCAGGTCGCCGACGAACTGGCCACGGCTGAAGGCGTGGTCAGTACCGTGGCGGGGAGGGTCGTAGTGATCGTCGCAACTGATGAGCCAACCGTACCTTGGTATTCCAGGAGTAAAGATATTTCGTCGTTGTTGAGGCTGGCACTGGAGACAATCTCGACGGTCGCGGTCTTGGTGCCGAGCGATTGGTTCTCGATGTCCATCCAGAACCCCTCCAAAGGTAACGACCACTTATCCAGTAATGCGGTCGAAACCATCTTGTGCGAGAACACACCAACGTCGTCCTGGGCACCGCCGGACATTACAATAGTACGCTCAGTGACGATAGAACCGCCTATGGCATAACGCTCATTGACAATGTTCGTGCCATCAAAACAATTAACTAACTCTACCAAGTCACTAGCACCAGCGGGAGCGCCGACGTAACGACCTACAGCGGGAGCGATTTTACAACTATCTAACAATAGCTTCGTGCCGCCCGACCCATAAGTTACCAGAGCCGTAGTTAATGCGCTAAAATCGACTCCTCTGCACGTCATCAATAAATTCGACGAAGCAGTCGCGGCAAATAGCGCCGTCGGCACCGTACCAAGGAGCGGCGCACCGGTATTAAGCCATGTAATTTCTAACGAATAGCTAACGATACCGCCAATACCCTGACCAACGTGTCCAAACCGTGCCGCCGTATTATCCCAGACTACCCGAGCCGGATTATTATTGTAAATTCGGCTACTGCCCGTAGCATTGTTTAACCAAAGTACACAATCCTTAAAATAAATATGTCTTAAAAAGCTACTGTTGAAATATATACTAGTAGCGGCTTGTAAGCTAAGCCCTTGCATAAAAACCGGACCGGCTGCGCAATCAAAAAGCAGAGTGGCAGACGTAGTAATTAAAGCCGCCCCAAAAAGTATATCAGCCGGAACTGGCGGGACCGAACCTGCACGATTAACGCTTAAAACAGCGAGATAGTTACCAGACCAAGTGCCCCCCACCTGAGTAAAGTAGGATTTAGAGGTCGCACTCTCGCTGTGATCGCTCGAAACAAAAATGCGATCTCCGAGAACAACTCTGGCAGCACCACTACCATCCCCCGTAACACTCCCTATATCACCGGCCGGCGCTGTCCACGCATAAGTCGGTTGGCCTGACACAGTCGTAAAGACTGCCGTGCCACTAGCCGTCGTCGCGTTGTTAGTATAAGCCCAAGAGGGTTCACTTGCCGCCGTCGTACCGGCTGTAGTGCAACGAAAGGCGTGTCTGTTAGTAGCAACCGGAGTTATCGGCTTTACGAATTGTCCAACCGTATAAGCCGTAGAAACGGCGAATGCCGGGATCGCGGCGTAAACTACAGATGACACATACCAGTCACTCAAAGTACGTGCTCCGTCAAGGCGCGCTCAATAGGCCAACCATACACATAAATACGCCGAGCACGGGCCATCAGGTCTCAACCTTGAAGCCGCTCAACGCGGCGTTGAGGGCGGGCTTCAACCACTGGGCGCCGGTGTTAGGGTCGGTCGCGTAATTGGTCGTGAGCCAAGTGTACCGCTCGACATGCGGCGCCTGGGCGACCCCGGCGCTGTCTACCGCGCCGGACTTGGTGTGGAGGCTAACCGTGCGGATACCCACGTCGGTCTTAATAAAATACCCCTTGAGCACCACCGAATGGACCGTCTCGGCCATCAAGCTGAGCGGGCCAAAATGGTACATGTCCTGGTGCCCAGGCGTTAGATCAATAAGATACCCCAGGTCATCCTGGGTCGGGTTACGGCTGACGACATACCAACTATCCGGTACATTAGTAAGGTTGCCGTAAATAACATAATAGCCCTGCTGGTTAAGAACTGGCGCAGTAGCAGGCGCCCCCGCCGCAAAGGGGGCAGAGCCGGTATAGCAGGGATGATCCACTTCGACCTGATGGAGCGTAATATCGGGGCTGTCGATTTGAAACCCTAGCCAAACCTGAACCCCGGCAGTAAGAGCAACAGGCGCCGATAACATCATAGTTTTTCGTACATTATTAACTAGCCCAGTCACAACCGGACCAGTCGCCAACAATGCCCCGGCAGAGCCGGGGTCCCCCCCAGGCAACAAAAACTCGGTGAGAGGTGCGCCCTGTGCATACAAAACAGGCCGAAGGTTAATCGCCGGAGAGTCCTGCATGGGGTAAATCGAGATCGACTCAATCGTGCAATCGACCTCGGGAATCAACGGCAATATGTATAACTTATCGGCGTTCATCAGATAGCCAGCTGACGGCGTGCGTGGGTTAACTTCACCCAGCGTCGCTGTACCATAGGTCCATTGCGTTGAATCGTCGGCAATCGGAAAGGTCGTTTCGATACGGGGATTGTTTAGCAACACGGCGTTATTAGTAGGCCCAGTCGTATCGAATAGATATAAATCATCAACGATAAGACCGCTACCGCCAAAATCATAAAACAAGCCAAACGCGCTGGCGTAGTTGTTTGCGGTCGTCGTGGTATCGGCAGTGCCGCTCATGACCAACACGCCGTCCAGCCAAATGCTGTAAGGCGCAGCATTACCAAACGATATGTCCCACTCCAGATAACGAGTAGTGTAAGGCAGAACGACGCCACCGGAAGCTATAACAGTCCCACTGTTAGTGCCATTACGAAACTCAAGAACCCCACTAACCGCACCAAATGTAAGTGTGATACAACATTGGTGAGTGATCTCATCCAAGAAATTAGCCATAGAGTAAGTAGTCGCAATATACGTATACATATTAAAACGAAATCCACCGATCAATCTTGGATAACCGGTATAAAATTGTTTGTTAATGTTAGACCCACCGCGCATTGCATACCCAGTCTGGCTAAGACCGGGGTAAATATACCCAGCACCATTAACAAACGTCCACTCACCAGCCATTAACCGGTCACGCAAACCGACGCTGCCTTCCCCCCCGTACTTATCCCAACCTTCGAGCATAACGACGGCCATCAGCTTTCGTACCCTACAAGCGTCGCAGCAAAGTCGGCGAACGTAGCGTCTTCGAGCACTGGCGCTATCAACGCCAGCGTATCACCGTCGCTAAAAGACAACTCCGCGCCGGTCGTAACAAAGACCCCGGTATACGTACCAGCGGCTATCGTGATCGTGCCGATAGAGGTAAACGTCCCAGGCGACGCCGCTAGGGCTTTCATGATCTGCACGACGACATCAGCAGTCACTGCGACACCGCTGCGTGCCTGGGATACATGCCCGAGATACGCGCCAAACTCGTCAGGGATCGTGACGTCGATGGAAAACCGGTGCACCAATAGATGCTGCCCGGTATAGATCGTGCCGGGAACAAAGCACCCCATGATGTAACGCGGGTGGTTGGCTGAGATGGCCCACTTGACGCCGTCCCACACCCACGACGAACGGTTGCCTGAGAAAACTTGGCCGATAGTCGGTGAATCGGGAAAGTTCAGAATTGGACCTACCCCTCTTGTTGGACGACCGTAACCTGAGCGGCGTCGGCTTGTCGCTGCAAGGCCGAGTAAATCGCACGTTCTTTCGCCTGCTGCTCGTTATCGGCCTCGGTCACGGTCTCTTCGTAGACCGCCGGTGCTCGGATCGTCACTGTGTAGATCGGCATAATGGCCTCACGCCAAAGTTAGAGTGCCGGTGCGTATAGTTCCGTCGCTGCCTTTGAGCTTAAAGGTCAGCGTCGTGTTGCTTGTTGCCTCAATCACCAGATCGCCGTTGGCAGTCGGCGTCACGGACGCGGCTGGCCGCTGCACAATGGGCCGAGTAAACGTAACCCTCGTGCCGTCATCCATTATCCCACTGTCGCCGACCACCGTCGCGCCGGTCGCCACAGGGACGCGGTTTACCGTCAGATCAGCCATGAACGACGTGCCCCGAGCCAGTGGTGATAATCGAGCCGTCAGCGGTCAGGAGACCAATCGCGGCGGGACCAGGAGGACCAGCCGGACCGGGCGCGCCGCGAGGTCCGACAGGGCCGACGGGGCCGGCCGGACCAACTGCACCTGCCGGTCCAGCAGGGCCAACCCCGCCCACCGGACCGGCAGGACCGACCGGACCGACGGCTCCTTGGGGGCCTATCGGGCCAGCGGGACCGGCAGGGCCGGCGGGACCGACCGCGCCCTGAATCGCACCCGAGCCGGTGGCACTGCGCACCGCCGCAGGGCTAAGGATTTCGTAATCTACCAAATCCTTGAACGTAACCGCACGGTTGGGGAAATCGCCTCTTTGACCTGCCAGAGACTCGACGGCAGCCTTCAACGCAGCGATCACCGCGCTGACATTACGCACTTGGCCCGTGGCGTCGGCCACTAGGCTAGGGATCGGCGGCACATAGGGGTTAGGACTAGGTGTCAGCGACCCGGTCACTGCCTGCGAGACCGGCGGCTGGGAAGTCGCATGCGGCATCGCATGCGGCCTGATACCGGGCTTAAAGGCGGAGCGGGGGCGCATCACACACCCCGCAGCTCAGTCATCGTCGTGCCGAGCTGGACCGAGTAGACGCTCGCCATACTAACAATTTCGATCTGATGGTCGAATGCCCGGAAACCCTTCGGGAGCCGGAACAATTCCTGCTGCTTTGTGAGGTTACGCTGCATAATAAGGGTGAAATCGGGACCGGCGTAATACCGCAGGACGCCCCAAACCCCATCCGGCAAGGCAAGCGTCGGGTCACCATTGTCCAACGGTGGCGACGGAAATTGTCCCGCGAATGCAGTGTCCACCTCTGGGCCAAGCGTGACCTGCACGGCACCAAGGCTAATCGGTACAGGCGCAAAGAACCGCTTAGAACGCCAACGATAACGCAGGCGAGCTTGGCCGGTATCATCCCACCGATACACTTTCTTATTGGCACAGATATACGTGTCGCCGAAGTATTCATCGTTCCATACGCTTACGGCGTCCTTGAACGTGGATAAGTCCTCAAACGCCAGCCTCGGGTCCGAATAGTCCAGCATAAAGGCCGCGCCGGTACCGTTGATCGCCAGATACTGAGTACGGTGACGGGCGCAGTAGATATCACGCGCGCGGTAGACCTCCTGCCACTTCTCCTTATCCACCAGAACCTGGGTCTGGTTGGACATGCCGTAGCCGCTGATCTGGATCAGCCCGTTTTGTGACGCGTAATAGACCGCCAGGAGATCGGCGACCACGGACCCACGCGACACGCAGGGTTCCGGCACCTGGGACTGCACAATAATAAAATTTGATGGGCTATTGCCGGACCCCGTCGACGGGTAGCCGGTGGTCAGGATCATCAAATATTGCTGCCACACCGCCAACGCGATGATCTCGTAATGCACGGACTGATCGTAGAAGCTGGGCCATGTATGCGGCCGATCCGGCTCACAGAAATGCACCGTGTTGCCGGTCCACCCCACCATCATCCCACCGGGCAATGAAGTCAGCCCGTCCAAATAGTCAGGTGGATTTTCCCATCCTCCGCTTTGGAGGATCAGATGCCCGACGATATCGTCGTCAGAGATACCGTCATCGTAGGTAGCGCCCCAACCCGGCGGGTAAGCGAATCGCGTCACCTCGTAATACTGCGTGCCGGTATCTACCCCCGTGACCGTGCGATAGAGCACCATGCCGGTAATCGGCGGGTAATTGCGGTCCGCAGGGTTCGCCGGTATCGACCCCGGGAACCCGGACAGATGCCAGACAGCGTCGGGCGGACCGTCAAAGACGTTAGATGGCGGGCTGGGACTGGATTCTTCGCCGATCTCATTCAGCCACGTATAGACATACGCGCGGGAAATCTCGGGCACGGTCGTCGTACCGCCGGTCGTGCCGGTGATCGTGAGCGCGGTCGTCGGCTGGATCGTCCCCAGCGAATAAGGCGGGAGACCCGCCTTAATCCGCTCAAACGTGCTCCACTGCGGGGTCAATTGGCCGGGCGAGGTCCAGTACAGCCGGTGCTTGTCGTCGTTCGCCAGGGGGCTGCGAACGACAGAAGTAAACTTACTGGGTAAGGGCACCCACAGCTGCTCACCCTCGACGACGAACAGATAACCCTTCTCAACCGGCCCCGGTGTGGCAGAGAAATCGTGGACTAAGACCGGGGCGAACAACCCATGCAACTGGCCCGAGGACAGGTCGCAGTTGACCGCCGCCTCCGCCATGTTGTCGTTCAACAGGCGGGGGTCGATCAGCGGCACCATGCCGCCAAAGCCTTTGATCTCCCAAGCGGGCAATCACTTACCCTTTTTCGACGGCGGCTTTTTAGGCGTGTACGTGATCGTGCCCTTACCGCTCTTGGACTTAGCCACGATGTTCTTCAGCGTCTTCGCAGCGGATTTCATTTCACCAACCCCGGAGAGTTAGTGCCCTTACTAGGCATCGACTTCTTGGCCAGCGCCTTACGCATCGACGGCGGCGGCCCAGGGTTCTCAGGGCACGAAACCGGCTTCTGCGGATATGACCGGCCGGCGCTGCCGCCGGTGTTGTGGACCGTATTGTCGAGCTTTGCTGCCATAACGTCTCCTACGCTCGCTACGCTCGCGGGTTACTCCCGGAGTAATCAGCTGACCGGCTGCAGACGCGGCAGACCCTGCGCCGCCTCCTGGCCGTGATTCTGTTGCGCCCTAGCTTGCTGGATAATCTTCTGGATTAGCGGGTTAGCCCGCTTAAAAGGCCCATCGCCGAGGATGTCCAGCACCTGATTCCACTCGTCGGCGGTTAGCGTGATCGTCAGCTCGTCCATCTATCGCACCCTCCGAGCGCAGATATAGCCCTTGGTCAGGATCGTACCGCCGCCGGAAAAGACCGCCTGCGCAACCATATAAAGCGTAAGCGACGCAGTATTTTTGGCGCGGCACTGCCCAGTCATCAACACCTGGCGCTGGCCGCCCGTCAGGGCGCTGGTCGTGAACATGTTCAAGATACCGATCCCCGTCATGATATCAGCATCGCTCGGCAAAGCACTGGGATGCGTGCTGATGCTGGAGGCAATCATGCTCGGAGCGGTATTACCGGCGGGCCGGAAGTCGGCGCTGCCCCAAACCTCCCAATCACCGGCAGAAAGCGTGATCTGGCAGATACTCGTTGCGACAGCCGTAGTAATCGCCGTACCGGCGGAATTGGGGATCGCCATATACTCGCCGACCCGGCCTGCCGCCGCCTCGGAACCGTCGATAACACCAAATTCCAGATCATCGACTCGGTCGTC
>Ga0207686_10001567_pt1 | contig 12901 bp, 13 predicted proteins | sample KBSM24metaG_FD_184396 | JGI IMG/M metagenome (GOLD analysis project Ga0207686, IMG submission 184396) | Miscanthus rhizosphere microbial communities from Kellogg Biological Station, Michigan, USA - KBS M2-4 metaG (SPAdes) (version 2) | ecosystem: Host-associated > Plants > Roots > Rhizosphere >...
TTCAATCCCTCCAGGACGCGGACGATGGTTTGGATATTATGGCCATCGATCGGACCCACGTAAGACAGCCCGAATTCTTCGAAGAATGGGGCTGGGCTGACGAGATTTTTCATCGACTCCATCATTTTCTTCCCCAAATGTTCGAGTGTGGGTCCATAGCCTGGGATTTTGGAGAGGAGTTCTTGGATTTCTGAATAGAAGCGGTTGGAGAGAGGATTGCTGAGAAGACGGCTCAAAATATTTTTGATATTGCCGACATTTTTTGAGATCGACATCGCGTTGTCATTGAGAATGGCGATGAACCGAGGCAAATGCTTAGGTACGTTGTTGAGAGCTTCCAGTGTCAGGCCGCAGGTCAAAGACGCGTCTCCTAGGATCGGGATGACATGTTCTTCCCCTCGATCCAAGTCGCGGGTTTTGGCCACTCCCAAAGCAAGGGAAAAGGCGGTCCCGGCATGGCCGGCGTAAAAGTGGTCGTGCTCCGATTCTTTGGGATGGGTAAAGCCGCATAGCCCTTTGTATTTGCGGATCTTGTCGAAGCGGCTATTCCGGCCGGTCAAGAGTTTATGAGGATAAGATTGGTGGCTGACGTCGAAGATGAATTTGTCGCTGGGAGAGTCGAAGACCCTGTGCAGGGCGATCGTCAGTTCTACTATGCCTAAATTGGAAGAAAGGTGGCCGCCATTGACGGACATCACTTCGATGATCCGACTGCGGATCTCTTCGGCCAGCTGTTCGAGTTCCTCCCAAGTCAGGTCCTTGAGCTCCGATGGATGGTCTATAATCAAAAAGGGACATCCTCTTGGGCAAATGGGGCGGTTTTCGGCGTTAGATCCGGGTTGAGCTGCGTTTCGCCGCCGCGTTCTTTTAAAATCTGGTCGATTTTCAATTCGGCCTGGACCAATTGCTTCTCGCAATGGCGCATCAGCTTTTCTCCTTTTTCAAAAAGATGGATGGTTTCTTCAAGAGAAACTTTTCCTCCGTTCATTGCGGCGAGGATCTTTTCGATCTGTTCGTGCGCTTCCTCGAATGATAGATTTTCTTTGGTCATGTTTGTAACTCTATGCGATTCACCGCTGCCTCGATACGGCCGTCATGCATCAGCGCGGCGAACCTTTGGTTTGGTTGAAGATCCTTGGCAGAGAGGATAATGGAAGAGTCTTTTTCAAAAAAGAGAATCGAGTACCCATTTTTCAGAAGATTTCTAGGATCTAAAGAACGGAGATGGGCCCATAGCCTTTTCAATTTTTCCTTTTTTTCGCGCAGGACGGCACTTGCCGCCGATTCACATCGCTGAGGATATGGGGTGAATCTTTGACGCCATAGTTCGATGCGTTTCGTCGGTTTAAGAAGATCGAGAGCCGAGCGCGCAGCGTCGATCTGCTGGATCTGCTGGCCAAGCAACCGATAGGGAGAGCCGAAAAGGGGGTGCCGTTTTAAGTTAGCCAAACGCTGTTTCTCTTGCCCAATCCTTTGGATAATCCTATGTTTGCACGTATGTCCGGCATCGAAAAAAAATTTAAGAAGATTGGCTTTCTCATGAACGGCGATTTCAGCGGCGGCTGAAGGCGTCGGCGCGCGCACGTCGGCGACCCAATCGGCAATTGTGAAATCGGTCTCATGGCCGACGGCGGAGATGACTGGGATTTTCGATTCGAAGATCGCTTTGGCGACAATTTCTTCATTGAAAGCCCAAAGATCTTCGATGCTTCCTCCCCCTCTGCCGACAATAAGGACGTCGCATTCACCGAATCGATTGAATTCTTGGATCGCCCGCGCGATTTCCTGAGAGGCTCCTTCTCCTTGAACCTTCACGGGATTCAAAATCACATGGATTCCGGCAAAGCGCCTTTTCAAAACGTTCAGGATATCCTTGATGACCGCTCCGGTGGGACTCGTCACGACTCCGATCCGCTTTGGAAATTTCGGGAGGGGTTGTTTGTGTTCAGGATCGAACCATCCGCGGGTTTTGAGCTGCTCTTTGAGCTCGTGGAATTTCATCAGCAGCTCTCCGAGTCCGAGGAATTGGAGTTCCCTAACGATGATCTGATATTGGCCGCGCGGCGCATAGAGGTTCATCTCTCCTTTCGCAACTACCTGATCGCCATCTTTTGGCATTCTCGATAAATTGGCGGCGCTTCCCCTAAACAAGACGGCTGAAACCTGGGCACCCGCGTCTTTCAGGCTAAAATAAAGATGGCCGGAGGATTGCTGCTTGAAATTGCTGATCTCTCCTTTGACGGAAATGCCTCGGAAATTTGGCTCGAGAACCGCTTTGATCGCAGCCGTCAGTTCGGTAACGGTGAGAATCTTCATAATTGTTAATATTTAAGTTTGTTTACTGCTCTGCTCGATCTCTTCCAAAAAGGCGGCGATCCGTTCGGCGTCCTTTTGGGCGTTGAGCCTGCGGGCGGCTTCCAGAGCTGCTGCGCCGATCTCTTTGGCCTTCTCATCATTCCCATCGGCCTTTTCTACTTGAGCCGCAAGATAGGAAGCGTGAATGCCGACTCGTTGGTTTCGGATCTCAGGAAGAGTGTGTTCGATCAAAGCACGGGCCGATCCGATTTCTCCCCTCAGTAAGTAAATTTTCCCTAGTCGGATCGCGCATCGCTGGCGGTCGAGAGCGCATTCGAAAAGAGAGGCAGCTTCTGTATAGGCGGCCTCGGCAGCGTTCAAGTTCCCATGCGGATCGTCCCCTTCGGCCGCTCCCAGGTTGAACAGGACCTTCGCCCGCATTTCTCCGGAGGCTAGAGGGAGAGCGAGAAGGGCGATCGCTTTCGCAGCGCTGAATTCCCCGTGGGCTCGAGCTGTAGCGGAAAGAAGGTACATCCCGTGGATCTGCTCCTCTGGAAGGCCGGAACGGACGGCGGTTTCGTAGCAGGCTTTTGCGTGGCTTTCGGCCGCGCTGAATTCGCCGCGGTAAAAATAGGAGGAAGCGAGCTGGCCGTAGATTTTAGCGGCTTGGAGGTCGGTAGGCGTAGACTTGAGCGCCTGCTCGCCTAGGGAAATGATTTGCTCCCACTTCTCTTCATCCCGCAACATGGGAAAGGAGGTGAAATATTCATCGAGAGATGCCCAAACCGAGGCAGACAAACAGAGGAAAATCCAAAATTTCATAGGATGGATTTTACCCATGCCCGCATAAAATGCAAACATCCTTGCTAATTAGGTCTTGCATAAGATACTCTTGAGGAAGTTTTTGAGTATTTATGCAGCGAAATCCGTATGTGATTGGCAATTGGAAGATGTATAAGACCTCTCGCGAAGCGGTCGATTTTATTGAAACGGTCCTCCCCTTAATCGAGGGATGCCAAGCCAATCTTTTACTTGCTGTTCCCTATACCTCGATCTCATCTGCCGCCTTAGCGGCCAAAAATACCCGGATCCTCATCGGGGCCCAGAATATGCATAATGCGCGGGAAGGGGCATTCACGGGTGAAATCGCTAGCCTTATGCTCAAAGAGGCGGGAGCAAACTTCGTGCTTTTAGGACATTCGGAGCGCCGGACCTTATTCGGCGAGACGGACGAGACGGTCCGGAAAAAAGTCGCCCGAGCGCTGGCCGACGATTTAATCCCCGTTCTTTGCCTTGGAGAGACGCTCGAAGAAAGGGAGTCGGGCAAGATTGAAAAAGTCTTGAAGCGCCAGCTCGCATCCGCTTTTCACGGAATCGGGAAAGAGGACGCGGGTAAAATCCTTTTGGCTTACGAACCTGTTTGGGCGATCGGGGCAGGGAAGTCGGCCACTCCTGAAATCGTCCAAGATGCCCATGCCGCGATTCGTGCGGAGCTTGTTCATTTGCTCGGCAAGCAGACGGCAGGCCTCATCCCGATCCTTTATGGCGGATCGGTCAATCCCGGCAATGCCCCTCATCTCATGGCCAAAGGCGACATCGACGGCTTTCTTGTCGGAGGAGCCTCGCTCGATCCTCGAGTCTTCGCCGGTATCGTCAAACATTCAACCAAGAAAAAAGCATGACCCTTTTATTTTATATACTGATCTTCCTTTTCCTTCTGCTTTCCGTCATCCTTTGCTTTGTCATCCTAATCCAGGAAACGAAAAGCTTGGGATTAGGAGCTTCTTTTGGGGGAGATACCAGCGACTCGCTCTTTGGAACATCGACGGCTGAGGTCTTGAAAAAATTCACAGCCGTCCTGTCCGGCGCATTCCTCATAGGCTGTCTTGTTTTGTCTCTTTGGAGCGCTTCTTTGGGACGGAAAGCCCAGAATATTTCCTATCCAGCTGAATTTCAACAGACGACTCCCGAATCTCCTCAATGAAGCTATCGATCCGCTATTACGGCGACCCCATTTTAAGGACCAAGGCCAAGGCGATTGAAGAGATCACGCCTGAAATCATCCAACTCGCCCATGACATGGTAGCAGCCATGGTCGAATATAACGGCGTGGGCCTCGCCGCGCCTCAAGTGGGACATCTGCTGCGGATCTATGTCTTCCGCGACGAGTGGCTCACTGAAAATGGACAATATGAACTTGGCCATCCTCAAGTCGTCATTAATCCTGTCCTTACATCGCCGTCCAAGGACACTGAGACGATGTTGGAGGGCTGCCTCTCTTTGCCCAACCTCCATGTCAAAGTAACGCGTCCGAAAAAGATCCATATCAGTTATCAGAATCTGAAAGGGGAAATCATCGAGCAGGAACTCGAAGGGTTTCTCGCTCGCGTCAACATGCACGAGAACGACCATCTCAACGGCGTCCTCCATATCGATAGAGCCGCGCCGAAAGACCGCAATGCGATCGAAGCGGGTCTACAGAAAATCAAGCAACAATATCCCCAAACAGTTTGAAAAATTGAGGAATTGGTGAAGAGGCGCTCCTCAGCTCGACTTTGTACCATTTCGTGACGGCATCTCCGAGAGAGTCGCTGGCCCTTTTTTCCTTTTTTTGCTCATTGATAGAGCCTTCGGCTATGAATTTCGCAAAAAATGGAAAAAATTGCAGAGCGCCTCCTCTAGATCTGCTCGTCAGAAATTGTACAAAGTCGAGATATACTGTTGTCGATATGACGAAACCCCCCAAGGCTTGAATCGAAAATCGGCTCAAAAGAACCGAAAAATCGACAGAACCTCAATTTGTTGACATCCTCTTAGGGTGATAGCTCATATGAACAACCTGAAACTCCCGACCCTCCTTGCAGTTACTGACGATGCTGCAGTCCGTTTTTGGATCAAAAAACAATTGGACGAAGAGTTTTTTATTGTAGACGCCCCCAAGAAGCATTCCGCCCTATCGGCGGCTCAAACCACATCCTTCGACTTCATCATCGTCGATTCCGAATTGGAAGATTGCGATGCTCTCGAACTATGCCGGGAACTGAAACAAATCTTGCGCACTTTAACTCCCATCCTCTTGATCACTGGACGCCTGAAGCGAAGCTATCTCGATGCGGCGAAGGAAGCCGGCGTAACCGATTTTTTGAACAATCAGCTTGATCCCGAAGAACTCCGCATGAGGATCCAGACGATCCGCAAAAGCCATTCCCTTAGAGAAAAAACCCAAGATATATCGAACGCGCTGGCCCAAAAAAGCGACGATCTCTCTAGCATGACTCTCAAAAATCGCGTCCTGATTCATAACCAAGCCATCAATGCGCTCAAAGAGGCAAAAAAAGAGGGCGTACCCATCGCCGCCCTGATGATCCGGATCGATCGTTTCGATGAACTCCAAAATCGCATTGGCAATGGGATCAAACAGCAGATCATCAAGCCCTTTACGGACCTGACTCAACCTTTGCTTTCCTCAACCGACTTTCTCGTTCCATCCTCAGAAGGGCGCTTTATCATCCTCATGAAAAATAAAACGCCCGATCAAGGCCGCGCCTTAGCCGAACGGATCAAGAATGACCTCTCTAGACAGTCGTTCCAAACGGAAGAAGGCCCCCCCCTACGTCTGACGGTATCGATCGTCGTTTCATCTTTGGAAGCGAACGAGATCGATTTCAACCGGATGGTCGACAGCTCTTTCAAAGCATTGAAAAAAGCCCAAGATCTGATTATTTCCATCGACAAGGAGACCCCATGAGCCATTTTTCCCTCACTCTCGCCGCTCTACTCTTAGCGGCTCAAGAACCCGCCGCCCCTGAAAAAAACGCAGCTCCCCCCTCTGCTGTTGCTGCTGCTGTACAAGAAGCCCACAGTTCGATGATCATCGAGCCCAAAGCAAGAGCTCAAGACTATACGCAAGCTTTCGAACTCCTGCGCAGAGAAAGACCCTCCCTGAAAATCAACATTCAGACCTCGAGCGGACTCCTAGCCAATGTCGCTGAACTCTCGTCTGCCGACAACGGCACTTTGATGCTAATCAAAATTCCTTTTAGCCAAGGGAGCAAATATCTCATCGTGCCGATAGAGGACATCAAGGAGATCTCCTATTCGCCCTGACCTTCATTTTATCTTCCTGGACGGCGTTCCCATCTTCGAGCAGCTACAGCTCGAGGAAGCGCTCCTGCGCGCAGAGACCCGAAGCTTTTGCATCGTCAATTTCGGCTCTCCGAGAGCAATCGTCATGGGAATCTCAGGCCAGCCTGTACAACTTCTCGATCTCTCGAAAGTCCGCGAACACACCATCCCGGTGATCAAGCGGTTCAGCGGAGGAGGAACTGTTATCGTCGATGAACATACGCTGTTCGTTACATTTATCATGGCAAAAGAGCACCTCGATGTGGCTCCGTATCCCGAGCCAATCCTCAAATGGTCCGCTGATCTTTATGCTGCGGCCTGGAATATCCCGGGCTTCCATTTACGAGAAAACGACTATTGCATCGGAGATAAAAAATGCGGCGGAAACGCCCAATATATGAAGAAAGACCGGTGGCTCCACCACACTTCCTTCCTTTGGGATTACAAACCGGAAAATATGGACGCTCTCCTCCTGCCCCCGAAACGTCCCGCGTATAGGCAAAATCGAACCCATGAAGATTTCCTTTGCCGTCTCCGAGCATACGGCAACGATCCTAAAAAACGGATCGACCAGTTCAAAGCCGAGCTTGTAAAGCGGTTTTACATTCATGAATTCGATCTAAGATCATTGGAAAAGAAGCCGCACCGACAGGCGACTGCGATCCTGAACTTATCCTGAATTTCAAGCGACAATTTTGTTCGGATAGGATTTGATCTCCGCCGAAAGGGGTCTAGCGCGAGCTCGGTCAACCGTGTTCGTATAAGTGGAACCGCTTCCCTGGAGGAGCTCGAGGACTCGTCCTGGCGTCGTGATCCCTTAAACCGGAATATCGTTGAAGGGCATAATGGCAGCCAGAGTATCCCTAACAGCAGAGAAGAGACATTTTTCTCTTTTTGCAGTATTTATGCCAATGAAAATCATATCCTTGTTGTCACCGATCTTTTGTAAAGGACGAGGGATAGGCTATCTATTTTTTTGCATCGGGAAGGCTGAAGAAATCGCTGAGCGCTTGCTTGGATGCTTCGCGTCCAATCACTGCCAGCGATTCGGTCAGAGGGATGTTTTTCGGACAGACTTTGACACAATTTTGCGCGTTGCCGCACCCAGCAATTCCATCTTCGTCTAAAGCCGCCCGGAGCCGTTTCGATTTTTCCAGGGCTCCCGTAGGATTGGAGTTGAACAGGCGGATCTGCGACATGGCCTGTGGTCCCATGAACGGCGATTTCTCGTTCACCTGAGGGCATGCTTCCGTGCAGCAACCGCAAGTCATGCATGTAGAAAGCACGTAAAGAGCTTCCTGAACATCGGGACTGACAGGAGGGCCGAAACTGCCGATGTCGTTGACGCTGTCGATAGAAACCCAGCCCCTCACTTTTTTGAGCGCGTCGAACATCCTGGTCCTATTTACATAAAGATCCCGAACCAAGGGAAATTTCGTAAAAGGAGCTAGCGTAATCGTGGAAGAGCCTGTCTCTCGGATGTAGGGTTCGATCAATGCCGTACACGCCTGCCGAGGCTTCCCATTCACCAGCATCGAGCAAGAACCGCATACTTCTTCCAAGCATCCCTGCTCCCAGACGACCGGGGTTGTCTTTTCACCCATCTTATTGATTGGATTCTTCTGGATCTCCATCAATGACGAGATGACGTTTGCCTGAGGATGGCGCGAAAACTCGAACTCTTCCCAAAACTGGTTTCCCGGAAGTCCGCGATAAACCTTCAATGTGTAAGAATTTTCCATCTAACCTAACTTAAAACGGCAACTGAATGTTCGATGGGATGTTTTTCAAATGCGGCTTGACCTTTTTCGCGTGCGTATAATCTCTCTGTATCGGGTCTAGATGCCGAATGTCAACCGGTTCGTATGAAATATCCGGTTCCTCTTCACGATACAGAGCAATCGTCGTCTTCAGCCAATGCTTGTCGTCCCTCTCCGGAAAATCGGGCTTATAGTGAGCGCCTCGGAACTCATTTCGAAGGAGTGCCCCTTTTGCGATCACCAAAGCTAGTTCGATCATCGTCTCGAACTGCCGCGCAAAAACATAGGTCTGGTTCACATTCGTCCCCTGATCCTCTAAACCGATCTTCTTATATCTTTCCCGTATTTCCTTGATCTTGACGATCGTTTTTTCCAAGTCGGGATTATCCCTCTTGACGCTTGCATAGCGCACCATCCAATCGGCCAGTTCGTCGTGGAGCTTGAACACATTTTCAGGCCCGCTCTTTTTTAAACATTCTTTTTGTTTTTTCTCCTCGATCGCCAAAGCCTCGCCGAACACTTCTTCCGGAACATCCTCGAAACTCTTTTCCAATCCTCCGATATATCGCGGAACTTCGATGCCCGTCACCAACCCGCCGAAGATGCATGCCAAGAGAGAATTCGCACCGAGCCGGTTCGCTCCGTGGTACTGATAATCGGACTCTCCCACGTTGAAACAACCCGTCAAGTTCGTCATCTGTCGGAACCGGGTCGACCGATCGGGGTCGTCGGCCGCGGGCCAATCGACCCAAGCCCCTCCCATCGAGTAGTGGACCGCCGGGAAGATCTTCATTGGCTTCTTCCTTGGATCGTCCCCCGTAAACTTCTCGTAGATCTCTAAGACCGACTCAAGCTTATGTTGTTTTTCGGCTGGAAGATGCGTCACATCCAAGAATACCTGCATTTTCCCATCGACCCCGAGACCCGCCTCGCAGACACGCGTTACCTCGCGCGATCCGATATCCCGCGGCACCAGGTTTCCGAACGCCGGATACATTTCTTCTAAGAAGTACCAAGGCTCTCCCGTCTTCCCGCAAGGCTGCATCGACTTGTCCGGGAACTCCATCTGCTTCGACGAATCGCCCCAGACCCAAACCCGTCCTCCTTCGCCCCGGATCGACTCGCTCATCAAGCGCATCTTATCCAATCCAGGGATGCATGTCGGATGGATCTGAATGAACTCCCCATTGGCATATTTCATCCCCTGCATATACAACCGGCCATTGGCCGCTCCCGTGCAGAACGTCGACATCGTCGATTTCTTGTAGACCACTCCAAGCCCTCCCGTCGCGATCACGACTGCATCTGCCTTTAACACCGACAGTTTCAGATCGAAAAGATCGTGCAGCACAATCCCGCGAGCCCGTCCCTCTCTATCCAAAATCAAATAGAGGAATTCATGGTTTTCGAACTTTTCGACCTTACCCTTCGCCTCATGGCGCCGCACCTGTTCGTCCAAAGCATAGAGAAGCTGCTGACCCGTCGACGCCCCGCAGAAAGCGGTCCGGTTGTAAAGCGTCCCTCCGAATCGCCTAAAGTCGATATGTCCTTCCAAAGTCCTGTTGAACGGACACCCCATTCGATCGAAGATGCGCAAAATTCCTGGCCCAGCCATGCACATCTCCAAGATTGGAGGCTGGTTCGCCAGAAAATCTCCCCCCTTGATCGTGTCATAGGCATGGATAATTGGAGAATCTCCCTCCCCCTTTAAATTCACAGCGATGTTGATCCCTCCCTGAGCGCAAACCGAATGGGATCTCCTCGCCTTAGTAAGCGAGACCAGCTTGACATGGCAATCCTGTTCCGCGAGTTTCATAGCGGTTGCAAGACCCGCCAACCCCCCGCCGACTATGATAACTTCTTTTTTCTTAACCATGTTTCTAATACCGCAGGTTGACCCAATAGCTGCACCAGATCGCAGCCAAACCCAGCAAACTAAGCACCGCCATTCCCACTATACTCACGGAAATCATCGCCCTCTGAGACCGATACGACAAAATCATTCCCCATGTGATCAAGAACGTCCAGAATCCATTGAACGCATGGAACGCCGCCGCTAGCAAGAAGATCGTATACAGTACGGCCATGACCGGACTCTTGAACGTGTCGCGTACCATCAGCAAGAAAGCCGTCCCCGGCATCGACGACACTGCGACGACCTGACGATCCCCCAGCTTGAACGATGCCAATGCAGCCATCCATTCTTTTTCTTCTTGCGCCTTCTGCACCATCATCCGGGCCGAATCCTCATCCGCATTATATCTCCCATTGCCGAGCTGCGGCATGCACATTGGACCCATCGTCCTTACCTGCTTGGCCGCGCTCTCCACATCTCCTGGCGAGAACAAATTCACATGCAGCCTTGCCGCCAGGGTATACAACCCCTCATCGAAATTTAATTTCACGAAATATTGCTCGCCCACAGTACTCATCGCCTTTTTTGGCGCATCGAGAAACCGCATCTGCACAATATGCCCGATGATTCCCACAAGCAAAATCCACGACGACAGTCTTTGCCAAGTAAATGCCCGATTCCGGTTATACTTGAGTCCCGGCCGGCTTCCGTCGCCCCCGCTCGAATTCGATTTCGATGTCAGCGCCCGCTTCACTCCCCAGACACCGTGAATCAAGAGGGGGATCCCGATCAGCACCGTCTCCACCACCTGCAAATACGGCAGCGTTTCCAGAGCATTGACCATCTTGACGAATCCGCTCCCATCATCGCCGAACCACAGCGCCGCCTGCGAATTCGTAATCAAATGAACGATCAAATAAAGCACAAGCCACAAGCCCATCAAAGAATGGACCCGCCGCCAAATGAAGGCGCTAGATATAGAAGAAGTCTGAACGCTCATGAAAACATTTTTTAATTCTTATGCACCAATTTAGCAAGACAAAAGAATGCACTCAAATGACTTGAAGAACGGCGCGTAGTGAAACGGGTATACTCAGTTCCAAATTTCAAATCTATTTCATTGCAGATTTTGGAATGGATGCAACTAAAACATTGAGATGACTGCTTCCTTCTACCCCTCTGTACTGGACAAAAAATAAATTCATATCGCGTAACCAACTGGTTCTAAACATGTAAAATACGAAAGTAGTCGCCTGAATTTTCTCAGATCCCACTTGCCAAAAATCGCCCTGCGGATCAGATTTAACCCTTCCCTAAAGAGACTCCTCGCCTTTCTCCCGTGAATTTTGACCTCTATCGCCCGTATCTGATCCTGAATATCTCCCATTCGATACGCCCAGCAGAAAGCAATTGCCAAGACGAACACTACCTTCTCAATCTTGTCTGGATCTGTAATGTGAGTGTCCTCCATTCGGAACCCACGGGTTTTCAAACAACCGAACATCGTTTCGATTTCCCAACGCCTCCTATACATCCACAAAGGATCTTCGAATTTGAAGTTGGAGACCACGATCATTTGCTCCTTGGCGCCTTTTCTCTTTTCGATCGAAACATAGAGGAAAAGACCCCAGAGGTTGATGGGGTAATTCACAATTTTTTTCCGTGAGAACCATTTCCTTAGGCGTCCTATTGGCAGTTTTCCGTTCTCTCCGATTTCCACCATGGAATTTTGTTTGACCCTGATGATGAACGGAATCTTCTGTTCGATCAGAAAGCGGAACCACTGGGTTCCTATGAACTCGCGATCCGCGAGGAGCGCCGCAATTCTGCTGATCCCGAGACGTTCCACAACTTGTTTTAGAAGATCGATCCTGTCCTCTGCGCATGAGTTGCCCTCAAGATTCAAGACAACCCAGAATAGCGGAATGCCGATACCTTTATAGGCGATCGAGAGCATTAAGATATTGATGGGAGTTTTTCCCCACTTCCAATTCGTGCGATCCAGGATTAGGGTACACTTATCGCTGATCGGAAATAGGCGAAAAACCAAAAGAATGATCTTACTCATATCGAAGCTAAAACCGGTGAAGAATCGGCAGACTCTACAATAGGATGACTCCTCCTTGACCTCTGACTTGAAGGCTGAAGCAACTTGGGTCAAGTTTATGGTTCTGACGACGAACAGAGCCTGAAGAATCTGCACAAGGCACTTAAGGCGGGCCTTGTTCCAATCAAAAAAATGGGATAGAGTTGTTTCCAACTCGCTGATTTGTCTCATTGTGTCTCGCTGATTGATTACCAACGAGATATGATCTCTCTTCAGCGAGTTGTCTTCATCAACTTATTTTTTGTCCAGTACAGAGGATTAGAATATAGACCGTCCTAAAAATTAACAATGGAGTTTTTTATGTCATTAGAAGTACCATCAACAACAATAATTCCTAAACCCCTCGGTCGTGCTATAATAAGCAGCCCGGAAGCTCGCGATACTGTATACACCGCTAAGCAATCACTAGACATGGAAGCGAGAACATCAATCGCAGCAACTGATTCCTTTGCTGCTTCTTCTTCACCATCTAGTTCTTCTTCGTCTTTTTTAAGCTCCAATAAGATGATGGTTACAGGCGTTCACCCGTTTTTAAGGCCACCAACTCCAACTTTTGTACCTTTTAACGATGATGATGATCCAGCCAGTTGGGGAGAGCCGGTGGAGAGGAAAGCTACAAATACTAATTCCAGTACTGAGGAGCCACCGGTTCACGGCTTCTTCAGCAGTTTGGAGACAGAAGGGGGGAGGATGGATTCGCCGTCAGCTAGTACTCCGACTCATGATGATGGGAATTTGACGCGCACACCTCCCTATACA
>Ga0207686_10001569_pt1 | contig 12891 bp, 11 predicted proteins | sample KBSM24metaG_FD_184396 | JGI IMG/M metagenome (GOLD analysis project Ga0207686, IMG submission 184396) | Miscanthus rhizosphere microbial communities from Kellogg Biological Station, Michigan, USA - KBS M2-4 metaG (SPAdes) (version 2) | ecosystem: Host-associated > Plants > Roots > Rhizosphere >...
TACTTTCAGTAACTTTGCTTAGCAATTTAAAATCTCAAATTTAAAATTTAAATTTTTTTCATGTCTCTTCGTGAAATGTTTCGTGGTACTGGTGTGGCAATTGTTACTCCATTTACACAAGATGGCAGTATAGACTGGCCATCATTTGAAAAAGTCATCAATCACATTATTGATGGCAAGTGTGAATACCTTGTTGTACTTGGTACAACAGGTGAAAGTGCAACAGTTCATGGTAAAGAGAAACAGGAAGTATTTTCATTTGTAAATAAAATAACTGCCGGTAGGGTTCCAATTGTTGCCGGTATTGGTGGTAGCGATACACATGAAGTGATCGAAGGGTTTAAAACTTTTGATCTTACAGGTTATGATGCTATTCTTTCGGTGTCCCCTTATTATAGCAAACCCAACCAGGAAGGATTGTTTCAGCATTATAAAGCATTGGATGCGGCAACGCCTTTACCGATCATGATGTACAATGTTCCTTCGCGTACAGGAATGAATGTTACCGGTGAAACACAGGTAAGAATTGCAAACGAGTGTAAAAACATATTTGCAACAAAAGAAGCCAGCGGTGATTTTGCTCAGATCAACTATATCATAAAGAATAGGCCTAAGGATTTTATGGTCATCAGCGGTGATGATCCGATCACATTGCAGATGATAGCAGCAGGAGCAGATGGATTGGTATCCGTTGTTGCCAATGCTTATCCTAAAGATTATTCTGATATGGTTCGCTTTTGTCTTGAAGGCAAATTTGAAGAAGCACAAAAACTTCATTATAAATACACAGATATTATCGCATCCATGTTTTCCGAAGGCAGCCCAAGCGGTGTAAAAGCTTATCTCTCTGAAATGGGATTATGCGGAAATTATTTCCGTCTTCCTGTATGGCAGGTCAGTGACAAACATCACTCAAAGATTCGGGAGTTGATGAAGAAGGTTTCTTCAGTATTTCTTCAATACTGAGCTTTTTAGCAACCATTTATTGTTTTTTTACCTCTAGTTACTGAGTACAAAGGATAACAGGGTACTACTTTGTGTTTCCAAGTGCCTTCGCATGTCTATCGTTGTTTAAATTCTGGAAAAAATCAATTAAATTGTTACTTGGTTTGTCGAGTCATCTATTAATCCTTTTTTCATCATGAAATATTCACCTGTTCAGAACTACATAAACGGGAAATTTGTCGATGCTGCATCTGACCGTACACTTGGTGTTATCTCACCGCTTGATGGAAATCTTCTTTCAAAAGTTCCGATGTCAACTTCTACGGATCTGGATAATGCGGTAAAAGCTGCCAAGGCTGCTTTTCCAAAATGGAGTCATACGCCAATTAAAGAACGGGTTCAGGTTTTTTATAAGTACAAATATTTAATGGAACAAAACCTGCAGGAACTGGCTGCATTGGTAAGTGAAGAAAATGGTAAGACGATCGGTGAAGCAACGGCAGAAATTGAAAAATGTATTGAACTTACTGAGTTTGCCTGCTCATTACCACAATTAGTTACTGGTGAAGTATTGGAGGTAAGTAAAGGAGTTGAATGCAGAACAGAACATGTACCGCTAGGTGTTGTTGCATCTATCGTTCCTTTCAACTTTCCAAGCATGGTTCCTAACTGGACGATACCAAATGCAATTGCATTGGGAAATTGTATGGTGATAAAACCATCAGAAAAAGTTCCGCTTAGTGTTGGAAAATTAGTAGAACTATTAAGAATGGCAGGGTTGCCTGATGGTGTAATTAATGTTGTTCATGGCGATAGTGAAATTGTTGAAGCAATTTGCGATCACCCGGATATTGAAGCAGTTTCATTTGTTGGCTCTACTAAAGTTGCGAAGATCGTTTATCAACGGGCGACAAAAAATTTCAAAAGGGCATTAGCACTTGGTGGAGCAAAAAATCATTTGATGGTTTTGCCCGATGCAAAAGCAGATATGACGGCGCAGAATGTAGCGGCGAGTATGAGTGGTTGTGCCGGTCAGCGCTGTATGGCGGCAAGTGCAATGGTAGGAGTCGGAAATATTGATCACATCATTGAGAAAATAGTTGATGAAGCAAGAAAGATCGTTCCCGGAAAAAATTTAGGTGCGGTAATAAGTAAAGAAAGCAAAGAACGAATCGAAAGATATATAGGCGAAGCAGAAAGGGACGGTGCAAAGATTTTAGTGGATGGAAGAAACGCTAAAGTGGAAGGAAAAGAAAACGGTACTTATGTGGGTCCTACTGTTATCGACTATGTAAAACCTGAAATGAGTGTGGCGAAAGAAGAAATTTTCGGTCCAGTTATTTCTATCATGCGGACAAACACTGTTGATGAAGCATTGGCTATAGAAAATGCAAATCCTTATGGCAATGCTGCTAGTGTGTTTACACAAAATGGTGGATTGGCAAGATATATTATTGATCATGCCAGCGCCGGGATGATCGGTGTGAATGTAGGTGTACCTGTACCTCGTGAACCTTTTTCTTTCGGTGGATGGAATGAAAGTAAATTTGGCGTGGGTGATATAACTGGAAAAAGTTCTATTGAATTTTGGACGAAACTTAAAAAAAGCACGGTGAAATGGAATCCGGAAGCAGGAGTGAATTGGATGAGTTAGACCCCTGTCCCTAAAGGAGAACTTAGGTGGAAGAGTTATTAATGAATTGAATTTTATCGATGATGTGATAAAACAAATGAGGTTTCAAATTGAGGTAAAAAAAATTGGATACCACAAGTTGGATTTTTAAAATGAATGAAATGAGGATCATTAAAAGCATTCAAAACAGAATTTACGAGATCAGAGGTGAAAGGGTAATGCTTGATTTTGACCTAGCTGCACTTTATGAAGTGCCAACGAAAGTTTTAAACCAGGCCGTAAAAAGAAATATCAAACGTTTTCCCAAAGATTTCATGTTCAGATTAACTTCTGATGAGTGGGGGGAGATGTGGTCACAAATTGTGACCACATCTGAAGAGCAAACATCTATGCGGTCACAAATTGTGACCGCATCCCAGAGTAAAAGAAACACAAAAACCACACCTTATGCTTTTACTGAGCAGGGTATTGCCATGTTAAGTGGCATTCTCAATTCAGACAAGGCGATTGCAATGAACATTGCTATTATGCGGGCTTTTGTTGAGATAAGAAGGATATTGATTCAGGAAACTGATTTGCGCATACAGTTAAACCAAATAAGAGAACGTCTTGGCGAACACGATACGCAATTAAATGCGATCTATGATGCGATGGAAAATTTACTGGATGAAAAAGCCGCTCAAAAGAAATTTGAAGAAAGGAAAAGGATTGGGTTTAAAATAACAGGATAAATTTTGTAAGGATTCAAGAGTAAGCAAAACCGATTTTAATGAGTTATTAAAGCCGAATAAAATTGTTGCAGCACAAGAGTGCGACGCAACAGAAGCTAAATAGAATTACTTATGCTGGTAACAAAAAAATATTTTCTTTTATTAATGCTTTGCGGATCATTATCCGGGGTTGTTTCTTATGGACAGAAACCAGTAGATGTTGCTGAAAGTTCAATAAAGGTTGGTATAAAGGCTGAAGAAGAAGTTTATTTTGGTTTTGCAGAAGGGGATCAGCTTATTTTTAGTTTTGAAGAAACGAATGGCAAAGAGATGAAAGAAGTTGAGATCGTGGAGATGCCTTATTCTTCGAAGTTTTTAGATTTTAAAACAAGTAAGATCGAAAACAAAACAATTAATGTTGCCAGGACAGGCATCTATAAATTCAGGTTTGCAAATTCTGCTCTTTTACCGAGAGTTTGCAAATACAAGATACAGCGTATTCCTGCCAGCGCTGCAACACAAAACTTTAATACAACAGTATATTTTGATGAGTACAACGATACAACCTATACTAACGAGGTAGAAACATTCATTGACAGATCAGATACTGTTATCAATAATTTCCAGGACAGGACAATAAAAGTTAATCCGTTAACTGCACCCGGTAGCAGTAAAGTAGCATTCAGTTTTGTGTTGCCGGAAAATACTGTATCGTGGAGTTATTATGTCTGCGCCGATAAAGGAGGGCAACAAGTTTACCAGGAGGCAAATAAATTACTTACTGCCAATAGACCTTCAGTTATTGAAAAATTTCCTAAGTATGGACCGTTAGCTGCAGTGGCATTGGATGCTCCTTCCTATCTTATAAGAATAGATACCGGTCAGCATATAAATTACTGGATAGTAGAAAATGAAAATGCGGAGCTTTTTAAAAACGGGGAACAATTCCGGTTTATTAAAAAGGGTCGGGGTATAAATGATTTTTCGCGGATGGAGCCTGGTGACAAATCTTTTTTCTTCTGTTTGCATAATGATTACAAAGATGCACAGGTTACAGTTATGGTTAAGATCACTGCAGTTCTCATTAATGAAAAATTTACCTCGGAACCGGTTCGGAAGATGCATGTAACATTAAAAAAGGGAATGCATTTAAAAAATTAAGAATACCCGGTAATAATTACATAAATATATTTTATGCCTCAATCAAAAACAATATCCGAAGCCCAGGAGATCATCCAGGATAATTTGGATCACACATTATTTTCATGGAGCAAGCAAAAAGGAATTGCGCCAATTGCTGTTAAATATGGTGAAGGAGTTTATTTATATGATTATGATGGCAAGCGTTATCTCGATTTCTCGTCGGGTTTGATGAATGTGAATATTGGTCATGGCAACCAGCGGGTAACAGAAGCTGTGATGAAACAAATGCAGGAAGTAAGTTATGTAACGCCAAGTTGCGTGACAAAAGTTCGTGGTGAGTTAGGAAAGAAATTAGCTTCTATTACTCCAAAAGGTTTGACAAAAACTTTATTCACTGTCTGTGGCGCCTCAGCAATTGAAAATGCTATTAAGCTGGCGAGATTATACACAGGTCGACATAAAATTTTATGTCGCTATCAATCATTTCATGGTGCATCATATGGTGCTATGTCAGGGGGTGGTGATCCGCGAAAGCTTGCAGCTGATTCCCAACAGTCTCCAAATTTTGTTCATTTCGATATCCCGATCGCTTATCGTTGGGAATATGGTGAAGAAAATTTATTAAAAGAATCAGTTAAGAATCTTGAGAGAGTAATTGCGTTTGAAGGACCGCAAAATATTGCTGCTATTTTATTAGAAGGAGAATCCGGCTCTTCAGGTTGTTTGAAATATCCCGTTGGGTATTTGAAAAAAGTTCGTGAGATATGTGATAAGCATGGCATTTTATTTATTGCAGATGAAGTCATGAGTGGTTGGGGAAGAACCGGTAAATGGTTTGGTTTCGAAAATCATGGTATAGTTCCCGATATGATCGCAACTGCAAAAGGAATTACTTCTGGTTATTTACCTCTAGGTGCCTTAATTGTTTCTGAAAAAATTGCTGCACAGTATGATGATAATGTTTTGTGGCTCGGACTTACTTATTCTGCCCATCCTGTAAGTCTTGCTGCAAGTTTGGAAGTATTGAAAATATATGAAGATGATAATTTGATCGAGAATGCAGCAGCGATGGGAAAATATATTGATTCAAGAATGGAAGAATTAAAAAAGAAACATCCCTCAATTGGTGATTGGCGAAATACAGGATTGCTTGGATGTATTGAACTAGTAAAAAGCAAAACAACCAAGGAGCCAATGGCACCATTTAATGCAAAGCCGGATGAAATGGCGGTCATGAATAAAGTTGCAGCGAGACTGAAAGAGTTGGGGATGTACACATTCGTAAGGTGGAATTATATCTTCGTTGCACCGCCACTTTGTATAAATAAAGAGCAGATCGATGAAGGGCTGGTAATGATTAGTAATGCGATCTCGATAGCAGATGAACATACCAATTGAAGAATACTATATTAAACTCCGTAGGAGTTTAATATTTATAGAATATAGAATATAGAATATAGTATTCAAAGATGAGAACCGACCCCGTAGGGGTCGAACCAAAACAATAACACAAAAAAATGCCGAATACGTTCACACAATTATATATTCAGTTTGTATTTGCAGTAAAACACCGTGAAAGCCTTATTAAAAACGAGTGGAAAGATGAGTTATATAAATATATTACAGGTATTGTTCAGAATAACAAAAGCAAGATGTTAGCAATAAATGGAGTTGCCGATCACATTCACATTTTTATTGGGTATAAACCAACAATTGCCATCCCCGATTTGATAAAAGACATTAAACTTGCCAGTGGCTCATGGATAAATAATAACAAGCTAACTTCTCATAAGTTTAATTGGCAGGAAGGTTATGGAGCGTTTTCTTATAGATTTCGTGACGTTGACGAAATTTGTCGGTATATCCAAAACCAGGAAGCGCATCATCTCAAGAAAACATTCAAATACATTGAATTGTTAAATGATTTTGCAATAGCCTACGAAGAAAAATATTTATTTGAATTCTTTGATAATTTGTATTCAACTCCTACGGAGTTGGAAAGAACACCATAATAATCGTTTTTCTATAAATATTTGTCTCCTATGGAGACAATGAAAAGCATGCAATACGAAAACCGAATGAATAATTCTTCTCTCATCAATGATGACCTCGCTCCAATTCCCCAGGAAAAAAGAAAATGGGGTACATGGAACTATGCGGCGCTATGGATAAGCATGAGTTTGTGCATACCAACTTATATGCTTGCAAGTTCATTGATCGGTGGAGGTATGAACTGGTGGCAGGCGATACTTACAATTTTTTTTGGTAATACAATTGTTTTAATACCGATGATATTGAATGGACATGCAGGAGCAAAGTACGGAATACCATTCCCGGTTTTTGCAAGAGCAAGCTTTGGAACAAAAGGAGCAAACATTCCTGCAATGCTTCGTGCAATAGTTGCCTGTGGTTGGTTTGGTATTCAAACATGGATCGGCGGCGCTGCTATATATAATATTGTAAGAGCCTGGAACCCGGGTATGCCGGAGATCGATCATAGTTCTTTATTTCCGCAGACAATTCCGATGCTCTGTTTCTTTCTTTTTTGGTTGTTGAATATGTTCATTGTCTATCTCGGTGTGGAAAGCATCAGGAAATTATTAGTATTTAAAGCGATCTTTCTCCCGGTTGCTGCGCTTGCATTATTATTCTGGGCGATCAATGCTGCAAATGGATTAGGGCCAATATTAGAACAACCATCAAAATTAGCCGGTTCATCATTCTGGAATTATTTTTTTCCTGCATTGACGGGGATGGTTGGTTTCTGGGCAACACTATCATTAAACATTCCTGACTTTACACGATATGCAAAAAATCAGAAGGCACAAATAAGAGGACAGGCAATTGGATTGCCATCCTCAATGACATTGTTTTCCTTTATTGGAGTTGTTGTTACCTCAGCCACTGCAATTGTATATGGAAGTACAATTTGGGATCCCGTACAATTAGCTGGAAGATTTGAAAACAAACTGATGGTAACATTTGCCATGCTTGCGGTTGCTATTTCAACATTGGCAACTAATATTGCTGCAAACATTGTAAGCCCTGCAAATGATTTTTCAAACCTGGCTCCAAAGAAGATCAATTTCAGAATGGGTGGTTATATCACAGGTGTTGTTGGTGTTTTGATCTTTCCATGGAAATTGATAGCAGATCCTACTGGCTATATTTTTACCTGGCTAATTGCTTATTCAAGTTTACTGGGACCTGTTGGTGGAATTATGATCGCTGATTATTATTTCATACGCCGGCAAAAATTAGTTGTTGATGATCTGTATAAACATAATGGAGAATATAGTTTTGGGAACGGGTTTAATGCAAAAGCAATTATTGCTTTATTATGCGGCATCCTGCCAAATGTGCCCGGGTTTTTAGTAACTATAAAACTTATAAATAAAGAAGTTTTTCCGGCATGGGTCAATGACTTGTATAACTATGCCTGGTTTGTTGGATTTTTTGTTAGCGCCATTCTTTATATCTTACTGATGCGTTCTTATAGAGTAACAGAACAAAAATTAAAAGAAGTCTATGTCGCTGTTGATTAAAAATGGAAGGATCATTACTGCAGATGCAGATTATGTCGCCGATATTTTTATCGATGGAGAAATTGTGCATACCATCGGAAAGAATTTGCCGGTGAATGCAGATGAGATCATTGATGCTACAGGTAAATTAGTTTTTCCAGGTAGTATCGATCCGCATGTGCATCTTGATATGCCATTCATGGGAACATTTTCTTCTGACAATTATGAAACAGGAACAAGAGCAGCTTTATTCGGTGGTACCACAATGGTGATCGATTTTATTTTACAGAAACAAGGAAACAGTTTAAGAGCTGCATTAGAAGAATGGCAAGGAAGAAGTAATGGCAACTGTGTGGGAGATTATAGTTTTCACATGGCGGTGACAGATTTTAATGAAAACACAAAAAAGGAAATAAAGGATTTTATAGAGAAGGAGGGAATCACTTCTTTTAAAACCTTCATGGCTTACAAAGGTGCATTGATGATCGATGACCGGCAGATGATCGGGTTGATGGAAGAAGTAAAACAACATGGTGGATTGATAAATGTGCATGCTACTAATGGTGATATGATCGATTATTTAATAGCAAAACATAGAGGCGAAGGAAAACTTTCTCCATTGTATCATTATTTATCACAGCCCGAAGTAACCGAAGCCGAAGCCGCCGAAAGATTTGTGGACATGTCGCATTACACCGGTTGTCCCGGTTATATTGTTCATTTGACATGCGAGGGAGCGTTGAATGCAGTTCGCAACGCAACAAGAAGAAATCAAAAAGTTTTTGTGGAAACCTGTATTCAGTATTTGTTGCTGGATGCATCGTTATATGAAAAAGATTTTGAAGGAGCTAAATGGGTAATGAGTCCGCCATTGCGACAAAAGAAAGATCAGGAAACTTTATGGGCTGGAATTAATCAAGGTCTTGTGCAGGTTGTAGCAACAGATCATTGTCCTTTTATGTGGGAGCAAAAGAAAATGGGTGAAAAGGATTTTTCAAAAATACCCAATGGACATCCGGCAATTGAAAACAGGATGGAATTATTATTCAGTGAAGGTGTAGTGAAGAATAAGATCACATTGAATAAATATGTGGAGGTTGCCTCTACCAATCCGGCAAAAATATTCGGCATGTTTCCGCGCAAAGGAACAATTGCAATTGGAAGTGATGCCGACATTGTCATCTTCGATCCGCATGAGAATCATGTATTGTCAGCTAAAACTCATCATATGAATGTTGATTATAGTGGATATGAAGGATGGGAGTTAACAGGGAAAGTGAAAACTGTTTTGCTAAGAGGACAAATTGCGATTGATGATGGAAAATGCTTATTGCAAAAAGGATATGGTAAATTTATAAAGAGAAATAAAGTGTCTCAAACAATTTAGAATTATGAGTTATGAATTATGAATGAGGGGAAAGACAATATAATTGTTCAAAAGTCTTATGCTTTTGCATTAGAAATAATCAAGCTTTACAAGCTACTAGTTGATAAAAAAGAGTTTGTCCTTTCAAAACAAATTCTAAGAAGCGGAACATCGATTGGTGCTAATATTCACGAAGCAGTTGCTAGTGAGTCCAAGAAAGATTTTGTTCATAAACTTGGCATCGCAGTAAAAGAAGCTAGAGAAACATCTTATTGGTTAAATTTATTGAAGGATAGTAATTACATTACAAATGACGAATTTAATAAGCTAAATAATTTTTGTGATGAAATAGTAAGAATTTTGAACAGTATCATTCTCACAACTAAAGAACGATATTTTGCCAATTCATAACTCATAATTCTAAATTCATAATTAACAACATGCCAAGAATTATTAAATCAGGATTAATACAGATGAGCCTCCCCAAGTCAGAAGGCGAAGGAACAATTGAAGAGATCAAAGAAGCAATGGTGCAGAAGCATATTCCATTGATCGAAGAAGCAGGAAAAAAAGGAGTGCAGATACTTTGTCTTCAAGAGATCTTTAATACACCATATTTCTGCCCGGGACAAGATAGAAAATGGTATGAGTCTGCAGAATCAGTTCCAGGCCCAATAACAGAAAGAATGGCCGAATATGCAAAGAAGTATAGCATGGTAATAATTGTACCAATCTATGAAAAGGAACAGGCTGGTGTTTTATACAATACCGCTGCAGTAATTGATGCAGATGGAAAATATTTAGGTAAGTACAGAAAAAATCATATCCCTCATACATCAGGTTTCTGGGAAAAATTTTTCTTTAAGCCTGGTAATTTAGGCTATCCAGTTTTTCAAACTAGGTATGCAAAGGTTGGTGTCTACATCTGTTATGACAGGCATTTTCCTGATGGCGCAAGATGTTTGGGATTGAATGGAGCCGAGATCGTTTATAATCCTTCTGCGACTGTTGCAGGTTTATCACAATATTTATGGAAGCTGGAACAACCAGCACATGCAGCAGCCAACGGGTATTTTATGGGATGCATCAATAGAGTAGGAACAGAAAAACCATGGAATCTTGGTAAGTTTTATGGCTCATCATATTTTGTTGATCCAAGAGGACAAATTTTTGCACAAGCATCAGAAGATAAAGACGAATTACTCATTGCAGAATTTGACTTGGATATGATCGAAGAAGTAAGAAGTGTGTGGCAGTTCTTCAGGGATCGTCGTCCTGAAACTTATGGCAAACTAGTTGAATTATGAATTAGAGCTGTAATTATGAATTTAGAATTATGAATTATGAATGACAGAACAATCACGCCACATTCATAATTCATAACTCATAATTCTAAATTAAACAGAATGATAGAGAGCAACAAATTATCGAAAGAGCAATACGAACAAAACTTCGCTGACATTCGTCCGCCGTTTGAAAATAAAACTGCGGCGGTGGTGGAAGCGAATCGCTGTATATTTTGTTATGATGCGCCATGTACTAAAAGTTGTCCCACACATATTGATGTTCCAAAATTTATCAAGCAGATCACAACTGATAATGTAAAAGGTTCAGCGCATACGATCCTTTCTTCAAATATTATGGGTGCCGGTTGTGCTAAAGTTTGCCCGGTAGAAAAATTATGCGAAGGAGCTTGTGTTTTTAATTTGCTTGAAGAAGAACCAATTCAGATCGCAAGGCTACAACAATACTCAACTGCAAAAGCATTAGAAAATAACTGGCAGTTATTCGAACGTAAACCATTCCCGACAGATGTCGGGAGAAAAAAAGTTGCGATTGTTGGTGCTGGCCCTGCAGGATTAAGTTGTGCTCATGTTTTATCAAGAGAGGGAATTGATGTAACAATTTTTGACAAAGAAGCAAAAGGCGGTGGCTTGATGACTTATGGAATTGCGGCATATAAAGTAACGCCACAGTTTTGCGAAGATGAAGTGAATTATATAACTGCTCTGGGTGGTATCGAAATAAAATACAACCAGGAGCTTGGAAAAGATATTTCACTTTCTCAATTGAAAAAGGAATTTGATGCAGTTTATCTTGGCATCGGTGTTGGTGTAGCAAGACAATTAGATATTCCGGGTGAAAAACTGGAAGGAGTGGTGGATGCAATTCAATTTATTTATGATATCCGTGACAAAGGTTATTCAACTGTGCCGGTTGGAGACAAAGTAGCTGTGATCGGTATGGGAATGACGGCGATCGATGCAGCAACACAATCAAAACGATTGGGAGCAAAAGAAGTTACGCTGATCTATCGTAGAACCCAGGATGAAATGCCCTGTACAGAATTTGAATTGAATATTGCCAAACAGGATGGTTGTAATATTATATGGCTGGCTGCACCAAAGAAAGTGAAAGGCAAAAAGGGAAAAGTGAAAGAATTAGTTTGTAGTGTTATGAATCTCGGCGAACCTGACGCCAGCGGAAGAAGAAGCCCTGTTGATACCGGTGAAACTTTTACGCTGGATGTTGATATGGTGATCAAAGCTGCAGGACAAGTGCCATTTGAAAAATTAATTAAGAAAAATAATCTCGATAACAAGAACGGAAAAATTTCCATCAACGATAGTTGCGCTACAAATATCAAAGGTGTATTTGCTGGTGGGGATGCCGTGAATGGTGGGAAAGAAGTGGTGGATGCAGTTGAGGATGGCAAGCTTGGTGCTGCAGCAATATTAAAATATCTCGGCATGACGTAAACCTCATCCTCCATCTCCTTCTCCACATGGAGAAGGAGCGGTGCGATAGAATAAAGCCAAACTTTAGCTCTTCCATATCAGCAGAAAATAAAGCCAAGCAAAGAACAAAAAGTTGAAATGCTTAATTACTGAAGTTGAACAATAAAACAGAAGCCCGGCCTCTCCTCTCCTAAAGGAGAGGAGAGCGAGAGGTGAGGTCAAAGAAGATAGGGCAAAAGCGATTCTTGATTTTTTAAAAATAGAACACGGATGAAATCTTACGATTTTTAAATACAGAACACGGATAACACAGATGAAACGGATGAACACAGATAAATCCGTTAAATCTATCAAATCCGTGTCATCCGTGTTCAAAAAAATAATTATGGCAGACATAACCTCCACCTTTTTAGGAATAAAATCCCCCAACCCCTACTGGCTCGCCAGCGCCCCGCCGACGGATAAAAAATACAATGTAAAGCGGGCATTAGATGCCGGCTGGGGTGGAGTAGTGTGGAAGACACTCGGCTCACAAATAAAAAATGTATCATCAAGATATTCCGCTGTTGATTTCAATGGCGAAAAAGTGATGGGACTGAATAATATTGAGCTCATCAGCGATCGTCCGCTTGACCTGAACTTAAAAGAGATCAGTGAGATCGTAAAAGAATATCCTGACAGGGCGATGATCGTTTCATTGATGGCCGATAATGATAAAAAGAGTTGGGCGGAGTTGATTAAAAAAACGGAAGACACCGGTGCACATGGAATAGAATTGAATTTTGGTTGCCCGCATGGAATGACGGAACGAGGCATGGGTGCCACCGTAGGA
>Ga0207686_10001572_pt1 | contig 12863 bp, 21 predicted proteins | sample KBSM24metaG_FD_184396 | JGI IMG/M metagenome (GOLD analysis project Ga0207686, IMG submission 184396) | Miscanthus rhizosphere microbial communities from Kellogg Biological Station, Michigan, USA - KBS M2-4 metaG (SPAdes) (version 2) | ecosystem: Host-associated > Plants > Roots > Rhizosphere >...
GTAAGCTTCTTGAACACATCTTCCGGAACATTCGGAGTCAAAATCATCATTCTTACATAGTCGAGAACTTCTTCCTTAGTTTTCTCGTCTTTACCCAAGAATGGTTTTTCGTATTTTGACTCCCATTTTGACAGTGAGACTAGAGAATGCTCTAACTCCAAGACAAAGTCATCTCTACTGACGAACTCTTGTGCCTGTTCGTCAAACATTTCGACACCAGGAACAATAATTGTGAGCATCCTCCAGTCTCCTATCTAAATCACGGTCCAGCGAACAGCGCGATGACTGCGTCCGGAGTGGGAAGAGCTGCCTCGACCGAAGCTGCTCCATACAACAGATCCTCAAGAGACTTGAGCTTTGCAGGAGGGACCACGGACGAATCGACCACGATCAGGGCGGTTGGCTTATAACCTGTAACAGGAACAGGCGAAGTCGTGACGTCCCAGCTGAATGTGATTGCTTCAGGTGAATCATTGATAGTCGCATAGGCCTTCTCCGATGGAGCAGCCTGGCAACCATAGAGGAGATGCAACTTGTAGCCGAATTCTGTTCCGTCGACGTCGTTCCCCAGCAGCGTCCTGTAGCACAGACCAAACATCTTCCGGCCCTGCTGGCCGATTGCAACTCCCGGCTCCGGGAGAGCTGTGCCGTCGCACTGGCCAAACTCTTCCGGATACGTGAATGCTTCGATGGTTGCGCCGAATTCCTCAGCCGAAATGAGGTTCAGGTACTTGATGTTGTCGGCGAACTGCGGATTGGGCTCGGCACCTGACGGAGATTCGGTAACGGTCGTGAGACCATTCCATGCAAAGCCGGTGTTGTATACGCCCGCAGCATCAGGGAGATAGAGAACTCCATGATCTACTCCGGTTTCGTATACGCGATCCCCGACTTGGTCCCATGTCAAAGGGGCCATCGTTTTCCTTTCCCTAGAAGTACACGTTGTACACGTTGTGGTTCAAGTTATCGACGGTGTAAAACCGATTGAATAGCGTCAATGGCAATTCTGCCACCTTGTCTGGGATAGCACTGTCCGGATCTCGATCAATGACCGTTACCGCATAACGTAATGTATGATGATAAGGCTTTCCATCCGCAAATTTTGTATCAGCAAAGTCACGTTTGTATACAATACACGGATAAGTCAGCTGCACGTTGGTCGGCGGCTGGAAATATACGTTTCCCACAAACGTTTCAAGGAGCTGGTGTAACTGTAGGCGTCGGCCCATGGTACACCTCCCCCAAACTTAGGATAAGACGGGGGCTCTGTACCTCAACGGTAGAGATTGTCCACAAAACCCCCGCCCATTCCACATAGCGAATGTTGAAAAAATGTTCGTTAGCATACGCGTCGGCCACAATACTGATCGAGTTCTGAACACTGAGATCGGCGTTGAGATTTTCTCCTTCACGAAGATTTCTCGCATTTCGAACAACATCGCCGTAATATAACTTCTCGACAATGTCATCGACCCATACGCCAGGCTCAGCTTCTACAGTTCCACCATAACCAATTCGACCGTAGAATCTTGTCATGTAGAACCTACCCTTTACGGACCAACAGTGCCCTTCTTGATGACGAGAGCTGAGCGAATCTTCGTAAGAGCACCAGAAAGACGCGTCTCGTACAGATACGTGTACTGGTTGTAGTCGATGTCGAAGTCATCGAAGAAATTGACCTCGCCACCCTTGTCGGCGCCCACCGTGTAGTCCCTCAGATTCACGACGATGCCGACCAGATCGGTCTCACCTTCCATTGCCTCGACAGTGACGATGCTCGAGACACCCATCTCCGAGGCGAGCTCCGATGCGTTCCTCCAATAACGATGGCCCTGATTGTCACGAGCGAGAAGAAGCGTCGTGAGCATCGGGAGAGTCGTGTAGAAACTGGGGGAGCCGGATCCCTTGTAGAGGCCCATGCTCGCAACGATCGCGTCGACAGTCTCGATCGGAGTACCGGTCGTATCGACGGTTACCTTGGCGACGTAAAGATCGTGATCATTGAGAATCGAACGAATACCAGAACCCTCAGCTGCACCCGCCGGGTCCTTGATCTTGTCCGCACTGGCGACATCGCGTCCATCGCCGATCAGAACAGCGCGAGCGAGCTCCTCGTCGAGCATGAGGCGCATCTCGGCCTTCAACCAAACAACCACGTCGAAATCGGTGATATCGACGATATCATCACGATCGAGCTTCTGCTTCTTGTAGACCGTGCTGGGTGTCGTGGTACGAGCCGAGACTCCGAAGAACTCTTCCTTCTTCAGATTTCCCTTGACATAACCCAGAGCGCGGGCTTCGTCGAGCGTGATGTCTGCGGAGATCGACTTGATCCGAGAGAACGGCGAATGCTTCGTTCCGTTGATGACACCGGAAACCCATTCGACCCGCCGACTGTCGAACTCGGGCGTATCAGTAACATTGCGAGCGTCCGGGAAGAGAACATCGATGTCCTCGATACCATGTTGAAGCGCGTAGTGCTCGAAGGCCTCTCTCAGAGAGCCACCCTTCTGCGCATCAGCAACGATCTCCATGAGGTTGTCGTGGCTGAGAACATGCTCTTCCGCTTTCTTGCCTCCGCTCTGCTCCTCGAAGACGTTGCGGGTCATGCGCCTGTTTCCTTCCTCGTTATTGTCATCGGGGACTAGATTCGTAGTAGAATGCGTGATAGCGAAGTTTGCGCCGCCATTAGAAGAGGTGGTGCCGGAATTATTCTCTTCAGACTGAGATACCTCTCCGGTGTTCCCGGCCTCTTCAAGTGCGGCACCAACCATGAAATGAACGACCTCCTGCTGTTCAGGAGTCATTGAATCATAGACTTCCTGAATCGTGGGGCCTTCGTCTACAGAGTCTGTAGTATCATCAGCGTGCTCGATCTCGAGCCCGGTATAGATGACTGCCTCATCGTCCAGCGTAACCATCTCGCCATCACTGTGAGCCAGAGTAATGTTGTCGATAAGGGCACCAGGATTGGCGCCTGACAGGACGAGACTGAGCTCACGGATAAATCCATGAAGAACCTGCTTGGACTTCTCGGTAAGCTGATTGGCATAGATAGACAGAGACTTGATATCGCCATGCTGGACCAGAGTCCTGGCGTTCTTACCCTGATCGGTGTCATTGAAGAACCCGTAGGCATAAACACCATCATCGCGATGTTCAAGAGTCGCATACCCAAGCACGTTGGCGGGCTCATTGTGACCATGCTGCCAGACTAGAGGGACAGTTTCCTGATCCTGATGCTTGAAAGCATCCGGCATGATCGTCCGACCGTCTGAGCATCTGAGACCAGCTTTCGTGGCATAGCCGCTGAAATCAGGCTGCGCCGTTTCTACTCCCATTTTGAATGCTCCTCCTCAATCTTGGATCATCAACCAAGACTCGGCCATTCTGCATAACTCCGGTCGGCGTCGGTTTCTCTTGCGGCATGTTACTGTTCATCAGCTTGTCAGCTTTTGGATCTGTATGGGGAGCTAGGCCGACAACTTGCCGCATTTCATTCGACGTCATAATCTCATTACGAGTAAATTTGTCAGCGATCTCGGCAATGTTTTCAATTGGAACCAAACGGAATGGATCTCTAAAGAATGCGATAGACTGTTTCTGCGTTCGAGCAGTTTTAGTCAAGAAAGTTCTCTTCATAGCTTCGGTGACAGCACCGAGTACCGGTTCAATAGTTCGGTTCCAATAATTCAACATAGCTTTTTCATCAGCTGTGCCATTCATTACTTCTTCTGTAAGACCGAGTTGACCATAGAGCATGGCGGTCAAGTATTCAATCTGACCCATAAGGTTGTTCTCGGCCGGACGATTCAGCTGAGTGATCTTTTCGGTTCCGTCTGTATAGGCGATACCGTACTGACTACCTTTTAACTGGAACTCAATGTCTTTACGACGTTGTTCAGCTTGCTCTCTACGAGCTTCAGATTTAATGACATACGGAAGCTGGATGATAAGGTCGAGTTTTCCCGAAGCAGATTGCTCATCGACGGCATCTAGCAAACCAAGTTTTCGAATCAAACGTTGAAGAGTCGAATTCGGCTCGTTCATCACCGAATAGAGAGGATTCTCAACAATTGCTACAGCTGTTTTGTTCAGAACAATCTCTTCTCGGTTCCCTGTGGCTTCGTTGTACAAATTGATGCGCACATGTTGGGGATACCACTCTAGAATCTCCCCTACACGAAGCGTCAAGATGTCAAATCCGCCGGTTTGCTCTGGATTAATCGAAGTATCAACAGGAACAAGCGCTGCAGCGCCTCTATCGAATAGTGTCATCGCAATATCTTGTCTGAACGCGCGCGCAGCTTGATCAATATTGGCTTCGAGAGTCAAACAGTTATTAAGTCCGCTGTCAATGTCCTCGAGATAGCGGTTCTCTTGGTCCATACGAATATGGCGCATCTCAATTGAGGCAACATCAATACTAAGACGTGTATAGATGGATGAGATCATCGAGCGTTCGGTAGGAACTCGAAATCTCAAACGATCGGGTCTAGATGAATAGCTAGATCCGTAATTACCAGGTCCAGCTTTAATTCTTCGATCGGAATATGTGAAGACGTTCCACGCATGTTTCAGCGCTTCACCAACTCTCGTCATCTCACCTCCTCCCACTGCAATGCTGAAATCTCCGATAGATCTCCATCGGTAATAACTGAGAAATCACGAACTTCACCAGTAACTTTGTTGACAGAGAAGAACGGATCAAAATCTTCTTCACCCGGATAAGGGTATTTTACACGAACCAAATACAGTTGGCGATACTCTGTCCAGGTTTGGATCTTCACTTCCGGCAAAGTTTTTTTCACTTGAGCTAAAGCTTCAGCTGAATTAAGCATTCGCGACCCACCTTCTCAAGAATGCACTATTCAGAGGAACATTGTCGAGACGTACTTGATTAGCACTACTAATATTCTTAGCGACATCGGCAAATGAGCTCACATCATACGAGTGTCCCGACTGAGTATCAAATATGCGTGGTGCACCATTGATTATTTCCCAAGCCATACTATGAGCCCCACCCATCTTCCAACTCATACCCAATTCTCCTCGAGATCCCTCAGGATTCTTAGCCAATTGATCAAAAATCCATTGAGAACTCTCATGAGGTTCAAGAACTTTAAGAACACCCTTACCGATAGATTTTGCCGGACCACCTTCACCCTCGTTCAAGAGATTGGTTATCGTTCCTGGACCAGTTTTCTTATTAATTTGTTCTATTGTTAGTCTACGAACTATTCCGAATTTAGTAAGTGGCGCATCTGATTTCGGATCTATCGCTCTCAACAAACTTGTCTGGTATTGTCCAGTTCCCGCATGAGTTTTCGTGGCTTTTACGTCAAGACCTCTTCGTCGCATTTCATAAGCAAAAGTGCATCGACGACAATTCATTCTCGTACCGAATTCACCTTTTCCGTAACCCGGATTAATCGGCTTGACGACTTCTTTCATGATAGAATCGGTAGACATTTTTCTCGACAAGAGGTCATTCTTTTTGAACGGTGAACCACGAGAGAGAAGAGCGCGAGTCTGTCCACTGTCAGTCATCTTATAAGCCCCATAAGTAGCAAGAGCTACAGCAACAACTCCTGCACCGATCAGAACTTTCTTCTGAGTATCGGTAAGATGACCTTCACGAATATCTTTAGCTGCTTTTAGTTGATGATCTCGATGTTGTTCAAGTTCATAAACTTTAGCATCTCTACTGCGTTGAACGAAAGGTACTCTAGAACGAGGAGTAGCCTTAATCTGGTCAATCTTTGTCTGAGCATTAGCTGCTTTAGCTTCGTGTTCTTTTGCTCGTCTTTCTTTTCTCGCACTAATTGATTTAGGGCCAGATCTTTTACCAGATGTTCCCTCTTCCCTTCGAACACCCCAACGCATCCCTTTAACACCAAAATGAACAAGCTCTTTAGGCGTTCCGGGCTTCTCAAGAGAAACCATCATGATTACTACACCTCAATAATATCGTTATGAATCAAAAAGTTGAGGCCTCTCTCTGTAGTCTGAGCCAACTTATCGTCTACAATCTCGAAATCGACAATATAACCTTCTTCATCGAAGATAGGCCGAACTGTGAACGATCCATCAGAAGCATGCTTGATCGGACGTGTTGACACCTTCCAGAAATATTGACTAGTATTAGGTTTTCCATTTTCAGAAACCGTATACTGAAGAGTCCCTCTCTTATTGGTCAACTCATTGGCCGTCTTTTCCAGATGCCTCAAATATGTCTTCTTGACATCCTCTCTATAAGCTTTGGCTTCCTTACTGAATGGTCTCTTCGCTCGATTTCTAAGCTTTCCATACTCTCCATGCTTAGCTCTGATAGCGGGAAGAGATTTGATCAATCTATCAGTTGCTTTCATAGTGATATGATTATTAACCGCATCACTCTTTGTGTTCATCTCGAACACAGTGTCATCAATCGCAGCGCCCACACGTTTTGCTACTTTTCCTAATCTACTCGATGAACCCGAGGCAGCCTTAGCTTTCCTTCTTGCAGTTTTTGCTGATTGACGAGCGTGAAAGTTATCCACATTCTTTTTTGATGCTTTAGACAAAGCTTTAAATCCGGAAGATCCTGTTACCTTACTATGAACTCCCCATCTCATACCCTTTACTCCATGATGGGCCAATTCTTCAGGAGTTCCGGGCTTTTCCACCGAAACCTTCATGTCATCCCCATCCGTTAAAGTATGCAAGGATGATAAAGACAGCAATGATAATCATCGCAATAGTGTTTAGCGTACTTGATACTTTAGGATCCATTACTCGAAAGCCTCCTTGTTCAACTTATAGGCTATCCACGCATCCATTAAAGCTGAGACGTTATCAATCTTCTCGTCCTGACGTCTCTTCAAGAGCTTTCGATTTCCGTTGGTATCTTCTAGAGTAATTGCGTTACCCATGGCAAACGACATCAACGACTGATCGAAGATCAGCAATCTTTCTCCTGCCATGATCTTGAGTTCACCCAAAGGAACGGATTCTGTCTTGGCTCCTTGAATAATTTTCTCGATACCAAACGGCCCGTTCTCTGCTTCCCAACGAGAGACGAATTCTCGAGCATTGTAAGGATCGTAACCAAGCGATCGAACGTCGTACTGACACTCGAGTATAAAACGATCCAGATCTTCGTAAACATCCATCATGTCAAGAATGTTTCCAGGCATAACGTGAAGACTTCCCTCGTTGATAAACTCTTCGTACTTCTGCCTCATAGCTCCAGGCAATTTCATCAACGTAAGTTCAGTGATGTAACTCCGAGTCTTCACTCCGTACTTTTCACGACCGAGTGGGAACAAGAATGTGAACGCACAGAAGTCATCACCTTGTGACAAGTCTGCTCCGAGAGCACATGGCAACTGCCAGAATTCTCGAGCTCGATGTGGAAGGGTCTCTTCATACGTAAAGAAGTACGTATAGCCTTCCATTGGAATCCCAAAGCGCTTCGCGAGAATGTCATTTCGAGAAGCTGGAGCCTTTTCGGCCCGTTCCACATCAAGCTGATACGTCTCATAGGAAACAGTCGCTCCCAGATTTGGATTTGCCTTTACCCACATCGCCGGATCTGCAACTTCCTCGATCTCATCAAGTTTGTAATGCCAGATCGAAACGTGCGGAGCTAAGTACTCACCCTTAAGGATGTCAGCTAACTCCATTTTGATTGTGTCACCGGAACCTGCTCGGACAGTCCCTTCTGAGCTAATAGCTACAATCAGATAGTCCTCGAGTTTAGATGCTCCTTGCTCAACAGCACCAACAACATCCTCTCGAAGATCTCCAGACAACCATTCGTCGATCGTCGAGATCTTCGGACGCAATCCTTGCAACTTGTTGATGGCCATTGGGCGAACCTCGAGCAATGAACCGGTGAGGAAGTTCTCGATTCCCTTCTTTGTCGCCGCCAACTTGACTCGATTGGCTCTTGAACCCGTCGTGTTCTGAAGAGATCCCTCTGTAAGGAATTGGAACAGAGGCCCGCGTGCGCGCGTGATAGCCGTTCTGATTGGAGACATAACTTCATCGGCTTGCTTCATCGTTGGTGCAGTAGTGACTTGATGAGTGGTCGACGTATCAACGTTCAAAAAGAAGCTTTGAATGAGCGAGGCATACATCGACTTAGCCGCACCTCGTGCAACTATTAGATACTGTTTAAGAATTAGGCGCTTTCTGATCTGCCTCTTCTCGTAATGACCGCCATGATTCTCTCTTGTAGGAACATAGACGCTTCGTTCGACGAAGTAATACCATCCGAAGATTTGCTCGGCCCAGAGTTTGAAAGTATCCAACAGATGTAGATCTGATCCATCAGTTAGCGTCAACTCTCCTTCACAATATCTAATGAAACCTTCGACAGCTTGGTCGTCGTAATAGATGTGAGGGTTAGCGATGAGCGAATCGATTCGATTCATCTCCATAGAAATCTCCCGATTCACCGGAATCTCTCCTCGAAGAACTGCCTCACGAAACCGACCGTAGTAGACCGGTACCGCGGTATTAGACAGGCTCACGCTAACCCTCCTTTCTAGGCCAAGGCGACGGCAGTGGCTGCTACCGCAGCTTTGTTCCTGATCTTCTTGAGTGCCGTTTGACCGTCGGGCGAATTCATGAACTTGTCTACGAACTTTGCTCCTTCTACAATCTGATTTCCGCCACTCTTCTTAAGTCCTACTTGTCTTTCGAGGTTCAATCGAGTGGCAAGAGTTTTGAGCTCTTCGTTAGACAAAGTATCCGATCCACTTTTCTTCAACTTCTGCTTAACTACAGCTGCAGCAACGGCGTCGTTGTGAGGAGAATGGCCCTCACCACCTTTGGTCTTGATTTTCGTTCTACCAAGTCGACTGGTCTTTCCTTCGACACTAACGTCGGCAGCACTTCTATTGCGGCGAACGCCCCACTTCATTCCTTTGACGCCGTGATGCTCTAGAATACCATCGATAGCTACCGAGTTTTCACTCATGGTAACCTACTCCGATGGTGCAGCGGGCTCTTCGGGCTTGTCCTTAGCTTTAGCCTTTTTCTCTTCCTTCGGCGTATCAACTTCATGCCCGAGGCGAGCTGACCGACTAGCTCTTTCTTCGGCTCTTTCTTTATCTCTCGCCTCGTGCTCAGCTACTCCATCTCTTGCCATCAATCCTCCAGATCAGCTAGCAAGTCCCATACCATTATCCAGCATCCTTCGCTTTACCGACATGTCGGAAAGATATACTCTATCCTCTACGTCGTCGCCGGTAATTCGAGGCGGATCTGGATCGACCCATTCATTATCCTCTCGATGAACGTTCAAACGCCACTCGAGCTCCTTGATCTGATCATTGTACGCTGCGATCAAATATGAAGTCGTCGGCGGATCGAAAAGGAGTCGAACACGAAGAAAGACATATGACTTTACCGAATTGTACTGAAAGTCATCCTCGATAAAATCTGTCCAAAGTGCGGTTTCATCTTCGATCATGAACCCCTGGGGAACTCCAACCCCCAACTGGGTGAGAGTAGAGAATACCGAATTGATATGAGTGATAATATCGAGATCGAAAGCGGTGTAATCTTTGTCAATACCCAAAATCTTCTTCGTTGAAATAAGGATACTCTGTTCCATCTACTTCACCCACTTTTCTAGATTAATTACTCGTCGTTGCTTTCGTCGTTCTCGTCCCCGCTGTCCGGAACCTCTCCCCCGTCGTACCGCTCACCCTCTTGCTGCTCTTCAGGCGGATCAGCTACCGGCGGAACTGACTGGGCGGGAGGAGTAGTCGGATTCTGCGGTGTAGTCATTGTCAATATCCCTTTCGTAGTGGTGTTCACTTCGGTTCAGCTACTCTTACAAACGTAATAAGTCCATCTGTAATCTTACGATTACGACGCATCACTTCGCCACCGTTGGAATTGTTACCCATAGATGTATTACCCTCGATGGCAACCCACGTTGTTCCATTACCACTCTCAAATATGCCTACATGATCTGGAACATAGTTACGATTCCAATCATAGAGTACCAAGTCTCCCGGTTGAGGGGAAGTCGTTATCGACAAACCACGAGTTGTTACTCTGGCATCATTGAGAATATACGGTACATAGGCGTAATACACACCGCGTACAAATGATGGAGAATCTTTACCTACATTTTGCGCCGCAGTTTCAAAACACCAAGTAGCGAACATAGCACACCAAGGTCCAACCATCCCATACCAATCAGTAAACTTACAACGATTCGATCCGAATGGATTTTCCTTGGTTCCAATCCACTTTACGGCCTCTGCCAGCGCTAATTGACGAATAGTCTTTGCTGGTCCGGTATCCGGTTGCGAAAAATCCTTAGCTGCCTGCTTGAGTAGATCAACGCAGACCGAGTCAAATAACGGCTGACCCGCATTTGGAAGCCCTTGAGGTATACGGGCCGAACGCATTGCGTTGTAAGTGTCTTTACCCACCCAGCCCGTAGGCTGAATCTTCATTTGACGCTGAAATCCACCGATTCCAGAATCTTTTACGTTTCCGCCAGTCTTACCGTGAGAGAACTGGTTTGAAAACGCCTCATCCCACTTGTCTGGCGTCCAATCCCCCCATCTGCCACCTCTGCACAGACCACGTTTATAAGCTTTGTGTGCTTTGCTATTCTTGGTAGGAGTGTGTCCTGGTGCAGCATCCGGTGGATAACTTGGGTGAGGTAATTCAGGACCGACCATAGGACCACCAGGATATGCACTTGTATAGTCCCATGTCGGTGCAGCCATTGTTTCACTCATCACGTCCTTTCCTAATTATTTTGGCGCAAGACAAGTCCATAACTTGACCTGTCCTCCAGGAGCGTTGATCACCAAAAATCCAGGATCATAATCAGCAGGAGCACCTTCACAAGGACCTCCTCCAGCTGTGCCAGGAGGACCTTGTGGCCCGACATCACCTTTTTCACCTTTTGGTCCAGCTGGTCCTATTAATCCTTGCTCACCTTTCTCACCCTTTGGTCCTTGATCACCTTTCTCACCCTTTGGTCCCGAATCGCCTTTCTCACCTTTCGGTCCAGGTGGACCAGTCGGTCCTATACCAACATCAAGAGTAACTGTTCTTGTTGGAGAAGTCGCAGCACTGGACGTGAAGGCAAAAGCCGTACCTAGACCACCAGCCGAAGTGCAAAGAATTGCTGTTGCGATTACGAATGCTGCCAACTTGTCTGGTTTCTTCATTCCTCGTCGACCTCCGTTTCATGCCAACGAAGTCTCATCTTATAAAGCTCTGATGAAAGATCCTCTGCGACTCGCTGTGCAGAAAGTAATCGCTCAAAACATCTTGCATCGGCTTCCATTGTGGCCTCCGCTGCTTTTTTCTCAGCTTCTTTATGCCCCGCTTTGATCCCCATGATCGAAGATACAATGCCACCTATAGCGGTGAGTACGCCAGCGATTCCGAGCAATAGAGCGCCAAACTCGATAACCGCAAGCACATTTATGTTCCCCCCTCATTTGAATTCTGTTCAGGAACAAAAGGTGGTTTGTTAGGAATGGCAAAGACAGCTCCAAATCCTATGAGAAGAGCGATCAATGCCGTGATCCATTCCTGACCGTTGATACTTCCATCGACCAAAGCAGTCGAAAGCGCAGTCAGAAACGAGATAACAGATGCGATAATGGCCTTGGCATAAGGGGCAATGGCGTCGATGCTCATAACTCCTCTTTCAAAAGCTGTTCCATGTTTTCTCCTACCAAAGCGTTGTATCGCCTGACTTTCTTATGATCGGACCTCGAGGAAGGATGGCTTCATCACTGTAATGAATCGCATTGTGCGTTTGAAGTGACGTGCAAATAAGAAAGTCCGGATCAATGATCCCATCGCTAGAATGCTTTAGTTCTTCGAGAGACAACGGATTCATGTGATGCACAATCAAACCGGAATAGATTTCGTAACCAGGAACACCAAGATCGCATCCATTGTCACGAACTATGACTTCATCTCGAGCTTGTTTCCATTCTCTGGACTTGTAGAATCGTTGATTGATCCATCGATCGAATCCGAACGTCACGAATCCAAGAAGTCCCTTCAACTGAAGATACCGAAACCGTTCTTCGAAGGTTTCTAACTTGGATAGCTCCGAATAGGTTCTAGTCTTCATTCGAAGCCACTACTTCACCCGAATATGCTCTCATCGCAGACAAAGCGTTGAGATAGAGCTCTTCTACTCGCTTTTGACCTTCGATCGCTTCGATCTTGACTCTCGTAAGTTCAACTTCGTGCTCAAGTCTCTGTTGCTCAAGACGTTCGCGAGTTGAACCGAGCTTTAGAAAATGCGTAATCACCTGTGATGACGCTACCCCATCTCGAATCTGCTCCTCGGCAAGATCGTGTGCTAAAGAGACAAGATCATTCTCGCGGGCTTCAGGAGTTGTCGCGGGTCTGCGAGGAGTTGCATCTCTTTCTCGCCTCCTTCTCCTGGCTGGCACGCGACCTCCTTTCTCTTTGACTTCTTAACTCAAACGAGAGGAATCAACTCGGCATCACGAAGGACGTCGAGGATCTCGTTGATCGCGTTTCGAGTAGCAGCTGCTTCAGCTTGAGAATAAGTCGCTCCCGGAGCAGGAAGATCGGCGATAGCCGCATGATCTGAGGTCCGAGCCATCTGTGCATCGGTAGCTGCAGCGTGTGCTGCCTCATGCGGAACGTGTTCGTCGGGGATCTGAGTCACAATCGATTCCTTTCAGAGTAGTTTCAAGAACAATGATTCTAGTTGTACCATAGTTTGTCCGTACTTTAAACCCGAAAAAGTTGAAGTGTTTGAGGGAAAATATCCCCCGGGGACTTTTTTGGGAGCCGGGCGATGCATAGGGGGGGTTAAAATTTTGAGACCCCCCCTCCCCCATCGT
>Ga0207686_10001575_pt1 | contig 12852 bp, 9 predicted proteins | sample KBSM24metaG_FD_184396 | JGI IMG/M metagenome (GOLD analysis project Ga0207686, IMG submission 184396) | Miscanthus rhizosphere microbial communities from Kellogg Biological Station, Michigan, USA - KBS M2-4 metaG (SPAdes) (version 2) | ecosystem: Host-associated > Plants > Roots > Rhizosphere >...
CAGTGGAATATTCCCGACGAGCTGACGACGATTGGCGAGTTGAGTGCGACCGACGTGTCGCGCCTGACGGGCGGACTGATCAACGACGCGGTGAAGGTGACGCTGAATCGGCGACTGGCGCCGGGAGTCTACGACGCAATTCTTATTTTTAGCGCCACTGTGCCGCACGAAGTCGCAGGTTTTGCCGGCGGCGCGAAGTACCTTTTTCCCGGCGTGGCCGGCCCGGATCTTACCCATGCGACACATTGGTTGGGCGCGTTGGCGAGCATCGAGAACGTCATCGGCCGCGTCGAGACGCCGACGCGACATATGATCGAAGCCGCGGCGGATCTTGTGACGCCGCAGATCATCACGCTGAATTCTGTCGTGACGCGTGATGATGCAAATCGGCTGCGCACGCACGCATTGTTTGCGGGCGATTTTCGCGAAGCATTTCGCCGCGCTGCCGACGTCAGTTGTCAGGTGCACATCAAATACACCGGCCGAAAATATCGCCGAGTGGTCGCGTTGCTCGATGAGCATTACGACGAGCTTTGGGTAGGTGGCAAGGCGAGCTACAAGCTGGGCGGGATCATCGAAGAGAGTGGCGAGCTGATTATTTACGCTCCACATCTTCGTGCGATCTCGGAAACGCACGGCCGGCTCATTGAAAAATACGGCTATGCGCCGCTCGATCGCGTGCGCGAAATGGTGGCTCTGTCATCCGAACTGCAAAACAATTTGGCAGTGGCAGCGCATCTCGCGCACGTTTCCTATGCCGGACAACGCGATGAGTCAGGTCGCGTCATTCCCCGCTATCGGATCACTCTGGCCTCAGCCCTCGATGAGGAGACGTGCCGTCGCGTGCATCTGGGGTTCATAGATTACCGCGAGTTTCGACGCGAGGATTATGAGGATGACGTGGATACTTTAGTCGTGGAGAGAGCGGGGCGAGACCTTTACCTGGTTTGATGCCCAGGTTTTTTAGAGGAACGATTCACCTTCCCATCCAACCGCCGTCAACCACCAGCACGTGACCATTTACATAGTCGCTGGCTGATGACGCGCGAAACACCGCCGCTCCCGCGAGGTCGAAAGGCTCTCCCCAGCGCCCCGCTGGTATGCGTTCAAGTATTTGCCGATTCCGCGTCTCGTCCGCTTGCAGTGCTTTCGTGTTATCGGTACGCATGTAACCTGGGGCGATCGCGTTTACATTAATTCCCTGCCCGGCCCATTCATTCGCCAGCGCTTTCGTCAGTTGCGCAACGCCGCCTTTCGAGGCTGCGTAAGCCGGCACCGTAATGCCACCCTGAAAAGAAAGCAGCGAAGCGATGTTGATGATTTTGCCGGTTCCTTGCGCGATCATTTGCCGTCCCGCAAGCTGCGACAGACGGAACACGGCTGACAGATTCACCTCGATCACCGCGGCCCAATCGTGTTCCGAATAATCGGCCGCGGGTGCGCGCCGAATCGTGCCGGCGTTATTGACGAGAATGTCGAGGCGCCCAAAGTGTTTCAGCGTCGCATCCAGCAGCGACTTCGGTGTTTCTTTGTTTGCGAGATCACCAGTCAACGGAAAAGCTCGACGGCCGAGGCGTTCGATTGCTTCGCACGTCGTTTCCGGCGAACGTGCATTGCCGTGGCAGGCAACGTCGGCGCCGGCTTCGGCTAAAGCGGCTGCGATCGCCTGGCCCAAGCCGGCGGACGCGCCGCTGACAAACGCAACTCGCCCGTTGAGTTTGAATTGATCGAGAATCATGAGTGCCTTGGAGCGGTTTTATTCACGGAGTCGAAGTCAGCGCTGCTTTTTCCAGCGGCACCGGCTCGAGCTTGGGCGCCAGCAACTGAATGATTGCGAGCGCCACCAGATATGCACTGCCCGCGATGATGAAGATCGGAACATAGCTGCCGGTAGATTGGAGAATCCAACCGACGGTTTTGGAGATTAGCATGCCGCCGATCGCGCCCGCCATGCCGCCGATGCCGACGACCGATCCGACCGCTTGCCGCGGAAACATGTCCGACGTCGTGGTGAAAATATTCGCCGACCAGCCCTGGTGGGCGCCGGCAGCGATGCCGACCAGCACTACCGCAACCCAGACGTTCGAGGCTTTCGCCGCAAACACCACCGGCACGACCGCCAACGCGCAAATCAACATTGTAGTCTTGCGCGCACGATTCACGCTGACACCGCGTTTGATCATCGATGACGACAGCCAGCCACCGGCCACACTGCCCGCGTCGGCGATTAAGTAAACAATCACGAGCGGCAGTCCCACGCTTTTCAGATCAATGCCGTAACTCTTCTTCAGGAAATCCGGCAGCCAAAAAAGATAGATCCACCAGATCGGATCGGTCATGAATTTGCCGATCGCAAACGCCCACGTCTGCCGATAGGGCAAGAGTCGCCGCCACGGAATCTTTGTTACCGGCTCGGGTGGGTCGCTCCGAATGTAGTCCATTTCAGCGCGCGACAGCCGCCGGTGTTCTTCAGGTCGCCGATACAACGCCAGCCACAAACACAGCCAAACGAACCCGGTGAGGCCGGTAACCACGAACGTCCAGCGCCAACCGTACGTTAGCGTCAGCCACGGAACAGTGACGGCCGCGACCAGGACTCCGACGTTTGTTCCGGCGTTGAAGATTCCGGTCGCCAGCGCGCGCTCTTTCTTTGGAAACCATTCTGCTACTGTCTTGATGCATGCCGGGAAGTTGCCGGCTTCCCCTAAACCCAGCGCGAAGCGCGCGACGGCAAAACCGCCCACCGTGCTGACCAACGCGTGGCCCATCGCGGCCAGGCTCCAAATCAGAACTGAAAGTGAGAATCCTTTGCGCGTGCCGAGCCAATCCATCACTCGTCCGGCAATCAACAATCCGACGGCGTACGCGGTCTGAAATGCAAAGACCACCCAGGCATATCCGTTTTCGTCCCACACATGCGCCTGCTGCAAAGTGTCTTTGAGCGTCGCGATAACCTGTCGGTCGAGGTAATTGATCGTCGCGGCGAAGAAGAGCAAGGCGCAGATCGTCCAACGAACATTTCCGACGTACCCCTTGATTCCGAGGGCGGCATCGGCGGCGCCCAGGACGCTTGCCCCAGCCGACTGGGGCGGCGACACATCCGACTGTGACTTTGGTAACGCAGTGGCTTCTACAGCTTCGCTGATTCGATCCATTTGGACTCCCCTCGAGTGCGACCTTTACAGCCAGGCTAATTAGGATTTCTTCTTCAGCGGTTCAGCATAGATCTTGATGAGAATCATGGTGAAGTCTTTGTTCGGGGTGCTTCGTTGGTGCGGTGTGCCACGCGGCACAATGACCAGATCGCCTTTTCTGATTTCGATGGTCTTGCCATCGATAATGCGCGGACTGCGCCATTCACCGGCGTCTGTTTCTTTCGGATCATCCAACTTTCCTCCGAGAATGAGCGTAGCCGATCCATCGAGTACGTAATAGACGTCGTCGGAAGCATCATGCAATTCAGCAGCGGCGCCCACTTTGTTCTTCTCGTGCTGCACTGCCACGCGCAATTGCATGCCCCCGCTGTCAATCAGCTCTGATGTCTTGTTCTCAGGCTGAAGCGTCTTCTGCAAATCGTCCAGAGACTGCGCGGACATCACGACGAATGGTCGTGTTGCTTCCGTCGGTTTGCGTTGCGCGAAAGCTGGAGACACTAAGGCCGCACCGATGACAATAGCAAGCAAGCTGTACCGAATGGTCATATAACCTCCTGGCGAATCAAACGCTTCTGTTCTGTGTCTCAGTGAATTCCTCCGTGTCTCTGTGGTGAGTGAGTTCTCGTAAACATGCACCACGGAGACACAGAGGAATCACAGAGGCACAGAGATTTCATTTGCGGCTGGCTTCCAACCCGCTGCCACTTTGGTCAAATCCGGGTTGCACGGTTACCACTCCAAACTGACGATCCTCGACTTCCCGATGCGCGGCCATCATCCAAACAAAATTAATGGGATGACCGGGTACGGACACATTTGGGTGAAAACCGCTCGGCATGATCACCGCGTCACCATCGCGGACCACGCCGATGAACTCGGGTTCGTGTGGGTTCGTGTAAACGAATTGCACGCCAAACGCGGGAGCCGGCATGTCGTAATAAACGTAAAGCTCTTCGAGAATCGCCGCGTGTTCGTGCGGCGGCCAACTGGTCCAGTGCCCCGGCTCGGATGTCGTGAAGCCCGCCAGAATACGTCCCGCTTCGACATTTTTTCCCAACGTGATGTTTACCGTCCGCGAATTGGACGCGCCACCGGTTTTGAATTTAAGTGAGCCATCCTTTTCCACATCGGCATACCGCACAACTTGCAGCGGATATTTGTTTTCGACTTGCGCGGAACATTCGACAAGATCGACGTTACCGTCAGTCTTAATTTCGACCTGAGTGTCGCGCGGCAAATAGATCGAATCATACTGGCCGATCGAATTCGTCTCGCCTTCAGCCGTAATCGTGCACTGGCCGGAAAGACAAATTAGGCCGGATTCCGAATCGCCCGTCGCAAAGCTGAGGTCCGGCACTTCCCGGTCGAGAATTATCCGGCCGTAAACCAGATGCTTCATTGAGCTGTTTTCCGGTGTGATGGAAATGTGGCGGCCTTTGCGCGCGTTCGTGTTACGAAAGATCATTTGCTCCGCCTGTGTTTTCATTTGTGCGCTCATATATGTATGTCTCCTGGTTTTGCGCCCTCCCTCACGGTCGGGCTACTGCCCCGTTACCCACTGTCGTTGTTGCCCGATGTTTTTCCAGCCATAAAAGGTCTTCGAGTAAATAGTAATTGCCGTAAACGAGCGGCGTATCACCGGGCCGGGTGGTCGATCCATGACGCAAAACTCCCGGGGGCGTTTTGTCGTCAGCGGCCACCGGCGTCAGATATCGATCGATAAGCGACTGCACAATGGCTTCACCTTGACGGCGATAGTTCGCGGCGCGCGTTGAGTCTTCAGTGGACGCAGAGAGCCGCAGCAATCCTCCTGCGATAATTGCCGCGGCAGACGTATCGCGATTTCGAAAGTGGACGCCTTCATCGGTGAAGTCATACCACGGCACTCCGTCTTCCGGCAGACGATCCAAAATGTAGGTTGCGATCTTCTCCGCCGTCGCCAACAAGCGCGGGTCCCTGGTTTCCCCGTACGCGACAGTAAATCCGTACAAGGCCCACGCCGCGCCGCGTGACCAGGTTGTGTCGGCCGCGAAACCCTGATGCGTGTGCGTGAAGACTCTTTCGCCGGCCTTCGCCTCATTTGCGAACTTGAGCGTGTTGGTAGCGCTTTGTGAAGAGGTGAATTCCTGCCGATTGTCGCCCGGGTTGTAGTGGACCGATTGCGCGACTGACCCATCGCGTCGCACGAGCCAATCAGCGGATTTCAGCGCATGTTTTAGTCCGAGTTCGCGCCACTGCGCGTCGTTTGTCTCGCGCGCCGCCCACCACCAGATTTGCAGATTCATCATCGTATCGATGATCGTGTCGTCACCATTCACCGACCATGCAGCCACCAACTCTGTTGTCGGGTTATAGAGTTGCTTCAACCGCGCGGCTGCGCGCAACGCCCCGTCGCGATATTTCGGATCCTTTGTGCTGCCGTAGCCCAGCGCCGACGAGTAGAAGTTCAGGAAACCTGTGTCGTGGTTTTCGCTCGCCTCTTTGTTGAGCAGGCGCGCATTCCAAAGCTCGGCCCAACGCCGAAAGCGTTCGTCTTTTGTTTGGTCGTACAGCCGCCATAACTCGCCGACCCAAAAACTTCCAGTCCAGTAAAACCCCTTCTGCGTCTTCCATTCGCCGGTCTGGTTGTCACCCTCAGTGAAGAAACCCTGGCCCACGTCGCGCGCCGCCTCAACGGGGGCCGTCTTCGCAATCGCCGGCTCCAGATTCTGCGCGGTGCGTTCGGCGGACTGCTTCAACAACTCGATCGCCTGTGCATATGTCTTCTTTTTCGCGGGCTTTAGAGTGTCGGGGGGCGCTGACTGAGCGGACGCGCTCGTGGAAACGATTTCAACTCGCGCCGGGTGCGCGACTCGGCTGCTGACTTGCCGAACGAAATTGACGAAGCCGTCAAACGTCTTCGCGGAAGGTTGCGGCAACGCAAGCGTGCCGTATCTAAACCGTGAGTCGGCGCGCTCCGCGCTCACGTTCAGTTCGTCAGTATCCTCCTGATCCCAAAGGCCGGTGACGTACCACTCTGCCTTTCCATTCTGAAACTGCGGCTGGACTAGAAGGTTGAGCGGATCATCAGCGATCGACTTACTCTCCTGACCCAGCGCAATTATCGCCAAACCCAGATTCTGGTTCGGGAGCATATGAATCGCCGTCGCCGGCGGACCTTCTTCCTCAACCTGATGGCCCCACCACGCGCGCGTGAAAACGGGCGCGTCGGCTGTGGGATTGAAACTCTTTTCTTCCAACTCCGGTTGGCGAACAATTCCGGTCACTAGGGTCAGGCCGTCCGCTCCTTCGGCGATTACCCGGTGATCAAAGCCGCGTTCGCCGCTCCATTGCGTCATGCGGCTGGTCAAATTTACTTCGCGTCCGGCAACTTTCCAGCCTTTGTAAGTCAACTCAACCATCGTGCGCACGGGACCGGCGCTGATGATGCGCCATTTGCGTTCGGCAACATCGGAAACTCTCACCGCCTTCCCATCAACCAGCGCGGCGACCGCCCCGATTCCAATCGCGTCACCGATCCGATAGATGTCGCGACCGAAAGGCGATTCCCAGTGATAGACGTACTCAGGCGCGCCGAACATCTCGAGATACAAACCCGGACGACGCTTACCCCAAACGTCGATCGCGTTACGCTTGTCGAAATAGATGCGCCAAGCAGTCGCTTCCGACTCCCACCCGAGACCATCGAACTTCATGGTGAATTTCGCGGCAGTCCGTTTGGGATAGGCGCTGCGCAGACGCTGAATAGTCGCAGTCTCTCCGTAGGCAATCGTGACGATGCGCGTCTGTTTCGGTTTCAGGTCGATTTGAAACGCGAGCTCGTCGTACTTGTTGTCACCGTCGAGATCGTCCGCTTGCGAAGGCAGCTCCATAGTTTGCAACGTGCGCGCGTCCTCTTCGAGCGTGGCAGCGTCGCTGGTCGTGACAATCGCGTCGCCCGCTCTGAAATCAGGCGCGACGCGTTTCAGATCCGCAACGCTGACGACGATGTCTTCCGCCAGCCGAAGCTCATCCGTCCTGTTTGTGACGGCAATTTTCAACACCTTGATGCGCGGAGCACCGAGCGCCGAAACGGCGGCTGCAAACAAGATTAAGACGATTAGGCTTATTGTTCTGATGAGTTTGGGCATCCTCAGGCAACGACGGCGCGGGTCGCGCCGCACGACTCGCGCACGACCAGTTCAGGCTCGACAATGATGTGTTGTTCTTTCGGCCGCTTCTTGTGTTCTATTTGATCTATCAACAAACGTCCGGCCGCCTGTCCCATCTCTGACGTGGACCAGGCAACAGTCGTCAAGGGCACTCTGAGCATGTCGCCGTAGTGAATATTGCCGCCGCCGACAATGGCGATGTCCTCGGGAATTCGCAGGCCGGCTTCGCTGATCGCACTCATCGCGCCAATCGCCGCGGGATCGTTAGCCGCAAAGATGCCCGGTGGCACATCGCCTTCTTTCAACCAGGCAGCCATTGAGTCGTAGCCATCCTTCTCTGTGAATCCGCAGGCTCGCACCAGAGATGAGTCAAAGGGCAGCCGATATTTCTCGAGCGCTCGCTGATAGCCTTCAAAGCGCTGCACGGCCGTGGACGCGCCCGTGCCTTTCAAGTGTCCAACTTTGCGGTGACCGAGATTGATCAGATGCTCAGTCGCGAGCAAACCGACTTTCACATCGTCAGTCGTCACGGTGCTGGCACGCACGCCCTCAAATTGTCGATCGATCAAAACGACGCGGCCGTTTTCGCGGATGGTGCGCCGCAAGAACTTTGTATCAGCCGGCGAGGCTGACGAAGCGAGAATCAATCCGTCAGTGCGCGGCAACAACGCTTCAATTTCCGCTTGTTCATTCGCTGCATTTTCGTCTGTGCTGCAAATCAAGTCCTGGTAACCGAGCGGTTTTGCCACCGTCTCGATTCCACGACAGATTTCCGCAAAATACGAGTGCATCAAGTCGGGAACGATCACGCCAAGCAGGTAAGAACGATTGGTGGTGAGCGCGCGGGCAAACTGGTTCGGCCGGTAGTTCATGCGGTGCGCCGCTTCCAGGATTCGCGCGCGTGTTTCCGGACTAATCTCCGGATGATTGTTGATGGCGCGGGACACCGTCATTTTCGAGACGCCCAGCGCACGCGCAATGTCTGCTAAGGTTGTCGCCATGAATTCGTTCCCTCTTCCTCTGGGAGAGGGAGTTACTTTCCGCTCTTCAACGCTCTGGCAATCGCGGCCTCTGCCAGCGGCGTCATGATCGCGTAGCCGTTTGCGTTCGGATGCAGGCCGTCTTCGCTCAACTCCTCTCTGAGAAATCCTTTGGCATCTATCATAGCCGAATAGTAATCAACGTAAGTCAATTTATTCTGCGTGACATAGTTGCGCATCCACTCGTTGAGCGCTTTGATCTTTTCCGGCGGGCGTTGGCTCGTCCGAATGATCGGTTTCCCGTCGCGCGATTCGTAATCGCTGATCGGCAGCACAGACGCCAGCACCACGCGAATGTGATTGGCTCGGGCGAGTTCGGCCATCGACACCAAGTTGTCCTCGATCGCTTCCAACGTCATCGGGCCCGTGTTACCCGCAAGGTCGTTTGTGCCGGCGAGAATGACGACCACCTTTGGCCGGAGTGCGATCACGTCAGCGCGGAAGCGCGCGAGCATCTGCGGCGTGGTTTGCCCACTTATGCCGCGATCGATGTAGGGCTTACCGGGAAAGAATCCGCCATATTTCTGATCGTCCCAGGAATCAGTAATCGAGTCGCCCATGAATACCACCCGCGCCTCGTTTTTGGCGGGCGGCACGACCTTCACGTTCGCATCGTGATAACGGGCCAGCGCCGGCCAGTCATTCAATTTCGTTTGCGCGCGCGTCAATTGTGTTTTCGTTTCCGCGCAATCGTTCGCCGCTGTTTGTGCCTGCGCATTGCCGGCAAACAGCAGCAGAGCGAGGACTGGCATCAGCAATTCGAATCTCATCCTCAAAACTCCATGCTCAATTGCGCTCAGCGCCAATCGCTGTCTGTAGAACTGACTCGGGGGTCCACTCGCTAATTGGCCGCGCCGGCGATAGGTAGCCCCGACTCATCACGGCCAGCCGATCGCACATACCGAAAAGTTCCGGCAGGTAAGAACTCACCATCATTACGGCTTTTCCCTGCGCGGCGCGCTCAGCGATGGTTTGATAGACCACTGCCTTGCTGCCGATGTCGATGCCGCGCGTCGGCTCGTCCAGCAGCAAGACGTCTGCGTCCTGATGCAGGAGCCGGCCGAGCGCGACCTTCTGCTGGTTGCCCCCTGAAAGCGACGCGACCTTTTGATTCACATCACGCGCCTTGACGGACAGCGAACGGGTTACTTTTTCAGCCTGCTTTCGCTGCTGACCAAGATTTAACCACCCCCAGCGAGAACATGACTCGACCCTGGTCATCGTCACGTTGTCGGCAATTGAAAGCGTGACGCTGAGGCCTTCTCCCTTTCGATCTTCGCTGAGGTAACCGAGTTTTTGTTGTACTCGATCGGATGTTGCGGGTCGGCGGAGTTCTTTGCCGTGAATGCGAATCGAACCACGCGCCGCGTCATCAAGCGCAAAGAGCGTCCTGACCAATTGCGTCCGGCCAGAGCCCATCAAACCTGCGATGCCGAGTATCTCGCCGGGCCGAAGGTCAAAACTCGCGTCTTTCAGAAGTGGCGGCGCGCTCACGTTGTGGACTTCGAGCACCGGCAATGTGTTCGTTTTAAGAGGCGGCGTCCGCTGCGGGAAAAGGTTTTCAAAGGAACGGCCAACCATGTGCGCAATTAGTTCGTCGTTGGTTACGGAGGCGAGCTGTTCCGCCGCTACGCTCCTGCCATCGCGCAGCACCGTGAAGCTGTCGGCAATCTCACGCACCTCTTCGAGAAAGTGACTGATGTAAACAACGGTAATCCCCTGCCCGCGGAATTTACGAATCAACCCAAACAGGTGCTGCGCGTCATCACGCTGAAGGCTGCTCGTCGGCTCGTCCATCAGAATGATGCGCGCGCGCGCGGCGATCGCGCGACAGACTTCCACAATCTGACGCGCAGCAATCGACAGATTGGCCACGCGAGTCTCAGGTTTGATTTCCGGATGGTGAAATGTATTCAGCACTTCCCGCGTACGCGCGCGCAGTGCCGCATCGTCGAGAATCCCCCAACGCGACGGCTCGATACCCATCATGATGTTTTCGGCCACGGACAAATGCGGAAACAGAGAGAGCTCCTGATGGATTAGCGCGATTCCCTTCACACGCGCATCGAGGGGACTCGACGGACAATAAGCGGCTCCGTCAACTGTCATCGAGCCGGCGTCGGGTGGGACCAGGCCGGCGAGCACATTCATCAGAGTACTCTTGCCCGCGCCGTTCTCTCCGATGACCGCGTGCACTTCGCCCTCCGGCAAACTGAGACTTACCCCATCCAACGCGATGGTCGGACCAAAGCGTTTGCTGATGTTTGAGAGTGAAAGGACAGTCATTTTCCCTTGTCAGTTGTCAGTAGTCGGTTTCCGTAGCCCAGGCGTTCACGCCTGGGACCAGCAATCAAAGATTTGACTCACGAGTCTCCTTCAGGCGGCTTTTGCGAAAGACTTTGGATTCTCACCGCCCATAAATGGGCTTTCGTCCTCCAGACTCCTTCGCCCCAGGCGTAAACGCCTGGGCTACCGAAAAATCCTGTCGGTTTTTCCACGCTTCTCCACCCGGAAACTCGTAGTAATCAAGCGACGCAGCTTTCATTTCGATACTGTACCCCGCGTCCGTTGGCGGCATGTATCGGCCATTTTCTATCTTCACCGGATAGACGAAATGTTCGTGCAGATGATCGACGTATTCGATGATGCGATCTTCGAGGGACGCGCTTACGGCAATGTAATCGAAGAGAGAAAGGTGCTGAACGTATTCGCACAAACCGACGCCGCCGGCGTGTGGACACACCGGAACTCCAAACTTTGCCGCCATCAACATTACGGCCAGCACTTCGTTCACGCCCGCGAGACGGCAACTATCGATCTGACAGAAGCTGATCGCTTTGGCTTGGAAGAGTTGTTTGAAGATCACACGGTTTTGGCACGCCTCGCCCGTGGCTACGCCGATCGGCGCCAACGCTTCGGCGATCTTTGCGTGGCCTAAAACATCATCGGGTGAAGTCGGTTCTTCAATCCACCACGGATCAAACTTCGCCAGTGGCTCCATCCACTCAATCGCTTGATCGACATCCCAAATTTGGTTCGCGTCCATCATCAACTTACAGTCAGGGCCAATCTCGTCGCGAATAATCGCCGCGCGACGAATGTCGTCGTCGCGATCACGCCCGACCTTCATCTTGAAATGCTTCCAACCGTCGGCCAGTCCACGGCGCACCAGGCGCCGGACTTTCTCGTCGGAGTATCCCAGCCAACCGGCCGATGTCGTGTACGCGGGATAACCATCGCGGAGCATTTCCTGCTCGCGAACACTCTTCGTCGCTTCGTTCCGTTGCAGGATTTCGATCGCCTCCTCAGGCATCAGCGCATCGCTGATATGACGAAACGGGATACAAGAGACCAATTGTTCGGGCGACATATCGACGAGCAGTTTCCAAACGGGCTTGCCTTCACTTCTCGCGTATAGATCCCAAACCGCGTTGACTAACGCGCCGGCGGCGAGGTGAACTACCCCTTTCTCTGGTCCAAGCCAGCGCACCTGACTATCTGAAGTGATGCGTAACCAGAAGCCCCCGAAGTCTTCCGCGATGGATCCCAATGTTTGCCCGAGCACGTGATGCTTCAGCGCGCGCACCGCGGCCACAGAGATCTCGTTGCCGCGACCGTTGGTGAACGTAAGGCCATAGCCACGCAAGCCGGCACGATTTGTTTCGAGCACGACATACGTTGCCGAATAATCCGGATCGACGTTGACGGCGTCCGAACCGTCCAACGTCGCGGAAGTTGGAAAACGTATGTCGCGGACGGTAACGTCAGTAATCGTAGTTGCCATGAAAGTTAACGATTAATTCCCTCTCCCAAAGGGAGAGGGAGACACTTGCAAAGATCCTCAAGCGATTGCTGCCCTTGAACTTCTCCACCGGTCAATCGCGACCGCAAACACGATCAATGCCCCGATAATGATCTCCTGAATGTAGTTCGGCCACCCGACCTGCTGACAACCGTTGCGCAGAAACGCCATAATGAGCGCCCCTATCATCGCGCCGAGAATGCTGCCTTCTCCGCCAGCTAAACTGCCGCCGCCAATAACGACCGCAGCGATAATGTCCAGTTCCAGGCCCGCAGCTACTGTTGGATCACCCTGGCGCAGTCTCGACATCTGCATTACGCCGGCCAACCCAAACAACAAACCAGCCAGCGCGTAGATATAGATTTTCAGACGATCAGTCGCGATGCCGCACGCGCGCGCGGCCGCTTCGTTCGAGCCCAGAGCAAACACGCGCCGGCCGAAAACTGTCCGGCGCAGCATGACCGCGGCTGTGATCGCGAGAATGATCGCAATCCAAACGCCCGGCGCCACCAGCAACCCGGTGTGCTTGGGAATCGTCAACAACAAGTCATTTGCCCATGTGTCCGGCACATTAACGGTTTGCGATCCGGCGAGACCCTTGGCCACTCCGCGCGCGACGCCCAACATTCCCAGCGTGGCAATGAATGGCACAACGCGCAGCCGCGTTATCGCCAAGCCATTCACAATCCCCACCACGCCACCCA
>Ga0207686_10001577_pt1 | contig 12847 bp, 17 predicted proteins | sample KBSM24metaG_FD_184396 | JGI IMG/M metagenome (GOLD analysis project Ga0207686, IMG submission 184396) | Miscanthus rhizosphere microbial communities from Kellogg Biological Station, Michigan, USA - KBS M2-4 metaG (SPAdes) (version 2) | ecosystem: Host-associated > Plants > Roots > Rhizosphere >...
TGGAAGAACTCGCCCACCGCGCGCTGGACCTGCGGCATGCGCGTCGCGCCGCCGACCATGACCACGCCTTTGATCTCGTCCACCGAGAGGCCCGCGTCGCGCAGCGCCTTGCGCACCGGGCCCAGGGTCTTCTGCACCAGGGTCTGGGTAATGCGGCAGAAGGTCTCGGAATCGATGCTCAGATCGAGCACGTCGCCGGTGGAGAGCTTCGCCGTGATCGGCGCCTCGCCGTGGAAGGTCAGGTGCTCCTTCGCTTCGCGCGCCCTCACCTGCAGCAGGCGCATGTCCCTCGGGCCGAGCGGCGGCAGCTTCGCCTGCTCGACCGCCCAGCAGAACACGCGCTGGTCGAAGTCGTCGCCGCCGAGCATCGAATCTCCGCTCGTGGCGATGACCTCGAATACCCCGCGCGAGAGCTTGAGGATCGAGAGGTCGAAGGTGCCGCCGCCGAGGTCATACACCGCGTAGACACCCTCGGCCGCGTTCTCCAGGCCGTAGGCGATCGCAGCCGCCGTTGGTTCACTCAATAATCTGAGGACATTAAGGCCGGCAAGGCGGCCGGCGATCGCCTACGGCCTGGAGTGCGCCTCGTCGAAGTAGGCCGGCACCGTGATGACGGCACCGCTGATGGCGCCTTGCAGGGACAGCTCCGCACGCTCCCTGAGCACGCGCAGTATCTGGGAAGAAACCTCCACCGGGCTCCTGACGCCGGCCACGGTGCGGATTTGCACCATCCCCGGCGCGTCGACGAAATCGTACGGGGCGTTCTCGATGTGCGCGACGTCCTTCAGGCCCCGGCCCATGAAGCGCTTGACCGACACGATGGTGTTCTTGGGGTCGGTAGCCTGCTTCGCCTGGGCCGCGTAGCCGACCTCGACCTGCCCGTCCTTCGCATAGCGCACGATCGAGGGAAGCAGCGGCCGCCCCAGCGAGTCGGGAAGCACGGTCGGGCTGCCGCTGCGCACCGTGGCGACGAGAGAATTGGTCGTGCCCAGGTCGATGCCCACCGCGACCCGGTGCTCGTGCGGCGCCGGCGACATGCCGGGCTCGGAGATCTGGAGCAGCGCCATGCTATTGCTCGATCGTCTCGTAGGCGGAGTCGATCTCGGCGTCGAGGCGCTCGAGGAACATCAGCTTCCTGACGAGCTCAGCGGCGCCGGCGTAGTCCTTCTTGCCGTCGATCGCTTCTGCGATTTCGCTCTCAAGCTTTGTTTCTTGAAGGCGCAGGCGTGAGCGCAAGCCGTCCAGCCTGGAGGAGTCCTTGCCGCCGGTCGCGGCTTCGAGCTCCTCGCGCAGCTCGAGTTGCTGCATCAGGAAGTCCGTCGGCATCTGCGTATTGGTCTCGAACGCCACGTCGATGCCGCGCAGCTCGAGGAGATGGCGGCCGCGCTGCACCGGGTTTTTCAGCGTGCGGTAAGCCTCGTTGACGCGCGTGGTCCACTGCAGCGACGCGCGGCGCTCGGCGTCGCCGGCATGGGCGAAGCGGTCGGGATGAACCCGAGCCTGGATCTCGCGGTACGCCTTTTCGAGGATCTCCTCGTCCATCCCGTAGGAAGGAGGCAGTCCGAAGAGTTCGAAGTGGTTCTGCAACCCGCTAGACGTTGAAGCTCTCGCCGCACCCGCATTCATCCTTCACCTTGGGGTTGCGGAACTTGAAGCCCTCGTTCAGTCCCTCGCGCGCGTAGTCGAGCTCGGTGCCGTCGATGTACGGCAGGCTCTTCGGGTCGACCAGCACCTTGACGCCGTGGCTCTCGAACTGCACGTCGTCCGCGTTGGGCTGGTCGACGAACTCGAGCTTGTAGGCCATTCCGGAGCAGCCCGAGGTACGCACCCCCACGCGCAGGCCCACCCCCTTGCCGCGCTTGGCGAGGAAGTTCTGGACGTGGTTTGCCGCTTTTTCGGTGAGCGTCACTGCCATCAGGCGACCTTTTTTTCCTCGACGGAGCGTTTCTTCTTGTAGTCGGCAACCGCGGCCTTGATGGCGTCCTCGGCCAGGATCGAGCAATGGATTTTCACCGGCGGCAGCGAAAGCTCCTCGGCGATCTGGGTGTTCTTGATGGTCGCCGCCTCGTCCAGGGTCTTGCCCTTGACCCACTCGGTGACGAGCGAGCTCGAGGCGATGGCCGAGCCGCAGCCGTAGGTCTTGAAGCGCGCGTCCTCGATGCGGCCGTCGGCGCCGACCTTGATCTGCAGCTTCATCACGTCGCCGCAGGCCGGCGCGCCGACCATGCCGGTGCCTACCGACTCGTCGCCCTTTTCGAAGGCGCCGACGTTGCGGGGGTTCTCGTAGTGGTCGATGACCTTGTCGCTGTATGCCATGGTTGTTCCTCTAGATCTCTAATGTGCAGCCCACTGCACGGAGTTCAAGTCGATGCCGTCCTTGTACATTTCCCAGAGCGGCGAGAGCTCGCGCAGCTTCTCCACCTTCCTGCGGATGAGCTGCGCGGCGTAGTCCACTTCCTCCTCGGTGGTGAAGCGGCCGAGCGTGATGCGGATCGAGCTGTGCGCGAGCTCGTCGTTGCGCCCCAGCGCCCGCAGCACGTACGAAGGCTCGAGCGACGCCGAGGTGCACGCCGAGCCGGAGGACACGGCGATGTCCTTCACCGCCATGATGAGCGACTCGCCCTCGACGAAGTTGAAGCTCACGTTGAGGTTGTGCGGGATGCGGCGCTCCAGGTCGCCGTTCACGTACACCTCTTCCATGTCCTCGATGGATTTCCACAATCTGTCGCGCAGCGCGCGCACCCGCTCGTTCTCGGTCGCCATCTCGGCCCTGGCGAGGCGCGCCGCCTCGCCGAAGCCCACGATCTGGTGGGTGGCGAGGGTGCCCGAGCGGAAGCCGCGCTCGTGGCCGCCGCCGTGGATCTGCGCCTCGATGCGCACGCGCGGCTTGCGCCGGACATACAGCGCGCCGATCCCTTTCGGGCCGTAGATCTTGTGCGCGGTGATCGTCAGGAGGTCGGCCTTGAGCTTCGCCATGTCGATCTCGACCCGGCCCGCGCCCTGCACCGCGTCGACGTGGAACACGATGCCCTTCTCGCGGCAGAGCTCGCCGATCTCCCACACCGGCTGGATCACGCCGATCTCGTTGTTCACCATCATGATCGAGACCAGGATGGTGTCGGGACGAATGGCCGCTTTCAGCTTTTCCAGGCTGACGATTCCATTGGGCTCGACGTCGAGGTAGGTGGCTTCGAAGCCCTGGCGCTCGAGCTCGCGCACCGTGTCGAGCACCGCCTTGTGCTCGGTCTTCTGGGTGACGATGTGTCTGCCCTTCGTCTTGTAGAAGTTCGCCGCACCCTTGAGGGCAAGGTTGTTTCCTTCGGTCGCGCCCGAGGTCCAGACGATCTCCTTCGGGTCGGCCCCGATCAGCGCGGCGACATGCGCTCGCGCCTCCTCCACCGCGGCCTCGGCTTTCCAGCCGAACGCGTGCGAGCGGCTCGCCGCGTTGCCGAAGAACTCGGTGAGGTAGGGGATCATCTTCTCCGCGACCCTCGGGTCCACGGGCGTCGTGGCCGAGTAGTCGAGATAGATGGGCAGCCTCATGCAGCGACCTTCTCTTCCGCCGGCTTGTCGTGCTGCTTCTCGTGCTGGCGGAAATCCTTGATGACGGCGACCGGCTTACCGCTTTGGTGAGCCACCAGGTCCGCGAGGCTTACCGACGAGAGATAGTCGTGCATCTTCTCGTTCAGGGTGGCCCAGAGGTCGTGGGTCATGCAGCGCTTTTCGTCGTGGCAGTTCTCCTTGCCACCGCACTGGGTCGCGTCGAGCGGCTCGTCTACCGCCGTGACGATGTCGGCCACCGTGACCGACTGCGTAGGCTGCGCGAGGTTATAGCCGCCGCCGGGGCCCCGCACGCTGGAAACCAGCTTGGCGCGCCGCAGCTTGCCGAAGAGCTGCTCGAGATAGGAAAGCGAGATGTGCTGACGCTCGCTGATCGCCGCGAGCGTAACCGGGCCGCGGTTCTGGCGCATCGCCAGGTCGACCATCGCGGTCACTGCGAACCTGCCTTTGGTAGTCAGTCTCATATGCTTTTGATCGTCCAATACCCGATAAAGATGCTCAAGTATACCGCAGTCGAAAGCCGACTGAAACCCTCAAGTACTAATTATTTGACCGCTCTGAGGTTTTTGTCGGTCTCGGCCGCGGCTGCGTGGCGCTCGAGGCGGGTGAGGCGGTCCTGGAGCTTCTCGATCGTGCGCTCGAGCTCCTGGGAGTGCTCGACAAGCTGCTGGATCGCCTTGGACTGCGGGTCTTCATGGTCCTGGACTACTGCATAGGCCGCGAAGCGTTCTGCGCTCTTCGTGCTGGGATCTTCGACGATCTTGCCCGGAATTCCCACGATCGTGGCGCCAGCTGGGACAGCCTTCACGACCACCGCGTTGGACCCGATCCTCGCCCCGGCACCGACCAGGAACCCGCCAAGGATCTTGGCGCCAGCGCCCACGACGACCCCCTCGCCCAGCGTGGGATGGCGCTTTTCGCCTCGGTAAAGCGAGGTGCCGCCCAGGGTGACACCCTGATAGATGGTGCAGCCGTCGCCCACTTCGGCCGTCTCGCCGATTACGACGCCCATGCCGTGATCGATGAACACGCAGCTTCCGATCCTGGCGCCGGGGTGGATCTCGATGCCGGTGAGCCAGCGGCCGAAATGCGAGGTAAAGCGTCCCAGCCAGGGCAGCCGACGCAGCCAGAACCAGCGCGCGAGCTTGTGGATGTAGATCGCATGGAGCCCCGGATAGCAGGTGAGCACTTCCCATGCGCTGCGCGCGGCGGGGTCCCGGTCGAGAATGCAGGCAATGTCGGCGCGCAGCTTCGTGAACATGAAAGCCATATTAGGGTTTCCGACTGTTTTGATCAACTATTTGCCGCTCATTTTCCGAGCAGCGCCCTCAGAAGGCCCCTCATGATATTGACCTCCTCGCGCTCGAGGCCGGGCACGCGGGAGAAAAGCCTGCGCCAGCGCTCCCGCAGCCGCGATCCGCTCGCCATGAACTTGGACTCCAGCGCCGCCAGCTCGAGATGGGCGTAGAGGCCTTCGACGTCCTCAACCGTCGCCAGCTTTTCGGTCCGGGTGTGAACGGCGGGCTTCGCGGTCATGAAGAGCTCGTACGCCACCACCTGCACCGCCTGCGCCAGGTTGAGGGAACTGAACTCCGCGCTCGCCGGAATGTGGACCAGGAACTGGCAGGCGAAGACCTCCTCGTTGGTCAACCCGGCGGTCTCGTTGCCGAAGACGAATGCCACCTCGCCTTCCAGCGCCATCGCGCTCGCCGCGGCGCTCCGCGCGTCGAGCACCTGCGGCGACCACTCGCGCGGGCGTGCCGACATGGCGAACGCCGCGACGCAATCCCGGATTGAATCTTCCAATGACGCATGCAGGGTGGCCCCTCTTAGAACATCAACGGCATTCGTCGCCATCCAGTCGGCCTCGGGCGCGGGATAGCGTTCGGGCGCAACCAGGCGCAGGTCGGTAAGACCCATCGTCTTCATCGCGCGCGCCGCGGCGCCGATGTTGCCGGGATGACTGGGACGGCACAGCACGATCCGGATCTTTGGCACAGCCCGTAGAATACGCGGCCCCTGCCTCTGGTACCGCGCATCTCAAACCCATATGCATCCCATGCTGAACATCGCGGTGCGCGCCGCGCGCCGCGCCGGCTCGATCATCAATCGGGCTGCGCTGGGCGGCGACGCGCTGGTGGTCAAGACGAAGCGCGCCAACGATTTCGTAACGCAGGTCGATCGCGCCGCCGAAGAGGCGATCATCGAGATCGTACGCAAGGCCTATCCGGACCACGGCTTCGTCGCCGAGGAATCGGGCACGTCGGGGCAGGACGCGGAGTACCGCTGGATCATCGATCCGCTCGACGGCACCACCAACTTCATCCACGGCTTTCCGCAGTACGGTGTGTCGATCGGCATCGAGCACCGCGGCGCGCTCGCCCACGCGGTGGTCTATGACCCGTCCAGGAACGAGCTTTTCACTGCCTCCAAGGGGCGCGGCGCTTTTCTCAACGACCGGCGCGTGCGGGTCTCGAAGTGCGCGCGCCTGCAGGACGCCCTGGTCGGCACCGGCTTCCCGTTCAAGGAGGTGAGCCGGCTGGACCTCTATACCAGACAGCTCGCGCGCTTCATGCAGACGGCCGCGGGCGTGCGCCGCGCCGGCGCCGCTTCGCTCGACCTCGCCTACGTGGCGTGCGGCCGCCTCGACGCGTTCTGGGAGCTTGGCCTCGCCCCCTGGGACATGGCGGCCGGGGCGCTCCTCATCCAGGAGGCGGGCGGCCTGGTGGGCGACCTCGAGGGCGAGGCGGGCTTCATGGAATCGGGGGACATCTGTGCCGCGACGCCGAAGGTCTTCCCGGCGCTGCTCGAGGGCGTGGCCGTCAGGCCTTGAACGAGTAGTCGCGCACCGCTTCGCACACCTGGATGCGGTACTCGGCAAACCAGCGGCTGCGCCCCTTTTCCTGGGCGGCGAGGTGCTCGGGATGGTTGCGCCACGCCGCGAGCGTTTCCTTCGACTCGAACTCGACGATCGCGACGCTTTCGCCGTCGGCGGATTGATACTCGCGGTAGGAGACGAACCCGGGCATCGACGTGGCGAGCTCGTACATGCGCGCGCCGACGGGCTCGATCTCCGCCTCGATTCCCGGCTTGAGCCGGCTGCGAAATACGGTCAGGATCATTTCTCGGCCTTCTTTCCGGCGAGCAATGCGTACACCTCGCGCTGGGACCATTCCGGCACCCCCGGCACGAGGGCCGTCGACTTCTGCACCAGCACGAGCTCGTCGCCAGCGTAACGGCGCCGGATGTATTCGACCTTGTGCTCGAGCAGCTCGAGCGCGTAGGCGGTGGCATCAGCGTCGGCGAGGTTGGCATGCTCCCAGACGAAGTACACGCCGTTCACCCTGGGAGCGCCGTTGACCAACAGGCTTCGCGGACCGACGCACTTCCACAGGTACCCCGAGTAGAGCTCGGGGTCGCAGTCCAGCGGCTCGATGCGGTGGCGCTTGTTGTCCTCGTCGAGCCACAGGCAGTAGTTGAGCAGACCGCCGAAAACTCGAGCGTGGCCTCGTCGAGCCCCGAGTTGAAGTGCGTGCGGTGTCCGAGCAGCCCGGTGACCTTCGCCTGCACCCCGCCCCATTTGTCGAACCGCTCGCCGATCCACTTCGCCCTCGACAAGGGGCAGTATCACCGGGATCGAGTTCGCCTCGTCGCCCTCGGCGAGCTGCGCCACGACGTAGGGCGTTTGCGCGGGTCCGCGGTTCTCCCAGTCCCAAGTGAAATCCCACGAGGGCGCCCATTCCTCGAAGCCGCGGAAGAGCCATTCCTGGATCCCGTCGCGCCACCTGATCTTGCGCAGGGCGGCCGACTTCTTGTTCCACCAACCGCTCGTGAGCAGCGCGCTCGGGTAAAACGTGCCCTCGACGGTCATTTCCATCGGCTCGTGCAACTGGTGGTTGCCGTGCAGCAGCTTGGTGCGCAGGCTGTCGACGGTTTCCTGCGGGCGCAGGGTCGAGTCCCAGTCGCCGCCGGGCTGATTGACGTAGTCGCGGTAGGCCTGTGGGCCGCGGATGGCGAGCAGGCCGGTCGGCGTGACGTTGACGATTTCGACGTTGACGCTGCTGCCAATAGTGAGGTTCTTGCCGGCGTTCAGGTTTTGGAACAGGGCGTTGACATCGGGACCGAGGTTGTTCAGCGCGGCAGCAAGCGCCCGGCGCTCGCCTACTGCCGCCTCGGAGGGTTTCCCGAGGTGATCTCCCCGATGCGGATGTCCTGCTCGGCGCTGAGCCGTCTCACGCGCACCGGACCGGCTTGCGCCGCCACGCGGCCGATGTCGATCGACGCACCCGCATTGAGGTCCTCGACCGTGATCCCCGCCTCCTGCGCCGCCTGCGCGCTCACGCGATCGTTGGCGATCGCCTCCAGCAGCGCCTTGGCTGCCTTCAGTGTTTCTTCATCGATACCGTCCGTCCCGGCCGCCTTGGCGAGGCCTTCCTTGAGCGCGGCCTGCCTCATGCCCGAGCCCGGATCCTCCTCGAGGAACTGGATGCCGGAGGACACCTTCCACCTTGCCGTGACAAAGCGTTTCAGGCCCTCGTAGGCCGCCTTCACCAACTGCTGCGCTGCAGGCTTGAGCGCCGCCGCGGCCCCCGCCACGACGGCGTTGACCAGAAGCGTCATCGGATCCATGACCCCTCCCCACGGGTTGCCGACCCATGATACGCCGCGAAACATGCACGGGCGCTAGGCAGGACGAAGCGATAAATGCGCGTCTAGTCCGACGCGGCGTCTAGTCCGCCTTGGCCCCGGAGATGCGCACCACGCGCGACCACTTCTCGATTTCGGCGCGGATAAGCGCGTCGAACTCCGCGGGCGTCGAGCCGACCGGCTCCATGCCGAGCTGGGTCATGCGCTCAGTGAGGTCGGAGCCCTTGACGGCACGCGCGACATCGGACGAGATCTTCTGCACCAGGTCGCGCGGCGTGCCGCCCGCTGCGACCAGGCCGACCATGCTGAGCGCGCTCACGCCCGGCACCGTCTCCGCAACAACCTCGTAGCCTTTTGCGCTCGCGGGGCGCGTCGGGCTGAGAAGCGCGATGACCTTGATCTTTCCCGAGTCGATGAGCGGCTGCACCGCGTAGAGCACGTCGAGCAGGATCGGCACCCGCCCAGCCATCACGTCCTGCTGCGCCGGGGCGCCGCCCTTGTAGGGCACATGCACGAGGTCGATTCCAGTCTGGGTCTTCAGCAGCTCGATCGAGAGATGCATCGACGTGCCGCTGCCGGGCGTGGCGTAGCTCAGCTTGCCTGGATTCTTCCTGGCCAGCGCGATCAGCTCGGCGACGTTGCTCGCTTCGAGCGACGGATGCGCCGCGATCACGAGATGCTGCACCGACACCTGGCCCACCGCGGCGAGATCCTTCAGCGTGTCGAACGGCATGTTCGGCCGCAGGCTCGGGTTGATCATGTGCGCAGTCACCACCACGCCCAGCGTGTGGCCGTCGGGCGCCGACTTCGCCACGAGGTCTGTACCGACCACCGTGCCCGCGCCCGGCCGGTTCTCCACCACCACCGGCTGCCCCCACACCGCCTGCATCTTCGCGGCGAGCAGGCGCCCGATGATGTCGGTCGCGCCGCCCGGCGGAAAGGGCACGATCATCCGCACCGGCTTCGTTGGAAATGCATTCGCCGTTCCGACCCAAAGAGACAGCAAAAGGAGAAGCCTAAGCATCGATGCTTGGTACGCCGCCACTGGCGACCGGATCGTCGGCGTAGAGCTTCCTGAAGTCGTAGCTCGCGCGCCGGCCGCTTTGCGGGGGCACGCCGTTCGACTCGAACAGGTTGAACTCGCGCGGCACGTCGCGGAAGCCCGGGGCGTCGAGCCACAGGCGCACCAGCCTCCGCTGCCGCTCGGGCTCGGGATGGTTCTCGAACTGCGAGCGCGCATGCATCACGGTGTAGTTGTTGACCACCATCATCTCGCCGCGCTCGAGGTAAAAGGCGAGCCGGTTCTCGGGCGCCTTGGCGATTTCATCGAACAGGTTGAAGGCCGCGATATCCTCGTCGGTGAGCGGCACGCCGCGGCTGCGGTGGCCGGCGGCGATGCCCGCACGCTGATAACGACAGCTCAGCTGGTCCTTGACGGCGGAAAAAACCGGGACCCGGTAGGGCGTAGTCGGCTCCTCGTTCGGGCCTTCCTCGCCGAGCCTGTGGAGTGGTAGCCGCGGTAGAGCGGCACGAGCAACTCGGGCGCGCGCCGGCGCATCTCGTCGTGCACCGTGACGCCGCTCACCAGCACCGAAGCGCCGCCCGAGCGCGCCTTCTGCCAGCACGCCAGCGCAATCATGGCAGTGATGTCGTTGTGGGGCCGCAGCTCGAGGTTGCTGCGGTACATGCGCGGCGTCGGATCGTCCGCGGTCGCGTCGATGACGTGGCCGATGAGCTCGCCCTGCGCGTTCTGCGACAGCGCCGCGCCGAAATGCCGCCCCGCCTCCCAGACCGCGGCGCAGAACGCCTCGAGCGTCCCGTCCACGGGCAGCCCGCGGATGATCACCACGCCCTTGCCCGAGCGCACTTCCTCGTACGCCGCCTTCAGGTCGGAATTGACATCGATGCGCGCGATCGAGGCGTCGGCGCGCCACGCGAACGATCCCGATGCGTGCTGGTACGCTCCCATTGTCCGATTCTAAGCGGCGCCGCGCACGTCTTCCACCATCTTCTCCAGCCGCGCGACGTCGCGCACGACGAGCGCGGCGCCGTCCTTCTCCAGGATGCCCGCCCGGGCGAGCGCCGACAGCTCGCGCGTCACCTGCTCGCGATAGGTGCTCACCTGGCTCGCGATGTCGGCGTGCTTCGGTCCCGGCTCGAGGCGCGCGCGGTTTCGCTCCACGCCGGCCGCACGCGCGAGGCGCAGGATCTCGGCGTGAATGCGGTTCTGCACGCCGAGCGTGCTGAGATCGATGACGCGGTCGGACAGCGCGCGCACCAGCGCCGCGAGCCGCGTCATCACGCGCTCGCCGACGAGAGGCTCCTCGGCGAGGAGGCGGCGGAACACCGGCGGCGACATCGACGCGAGCAGCGCGCTGTCCAGCGCGATCACGTCCGCGCTGCGCGGCTTCTCGTCGAGCGCGGCGACCTCGCCGAACGCCTCCCCGGCCGCGAAGTCGCGGAACGTGACCTGGCGGCCGCCCTGCGAGTAGGTGGTGATGCGCACCCGTCCCGACACCAGCAGGTAGACGTCGCGATCGTCGGCGTTGCGCGAGATAATGCGCTTGCCAGCCTCGTAATTCCGCCAAACGCATTGCCGCGCCAGCGCATCGAGCTTCTCGGGCGCAAGCCCTTCGAGCAGCTCGATCCCGCGCAGGCCGAGGCTGGACGGTTGAACGTTTCGTGACATCGACTGCGACCGCCGTGAAGTTTACTCGACGCCGCCTCCGGCTCACTTCGGGGCTGGTGCTGTTCGCCTACCTGGCGAGCCACCTCGCGAACCATGCCGCGGGCCTGATCTCGCTCGACGCCGCCGAGGCCGGCCGCCTCGTCTTCCTCGGCTTCTGGCGCAGCCTGCCCGCGAGCACCGCGCTGTACGCGGCCTTCGTCGTGCACATCGGGCTCGCCCTGATGTCGCTCTACGAGCGCCGCACGCTGCGCATGCCGCCGGCCGAGCTCGCGCGCCTGGTGCTCGGATTCGCCATCCCGGTGCTGCTGGCCGGTCATTTCATCGGGACGCGTATCGCCTGGCAGCTCTACGGGCGGGACGACCCGTACGCACGGGTCGTATGGGTGCTGTGGACGGGCGACTACGGCCTGCAGCAACTCGTGCTCATCACCGTCGCCTGGGCCCACGGCTGCCTCGGGCTGCATTTTCTGCTGCGCTATCGCGCCTTCTACCGCGCCTGGTTCCACGTCTTCTTCGCCGTCGCGATCCTCGTGCCGGCGCTCGGCCTGCTCGGCTTCCACGCCATGGCGGCCGAGATCGACGCGCGCAACGCCGCCATTTCCTCGGCGCTGGAGCCGGACCGGGCCGCGACCCTCGAGCTCTTCCGCCAAGTCCTGCTCGCGCTCTTCGCGGCGCTCCTCGCCGCGGTGCTGGCGGCGCGTTCGCTGCGCGCCTGGCACGAGCGCAGGCGCGGCCTCACGATCGCGCTGCGCTATCCCGCGCTGGTCGTGCACATTCCGCGCGGCTGGTCGGTCCTGGAGGCGAGCCGGGCGAACGGCATCCCGCACCTCTCGCTCTGCGGCGGACGCGCGCGCTGCTCGACCTGCCGCATCCGCGTCGAAGGCCCGGCGGCGCACCTGCCGCCGCCGAACGCGGACGAGGCCCGCACGCTCGCGCAGGTCGGCGCCGCGCCCGACGTGCGTCTCGCCTGCCAGCTGCGCCCCGCCGGCGACATCTCGGTCACGCCGCTCCTGCGACCGGCGCAGCCGGGCGCGGGCGAATTCGGCGTCGAGCGCGACCTCGTCATCCTGTTCATCGACCTGCGGCGCTGGACCGGGCTCGGCGAGCACCAGCTGCCGCACGATCTCGCCTACGTCCAGGAGCTCTTCTTCGAGGCGGTGGGCGAGGCAGTGCGCGAAGCGGGCGGCGTGGCGAACCAGTTCATCGGCGACAGCGTGATGGCGATCTTCGGCGCCGACCGCGACTCCTCCGAGGCGGCGCGCGAAGCGCTCGCCGCGGCGCGCGGCATCGGGGAGCGCATGCGCGCGCTGAACGAGCGCGTCGCCGCCGAATTCGGCCAGCGCCTGGGCTTCGGCATCGGCATCCACGCGGGCCCGGCCGCGCTCGGCGAGGTCGGCTATCGCGACACGCGCACGCTCTCGGCGGTCGGCGACACGGTGAACACCGCGAGCCGGCTGCAGGAGCTCACCAAGCACTACGGCGTGCCGCTGGTGATCTCCGAGCGCGTGGCGCTCGCCGCCGGCCTCGATCGCTCGCGCCTGGAAGCGAAGGAGCTGGTGATCCGCGGCCGCTCGAGTCCCATGACCGTCTACGCCCTGCGCTCGCTCGCGGAATCCGGTGCGTAAGCGCACATCGCAGCCGGCGCGCAATCCCTAGAGTTCGGCTGTACCGATTGACCAATGAACTCAAAAGGAACCTCGCCGTGAAACGGAACCTCGCCATGAAACGCCTCATTGTCGCCGCCGCCCTCGCGGCACTCGCCGTTCCCGCATTCGCCGTCGAAATCGGCAAGCCGTTCGAGCAGACCGAGCTCGACCGCGCGCTGCCGGAAGTCAACATTCCGGCGCCCGTGCAGCGCAGCGTCGACGCCGCGTCGCTGCCCTACGAGCAGGTCCAGGTCGACCGCATGCTGCCGACCTTCGACTCGAACCGCGTGCAATTCGCCGCCGC
>Ga0207686_10001578_pt1 | contig 12827 bp, 13 predicted proteins | sample KBSM24metaG_FD_184396 | JGI IMG/M metagenome (GOLD analysis project Ga0207686, IMG submission 184396) | Miscanthus rhizosphere microbial communities from Kellogg Biological Station, Michigan, USA - KBS M2-4 metaG (SPAdes) (version 2) | ecosystem: Host-associated > Plants > Roots > Rhizosphere >...
ATTGATGAAGTTCAAAGCCCCTCTCAAATCACCGGACATCGTCCCTGCGTTGAAAGTACCATTTGTGACTAAGTTCGTATCCCCAGCAACGTTGATTGTAATTGGTGCAGCGCTTAGAGATGACATGGTGAGAGCGCTCATTGTCACTGAAAAATAAAGCAAATCGCTGACGTATTTTTTGGACATCAAAGACAACCTCTGCTTAGCAATAATTTTTTCATCCTACATTAAATTTGAATTTATTTGTGTATAATTTAAATCATTTTTTCGGGTTGACAATTCGATCGAATTCTTTCGATGTGAGATAGCCGAGCTTGAGCGCGGCTTGTTTGAGGCTAAGACCTTCTTTGTAGGCCTTTTGAACGACTTTAGAGGCTTTATCATACCCGATGACGGGGTTGAGGGCGGTGGCGAGCATCAGAGAGTTTTCTAGGTGCTTCTGGATCTGTTTTGAATTCGGCTTGATCCCTTTGAGGCACTTGTCGTGGAAGTTTTTAGCTGCATCAGAAAGAAGCTGGATTGATTGCAGGAGATTGTAGATGATCACGGGTTTGAAGACGTTGAGTTCTAAATGCCCCATGGATCCTGCAATCGTGATCGCTGTATCGTTGCCCATCACTTGAACAGCGACCATTGTCATCGATTCGCATTGGGTTGGATTGACTTTGCCGGGCATGATCGAAGAGCCGGGTTCATTTTCCGGGAGAAGGAGTTCTCCGAAACCGCAGCGGGGGCCAGAAGCGAGTAGGCGGATATCGTTGCTGATTTTCAAGAGAGCAGAGGCAACAACTTTGAGGGCGCCGCTCATCTCGACAAGGCCGTCGCTTGCTGCAAGGGCCGCAAATTTATTCGGGGCTGTGACAAACGAATATCCGGTCAGCTTAGAGATCGTTTCTGCCGTTTTTTCAGCAAAACGGGTGGGAGCATTGATGCCTGTGCCGACCGCGGTGCCTCCAAGGGCCAGTTCTGAAACAGGCTTAAGAGCCTCTTCAACGACCCGGATCCCGTTTTCCAGTTGCGCAGCATAACCGGAAAATTCTTGTCCAAGGGTCAAAGGAGCAGCGTCCATAAGATGCGTGCGGCCGACCTTGACGATTTTCTGAAATTGTTTCGATTTGGCGCGCAGCCCTTTTGCCAAAAGCTTTAAGTGAGGGAGCAAATGCTTTTTTACCGCGGACATCGTCGCGATGTGCATAGCGGTGGGGAAGACGTCATTGGACGATTGCGACATGTTGACATCGTCGTTGGGATGGATGGGGGTTTTTGAGCCGAGTTTGCCGCCGGCTTTTTTGATGGCGCGGTTGGCGATCACTTCGTTGACGTTCATGTTGGTCTGGGTGCCGGAACCTGTCTGCCAGACAACAAGCTCGAATTGGTCGTCGAGCTTTCCAGAGAGGAGCTCATCGCAGGTTTTCACGATGAGCTCTTTTTTCTTTGGAGAAAGGAGGCCGAGCTGATGGTTGACAAGAGCACAGGCTTTTTTGACGATCCCAAGAGCATGGATCAATGCGATCGGCATCTTTTCTGTGCCGATCGGAAAGTTTTGGATCGACCGCTGGGTTTGAGCGCCCCAGTATTTGTCATCCGGAACTCTGATCGAACCCAAGCTGTCGGTCTCAACGCGCGTCTTCATTAATCTATGTGTAAGGTTTTTTGCCAATTAGATCAAGAGCAGGGCGAACACAAAGGCAAAAAGCGAGAACGACTCAATGATCCCGAGCGCGATGAAGCATTTGCCCATGATCGCCGGCTGTTTTGCAGAGGCTTGAATACCGGAAGCGGCACACATGCCTTGGTAAACGGAAGAAAATAAAAAAGGCATCTGTTAAGAATATGGAGATAGGTTCATGCTCTAATCTAGTAATTCACTGAAATCAATGATCTTAGAGAAATATTCAGTTTCTATGATGGTGTCGGCGACGCCATTGACATGAATTAATACGGGGCGGCATGAATAACCTTTTGGACGTTCAAGGCGACGAATTTTATCTTTCACTTCTTTGATAATCTCTTTTTCGATTTCGCCCTTTTCAAACTTCACTTCACACACATATAATTGATTATATTTAGTCTGAATCATCAAATCGATTTGACATTGTTTTCGCTGGCTGGTTTGAGTTTGAAAATAAGGACCCATAGTTACGATTTCGTGGGAAGGGATATTGAGAAGCTCGATGACTTTATGGAAATTGTTAAGAACAAGATTTTCGAACTGATACCCCATGATGGAAAGCCACGAGATGGGCAATGTTTTGACCGTGCCCTTTAAGATAGCTGCTTTTTTAGGCTCGATATATCGCAAATAGAAACGTACATAATTATCTTGAATACGAAATTGGCTTAATTTTGAAAGTTCTCCAGTCTGAATATGCCACGTAAAATCTCTAGAAAGAAAACCCGTTTCTTCGAGGTCCTTAAGATCGTCTGTAATATCACCACCTTTTACGCGTCCTAATTTATGCGCAATTTTTTCTAGCGTGCTGGGCCCATTTGCCAGACACTTCATAATTTCTCGATACTTTTCATGACGACCGTTGAATAAATCTGTAAAGATATTGTCAAATTCAGAAAATAGGACACCGCTTTTGACAAAACAAAGTCTAAAAATATTATCCTCAGCCGTCTGCTCAGGAAAGACTTCTTCAAGATATCGAGGAATACCTCCTGTAACTCCAAGTATTTTGAACTTCTCATAGGATGAAATTTGATCTTGTCTTGCGCCCCAAAACTTAACACATTGATTTAAAGGAAGTTCAGTTAATACCAAATTATATGAAACTCGGCCCATAAAGCCGGTACTACTAAGAATGTTTTTTCCAATCCAAGCGGAATTCGACCCAGAAATGATTAAAATGAGTCTTGGATTCTTCTTAAAATACAGATCCCAGGCTATTTTCAATTTACCTAAAAAATTAGGATCTTTGGACCCCATCCATGTGATTTCATCCAAAACAACCAAAACCCGTCCTGTTCGACAATGCTGCGCGACTAGCGAAAAGAGATCTCCCCAGTCATTCGCTTCAAAATTTGCCATTTTATTTTCACGCATCTGCCGACGAAATTCAGTTCTTTGTGAATCAGCAGTCGTTTGTTTGGACGGAGGAAGACCCGTAAAGATGTAGTTTTTAGAAAATTGTTTGGAAAACTCTTCGGCAAGCCTGGTCTTTCCGATTCGACGCCTTCCGCGCAAAATAACTAGACTTGCAGACTCTTTTCTTAAAAGATCCGTTAAATCTTGCAACTCTCGATCCCTGCCTAAAAACCTTGTCATCTTTCACCTAAAAATAGTCGATTAAGCTTAAAATTTCCCATTTGGGCTAACGTCAAAGCCCCGCGGATCGACTATATACCTCAAATCTATACAATATTATCCCCACCAAATCAACAAAAATCAGATTTGGTGGGGATTTCAACTAATTAAAAAAACCCACCAAATCCAGAAAACCTATGTTTGGTGGGATTTTGCTCTAGAAGATCCGGAGGCACAGCCTATTTCATTATTAACCCGCCAGTCAAAAATGAGACAAAGTGCGCCAGCGAGACAAAGCTAGATCAAAGCGAAGCGGTCTGAATGAGGAGCTCATAGTAGAACTATGAGCCTATAGTTTATATGATTCTAAACAAATCATTTTTTTAAAAAGAAACAGGATCAGCACGATCGCAAGCGGCAGGATAGGTAGGATGGAACATTTTTTTATACTCCAATTTCTCCCTTCCAAAGTTAACGAGCAAACCGACTCGTATATCTGTGACCGCTAGGTAATTGATTAATTGGGCTTGATGCTCTCACAACAGGCGTTCAATTCTACAATTACCAGATCTTCGACAATCAAGTCAGGAATAAATACCCTTATTTTCCTATCACGAAAAGCCACTTCAAATCCTCGATAACTCATTATCATCGCAAGTAGCAATGCGTTTTTATAAACAGTCTCCAAAAATCCAACTCTCCAGGGTATTTATCACCTCGAAACAGCAATTTAAGATTTTCTCTGTGATATCTTCATGTAATATCTTGTCTATCCTGCCGCTTGCGATCCTGCGTATCCTGTCATGGTTGTACAGCTGTAACAGGATACGCAGGATGAGAGTGCATTTTTGATGTGGGCTTTACTTTTCTACTAAATCTCTAGGCCAAGCCTTGGGAATCCACTGGTCAAACCAGTGGTTTACCTGTCATAAATTAGATCAAGAGCAGGGCGAACACAAAGGCAAAAAGCGAGAACGACTCAATGATCCCGAGCGCGATGAAGCATTTGCCCATGATCGCCGGCTGTTTTGCAGAGGCTTGAATACCGGAAGCGGCGCACATGCCTTGATAAACTGACGAGAACAAAAGCGCACATCCGACCGAGGCGCCGATGCCGATCGCCGACATAGGAGCAAGTGTGCCGTTTCTGATTGCATCCCGCATGAGGAGCATGACGATAAAGCCATAGATCGACTGGGAAGCTGCCATCGCAGACATCCCGATGAAGGAGCCGTGGTTTTCCTCGACGCGGCTCATGACAGCATGCGCTGCCATCCCGCCAATACCGCAGCCTATCGAACTCCCAATACACCCAAGTCCGAGAACGAGTGCGGGTCCCACCATTGAAAAATCCATATTTACCTCTTTAGTTTTTGTAATGGTTTAAATAAACGGCCGCCGCCATTGAAGCAGTAATGATACCATTCTAGGAAATTAAGACGAAGCCCATGGATCACGCCTCCCATGAAGCACAGCCCGATGTTGACGATGTGGCCAATTAAAATAATCATAAATCCGATAAAGAGCCCAAGACCCGCGCCTTCGTTGTTGAAGGTCTCTGCCATGATCGCTCCTGCCAAACTGAGGGCATAGAGACGCAGATAAGAAAGAACATCGGAAAAAACCGAAACGACGTTGGCGATCTCATTGAGTCCTTTCCAGCCTTTCTGGATGAGGGCCGCAAGCACAGCAAAACCGATGCCTCCGTAAATGAGCTGCAAGCCTAGAGCCTTTGCGGTGGGGATAGAGACCCATCCCATGAACTGCATGATCGAAATGTCGTGCAGCATCGTCGGGAAAAAGAGATAGCCCCCGATCAAGAAGGCAATCCATCCAAACCCTGCATAATTGCGCGACATGTAGCGAAGGAATGCCAAACTAATATGGACAACACCGATAATAATGATGAATTCAAAAACGATATTTCCGGAAAACTCTGCGATGATCGGATACGTCGCTTTGCCGTTTTTGACCTGAACAACTTGGAGCATCTTCTTGCCTGCCTGTGCTGTTTCAATCTCAGGGTATTTAGCAGCCCACGCTTGATAGACATCGTCTTTGGCAGCTAAGTGATAATCGGCTTTTTTCTGGACCATGTAGTAGAGGGGCGAGATTTTGACCAAAGGATTCGATGGGGACAGCTTCATCCCGAAATACGAAGAGGTGATGACTCCCCAAGCAATACACGCATACGACAGGATAAATAGCAGCTTGAGAAATCGTTTAGGTTTGCCGTGGATCTGGGGAAATTTTTTATTTAAAAAGAGTGCAAGACCTAAGAAAATCACACCGTAGCCGGCATCTCCAATAATCACGGCAAAGAAGAACGCAAAGAACCAGAGAACCCACTTGGATGGATCTTTGTCGTTAGCGGCTGGAATATCGTAGAACTTGATGATGTCTTCGCCAATCAAGGCATTACCTTCATTTTGAAGACAGGTCGGCACTCTGTCTTCCGGATCGATCGACACTTGCTCAGCATGGATGTTCAACCCGTCAATCAACCCGAACAAACGGTGCACTAGATTGCGCGGAACCCAGGCTTCGATAACAAAAAGGGAGTTTTTCAACGGATGGGAAACTTCTTTTTTAGCGGCGCTTAAGTGGTATTTATTGAGCTCTTCTAAAAGGATGTCATGGAGAAAGTCGATGTAGCCAGCATATTCTTTTAGCTCTGTCTCAAATCGCTGGATCGAGTCTTCAACAAAATCGAGGCGGCTTTCGAGCTGGCCGACCGGCGAATCGATCCGCATCTCGATCATGCCAGGGAGTGCGATCGGTTCTGCGCTGATCGTCATGAAATAATCGAGATCGTATTCAGTGCCGACGTAGAGGATCTCATCGGGAAAGCTAGTCTTATGGCCTTTGGCTGCCTTCATACAGAAGAACTGGACCTTGCGGCCCGTCTCTTTTTCGATGTAGGCGATATCTTCCATCGAAAAGTCGCCAAAGGGCCTCACACGGACAATTTCGGTATCTAAAACCCGCTTTTCTTCGCTGAGCTTTTCTAAATCTTCTTTGAGCTCGATGATCCGTTCAGAGACTTGCATCGCCAGATGAAGATCTCCCCCGCCTTGATACGGCTCTCTAACAGGTTGCTTGCGCAGGATTTTATGCGCTGCGATTAAGTTCTGGACCGTGACGGGCGCCTCTATCGGTTTTTTTGGAGCGACGGAAATAAACTCTAAAAAACCTTGGTCTTGGGCTTTCTCGAAAAATTGATCGGTGCTCGCTTCAGTTCCCATGATGAAATATTTGACAACATCTTCAATCATACGGCTGCCTCGCGCTCGACGATTTTCTGCTTAGCGACCTTCGCTTGGCAGACTGCTGCCAGTTGCTGATCTCCGAGGAAAATTTTGATTTTACGGATATTGCCTTGCGCTCTTGGAATCAAAATTTTCTCAAAAAGATTCACACGGATCGAGACTTCTCTAAGTTCTTTTTCTAGAGCAGCTTTTTTTTCCTCACCCGCTCGGATTTTTTCTCGGATCGTGATCAATTCTCTTAAGTCCACGATAGCAGAATCGAGCCAAACAGGCGCATCGAAAAGCATATAAGAACTTTCTTGGAAGACGACTTTTTCTAAAACAGGAATATCAATGCCGGCGATGTTCTCATGCTTTTTTTGGACCTCGACAATTTTGACTGCAGGATAGAGATCAAAAGCGCTCTTATCAGAAAAAAGAGCAGCATAGGCCGTTATTTTTTTCTCCATCTGGCTAAACTCTCCCTGGAGCTCATGGATCTCAAGTTCTGCCTGATTGACTTCGATCTGGAGAAGCATTTTCTTCAGTTGCAGCGTCGGCAAATATTTTTTCAGCTGTTGGAACCGGTATTGCTCCGATCTGAGTTCTGTCTTCGTCAGCTTAACCATGCTTGTCGTTACCCACAAGTTTCGTTTCTGGAGGGAGGCGAGGCAAAGCCAAATGGAAGCGTAAGCGGTTCGAATGGCGATGCCCATAGCTGAAAGCAGCTATGGGTGAGACAGAGAATCCATATTGGCAAAGCCGCAGCCCCCTATAGAAATGAAAGATGTGGGTAACGACAAGCTTAACCATGAGATGGCCAGTATTTATCAATCAGCGTTTGTTTAATTCCAATTTCTTGCGGCTCAAAACACTCGCTCAATGTCTTCCAGCCGTCATCAAGCGCATCTTCAAGGAGAAGATTGACCTCTAAATTCATCATTCGGTGCTCAAAGAGATTTGCAAAGTGAAGCAATTTTTCATCCCAGCGAGAGAGTTTAAAACCCATCGCCTGACGCTCCCTAGCTTTTTTTCCTTCGGCATAGAGCCGGATTTGAGCATTAGCAACATCGCCATGGTCTTCGCGGGTGACTTTTCCGATGACCTGTTGCTTCAAACGCGAAAGCGATCCAAACGGATCGATCGATCCGCCGTGGAGATAAAACTGTCCTTCAGTAATGTATCCGGTGTTATCGGGGATCGGATGGGTGACATCGCCGCCGGGCATCGTCGTCACAGAAATAATCGTGATCGAGCCGCTGCCGTCGATATCGACCGCTTTTTCATACCGGGCTGCCAGATCCGAGTAAAGCGATCCGGGATAGCCGCGGTTAGAAGGGATTTGATCCATGGTAATTGCAATCTCTTTGATCGCATCGCCAAACGCTGTCATATCGGTGAGCAGCACGAGAACATTTTTATCTTCGACAGCAAATTTTTCTGCACAAGCGAGCGCTAAGTCTGGAACGAGAAGACATTCGACCGCAGGATCTGTCGCCAGGTGAATGAACATCACCGTTTTTTCGAGAGAACCTGCCTTTTCTGCATTGTCGATAAATGCTTGGTAGTCGTCAAATCTCAGCCCCATGCCTCCGATCACCACGACATCAGCATCGGTTTGATTGGCAATCCGCATGAGAAGTTGGTTGTACGGCTCTCCAGCAATCGAGAAGATCGGGATTTTCTGCGATTTGACGAGGCAATTGAAGACATCGATCATCGGAATGTTCGTCCGGACAAGCTCATGGGGAACAATCCGGCGAACGGGATTAAAAGAAGGAGAATTGACCTCGACGTGATCTCCGACAACGGCAGGCCCTTTATCGATTGGCTCTCCCGAACCGTTAAAACGGCGCCCGAGCAGTGCTTCTGATACAACGCCTTCCATTTGCTTGCCTAAGAACGAGACCCTGTCATGCGTTCCAATGCCGCGGGTGTTTTCGAAGGCCTGCAAGGTTACTTTGTCACCATCGATCCTGAGGACGGAGGCATACGTGCTCTCGCCACTTTGTTTATGAATGCGCGCCATTTCACCAAGCGTCACATTTTCTGCGATCACAGTGAGAAGATTTCCCCGCATGTCAACAATTCGATCGTAGATTTTTTTCATTTGATGATCCCTTGTTTTGCATGGTGGATCTTCTCTTCAATACGAGCAAAGGTTTTTTCATACCGTTCAGACTTGTACGGCATGAAGTTCATATTCTTAATATCGTTCTGTAGATCTAAAAAGAACGACCGTGCCGAATCGTGGCCGTCAAAACGGAGCTCCGCTTCAAAAATTCGATTGATCAGACCAAACAAAGGGATCTGCCTGTCCAATGGACAATAAGCATCTTCTTTATCAAACGCATTTTGCTGCAGATAGGAAAACTCATACAGCTCGGATTTGAGATAAACGATCATGTCGTGCAGGTTGATCCCCTCTTCGCCGACCACTTCCATCCGTTTGCCGATCTCATCACCCTCGCGGAGAATTTTGGCCGCGCGCCTCACGTTTTTGCCCCATCCTTGGACCTTGATTTCAAGCTCAGAGCTGACATCATCGACATATTTACTCCAAGAGATGAGCGGATCGATCGCAGGATAGCGCCGCGCATCGGACCGTGCCCTGGAAAGCGCTAAGAAGGCTCCGACCACAGCCAGTGTCGCTTGCGTTACTGGTTCTTCAAAGTTTCCGCCGGCGGGTGAAACCGTACCGCAAATCGTCAGCGATCCCGTCTTGCCATGGGATAACCTCACAACACCCGACCGCTCATAAAACGCCGCGATCCTGGAACCAAGATACGCAGGGAAAGCCTCTTCGCCCGGGATCTCTTCTAAACGACCAGACATTTCCCGCATCGCTTGGGCCCATCTTGAGGTTGAATCAGCAAGAAGCAAAATATCGAGGCCCATTTGCCGGTAGTACTCGGCAATCGTGGCTCCCATGTAGATGGACGCTTCGCGTGCAGCCACCGGCATGGAAGAAGTATTGCAAATGATGACCGTGCGGTTCATGAGTGGCTCATTTGTATGAGGATCAGAAAGATGCGGGAATGTCCTGAGCACTTCGACCACTTCACCGGCACGCTCCCCGCAGGCGACCACAATCACGATATCGACAGCGGCATATTTCGCAAGATGGTGTTGTAGCACGGTTTTCCCTGCCCCAAACGGTCCTGGAGAGCAAAATGTTCCGCCTTTCAAAATCGGCAGCTGCGTATCGATGATCCGCTCCCCCGTATCCATCATGCGAGTTGCTTTGATTTTATCTCCCATGAAAAGAGGATTTTTAACCGGCCACCGTTGGACCATCGTAAAGGAGAATTCTTGCCCTTTGAGGTCGACGGCTTTCGCAATGACAGTATCGATATTATAAGAGCCGGCTTTCGCCGTCCACGTGATGGTATAATCGCTGGTGAGGACAAAAGGCACCATGATCTTATGGTGAAACCTTCCTTCCATTGTATACCCTAGCTCATCGCCTGGACGGAGTAGAGCTCCGACTTTTGCCGTAGGATGGTAGTCCCATTTACGGGCTCGATCCAAGGGAGGGATATAGACACCCCGTGAAAGGAAAAGACCTGTCGCATCAGCCACTTTTTCGAGCGGATTCTGGAGGCCGTCGATAATACCAGAGAGTAGGCCGGGGCCGAGTTCTGCTTCTAATAGATGGCCGATAAATTCGACAGGCGTACCAAGTTTAATGCCGCGGGTATCTTCAAAGACCTGAACTTTGACTTCTTTTCCGGCAATTTCGATCACCTCACCTTTCAATTGAAGGTGGCCGAGTTTGACCATGGCAACTTCCCCTTGCCTGACGTTGCCATCAAAAGCGACATGGAGCAAGTTTCCAAACGCTTTGACGACTTTTCCTATCACTAATTCTTTCATTTTTTAACCTACAAACGCTTCGAGGATGATTTTTCCTTTCGTATGATCTAAATCGTTCCACTGTTCGACAATCAGCAGCCTTGCCATGTACGACAAAATCCAATCGATCGAAAACAGCGGTTGATTGACCAGCTCTTCGATCCGATGGAAACGCCACTCGGCCACCGTTTTAAATTGCTGCCACGGATCGGACCCGCACGCTAAATATTTTTCTTTAAGCTCAGCAAACTCGATCGGCGGATCGTAGGTCGCCGCGTCTTTTTGCGCTAAAATGTCGAGAACAAGCGGATCTGTTAAATCTTCGAATTGGAGCTCGGCACTCACATCTCTGCTCAGCTGTTTGGCCCTTAATGTGAGCAAAACCAGCCTCCACGACCGCTCAAACGTGAGATACTCTTTTAAAAATCCCTCCTGCCGCTGAATCTCTTCATTGAAATACGTCGAGATAAGTCCTGAAAAAAATCTCAGCTTTTCGGCTGCGGTCTCAAAACGGTCTAAAAAATCAAAGGCGTATTCAGGCAAGCCGTCTTTTAACAGCAGCGCTTGATCAAGCTCCTTCTCACTTAAATTCCCGCGCGGATCGATCGCATCTTCTAAAAAAAGAGCGCGGACATTACTTAAATCAAGAAAACGCCTCAAAACAACCGTTTGTTCAAAATCTTGTTTGGAGAGATTGATCTCCAAGCGAGCGGTCAGCTCATCAAAGGTAATATCGGGTTTTTCTCCGAGGATAAGCGGGGGAAAAGAAGCGGCTAAAAAATAGTAGTTTCCCACGCTTACTTCCTAAACAAGTATTCTCTAAAGTCTTTTCGAATATAGACTGCGACCATTTCTCTGATCGTTTCGTCTGAGAGGTCGATCGTGATATTGTTATTTAAAAGCTTCACTTCAATGCCGCCGCCCATGGAACTGACTAAGACACCTTTCTCTTTCAATCGCTGGATGACTTCCGACGCCAGGAGTTCATTGACGGCTTTGGCTGAGATCGCAGAAGAAATGACCACGCTTAAGTCCGATTTTGTCCCTTCTTTATCTAAAGCGTGGATGACCGCATTGATGAGCTGGGCCATGAGTTTAGGATCTTGCATCGGCTTTGCGACCAGTTTGGAAAGTTCCGGATTAAACAGCTTATGTTCGATTTTTTCTTTCAATGCTTCGAGGGTTTGACGGCAAGCTTGGGCCAGTGACGCCTGGAAGATCCCCTTCTGCTTTTCGATCTCGAGAGTAGCGTCATCAACCATTTTCTTGGCTTCAAGATGGGCATCGGCTAAGATTTCCTCTGCCTTCCGACGAGCTGATGCAATAATCTCTTCCGCTTCTTGTTTGGCCGGATCTAATGTCTCCCGTTTCAAAACATCGCAGATTTTCTTTACCTTGTCTTTCCCTGTCTCCAACCCTTTCATGCCGACCTCTTTGATCCATTTTTTTCCAAATCGGACTTAATTTTCAACTTGAAATCCAACCTTTGATCCGATATCTCTTAAGGATGTCCAAATATCCTCTTGCCCTTCAGCAGCTGATCGCTTCTCTCAAAATGCTCCCTGGCGTCGGATCTAAAACAGCAGAACGGTTCGCTTTTCAACTTCTCACGTGGCAAGACAAACCCTTAGAACATTTTGCCACTCTCATTGCCACCCTCAAAACAAAAATTCATCCCTGCCCAACCTGCAATTGCCTGATGGAAAAAGAATTGTGCGGATTCTGTGACCCCGCAAAAAGAGACACCTCTCTCCTTTGCATTATTTCCTCTCCCAAAGATGCCTACGCCATCGAAGAGACCCATCTCTATAAAGGACTTTATCACGTCCTCGGAGGCCTTCTCTCTCCCCTCGACGGTAGAACCGTCGAACGACTCGGCCTCCCCCACCTCCTCCAAAGAATTTCTACCCTCCAAATCCGAGAAGTGATCGTCGCCCTCGACTCCACCCTCGAAGGAGACGCTACCTCTCTCTACCTCAAAGAGCAGCTGGACAAATCTTCTATCCCCGTCTCCCGCCTTGCCCTCGGCCTCCCCATGGGAAGCCCCCTCGAATACGTCGACGGAGGCACTCTCGCCCGCGCCCTGACCGGCCGCTACGTTTTTTAGGTTAAAGTAAAAATTTTATTATGCTCTGATTTTCACTTGCTGTCACAAGGAAAATCGATGGATTTATAGTAAGAAAATTGTTATAACAGCGCCTGTATGGCAGCTATTAATCAATATATTCCAATAACACTCTCTACTCCAGAAAAAGGTGTTAAGGACATTTTGCAATATACCTTTTCTTTTATCGATCAGACAGAACTCCTTAAGAATGGATTAGTTTGTCGTCTTTGGCGGACTGTGACCGTTCAAAAAAATCTATGCAAAACTATGCAGCTTCACATTGATACGTCAGGCGAACAGCAGTTCTGACGATTCACGTGTTGGAGTCTCACCAACAACATCCGAAATAGGTTCTGTCTCAAAAGCT
>Ga0207686_10001587_pt1 | contig 12744 bp, 6 predicted proteins | sample KBSM24metaG_FD_184396 | JGI IMG/M metagenome (GOLD analysis project Ga0207686, IMG submission 184396) | Miscanthus rhizosphere microbial communities from Kellogg Biological Station, Michigan, USA - KBS M2-4 metaG (SPAdes) (version 2) | ecosystem: Host-associated > Plants > Roots > Rhizosphere >...
CCGGACACGTCCTCGTCGGTGAAGGCTTCCGGATCGTCCAGCGCCGCCACGACGGCCTTGTGGCCCATTTCCTCGACCACGATCATGGCCGTGTCCTGGTCCAGCGGCTGGTTGATGGTGACCATCTGGCCCATCTTCATCAGCGCCTTGATGACTTCGGACGCCTTGATCGACATCTTGTGCGCGAGCTCGGCCACCGTGATGGTCTCGGGCACATGCACTTCGATGATGCGGGCCTCCACGGGCGCCTGCTGCTGGTGGTGATGGTCGTCGCCACGGTCGTTGCCACGGCGGCCACGCGGGCCGGCGCGCCAGCTGTTGCGGCCCACGCCACCGCTGCTGTCGCCGCGGGTCTTGATTTCCTTCTTCTTGGCAGGATCGCCGGCCCAGCTCGAAGAGAGCTTGGCGGACTTGACCTCCTTGCCAGCGCCGCCCGGAGCGGCGGGCGCAGCGGTGCGCGCACCGCCGGGCGTGGCGGCGGGCTTGTGCAGCGTGCCCTTCTTGGCATCGGCCGCGCCAGCGGGCTTGGGAGCCGGCTTGGGCTCTTCAGGCTTCTTGGCGACCAGCACCTTCTTGGGTGCGGCCATCATGGCGCGGATGGCTTCGGCCTCGGCCAGCGCCTTGCGGCGGCGCTCGTCGAGGTCGGCAGCGCGAGCGGATTCCTCGGCGGCGCGGGCGGCGGACTCGGCCTCGGCCTTGGCGCGTGCCTCGGCCTGGGCGGCAGCGCGGGCTGCGGCTTCGGCAGCCTGGCCACGCACCACTTCCTGGCGCTGCGCCGACACCTGGGCAGCCTTCTCGGCTTCCTGGGCGGCATAGGCAGCGGCACGCTCTTCGGCTTCGCGTTCGCGCTGCTCGCGGGCTTCGCGCTCGAGGCGCTTGGCGCTGAGCTCTTCTTCCTGGCGGCGGATCAGCTCGGCCTGGCCACGGGCTTCTTCCTCGCGGCGCACCAGGTCCCGGTCCTCGGCGCTGGGCGCGTCGTGGACGTCCTCGGTGTCAGGCGCGTTGTCGGCTTCGTCTTCACGCTTGATGAAGGTGCGCTTCTTGCGCACTTCGACCTGGATGGTGCGCGCCTTGCCCGTGGCGTCCGCCTGCTTGATCTCGCTGGTGGACTTCTTGGTCAGGGTGATCTTCCGGCGATCGGTGGCCACGGTGCCGTGGCTGGCCTGCAGGAAGGACAGCAGCTTCTGCTTGTCGGCTTCGGACAGGACATCGCCAGGGCTGGACTTGGTCACGCCTGCGGACTTGAGTTGATCGAGCAGGGTCTCGGGAGACTTCTTGAGTTCGGTAGCGAACTCGGCGACGGTATTACTGGACATATTGGATTGGTACCTCCCTACCCTTACTCTTGCTGCCCTGCGAACCAGTGTTCGCGCGCCTTCATGATCAAGGCCTTGGCATCTTCCGGCGACTGTCCGGTCAGTTCGGTCAATTCATCGATGGCCAGATCGGCCAGGTCGTCGCGGCTGTTGACGCCACCCTCCGCCAGCTTGGCGATGAGTTCGGGCGTGAGGCCTTCGAGGTCGCGCAGGTTCTGCGAGACGCCTTCCACGCTTTCCTCGCGGGCGATTTCCATCGTCAGCAGGGCGTCCTTGGCACGCGAACGCAGTTCGGTGACCGTGTCTTCGTCGAAGCTCTCGATTTCCAGCATTTCCTGCAGCGGCACATAGGCCACTTCTTCCAGGCTGGCAAAACCTTCGGCGATCAGGATGTCGGCGATTTCCTCGTCCACATCCAGCTTTTCCATGAACAGGCGGCGGGCCGTGTCGGTTTCGTTGGCCTGCTTCTGGGCAGACTCGGCCGCGTCCATGATGTTGATCTTCCAGCCGGTCAGGTCGGAAGCGAGGCGCACGTTCTGGCCGCCGCGGCCGATGGCGATGGCGAGGTTCTCCTCGTCGACCACCACGTCCATGGCGTGCTTTTCCTCGTCCACCACGATGGACGAGACGTTGGCCGGGGCCAGCGCGCCGATGACGAACTGCGCCGGGTCTTCGGACCAGAGCACGATGTCCACGCGCTCGCCTGCCAGCTCGTTGGTCACGGCGTTCACGCGGGTGCCGCGCACGCCGACGCAGGTGCCGATCGGGTCCACGCGCTTGTCGTGCGAGAGCACGGCGATCTTGGCGCGGCTGCCGGCGTCACGCGCGCAGCTCTTGATCTCGAGCAGGCCCTGCTCGATCTCGGGCACTTCGTTGCGGAAGAGCTCGATCATGAATTCCGGCGCGGAGCGCGACAGGATGATCGGAGCGCCGCGCAGCGTCAGGTCCACTTCCATGATCATGGCCCGCACGCGGTCGCCGCTGCGCAGGTTTTCCTTCGGGATCATTTCGGAGCGGCGCAGGCGGCCTTCCACGCGGCCGGACTCGACGATGATGTCGCCCTTGTCCATGCGCTTGACGGTGCCGGTGAAGATCTTCTCGCCGCGCGACATGAAGTCGTTGAGCAGCATCTCGCGCTCCGCGTCGCGGATCTTCTGCAGGATGACCTGCTTGGCGGCCATCGCGCCGATACGGCCGATGGGCACGGATTCGACGCCCTCTTCGATGTGCTCGCCGACTTCGACGTCGGGGATGCGGTCACGTGCATCCATGAGCAGTTCCTCGGCGTCCGGGTTCTGCAGGCCGGCATCGTCGGGCACCACCAGCCAGCGACGGAAAGTCTCGTAGTTGCCACTGTCGCGATCGATCGACACGCGAATGTCCACCTCGCCCGGATACAGCTTCTTGGTGGCCTGGGCCAGGGCCAATTCCACGGCGCCAAACACCACGTCGCGCTCCACGTTCTTTTCGCGCGAAATGGCTTCGACCAACATCAACAATTCGCGATTCATGCGAGGACTCTCCTATTTCAATCACCGAGGGCCGCTGCGCCGGCAGCAACCCCATACTGTTCTGGCGCCAGGGCTTCAGGCCTGGCCCGACTTGGACCCGCCGCGTCCCTTGAAATCCACCAGCGGTGCCAGGCGTGCGTCCTTGAGCTCGTCAAGGGTGAACCCCAGGGCCTGCAGCGGGGCGGGCACGCGCTTCTTGCTCACTTTCTGGCCGGGCTTCACTGCGGGCTCGTCGCTCCACACGATCTGCCAGCCTCCGGACTCGGCGCGCTCGAGCGTGCCGCGGAACTTCTTGCGATTGGCATTCACCTGGCCGTCGGCCGCGGCACCCAGCGGGGCCTTGAGCGTGAGGTCGATCACCGAGCCGGCGAAACGCACGAAATCCTGTTCGTGGCGCAACGGACGGTCGATGCCGGGAGAGGACACCTCGAGCCGCTTGTAGTCCACGCCATCCACTTCCAGAGCGAATTGCAGCTGGCGCGTGACCTTTTCGCAATCCTCGACGGTCACGAACTGATCGGGCAGGGCGGGTGCTGCGGCCTCGGCCTCGGCCTCGGCATCGCCGGCAGGCACGGGGGCACTCCAGGGGAGATCGATGGTGATGCGCAGCAAGCCTCCAGCGGAGCGCTCGATCTCCACCAGGTCATAGCCCAGCCCGGCCACGGTTTGTTCGACGATCTCTTGCAATGCCACGTGTGCTTCAGTTCAGTTTCCAGAAATGCGAAAAACCCGACAACCGCCCGAATCATTTCCGGCAGCTTCGAGCTCGAAAACAAACGCCCAAAAAAAACGGGCGGTGAGTACCCGCCCGTCTGGTCGTGAGGCTCTTATTGTAGCGCGTAACGCCCTGACCTGCAAAGGCAGAGGCACGCAACTTGCATCACGCCGCCCGTTGCGAATGCGCTGCGCTGATGCGTGCCAACAACGCTTGCGCCTCGGCCGAAGCGGGCGCGCCACCCTCTACCGACAGGCTTTCGAGCAGGCGTCTCAGCACCCCCGCCTGCGGCAGCAGCGGACCGAAGAAACGGGCCGAGCCCCCCTGCCCCACCAGCAGCGTGGGGAAGGTGTCCACATCCACATCGCCCGCCAGATCCTCTTCGTCCTCCACATCCACCCAGACGAAGCACGCTCCCGGCCGGGAGGCCGCGATCTCGTCGAAGGCGGCCCGGTAGTCGCGGCAGACGCCGCACCAGGCGGCGCACAGGCACACGACCCAGGTGACGGAATCGTCGCAGGCGGCGCCTGGCGCAGGAGAGGATGAAGTCATGGAAGCGGAAGTCTGGTCAGTCACGGTGCATCGGTCCGCCGCATGGGCGGACCAGGCCGATGGTAGCGACTGCCGGAACATCACATTGCGCATAGCCCGCAAGACCGCACCCGAAGCCCTCAGCCACGGCCGGCAAAAGGCATCTTGGTCGCCATGACCGTGTGGAACATCACATTGGCCTCGAGCGGCAGGTTGGCCATGTAGAGCACCGACTGACCCACGATGTCCACATCCATCAACGGCTCCGCAGCCACCACCCCATGCGCCTGCATCACGCCCTGCGTCATGCGCTGGGCCAGTTCGGTGCCCGCATTGCCCACATCGATCTGGCCCACGGCGATGTCGTATTTGCGCCCATCCAGCGAGGCCGTCTTCGTCAATCCGACGACGGCATGCTTGGTCGCGGTGTAGGCGATGGAGTTGGGCCGGGGCGTGTGCGCCGAGATCGAGCCGTTGTTGATGATGCGCCCGCCGCGCGGCGTCTGCGCCTTCATCACGCGGAAGGCGTTCTGGATGCCATAGAACATGCCATTCAGGTTGACGTCCACCACCTGCTTCCACTGCTCGATGGACAGGTCTTCGAGCGGCACGGCCGGCGCACCGACGCCCGCGTTGTTGAACAGCAGATCCACCCGACCGAAGACCTCGACCGCGCGATCGAACAGGGCCCGCACCGACTGCGGGTCGGACACGTCGGCCGGCACGGGCAGCGCACGCGCGCCGGCGCCCGACTCATCCGCCACCTGCTGCAGCAGCGCGGCACGCCGCCCGCTGAGGACCACCGACCAGCCATCGCGCAACAACGCCAGCGACGCCGCCCGTCCGATGCCCGAGCCTGCACCCGTGACGATGGCCACCCTCGATCCTGCTGCCTTCACTTTGCCTGCTTCTTTCTCTGACATGGATGCCTTGCCCCGTCGCGTCAACGGCGCGTGCGGCGCGACTTGGAGGCGCTCTTGCCCGCCGACTTCTTGCCGGCCACCTTGCCAGCACCACCGGCGGGGCCCTTGCCCACCGAGCGCTCGGGCGAAGACTCCGCGCGGGACTTGGCGCCGCGCCGGCTCCGTGCAGGCGGCGGCGAAGCATCCAGCCCCACCCCGTCATCCTGCGGCACGCGCAGCGCGGCACCACCACCCGCGCCCCGCTCGCGGGCGGGGCGCGGCGCCACCAGCGCCTCGCCCTCGCGCACCAGGCGGAAGTCGATCTTGCGGCCGTCCAGATCGACGCGGCTCACCTGCACGCGCACCCGGGTGCCGATCGCATAGCGGATGCCGGTGCGCTCGCCGCGCAGTTCCTGCCGGGCTTCGTCGAACTTGAAGTATTCGCCGCCCAGTTCGGTGATGTGGACCAGGCCCTCCACGTACATCGCGTCGAGCGTGACGAAGATGCCGAAGCTGGTGGCCGAGCTGACCACGCCACTGTATTCCTCGCCCAGGTGCTCGCGCATGTACTTGCACTTGAGCCAGGCCTCGACGTCGCGGCTGGCCTCGTCCGCGCGGCGCTCGTTGGCGCTGCAGTGCAGGCCGGCGGCCTCCCAGGCCTGCGTCTCGCGAGACGGGGCGACCACTTCCTTGCGGGGCTTGTTCGTGGGAGCCGCGACGCGGGCCGCCAGGCGCTTGGCCAGCTTGGCATGGGCCTCGCCGGGCGTGGGCAGTGCGGGCAGCTTGTACTTGGTGCCGCCCAGGATGGCCTTGATGACGCGATGCACCAGCAGGTCGGGATAGCGCCGGATCGGGCTGGTGAAATGGGTATAGGCCTCGAAGGCCAGGCCGAAGTGGCCGCTGTTGATGGGCGTGTAGATCGCCTGCTGCATCGACCGCAGCAACATGGTGTGGATCTGCTGGGCGTCGGGCCGGTCCTTGGTCGCCTCGGCGATGGCCTGGAAATCGGAGGGCTTGGGATCGTCGCCGATCGTCATGCCCACGCCCATGGCCTTCAGGTAGCCGCGCAGGATCTCCTGCTTTTCCGGCGTGGGGCCTTCATGCACCCGGAAGAGCCCGGGCTGCCCGCCCTGTGCGATGAAGTCCGCGCTGCAGACGTTGGCGGCCAGCATGGCTTCTTCGATGAGCCGGTGCGCGTCGTTGCGCGTGCGCGGCACGATCTTCTCGATGCGGCCGTTCTCGTCGCAGACGATCTGCGTCTCGGTGGTCTCGAAGTCCACCGCCCCGCGCTGCTTGCGCGCTTCCAGCAATGCGCGATAGACGTCGTGCAGGTTCAGCAGATCGGCCACGCGCGCCTTGCGCCTGGTGGCCTCCGGCCCGCGCGTGTTCGCCAGGATGGCCGCCACCTCGGTGTAGGTGAAGCGGGCATGGCTGAACATCACCGCCGGGTAGAACTGATAGGCATGGACCTCTCCCTTGGCCGTGACCAGCATGTCGCAGACCATGCAGAGCCGCTCGACCTCGGGATTGAGCGAGCACAGGCCGTTGGAGAGCTTCTCCGGCAGCATGGGGATCACCCGGCGCGGGAAATAGACGCTGGTGGCACGGTCGTAGGCGTCGATGTCGATCGCGCTGCCGGTTTCCACGTAGTGGCTTACGTCGGCGATCGCCACCAGCAGGCGCCAGCCCTTGGCACGGCCGACCTTGGCGGGCTCGCAGTACACGGCGTCGTCGAAGTCGCGCGCATCCTCGCCATCGATGGTGACGAGGGGCACGTCGGTCAGATCCACGCGGCGGCGCTTGTCCTGCGCGCGGACCTTTTCAGGCAACGCCTTGGCCTGCGCGAGACAGTCCTCGGAGAATTCATGCGGCACGCCGTATTTGCGCACTGCGATCTCGATCTCCATGCCGGGGTCGTCCACCTCGCCCAGCACTTCCGTGATGCGGCCCACGGGCTGGCCGAAAAGCGCTGGTGGCTCGGTCAGCTCGACCACCACCACCTGCCCGGGCTTGGCCACGCCGGTGGCACCCTTGGGAATCAGCACATCCTGGCCGTAACGCTTGTCTTCGGGAGCGACCAGCCAGACACCGCTTTCCTGCAGCAGGCGGCCGATGATGGGCTGCGCGGGACGTTCGACGATCTCGACGACCCGGCCTTCGGGACGCCCGCGCCGGTCCTGGCGCACGATACGGACCTTCACGCGGTCCTTGTGGAGCACCGCCCTCATCTCGTTGGGAGGCAGATAGATGTCGCCTTCACCGTCGTCACGCAACACGAAACCGTGACCGTCTCGGTGCCCCTGCACGCTACCTTCGATTTCGTCAGCGCCTTGCGCGACGGACGTGCCGGAGTTCATTTTTTTGATATACAATCTAAGTCTTTCCTGAAAGCCCAGGTGGCGGAATTGGTAGACGCACTAGTTTCAGGTACTAGCGAGTAACATCGTGGAGGTTCGAGTCCTCTCCTGGGCACCAAGTTTAACGACAACCCGTCCGGGTTTTCGAAATTAAAAAAGCCGCTTCTTACCAAGCGGCTTTTTTTATGAGGAAGATCCCCGGCATGGGGGCCCGCAAAGGCCCTTTCATGCGACCGCCGAAGGGCTGCAACCTCGAATCGAAATTTTTCCAGGTTTCGTTCGGGACGCAAAAAATTCGGCATATAATCTGATCTTTCCTGAAATGCCCAGGTGGCGGAATTGGTAGACGCACTAGTTTCAGGTACTAGCGAGTAACATCGTGGAGGTTCGAGTCCTCTCCTGGGCACCAAAAATATGAAAAGCCGCTGTGACCCCACAGCGGCTTTTTTCATGGCCGATCGCAATGCATGTGGTGCAGCCCACACCCCGAATGCCGGCACGGCCAGCCAACGATGCCATCAAAAAAGGCGCGCAGAGGATGCCTCCTCTGCGCGCCTTTGTGCTGGCGTGTCATGCAGCCGGCCAGAGCCGGCTTCCAACACCTTATCTATCTACTTACTTGCGCAGCAGCGCCTTCAGGGCGTTCTGCAGGCGGCGTGCCTTGGCCTCGTCGCTCGGGCTTGCCAGCACGCGGGCAGCGTCCTGGCCCCAGGTCTGCACCGGAGACGGGTCGTTGCGGCGCGTGAGCAGCTGCAGCTGCAGGGCGCGTCGGTCGGCGATCTGCTCGGCCGGCGTGGGTACTTCGGCCGCGATCTCCAGACGCAGCAGCGACTGGGCCGCATCGCCATCGGCCGGGGCCGACAGGGCCTGCGCCCAGGCGGTGCGGGTCGATGCATTCACCTGGCCGCCCAGTTCCTGCACGCTCGGCAACAGGGCCGGATCGCGCTGGCTCCAGGCCGAGAGCATCTGCGTCAGGGCTTCGCCGTGGGCCTGGGCCGCCAGCTTGCGCAGGGCGCTCTGGGCATGCTCCATGGCTTCGCGCTGCGCGCGGAAGGCGGCGTCGCCCAAACGCGGGCCACGGGCCTCGGGCGCACCGGCACGGTCGTTGCGATCGTTGCGGTCGCCAAAGCGGCCGGGGCGGCCCGCGGCGTCGTCGCGCGGGCCACGGGCACCGTCCTTGCCACGGCCATCGGGGCGGGCGCCACGGCCGGCAGCCGCAGGGGCCACGTCCTTGCGCACGCCGGGGCGGTCGTCGCCGCGCACGGCCACTACCGGGCGAGGTGCCGGCTTGGGCGCCGGGGCGGCAGGCTCAGCGCCCTCCTCGCCCGCTACGCTTTCAGTAGCATCCTGCGCAGATTCTGCGGGCGCTGCGGCGGCTTTTTCCTGCTTGGCGGCTTCGGCATCGGCGGCATTGCCCAGGGCCTGGCTGCGCAAAGCGTTTTCCAGATCGGCCATGGCGCCGCGGATGCGCTGGGCATCGCCGCTGGCATTGGCGGCTTCCAGAGCCTTGGAGGCATCCAGCACGGCGCGGTCGCGGGCGCTCATCTCGCCGGCGGCGCGTTCGCGCTCGGCGGACTTGCGGTTGAAGGCCTCGTCGATGGGCTTGCGGAATGCATCCCAGAGCTTCTGTTCCTGCTTGCGGTCCAGCGGCACGGACTGGGCCTCGGCCTGCCAGCGCTGCTGCAGCGCCTTGACGGCATCCACGCGCAGCATGGGGGCAGCGCCCAGGGCGTTGGCTTCCTCGATCATGGCGTGGCGTCGTGCGAGGCTTTCCTTCTTGGCGGCTTCCAGCGGCGCGGAAGCGGCCGAGAACGCCTGCTTCCATTGCGGCTGCAGCTCGGCGAACATCTTTTCGCCGACATGGCCGCCATCGCGCCAGCGGTCGCTGAACTGGTGCAGCGCACGGTTCACGGCCTTCAGGTCGGATGCGAGGGCGGGCAGCTGGTCCTGCGTCCAGGTCTTGAGCTCTTCGATCAGGGCCAGGCGCTGGGCCTTGTGCTCTGCAGCGTCGGAGCGCACCTTGTCCAGCCAGGCTTCCACGACCTTGTGCGCGGCATTGCAGGCTTCGTCGAACTTCTTCCAGAGCGCGTGGTTGGCCGGTCCGCCTTGGTCGGCCTGCTTCCACTGGTCGCGCAGCTGGCGCAGGGTTTCCTGCATCTTGCGGCCGCCCAAGGCCTGGCCCTCGGGACGTTTGAGCAGGGCTTCGGCACGCGCTACCAGGTCCTCGCGGATCTGGTCGGCGCTCCAGCGCTGCCAGCCTTCGAGTTCGCCGGCCGCCACCAGGGCGCCGTGCACGCGCTGCTCCAGCGCGCTGTCGATATGGCGGCCCTGCACCTTGAGCACGGCGCGCAGCGCTGCAGCAGCACCGGCGCTGGCCTTGCCGTGGCCTTCGGCCGTTTCCTGCTCGAGCTTGGCCAGGGCGTCTGTCACGGCCTGCACGGCCTTGTCGCGCACCTGCGGATCGACCTTGGGCTTGGCCACGGGGCGGGCCTCGGTCTTGGCCGCGACGGCGGCTGCCTCGGCAGGCAGGCCGCGCGCCACGCGCAGCTCATCGGCCCAGACGGGCACGGGCGGCAGCGGGGCATTGGCGTCTTCGGCGGCAGCGGCGGCCTGGGCCACGGCGGGCTGGAAGGCATCCCACACCAGCAGCAACTGGGCACGGGAAGCATCGAGCAAAGGCGGGAAGCGCGCTTCGACGCTGGCCCAGGCGGCATCGCCGGTCAGCGCTTCGGCCTGTTCCTGCCAGCGGCCGACGTCGGTGCGCAGCACTTCGAGCGCGGCCAGGGCATCGCGCCAGGGCTTGGTGGAGAGCACTTCGATGCGCTGGGCCAGCAGCACGGCGGCCTCGCGCTGCACCTGCACGCGGTGCTGCAGGTCTTCGATGGTCTTGATGCGGTCGGCCAGCTGCACCTTCAGGGCCGACAGCGGTTCGCGCGACAGCGGCGCGCCGGCCTTGGCGGCGTCGCGCTGCCAGGCCATGGCGTCGGCGATGTTGAGCTTGGAGGCCGACAGCAGCGCCTGGGCCTTTTCGGCCCATTCGGCGGCGATGGCTTCCTGGCCCTTGGCGCGGCGGATCTCGTCGAGCCGCTCGCGCACGGCGCGGGCCGCACCCTTGTCGCGGGCGCTGAGTTCCTTGAACACCTCTTGCAGGGCCTCTTGCTCGGGCTGGGTCGCCAGCCAGTCGCGGATGCGCGAGGCGCGCTCGCCCGAGGTGGGGGCAGAGAATGCGCCACCCGTCAGCGCGTCGAGAGGATGCGGCTCGGAGGCCTTGGCCGGGGCCGGATTCACTTCAGGTGCGTCGGAGGACATTTTGCTGCGGGGGGAAAAAGGAAACATGGATCCAGTAAGGAAAGAAAGGCCGGCGGGAAGCCAGCGCGGATGGCCGGTCGCAAGATCGGGCGCGCCCGGCGCATCGAAACCGCTATTTTCGCCCGGTTTTGAAGGGAGCCAAGACCGCGCCTTCATCACCCGCCCGGCACGCACGATTCAAGCGCCCCACTGGCGCGGTCCAGAGGACCTTGCGAGCGAGGCTGAAGGAGCAATTGGGGCCTGGGCGGCGCAGTGCAAGCGCCACTCTATCAACATCCCGCGCCGGCCTTGAAAGCATGTGTGCCGCAGGCCCATCCTGCGGCCGATGTGGGTGCCTCACCGGGCCTGCAGCATCATGCTGGCCCGGGGCGTCCAGGCATCGCCGCCAGTATCGGCACGGGGTGCGCCGACGAAAATGCGATCCGGCGGCACGTCGCGCAGGGCCAGATAGTCGCGTGCCGCCGCACCCCGGGCCACCGCCAGCGCGCGCATCGCGTCGGCGGGCACGGCGATGTGGGCGAGCAGCAGGCGCTCCATGTCACCGGGCGGCAAGTCCTTGGCCAGGCCAATGAGGTTGCGGGGCTTGGGCATGTCGGCGCGGCGATAGACCTCCTTGAGCAAGGCGCCGTATTCATCCGGACTGATCACCTCGGCCGCCCCGGCTGCCGCAGCGACCGCTGCGCCCTGCACCGCGCGTACGCCGGCCCGGCGCTTTTCGGCCAGCACCATGTCGTGCAGGCGCTGGCGCTTCCAGCCTTCGCGGTCGGCCTCCGGTGCGGCCTCGCCCACCACGGTCAGGGTGAGCGCGGGCCGGTCGGCGAGCGCCCGGGCGATCTTGTCGAGGCGCTCGCGAGAAGCCGCATCCAGCGCCGCGCTGCCGGGCACGAATTCGATGCGGTCGAGTTCCTCGCTGCCGCCGAAGGCACCTGCCAGCAAAGAGAACGGCGAGGTCACCGCCTTGAGCACCATGTTGCCCAGCACGCGCCAGATGACGGAGCCCAGGCGGAATTCCGGGTCGTTGAGCGATCCGCTGATCGGCAGATCGACATCGATCACGCCGTTGCGGTCCGCCAGCAAGGCCGCCGCCAGGCGCACGGGCAGGCTGGCCGGCGCGCCTTCCACCGCATCGCCGAAGGCCAGCTGCCGCAGCACGACGCGGTTGCTGGCCGTCAGCTGGCCGTCGGGCTGCACGCGATAGTTCACGTCCACGGCCAGCTTGCCGCGCTCGATGGCATGGCCGGCGTACTTCACGCTGTAGGGCGACAACGGCGGCAGTTCCAGATCGCGCATGCGCCCCTGGATGTCGAGTGCGAGCGGCCGGGCCAGCGGATTGAGCTGGCCACTGATCTCGACGGAAGCCGTGCCTTCGGCCTTGCCCCGCAGTTCCAGATCGGCCATCTGGAGCTCCTCGCCCGGCGCAGAGGCATTGGCCGACGCGAAGGCGCCCAGGTGGCCGGCGAGCTCGCTCAGGTCGGTGGAGTAGTTCGGCTTCACGAAGCGGTCGGAGAAGGCCACGCTGCCACCGGCCAGCGTGATGGGCCCGATACGGATGCGGGGCGCAGCAGTTGAGGAAGCAGCGGCAGGCGATTCCGTCCGCACGTCCTGGCGAGGCCCCCCGCCATTCGCCGGGCCGGGGATGGGCTTGAGCAGATCCTGCAGATTGAGGCGGCCGTTCTCCTGCAGAACCACACGGGCGAAGAAGTCGCTCAGCGCGGTCTCGCGCACCTGCAGCGACCAGGGCTTGTCGGCCGCGGTCTCCAGGCGCAGGCCGCGCAGACCCAGGGCCTTCCAGCGCAGGAGGTCGTCGGCGCTGGCAGAGCCGCACGGCTCTTCGCCGTCCGGCGAGGCATCGCGCGCGCCAGCGCAAGACGCCGCACCCCGTTCCAGCACGCGCACTTCGTCGATGGACAGATCGCCTTGCAAGGCCGTGGCCGATCCGCCCGTCGTGCCCTGCGCATGGCGTACGTCGCCCGCAAAGCTGCCCTCGGCCCGCGCGATGCGCACGTTGAGGCGATCGGCGACATAGGGCTCCAGCGCCTGCAGCGGCAGGTGGCTGGCCTGCAGCTTGCCCTGCAGTTCCAGGGGGCGCAGGCGCAGAGTGCC
>Ga0207686_10001591_pt1 | contig 12741 bp, 8 predicted proteins | sample KBSM24metaG_FD_184396 | JGI IMG/M metagenome (GOLD analysis project Ga0207686, IMG submission 184396) | Miscanthus rhizosphere microbial communities from Kellogg Biological Station, Michigan, USA - KBS M2-4 metaG (SPAdes) (version 2) | ecosystem: Host-associated > Plants > Roots > Rhizosphere >...
CCTTCGTCCGCACCGAGTTCTCCGGCATCACGATCGTGGCCGGGATGCCGAGGAGCTTCGCGGCGAGGGCGACGCCCTGGGCGTGGTTGCCCGAGGAAAACGCGACCACACCGCGCGGCCGCTGTGCCTCATCGATCTGCAGCAGGGCGTTCATCGCGCCGCGGATCTTGAACGAGCCGGCGCGCTGGAGGTTTTCGCACTTGAGACGCACCTCCACGCCGAGGCGTTCGGACAGCGAGCGGCTGGAGGTCAGAGGAGTTCGATGGATGTACGGGCGGATGCGGGCGGCGGCGGAACGAATGTCGGCTAAGTCGATTATGGTGCTGATGTTTGGCGAAGTCACCCGCGGTAGTATAAACTCGCCAAAACGAAACTGATCGGCGTTGCTTAGCGATTATTTGATTTTGCTGGATCAGCGGAGTATCGTCGGCGACGTCGAACTTCTGCCAACGTAACCAAGGGCATACTCGGGGTTGGAGGTTGGGGTTATGTGGAGATGGGTTACCCGCGGATTTGTCCTCACCTTGCTGGCTGCGCTTCTTGCGCCCGCACTCGTCGCACAGGACTTCATCGGTGTAGTTGAGAAGCCGGATCCTGGCGTCACACAGTCCGGAATGATTCTGGTCCAGGGCTGGGTCCTCGATCAGGCTCAGATCAGCAGGATCGAGCTCTATGTCGACGATCAGTACCAGCACGATCTCATCCTGAACCTCCCGCGCATCGACATCGTCGAGGCGTTTCCGACGTTCCCCGGGGTTCACACCGCGCGTCCGGGATTCCTGACCGGCTTCAGCGCGAGCCGTTTCACGAACGGTCCGCACACGGTCGAGTTGCGCGTCTATGCGACCGACGGGACCATCAACTTCCTTGGGCGGCGCACGATCACCATCAACAACTCGATCAATCAGGCCCCGTTCGGGTACATCGACATTCCGAATGAAGCAGGCGTCTACAACGCCGCCGGATCATTCCCCGTCAACGGATGGGCCGCCGACACCGACGGAGTGTCGCGTGTCGAAGTCCTCGTCGACGGCGGCATTCTGCAGAGCGCGATGTACGGAGACCCGCGTCCCGACGTCGGGGCGAGCTATCCCGATCACGCCGCCGCGTTGTTCAGCGGCTGGGTCGCGAACATCGACACGACGCGCATCGAGAACGGCGTCCACCTTCTCGAAGTCCGCGCCGTCGATCGCTTGGGCATGTCGAACATGATCGGCCGGCGGCAGGTCCAGGTCATCAACAACGACTTGTTCCTCGCGCCGTTCGGATATCTCGACGAGCCGCAGCGCGACGCGGTGCTCTACGGCACCTGCTCCACGAATCCGGTCATCGTTTCGCCGATCGTTCGCGAACAGGGCGTGCATCTCACGCCGGTCCGCGGTTGGGCGCTCGATCTCGGGACGCGCAGGGATGTCGGCCGCGTGGCCTATGCGGAGCTGCTCATCGACGGCGTGCGCTGGTACTCGACCGACGACTGCGGCCTCGTCCTCGGCCGCTTCGCCAATTGCTACGGTCTGCCGCGCTACGACGTGGCGCGTTATTACCCGACGTATCCCGACGCCCCGCGCGCCGGATTCCTCTTCACGATGGATATCGGCGCGATCATGAGCCGCGGCGTGCGCCCCGGCAATCACACGTTGCACGTGCGCGTCGGCGATCGCGAGGGAACCTTCGCCGATCTGCCGAACCATGACGGCATCCCGGTGTTCTTCCAGTGCGCCGCCGCCGACCTCGGCTTCCCGTCACTCGGCTTCATCGAGTTCCCGCAGACGTTCGATTACGTCGGCGGCGACGTTCTCTTCCGCGGGTGGGCGCTCAACGAACAGGGAGTCACGGCCGTGCAGATCATCGTCGACGGCGACTTCGTCGGCACCGCGATCTACGGTTTCCCGCGCTTCGACATCCAGGACCAGTTCCCGTTCATCTTCGGCTCGAGATTCTCGGGTTGGACGTTCAAGATGGACACGCGCCTGCTCTCGAATGCGCGCCACCGCCTCACCGTGCGCGTGCTGAACAACTTCGGCGTGAATACGGAGATCGGTTCCGTCGACTTCTACGTCGCCAACAACAACCCGCAATAGAAAGAAGTGGAGCGGCGGGCTCTCAGCCCGCCGAGCGATCAATGAACGGCGGGCGAAGAGCCCGCCGCTCCACTTTCTAGAACAACTTCAAGAACACCACGTTCGCGACGAACCCGTCCTGCGCGTTGCGTCCAATCATCTTTCCGATGTCGAGCCGCAGCAGCGTGCCGTAAGGACCGACGGTCTGTCCGGCGATGCCGAGTCCCTGGAACGGCTCGCGTTTAAAGCCCGCGTTGGCGTCGTCGATCAGCGCGTGATCGTAGAACGCCTCGAGGCGGAACTGCTGCGAGAACACGAAGCCGTAGGAGAGATGTCCGAGAATCGCGCGCTCGGCGCGCACCGATCCTGACTTCACTCCGTGGACGCGCTGCGCTCCGAAGAATCCGAGCTCGTATTTGGAGAAGCGGTCGAGGCGCTTGCCGTCGAGGTAGTTCACGTCGATGCCGAGGCGCTGGAACTTCGGAAGGAAGAAGCTCTTGCCGACGGACGCGCCGAAGCGCGCGTAGCTCTTCTGGTTTTCATCGAACTCCGCGAGGTTGCCCCACGGCTCCCAACTCGTGCGCCGCGCGTGCTCGTAATACCCCGACAGCGAGTAACCGCGGCGCGCGTAGGTCGCGCTGATGCCCGGGCGGATCGTGAACGTGTCCGACGGGATGACGTAGTCCTTGGCCGTGTCGTCGCCGCTGCGATAGAACGTGTGCTCGAGGCCGAGGGAGAGATCGATCTTTCCGAAGTGCAGCACGGGATGGCCGGCGCGGAGCGTGAGCCCGGTCGGGATCGTCTTCACCGCCTCTTCGAGGCGTTCCTCGCCGGCGCGATACATCGAGTTCGTGACCGGAAGCGCGATCCCGAAGAAGTCCGCGCCGATGTTCGTGCGCGTCCCGAAGACGCTCGGCTTCGTCGCATTCGCCGCCACGACCACGCCCGCGAAGAAGACGTTCGTCTGAATGCCTCGGTTCATGAGATTGAAGTTGAAGTAGTCGATGCCGCCGAGCGGAACGACCGGGAACTCGAGGCCGGCGTCGTGGTGAATGCCGCCGAGCATGAAGAGCTGCGAGGTGTCGAAGCCTTCCTTCACCACGCGCTCGCCGTCGCCGCGTTTTTCGAGATAGCGCAGACCCGCTTCCGTTTCGCGGACCATGCGCGCATCGGATGATGAGGCCTGCGCGAGCAACGCATCGAACTCCTGCGGATCGAGGCGGAAGTTGGTGAACGTCGAGGCGCGCTGGATCACGTTCGCGCGTCCCGCGGCCGAGATCACCTGCTGCGCGCCGACTTCATATGGGAGCCAGATCAGCGCGCGCGGATCGCTCTGCGCGGCGTCCGCGGCGCTGAGCGGCATCTTCGTCTCGCGCGAGAAGGGGACGAAGTCGACGCGCTCTTCGTTCGAGAGCACTTCGCCCGTGAGATGGAGCTGGATCATCGAGATCCGCACGCGCGCCCACGTCCGCGCGTCGATCCAGACCGTGCCGCGATACAGCGGCAGGTTCTCCGGCGCGTTCGGCGGCGGCTCGAAGCGCACTTCGTACGTGCGGTATCCGAGGACGTCCGTCTGCCGCACGAGCTCGTAGCGGTATTCGTTGGTCAGGTGAATGTCGAGCGGAAGCTGGGTGACCTTTTCCGGCTGAATCAGCGGCAGCTCGGGGATGCGCCCGTACTTCCACTTCACGCCGTTGATGAGGAACTCGCCCCACACCCAGTCGGCGCGTCCTTTCGGATCGGAGAAATAGTCGCCGGCGATCGTGGCCTCGAGCGAGTCGGCGCCGTTGCCGATGTCGAAGCGGAGCTTGGTCGTGTTGCGGGCGATGTAACGCGGCTGAATGGTCTCCTGGTACGCGTCGTACGCCTGGTGATTGCGAATCACTTCCTCGACCGAGATCCCGCGCTCGGTCGCGACGCTGATCGTTTCCTTGGTCACGTTCCGGTTCGGCTTCTCGGTGTAGTCGACGACGACCGCGTACGGCTGCGAGGTTTTCGGAGAGCCGACCAGGAGGCGGTTGCCCTTGCGTCCGGTGTCGGTGATCTCGCGCTCGCCGGCGGCATCGACGCGGCGCGGCTTCGTGAACCGGTCGGCCGGGAGCGCCAGGATCGACGGCGCCGCCGCGTCGCCGCGCGGAATGAGCATCGTCCGCAGGTCTTCGCCGCGGACGAAACTGAGCACCGGCATCTCGACCGCGTTTCCTTTCGCGTCGAGGACGGCGATCTTCGACGTCGAGTCGAACGCCCAGTCGCCCGTCATGGAGCGGTTGAACTGCGCGAGCGCAGTCGCGTCAGCCGCGCCGTTCGCGTACGCGCGCGCGGCTCCCGCGCTGAGCGCCTTCGCCAGATCGAAGATCGCGTTCGGCGACTCGACCGTGACGACGGCGTAGATTTTCTTCGAAGGATCGTGCTCGGCGAGCAACGCGAGCGCGTCCGCAACCTGCGCGACGTCGGCGACGACGGCGTCGAAGTAGCCGCCCGCGCCGTTTTCAAATGTCATCCCGAGCCGCGAAGACGGCGAAGGATCCCCGGCGACGTCCAGAACGATCCGTTTGGCGACGTCGAGTCCCTGCGCGGTGACGGCGAGCCGTTTCACCGCGTACGCGGCCTGGGCCGGATCGACGTTCGCGACGGAGACGCCGAGGGAGTCGAACGGACCGTGCGCGCGCGCCCAGTCGATGATCGTCTTCGTGTGCTCTTCGATCTGGAGCAGCGGATCTTTCCCGGCGTCGACGTCGTACTCGACGACCAGGGCGATGTCGCTCGGGCGCGCCGGCGCGTACGTGGCGAGATCGGATTCGGTGACGCGCCAGAGCGTGGGGACTCCGGCGCCGTCGGCGGCGACCACTCCGACGCAGAGGGTGCACTCCTTCGGCGTGTCAGCGGCCGCGAGCGGGAGGACAAGGAATTGCAGGGCGAACAGCGCAACAGCGAGCCTTCTCATGGAGATCCTCATTGAAATCGGCGTGTTTTAACGCCGCGCGGACGGATGAAATTGCCAAGCCGTGGCACCGTTTTCCTGAATCGCTCCTCCGGCGTGAAGCTTTCGCCGGTGGAGCTCGATGCGCTCACGGCCGCGGCCGCGGACGCCGGTCTCGAAGTTCTCGAATTGTCACGGGATCTCGACGTTGCGGCGGCGGTTCGCGACCGCCTCTCGCGCGGAACGCGGCTGTTCATCGCCGCCGGCGGCGACGGCACCGTGCATCACGTCGTGCAGCCGGTCGTGCACACCGACGCCACGCTGGCCGTTCTTCCCATCGGGTCCTACAACCACTTCGCCCGCGACCTCGGCATCCCGCTCGACTGGCGCTCCGCGCTTCGCGTCGCGCTCGCCGGCGTGCTGCGGCAGATCGACACCGGCCGCGTCAACGATCAGTTCTTCCTCAACAACGTCTCCATCGGCCTTTATCCCGAGCTCGTCGCGCGGCGCGAAGAACGGGGACGCGATTACCCGCGCTGGAAGGCGCGCCTGATCGCCGCGTACGCGACGCTGCGGAAGTACGCGCACGTCACCGTGGCCGTGGAGTCGGAGTTTCATCAGGAGCTGATCCGCACCCACGTCTTCATGATCTCGAACAACTCGTACGATCTCTCCCGCGTCGGCATTCAGGCTCCGCGCAACAACCTCGAGGAGGGAAGCCTGTCGGTCTACTGGCTGCCGCACACGCCGCGCTGGATGCTGATGAAGCTCGTGGCCCGCTACCTTGCCGGCCGCGTGCGCGAAGTCGCCGGCTTCCGCTCGTTCCGCACCCGCCGCCTGCGCGTCCAATCCTCGCACGCGCATCTCAAGGTCGGCGTCGACGGCGAGGTGTTCACCATGCCCACGCCCCTCGTGATCACGATCGTGCCGCAGTCGCTGGTGGTGAAGGTGCCGCGCGTGTGACGGCGCGCGCTACTGCATGTCCTTCACCACCTGCTCGAACGCTTTCGATCCGTCGAGAATGCGTTTCGCCGCGTCGATGAGGTCGGCGACGTTCTGTTTCGACAGTGAGTAGTTCGTTCCCATCGCGTTGAAGTGGGCCTGTTCGCTCTCCGGAAGTAGATTGAACGCGACTTCGACGAAGTGATAGCGGACGTCCGACGATTCAAGATCGATTTGTTTCGCGCAGTCCGGACACGCGGCGATCAGCTGATTCGCCGTGCTGATTTGCGCGTTCATGCTGTTCATCCACTCCTGGATCATCGTGACGGTCTCGAACGAATAGTTCCCCATCGGCGCGCCGGCCACGTTCGCCACCACCGGCACGACCCACGGAGTGGAGGCGCGCTTGTCGTGTTTCAGCTCGCTGACCGTGCGTGCGTTCACCGCGATCACCACCACTCGCTTGATCTCACCGTTGTTGATCATCGTCGGAACGGAGAAGCCCGCGACCGGATCGCTGTCGTTCATCTGCAGCGTGTCGGGCGACGTCAGGGCCTGGAACGGGCCGCGCAGGCCGATGTTGTCGGCCACGCCGCCGTCGACGAGATGCAGGAAGCGGCGGTTCTCGTTCATCAGCGCATTGACGTCGCTGCGGAATCGAAACCGCCGCGGATTGAGCAAGAGATCCTGGTTCGCGAGATCGAACCATTCGCCGGGCTTGTAGCCGCACCGCGGACCGCCGTAGCTCTGCAGCGTGAGCGGCGTGAGGAGAATCGGAAACGCGGAGGACGAGGCGACGGCGCGGGCGACTTTCACCTTTTCGAGATCGGAACAAATCGGGTCGAACTGCTCCTGCGTGAACGAAAAGTACGTGCCGATGTCGAGCTCCGACGCATTAATCATCGTGTACGGCGCGTCGCGGGGCATCTTCGCGTAGGTCGCGCCGTCGAACAGCAGCTTGTCGAAGTATTCCGCGGCCAGGTCGATGCGGCTGTAACGCGGCGAGAGGAGACGAATGGCGTTGTACGGGTTCAGCGTCGACAGCGCCAGCCGGAGCTGCGTCTTCGGCTGATCGAGAAAACGCTCGCGGAGACGCGGCAGTCCGTCGCGGCCATACAACGCATAGTGCGCGGCCGTGAAGCTCCCTCCGGAGATCGACGAAACGACGTCGACCGCGGCCAGAAGGTCGGACGATCCGCCTCGAATCTTCGTGTCGCGCAGTTTCTCGAGCACGCCGTACGCGAGCGCCGCCGCCCGCGTGCCGCCGCCGGAGAACGACACGATGACCATCGTGTCGTCCTTGCGGGCCGGCGTCGTCATCTTGCCGAAGCGATAGCCGTGCTCCGGGTCGACCTTCAGATCCGGAAGCGGCGGATTGACTGGCCAGTGCGCGCACGCGCTGGCCCCGACCGCGACGAGCGCGAGGACGAGACTCCGCGCCCGGCTCATTTGCGGCCTTTCTTTTTCGATTTCGCCGCCGATTTCTTCGCGCTCTTCTTCGTGCTCTTCTTCGCGCTCTTCTTCTTCGCGCTCACCTTCTTCGCGCTCACCTTCTTCGCGCTCTTCTTCTTCGCGGCCGGACGCGCCTTCTTCGCGGTCTTCGCCTTCTTCACTTTCTTCTTCGCTTGTGCACGCCGCCTCGCCGCGCCTCCCGGCGCGGTCGCCGCGGGCGCCGGCGCCTGCGGAGCGGGCGCTTCGAGCACCGCCGTTTCGGGCACGATCGTCGCTGTGCCCACCAACGGAACGAATTGCAGTGTGAGCGGGAACAGGTTGGTCGTCCCGGTCACCGCCCTGAGGATGGATGGAGGGGAGTAGTTGGATACGCCGTCGAGGGTGAACCGATGCGTCCCGGCGTTGACCTGGAGGGTCTTGTTCGTGGTCCCATTCAACGTGCCGTCGATCCGCACTTTGCGTGACGTCGGAAAAAGCACTCTGACGAATTCCATTCGCTGTGTCCTCCTGATGTAGGAGTGTCCGCTCGCGCGTTTATCCCTACCTCGCGTACGATCGGCACGTGCGCGCCGTCGATGCGAACTTGTTCATTGTCTCAGCAGAACTGCAGCGCATCGATGACTATCGCGCGGCGATTCCGGCGCTGCGCAACACGGAATCCATCGAGTTTCAGAATCCGGTGACGTTCTTCATCGGAGAGAACGGATCCGGGAAGTCGACGCTCGTCGAAGCGATCGCTGTCGCCGCGGGATTCAATCCGGAAGGCGGATCGAAAAACTTTCAGTTCGAGACCGTCCGCCGCGAGCCGGAATCGCCTCGCCTCATCCGCCTCATACGATCACCGCGCCGCCCGTCCGACGGCTTCTTCCTTCGAGCCGAGAGTTTTTTCAACGTCGCCACGGAAATCGATCGCCTCGGCGTCACTCGCGGTTATGGCGGCGTGTCGCTGCACGAGCAGTCGCACGGCGAGTCCTTCATGGCTCTGCTCATGAATCGTTTTCTCGGCGACGGTCTCTACGTCCTCGACGAGCCGGAAACGGCACTCTCGCCGATGCGCCAGCTTTCGATGCTCGTCCGGATTCATGACCTCGTGCGCGCCGGCTCGCAATTCATCATCGCCACGCACTCGCCGATCCTCATGGCTTACCCCGGCGCGACGCTTCTGCTGCTCGAAGACCGCATCCGCGAAGTGACGTACGAGGAGACCGAGCACTACACCGTGATGCGCGATTTCTTCAATCACCGCGAGGCCATGTTCCGCGAGTTGTTCGCCTGAGCTCCGGGGCTATAATCCGCCCCCTTATGACCACGGTTCGCATCAAGGAACTGCCGTTGCACGCCGGGCAGAAAGTCACGGTCAACGGCTGGCTTTACAACAAACGCACCTCGGGCAAACTGCAGTTTCCCATCATCCGCGACGGAAGCGGTTACCTGCAGTGCGTCGTCTTCAAGAAAGAAGTCGATGAAGCGACATGGAACAACGTCGAGAAGGTGACCCAGGAGTCGTCCGTGCGCGTCACCGGGACGGTGCGCCCCGAGCCGCGCGCGCCGGGCGGCGTGGAGCTCGGCGTCGAGTCGTTCGAGATCGTCCAGCTCACGGAGGACTATCCGATCACGCCGAAGGAGCACGGCACGGCGTTCCTGATGGACCTTCGCCATCTCTGGCTGCGCTCCTCGAAGCAGCACGCCATCCTGCGCATCCGCAACGAGATCGAGAAGGCCATCCGCGATTTCTTCTACGACCGCGACTTCGTGCTCATCGACTCGCCGATCCTCACCGCGAACGCCGCCGAGGGAACGTCGACGCTGTTCGAGACCGACTACTTCGGGCAGAAGGCGTATCTCTCGCAGTCGGGGCAGCTCTATCTCGAGCCGGCGGCGGCGGCGTTCGGACGCGTGTACTGTTTCGGCCCGACGTTTCGCGCGGAGAAGTCGAAGACCCGGCGGCACCTGATGGAGTTCTGGATGGTCGAGCCCGAGGTCGCGTTCCTCGACTTCGAAGGCCTGCAGGATCTCGCCGAGGAGTACATCGACTACATCGTCTGCCGCGTGCTCGACCGCTGCAAGGAAGAGCTCAAGACCCTCGAGCGCGACGTGACGAAGCTCGAGAACGTGAAGCGGCCGTTCCCGCGCATCACGTATCGCGAGGCCATCGAGGTGCTGAAGAAGAACGGCGTGGACGCGAAGTTCGGAGACGACTTCGGCGGCGATGAAGAGACGATCATCGCCAACTCGTTCGACAAGCCGGTGATGATCTCCCGCTACCCGGCGGCCATCAAGGCGTTTTACATGCAGCCCGATCCCGAGGACCCTTCGCTCGCCCTCGGCCTCGACATGATCGCGCCCGAAGGCTACGGCGAGATCATCGGCGGCTCACAGCGCATCCACGATCACGACCTGCTGCTGCAGCGCATCCAGGAGCACAACCTGCCGGTCGAAGCGTTCCAGTGGTACCTCGACATCCGCAAGTACGGCTCCTTCCCCCACTCCGGCTTCGGCATGGGAGTGGAGCGAGTGGTGGCCTGGCTGTCGGGTGTGCCGCATTTGCGGGAGACGATTCCGTATCCGCGCATGTTGAATCGGATCTATCCGTAGCGGTTACTGGGTTGCTGAGTTGCTAGGTTGCTAGGCAGAAACGTGATGACTGACGAGAGCCACTTCAGCAACCCAGCAACCCAGCAACCCAGCAACCGCGCCACGACGCTCCGCGTCGTGCCGCTGGGAGGCCTCGGCGAGATCGGCATGAACCTCATGGTCTACGAGTGTGGCGATGAAGCCATCCTCGTCGACTGCGGGATGATGTTCCCGGACGCCGCGACGCTCGGCGTGGACGTGATCGTTCCGGACATGACGTACCTCTTTGAGAACGCGTCGAAGATCAAGGCGCTCTTTCTCACGCACGGACACGAAGACCACATCGGCGCGGTGCCGTTCCTCGTCGACCGCCTCCCGCTGCCGGTCTACGGCATGCCGCTGGCCCTCGGGTTCGTCGCCGACAAGTTCGAGGAGTTCGGCATCGACGACATCGAGCTGCGCGCGATCATGCCGCGCGACGTCGTTGAGATCGGTTCGTTCCGCGTCGAAGCCATTCGCGTCACGCACTCGATCGTCGATGCCGTCGGCTACGCGATCACCACTCCCGCCGGCACGATCATTCATACGGGCGACTTCAAGATCGATCACACGCCGATCGACTCCAAGCCGACCGACCTCTCGCGGTTCGCGCGTTACGGCGAGGAGGGCGTGCTGCTGCTCGTCAGCGATTCCACGAATGCGCTCGTCCCCGGGCACTGCCCGTCCGAGCGCACCGTCGGGACCGCGCTCGATCGTCTGTTCGCGAACGCGTCCGGGCGCATCATCGTGACGACGTTCGCGTCGCACATCCACCGCGTGCAGCAGATCATCGATCTCGCGCGCAAGTTCCGGCGCAAGGTGCTGTTCGTCGGCCGCTCGCTGGTCGACAACGTCGAAACCGCCGAGCGCCTCGGATACCTGAGAGTTCCGCGCGAGGTGCGCACCGGCTCGGCCGACCTCAACCCGCGCGAGCTCGTGATCCTCACCACCGGCACGCAGGGCGAGCCTTCGTCCGCGCTCTCGCGGATGGCCATCGGCGAGCACAAACAGGTCGAGATCGTCGACGGCGACGTCGTCGTCATCTCCGCCCGCACGATTCCGGGCAACGAACGCGCGGTCTCGCATGTGATCGACAATCTCTACCGGCGCGGCGCGGAGGTCGTGCATCACGAACAGCCGGACGTGCACGTGTCGGGACACGCGTGCCAGGAAGAGCTGAAGCTGATGCTCAACGTGACGCGGCCGAAGTTCTTCATCCCGATGCACGGCACGCTGCGGCATCTGATCCATCACGCCCGGCTCGCGAAGGAAGTCGGCGTGCCGCACGGAGTCGTCATCACGAACGGGCAGGTGGCGGAGATCGACGGCAACTCGGTCCGCGTGCTCGAGGATCGCGTCTCGCAAGGCAAGGTGTTCATCGACGCGGAAGCGGAGGAAGTGCCGGAAGTCGTGGTGCGCGACCGCCAGCATCTCGCCGAGGATGGATTCGTGATCGTGGTGGTGGCGGTGGACAGCGACGGACGCCTGATCCGCGATCCCGAGATCATTACCCGCGGCCTCGTGCACGTCGACGCCAGCCAGGAGATCCTCGCCGAAGTGCAGAAGATGATCGTTGGCATGTTTGGCGAAAGTCCCGCCGACGAGCTCCGCGACCCCGACCTGCTGCAGGAGAAAATGCGCGCGCTGCTGAAGAGATATTTCAGAAAGAGCATGGGCAGACGGCCGATGATCCTGCCTGTCATTTGGGAGATGTAGGTTCCTGGGTTGCTGGGTTGCTGGGTTGCTAGCCCAGTAACCCAGCAACCCAGCAACTCAGCAACCGTTATGTCGATCACCGAAGCGATCATCCTCGGACTCGTTCAGGGCCTCACTGAATTCATCCCTATTTCGTCGACCGCGCATCTCAAGCTGGTGCCGGAGTTGCTCGGATGGGGCGACCCCGGCGCGGCCGCTTCGGCGGTGATTCAGTTCGGGACGATCCTCGCGGTCATCCTTTACTTCGGGCGCGACATCGTGCGATTGACCATCGCTTTCTTTCGCGGATTGCGCCGTCCGTTCGAAGATCCCGACTCGCGCGAAGCGTGGTACGTGCTGTTCGCCACCCTTCCGATCCTCATCCTCGGCGTCGTGTTGAAAGACTTCATTCACGGGATCTTTCGCAGCACGTGGGTGGTAACGTTTCAGCTCGTGTTCATCGCGGTGCTGATGCAGCTCGCCGAGGCGTACGCGCGGCGGCGCGGGTTCCGTCCGAGGGAGGACTTCAATGCGAACGACGCATGGGCGATGGGCTTCGGGCAGTGCATCGCGCTCATTCCCGGATCGTCGCGCAGCGGCTCGACGATCATGACCGCGCTCTTCCGCCGCATCCCCCACGAGTACGCGGCGCGTTTCTCGTTCATCATGAGCATCCCCGCGATCACCGCGGCCGGAGTCTACGAGCTGATCTCGGAGCGCCAGCATCTGGCCACGGTCGGCGCGACGCCGATCCTCGTCGCTATCGCCGTGGCCTTCGTCTCCGGCTGGGCATCGATCTGGTTCCTGCTGCGCTATCTCCGCACGCACACCACGCACATCTTCATCTACTACCGCTACGCTCTGGGCGCGGGGCTGGCCGTGCTTCTTCTGACATCATGTTCGGCGATGCCCCCGGAACAGCCCGCACGCTATCTCGCCCTCGGCGACTCCTACACGATCGGCGAGAGCGTGGCCGCGGAAGAGCGCTTCCCGAATCAGCTCGCGCGCGCGTTGAGCGCCGGCGAGCCGCAGATCATCGCGAAGACGGGCTGGACGACG
>Ga0207686_10001592_pt1 | contig 12735 bp, 12 predicted proteins | sample KBSM24metaG_FD_184396 | JGI IMG/M metagenome (GOLD analysis project Ga0207686, IMG submission 184396) | Miscanthus rhizosphere microbial communities from Kellogg Biological Station, Michigan, USA - KBS M2-4 metaG (SPAdes) (version 2) | ecosystem: Host-associated > Plants > Roots > Rhizosphere >...
CCCGGCGCGTCCCTTCCGGTGCGCTTCGCCACGAGCTTCGAGGCCAGGGGCTTCGTCAACGGCCCGTCGAATACGAACGTCGTCGAGAACGGGACGTTCATCAACAACATCGGCTACTTCCCCTCGTTCGGCTATTCGGAACGCATCGAGCTGCAGGACCGCAACGACCGCCGCAAGTACGGCCTGCCGCCGATCGAGCGCCTCAAGAAGCCGGATGACATGAAGGCGCGGATGGAGAACCAGCTCGCGCGCGGCACCGACTGGCTGAGCCTCGACACCACCGTCAGCACCTCCGCCGATCAGATCGCGCTCGCGCCCGGATATCTGCAGCGGACCTGGACCGCGAACGGACGGCGCTACTTCCACTACAAGACCACCGCCCCGATCCTCGGCTTCTGGTCGTATCTCTCCGCGCGTTACCAGGTCAAACGCGACCGCTGGCACGGCATCCCGATCGAGATCTATTACGATTCGAAACACCCGTACAACGTCGACCGGATGATTCACGGCGTGAAGAAATCGCTCGACTACTTCACCGCGAACTTCTCGCCGTACCAGCACCAGCAGGTGCGCATCCTCGAGTTCCCGCGCTACGAGCGCTTCGCGCAGTCGTTCCCCAACACGATCCCGTATTCCGAGTCGATCGGCTTCATCGCCGACCTGCGCGACAAGAAGGAGATCGACTACGTCTTCTACATCACCGCGCACGAGGTCGCGCACCAGTGGTGGGCACACCAGGTCATCGGCGGCAACGTGCAGGGATCGACGATGCTGACCGAGACCATGGCCCAGTACTCGGCGCTGATGGTAATGGAGAAAGAATACGGGCGCGCGAAGATGCAGAAGTTCCTCCGCTACGAGCTCGATCGCTACCTGCAGGACCGCGGCAGCGAGCTGGTGGCGGAGATGCCGCTGGTGCTCGTCGAGAACCAGGGATACATCCACTACCGCAAGGGAAGCCTGGTGATGTACGCGCTGCGCGATGCGATCGGCGAGGAGCGCGTGAACCGCGCGCTGGCGAAGTTCATCCGCGACTACGCCTGGCACCCCGCGCCCTATCCCACGGCGACGGACCTGGTGCGCTATTTCCGCGCCGAAGCACCGCCGGAGGCGCAGGAGCTGATCACGGACCTCTTCGAGCGGATCACGCTGTACGACCTCCAGACGCGCGAGGCCACGGCGACGAAGCGCGCCGACGGCAAGTACGTCGTCAAGCTCACCGTCGCATCGACCAAGCTCCGCGGCGACGCGAAAGGCGAAGAGAAGCCGGTCGCATTGGGCGACTGGATCGACGTCGGCGTCCTCGCGAAAGACGACAAGGTGCTGTTCCTCGAGAAGCGCCGCATCACGCAGCCGCTGCAGACGTTCGAGATCGTCGTCAGCGAGAAACCGGAGCGCGCGGGCATCGATCCGTTCAACAAGATGATCGACCGCAACCCGAAGGACAACACGAAGTCGCTTTAGGAGTGCGGCGGCAAAGCCGCCGCTCTTGGATCCCAGAGCGGCGGCTTTGCCGCCGCACTCCTAGATTTGCTCGAGCGCGTACATCACCGCGCCCGCCGTCGCCAATCCCGCGAGCGTGGAGAAGATGAGCGCGAAGCGGGGACGCTCGTGGACGTGCGGGAGGAGATCGCTCGCGCCGAGGTAGAGGAGAAAGCCGGCGAAGAACGCGAGCTGGAACGCGAGCATGCGCGGCTCGATGCGGATCACGTTCGTCAGCAGCGCGCCGGCGACGGGCGCGAGCGCGTCGACGATCAACAGTGCATTCGTCCGCCAGCGGCTGTTGCGCGTGGCCAGCATGAACGTCACGGTGTTCAGGCCGTCCGCGAAATCGTGCGCGACGACGGCCACGAGCACGATGAACCCGACCTGCGTGCCGGCCTGAAATCCGACGCCGATGGCCAGGCCGTCGAGGAAGCTGTGGAACGAGAGACCGATCGCGCCGACCAGGCCGACGTTGTGGCGGTGCCCCGGCTCGTCGTGCAGCTTCTCGCTGTGGATGATCGTCAGTTTCTCGAGAAGGAAGATCGCCACGAAGCCGAAGACCACGGTGAGCGTCAGCGCGCGAACGGGGATCGATTCGGCATGCGCGGTGGCAACAATTTCCGGCAGGAGGTCGAGAAAGACCACGCCGATGAGCAGTCCGGCCGAAAAGGCCATGCTCGCGTGGAGGTAGCGCTGGTAGCGCAACGCGAACCAGCCACCGGCGAGAGTCATGACGAACGCCAGCAGCGCCCAGACCGCACTCATCGGCGCGGATTCTAATGGAAGCGCTCAGGCGGCGTAGACGCGCACGAGGAACACCAGGTCTTTCTTCTTCACCGTGGCGATCGACTCGGCGGCCCGCGGCGGCGTGGTGAAGCTCACCAGCTCCGCGTCACTCTCTCGCACGTACCGCGAAATGGCCTCGTTCTCGTCGCTCGCTTCCACCACCATGCGCCGGGACTCGACTTCATAGCTGGGACGGGTCAGCTCCCGCGCCTCAATCGTGTATTGCAAGCGCTTCCTCCGCGTTTTCATCGGGAGCAAGGGGTAGGCCAAAACGGAGCGCGGAGGGCAGAGCGCAGAGCGCAGAAAGACGAAGCTTCTGCCCTCCGCGCTCTGCGTTCTGCGCTCTCGTACGGCGTCGTTATTGCATGCCTCTCGCGCCATGGGTCCAGAGGGGCGGGTTCTCGTAGTCGACGACGAGCCGGCGATTCGTGCGCTTGTGGCGAAGATCGTCGAGCGGGCGGGGCTTCCCGTCGACTGCGCGCGCGACGGCGCGGACGCGATGGAGATGCTCGAGACTCACGAGTACGCGGTCGTCGTGGTCGATCTGATGATGCCGAACGTCGACGGCTACGCGCTCATCGACTTTCTGAAGAAACGTCCGGACGAGCGTCCCGCGGTCATCGTCGTCAGCGCCGGCGATCCCGGCGCGCTCCGCCAGCTGGACGGCTCCATGGTCCACTCCATCGTGCGCAAGCCCTTCGACATCGACGTCCTCGGCGACCTGATCACCGCCGCCGCCGGCTCCATGCGCGGCCCCGCCGCGAGCGCGGACGTGTTGCAGTTCCCCAAAGGGAACGCGTGCTGATGCTAACCTGACGAGCGTGTCCGCCGTCCACCGCGCTCTGCTCCGCACCGCCATCTTCACCGCCGGCGCGCTGCTGATGGCGCTCGAGATCTCGGCGTTCCGGATCATCGGCAAGACCTTCGGCTCGGCATTGCGCGAAACGACCGCCGTGATCGCCGTCTTTCTCGCCGCGATGAGCGCCGGCTACTGGGCGGGAGGGCGGATCGGCGACCGGTGGCCGCGCGCGTTCACGCTTGCCGCGACGCTCTTCGCGGCCTCGCTCTCCTGCTTCTGCGTTCCGTGGCTCGACGCCCGGCTCTCGCCGCTCATCTCCCGATCGAGCTTCGCGCTCGCCACGCACGCGTTCTTCGCCAGCAGCATCCTCTTCGTCATCCCGACGTTTCTGCTGGCGGCCACGTCTCCCATCGCCGTGCGGCTCTTCGCCACGAGCACGGGCGAGAGCGGGTCGACCGCGGGCTCGATCTCGGCAATCTCGACCGCGGGCAGCATCTTCGGCAGTCTCGCAACCGCGTTCTTTCTCATCGACTGGCTGGCGAGCATCAACCGCACGGTCATCTTCGTCGGTCTCGGCGCGGCCGCCACCGCCGCCCTGACGATGGTCGTTGCGGTTTCGAGCGGGCGCCGCGCGGCCGCGCTCATCGCTGCCGCGGCGATTCTCCTTCTTCTCACCGGCGCGTTCGCGCGCTCCGGCTCGATCGATCGCGCGCTGCTCGCGCCGCTCCCGAACACGCGCGTGATCTTCAGCGCCGACAGTCCGTATCACCACGTCACCGTGCGCGAGCGCGGTCCGTGGCGCGAGCTCTCGTTCGATATCGCCACCCAGTCGCGCATGAAGATCAAAGATCCGCTCGGCCCCGGCGCGGCGTACACCGACATCGCCCATCTCGCGAAGCTGATGCGGCCCGCGACCCGGCGGATTCTCCTGATCGGCCTGGGCGGCGGCACGATGGCGAAACAATTCGCCGGCTACTATCCGGATACGACCGTCGACGTCGTCGACGTCGATCCGCTCATCGCCGGCGTCGCCCGCCGCTTCTTCGAGGTCCGCACCAGCGACCGCCTTCGCATTCACCACAGCGACGGCCGGGCGTTCCTCAAGCGCAGCAGCGGGCGATGGGACCTCATCCTCATCGACGCGTACACGACGAACGGCTACGGCGACACGATCCCGCCGCATCTGACCACGCGCGAATTTTTCCGGGAAGCCGCCGCGCATCTGAATGAGGGCGGCGTCTTTCATTTCCACTGCGCGTTCCATTCGACGGCATTGCTGGCGGCGATCGACAACACCGTTCGCGCGGTGTTCCCGTTCGTCGCGCGCACACGAGGGGAAATCCTCGGCAGCGCGGCGCCGCTCGTCACCGATTCGCGGACCCTGATCGCGCGCGCCCATGCTTCACGCGCATCCCAACTGCCGACGCTCGACGGAGCGATCGAGGCCATGACGGTTGCGCCGCTGGCACGCGATGCGCCGATCCTCACCGACGACTACGCGCCGGTCGATCGCCTCGCGCGCCTTCCCGTCCGGTAAAGTGCGCGCGTATGAAACGCCTCGCCCTTCTCCTGCTCGTCCTCGGCATCGCCTGCAAAGCGCGCGAGTCCGCGATTCCCGGGGATCCCGAACGCGGACGGCAACTGATCGCGCAGTACGGCTGCAACGTCTGTCACACCGTCCCCGGGGTCAGCGGCCCGCAAGGATCGATCGGACCCGCGCTCGCCGGAGTCGCTTCGCGCCCGACGATCAGCTACGGCACCGTGCAGAACACGCCCGAGAATCTCGTGAAGTTTATCCAGAGTCCCGCTTCGCTCAATCCCTCGAGCAACATGCCGGGACTCGGAATGCCCCCCGCCGACGCGCAGGACATCGCCGCGTACCTGCGCACCGTGCGATGAACCGGGAGGTCAGTAGGACAACGTGATGTTCTGGTTTGCCGCGAGCGTCGCCTCGGCGGTGTAGGTTTCACCGTCCTCGAGCTGCGGAAGATTCTGATCGTCCGAGCCGATCGGTCCGTTGAACACCGGGACTGTCGCGTTCTTCTTGGTAACCTTCAGCGTCGGATTCGGTTTCCCGGCCAGCCGCGCTTTTGCGCGCGGGATCGTTGTCGTCGGCCTGAAGTTCTTCCGTGGTGCCGCATTATCGAGCGTTAGATTCGCCATGGTTCGCCTCCTTCTCACCGGCGAACACGATGCGGCCTGCGGTGATGTGAAATTGAGCGGCGCGGCGGTAGGCACGAAGTACGCAACCGTTGAGAACGCCGTGAGCTTCATAGTTCAGAAATCGCTGGGTAACTCATTCTTCCGCTTCGCCGTCTCCCGCCGCCGCGATCTCAAATCGATCGACGATAATCCGGAGCTGAGCACCGGATCGACCGGCGAGTTCATTCGCCACCGGCCGGAGATCTTCTACGCCGCCGACGTGCGCTCGATCCGCAGCCCCGAAGTGCCGCCGCCGCGCTCGATCGCGTCGCAGCCGTTCTGGACGTCGATGATCGACGGCACGCGCCGCGGATGGGCCATGCTCGGCATGATCGCCGCCGGTGCGCTCCTGCTGCTGATCGGCTTCGCCGTCCTCGCGAACAAGGGTGCGCCCGGCTGGTTCGAGGTCATCCTCGGACTGATCCTCATCGGCATCCCGATCTTCATCACCACCCAGAAGCGGCGCGTGATCCGCCAGCACGAAGCGCGCATCCGGCAGGAGCGCGAGGAGCGCGACGCACGCAATCGCGAGCTGCTCTCCGCGTACACCGCGGCGCTCGAGCACCTGCGCGAAGATCCGAACGACGAGGCGCTGCAGCGCGTGCTGCGTGAAAACGAAAAACTCGATCTTCCCTATGCGATCTGGGCCGACACCGCGATCGGCACCGTGCTTCACGTCGGCTTCTCGACGCTCGCCCGCGTCGGCGCCGGCCGCGCCGCCGAGATCGCGGCGTTGATGGACCGGGCCAGCGATGCGGCGGGACTGATCGCCGAGGATGCGCTGGCGGTGAAGCAGGCCGTCTACTCGACGATTCTCTGGCACTTCCTCGCCGACGACCGGCTCGGCGACGTGCAGGTCACGACCGTCCGCGCCATTCAGGAAGGGTTCGGAATCAAACCGGACAACGTCCCCATCGATACCTCGTCCGAGGCCCAGTTCATCCGCCTGCGCGGCATCGACCACCGCAACGCTCCGCGCTGCGAGTCGCCGCTCCCGCTCGGACTCCACGAGTACTGCATGTACACCGCGGAGATCCGCCCGGCCGGCGGAGAGGCCACGACGACGATCCACATCACGAACAAACGCATCGTCCTCGACGGACCGAAACGGATCGAAGTGCGCGTGCCGACCATCGACGACATCCTCGTCGACGCCGACGCGAACCGCATCACCATCCGCGCGTCCGGCATGAAGACGCCGATCGACTTCACCGCCGGCGAACCGATCTACCTCGGCGCGATGGCCGATCTCGCCACCCGGCTCGACGACCGGCCGAAGGGGTTCGCGTAGGAGGATGCGAAAAAAGCCGGACACGTTCCGCTCGGCACGTTTGATCAAGCCTGAGCAAATTAGATGGAGTCGAACGGCTGTAGTTGGTGTGGTGCGCGCCTCCGGCGCGCCTCCACCCGAAGCGCGCCGGAGGCGCGCACCACACCCACACCACTCCGTGGGATCACGCGCTGACGCGGTTGCATGAGTACTGCATGTACTCCGCCGAGATCCGCCCGCGAACGGTGTCGTTCTGAAGATCGCAAACGCGATATGCCATGAGCGGTACGAGCCTCCGATCGTTTGTACGCCTGAGGAACTGCTTGCGCCATGAAGCCTGAGCCTGAAGATCCGGTGGTCGCGGAGATCCGTGCGGTACGTCGAGAACTTGCGGAACGCTTTGGCGACGATGTCAACGCTCTGTGCGATTTTCTCGCGCAGCAAGAGCAGCGGCACGAAGAACGGCTGGTCAATCGTCCACCAAAAACTCCGCAATCCGTTCGTGCGGCCGGCGCTGACTCGATCACGCGCTGACGCGGTTGCGGCCGTCGCGTTTCGAGCGGTACAGCAGCTCGTGAGGGTCGATGGTCCCTTTGTTTACCACGGTAATATGACGCCATGTCACGACCGCAGTCGAAAGTTACGGCTCAGGGTCAGATCTCCGTTCCAGCGGAGATTCGCCGGAAGCTCGGAATCGGTCCCGGCTCGGTCCTCGAGTGGGAGCAGGACGGAGAACAAGTACTGGTCCGAAAAGCCGGTACCTACTCATCTGAAGACATTCATCACGCCGTGTTCGCGCGACGTCCAAAACCTCGAAAACTCCCGCAGTTGAAGCGAGCGATCAGCCGTCACGTTCGAAAGAAGCATGCGCGCGATTGAGACAAACGTGCTCGTGCGCCTCATTACACGAGACAGCGAGGAGCCAGTTGCGGCTGCGGAAGTTCTTCGTTGGGGAAGGGCGCAGCCTACGAACTTCTCGGACTGCCTGGTGCTCGAGATTGCGAAAAAAGCCGGACACGTTCCGCTCGGCACGTTTGATCAAGCCTGAGCAAATTAGATGGAGTCGAACGGCTGTAGTTGGTGTGGTGCGCGCCTCCGGCGCGCCTCCACCCGAAAGCGCGCCGGAGGCGCGCACCACACCAAACCCTCTAGAGGGATCACGCGCTGACGCGGTTGCGGCCGTCGCGTTTCGAGCGGTACAGCAGCTCGTCGACGCGGCCGAGGAGGGCTTCCGGTTGTTCGATCGCGCTCGTGGCGGAGCAGACGCCGAACGATGAAGGCGGATCTCCTCGCCTTCGTACTGGAACGTCCGTTCCTCGAACATCCGGCGGATGCGCTCCGCGGTCTCCGCGGCCAGCTCCAGCGGCGTGTCGGGAAGCACGATCACGAACTCCTCGCCGCCCATGCGCGCGAAAACGTCCTGCGGGCGCACGAACTCCGACACGATCAGCGCCGAGGTCACGCGAAGAATGTGATCGCCGGCGGCGTGGCCGAACTGGTCGTTCACGATCTTGAAGTTGTCGAAGTCGAACGTGATCACGCTCAGCGGCTTCGTCTCCGAGGCCATGTCGATGATGAAACCGAGCCGCGCCACGATGTAGGCCTTGTTGTATGCGCCGGTGAGCTGGTCGGTGATCCCGCGCGAATGCAGCGCCTCGGTGAACTCGACTTCCAGCAGCGAGTCCACGTACTTGAACACGCAGTTCCCGAGCTTCAGCAGGTTCCCCTGCGACAGCGGCACCGGATGGCGGATGCGCATCCCGTTCACCAGCGTCCCGTTCGTGCTCGCCAGATCGTTGATCGTCACCACGTCGCGCATGCGGATCACTTCCGCGTGGATCCCGCTCACCGCGCGCTCGCGCAGGCGGATGTCGCACTCCGGCCGGCGGCCGATGATCTGCCGCCCCTGGCGAAGGCGGAACACCTGTCCCGGGAAGTCGCCCTCCAGCAGGATCAGCGCCGGCTCGTGGGTCTGCGCGCGCTCGACCGGATCGTGCAGATCGACCGCGTCGAACCGGACTTCGGTCGTTTTCCGCGGAATGGGCTTCTCCTCCCCACCGGGCCGCATGGCGTGTTTCAGGCGCTCGAGCATGACTGGTGTACCGGACAGTGTAATACGACCCGTGTGTGACGGGCCTCACATCGCCTCGTGGATCGCGTCACCCGGCGATGTGCAGAGGCGGCCGATACTCGGCTCGATGCACGAGATCGGCATCGCCGCCTCGGTACTCGACATCGTCCGCAAGGAGGTCGGCGCGCGGCCCGGAGCGCGCGCGCTCGTGGTCGGACTGCGCATCGGCGACCTCGCCGGCGTCGATCCCGAGTCGCTGCGCTTCGGCTTCGACGCCCTGGTGAAGGACAGCGATCTCGAACCGCTGCAACTGGAAGTCGAATACCTCGCCGCGCGCGACGATCTCGACGTCGCCTGGATCGAACTGGAGGAGCCATGAACAGCGTTGTTCCGGTGGAAACGAAAGTGCTCAACGAGAACCAGCGCCTGGCCATGGCGCTGCGGGAACGGTTCGCGCGGGCCGGAACGCTGGTCGTGAACCTGATCAGCTCTCCCGGCTCGGGCAAGACGCGCCTCCTCGAGCGCACGCTGGAGCTGCTTCCCGACGGCGTGCACGCCGCGGTGCTCACCGGCGACATCCAGACCGACGCCGACGCCTCGCGCCTCGCGCGCTTCGGGTTTCCAGTGCGCCAGATCACGACCGGCGGCACCTGCCATCTCGACGCGAAGATGATCGACCGCCATCTCGAAGGATGGGACCTCGACGAGCTCGACATCCTCTTCATCGAGAACGTCGGCAATCTCGTCTGCCCCTCGAGCTACGACCTCGGCGAGCACGCGAAGATCGTCCTGCTCAGCGTCCCCGAGGGCGAGGAGAAGCCGCTCAAGTACCCGTCGATCTTCTTCAAGTCGAAGCTGATCCTGATCACCAAAGCCGATCTTCTTCCGTACGTCCCCTTCGATCTCGGCGTCGCCCGGAAAAACGCGCGCAGCGTGAATGCGGACGCGGAGATCCTGCTGGTGTCATGTCAGACGGACGAAGGCTTGGGTGATTGGATGCAGTGGTTGTCGTCGCGCATTTCCGCTGGCTAGACGGCCGAAGTCGTTATCATCGCGTCGCTTGCTCGACGCGCTCCTGATCGGTCACCTTGCGCTGCAGGCCGCGCGGATCACCGCGGCGGCGTTTCTCTTTCTCGTTCTGTACGCGATCGGCGCATCGATCGTTCGCACGGCGGTCGGAGACCCCGTCGAACGGCTTCTTCTGCGCATCGCGGCTGGCTTCGCGGTGTTCCAGTGCGTCGTCCGATGGCTCGGCGAGCTTCCGCTGCTCACCGCTCGGGGCGTGTGGATGATCACCATCGCGCTCGCGCTTCTCGGCCTGTTGACACGATGGCGGATGCCTGACGCGGACGCCGCCGAGCATCCGTTCGCGTCCAACTGGCGAGTCGTGATCATCGTCCTGCTTCTCATCGCGCCGCTGACAATGGCCCTCGCGCCGGCCGTGTCGCAGGACGCGCTGATCTACCACCTTCGCTTTCCGGAATCGACGCTGCGCGACGGGAGATGGGCCATCGACCCGGCGAACAGCTCGTCGTACTACCCGGCCGCGACGGGCACGCTCTACCTGGCCGCGCTCGCGCTCGATCACCAGGGCGTAATCGCGCAGCTCGTGCACTTCGGGTTTTTCATCCTGGCTATTCTCGCGGCGGCGGCCATCGCCCGGCGCCTCGGCGCGCCGAGCGGCCGCACGGCCGCGCTGCTCCTCGCGGCCATCCCCTGCGCGGGCGTCGTCGCCGGATGGGCGTGGGCCGATCTGTCGCTTCTCTTCGCGATCGGCGCGGCGGTGCTCGCGGCATTCGGCGGGATGTTCGCGATCGCGCTCCTGCTCCTCGGGCTCGCGGCGTCGATCAAGTACACGGCGCTCGTCGCGTGCATCCCGATCGCGATCGCCATCGTCGTCGCGGCGTTGCGCGCGCGGCAGTCGCGGCAACTGTTCATCGGAATCGTGCTCGCGGTCGCCGTCGCCAGTCCGTGGTACCTGATGAACGTGGTGCACACCGGAAATCCGGTCTACCCGCTCGCGACGTCGCTCTTCGGCGGCGCGTCGCACAGCGCGCAGTCGATGGTCGAGACCTGGAGCCGCGCGGACGGCGGATCGTGGCTTTCCGTATGGACCGGCTATTTCCTTGCGCCGCAGACGCTCGACGAAGACATCGGCGGGCCGTTGTTCCTCATCGTCGCGATCCTCGGCTTCTTGATCGCCTTCCGCTCTCAACGCACGCCGCTGCGCATCGCCGCGTGGATCGCCCTCGCAATGTGGACGCTGTTCCTCCCGCTGACCGCGGCGATGCGGCTCCTGCTGCCGGCGATCGCGGCGACGCTCATCGTCGCGGGCGCGGCGCTGGAACAGGCGACCCGCGCGAGGCGCGCGCTCGCGCTTCTTCTGATCGTGTTCGCGCTGCGCGGCGGGATCATCGCCGCCGCGCACGACGCGCACTTCATGAACCCTCTCCCTGCCGCGGTCGGAATCGAGAAAGAGTCCGAATACGTCGCGCGCAACTTCCCGCCCGCGCCGTTGTACGCGCGCCTCGATCGCACGCTGCCCCCCGATGCGCGCTTCGTCGCCTACAACGAGGTGCGCCTGTTCCGGTTCCCACGTCCCGTCAGCGCCTCGCGCGTGCTCGACCCGCCCCTGCTCGCGCGTTACATCGAAGGCGCGCAAACACCCGCGGAGATCCTGGCGCGCTTCCGCCGCGACCGCGTGACCCATCTCCTCATCGCGCCGAAACCGGTCGAGCGCGGCCCCGTCCCCCGCTTCTCACCCCGCGCCGAGCAACTCTTCACCACCGTGATCCGCATGAGCCGCGTCATCGACCGCGAGGGATCGACGGTCGCGATCGAATTGCCGCCCTAATTATCGCGACCCTTCTCCCCCGCTCGCGGGGGAGAAGGTGCCGAAGGCGGATGAGGGGGATCCTGTGATCTCCGCGATCACGGCACGGATCTGTTCCTCAACGAGAAGCGAATCGCGGATGAGCAACTCATTGGGAATCCGCAGCACTCGGATTCCGTGATGCTGGAGATCGCGTGATCGCCTGCCGTCGTATTCATTCATCCACGGCGCGTTGTGATGACCGCCGTCGAGCTCGATAGCTAACTGCAATTCTGCACAGTAGAAATCAATGATGTACGGGCCGATAGGCGTTTGTCTCCTGAACTTGAACCCCGAGCACTGCCGGTTGCGCAGCCACGACCAGAGTCGGCCCTCTCCCCGGGTCGGCGCTCGCCGCATCTCACGCGCGTACCGTCGAAGACGTCGGCTCGCACCGGACATGCGCTAGACCTTACCTCGGCCGACGTGTTCTACGCTCTGAAGAGAGCGACCCCCTCATCCGCCTTCGGCACCTTCTCCCCCGCTCGCGGGGGAGAAGGGTCGCGATGGAAAGGTCAATTCACCGTCTCCGCGCGATCGCGATCGCTCCACGTCCGGATCAGCGACACGTTCTGGAATCCGCGCGGCAGTTTCAGGCCGCGTTGGGCGCGCTTGCCGATGTAGCTGTCGAGGTCATCGCCGCCTTTGAGGTTCGTGAAGCGCTTGCCGGCGTGCACGACGAGCGTCCCGCCTTGCGGAACGACTGCCGAGGCCACGACTTTCTCCGGGGCGATCGGCGTGCGATGCAGCTTGATCGTCTGCACACCCTTCCCGCGCGCCAGCACCGGCAGCTCGGCGATCTCGAAGAGCAGCAGCTTCCCTTCCGTCGACGCCGCCGCGACGTAGTCGGTCTCGTAGCTCCCCACGCGCTGCGGGCGCAGCACGGTCGCGCTCTTCCCGACGTTCACCACCGACTTGCCGGCCTTCAGCCGCGTCATCATCTCCTCGAGGCGGACCACGAATCCGTAGCCGTCGTCCGTCGTCAGCAGCCACAGATCGTCGGGCTCGCCCATCATCACGCCGACGAACGACGCACCCGGCGGCGGCGAGAGCGACGACGTCAGCGGCTCGCCATGTCCCTTCGCCGACGGCAGTTCGTGCGCCGGCAGCGAGTACGTACGGCCGGTCGAGTCGATGAACACCGCGAGCTGGTTGCTGCGTCCTTTCGCCGCGTGCAGGAACGCATCGCCCGCTCTGTATGGCAGCGTGGTCGGATCGAGATCGTGCTCTTTGCCGGCGCGCACCCATCC
>Ga0207686_10001598_pt1 | contig 12692 bp, 9 predicted proteins | sample KBSM24metaG_FD_184396 | JGI IMG/M metagenome (GOLD analysis project Ga0207686, IMG submission 184396) | Miscanthus rhizosphere microbial communities from Kellogg Biological Station, Michigan, USA - KBS M2-4 metaG (SPAdes) (version 2) | ecosystem: Host-associated > Plants > Roots > Rhizosphere >...
TTGCAGTGCGGGCCAGCTGCGGGCACAAGGCCTTGGCACCGCCGGAACCATCAACGGCACCGTGACCGATCCGTCGGGGGCCGTCATACCCAACGCCATGGTGACCATTCTGAATCGCGTCACCAACTACCGGCAAACAGCGACCACAGATAGCAAAGGCGAATTCCGTCTTGGCAATATCCCCCCGAATCCCTATCACGTCGAAGTGACCGCGCCGAACTTTTCCGCCTCCGCGCAGGACGTCGATATTCGAAGTACGGTACCTGTCAGCCTGAAGATTTCGCTTTCTCTCGCCGGTGTGCAGCAGACCGTTACGGTGGAGGCGCAGGGCGCCGACCTACTTGACAATGTCCCCTACGCGCACAACGACATCGATATTTCGAGCCTCAACAAGCTTCCCATCTCAGGACCGGCATCCGGACTGAGCGATGCCGTCATGCTGAGCACCGGGGCCGTGGCTGCCGATTCCAACGGATTCTTTCACCCCCTTGGAGATCATGCGCAGACCAGCTTCTCGGTTGATGGGCAGCCGATTAGCGATCAGCAGAGCAAGGCCTTCTCCACCCAGATCCCTCTAAACGTCATTCAATCCATGGAACTGATTACCGGCGCACCTATGGCGGAATTCGGCGACAAGACCAGTCTCATCGTGAATGCCGTGACGCGTTCCGGTTTGGGTCAGAAGCCGTTCGGAAGTTTCCAGGGACAGTGGGGATCATTCGCGACGTATTCGGAGGAAGCTGCGCTCGGGTTCGGCGGCCCAAAGTCAGGCAACTTTCTGGCTGTGAATTCAATGCGCTCCGGACGTTTCCTCGATACGCCTGAGCTTACACCCCTGCATGCCATCGGCAACAGCGGCACGATCTTCGATCATTTCGATTACAACCCGACCGGCCAGGATGCCTTCCACCTCAATATCTCGGGCGCTCGCAACTGGTTTCAGATCCCCAACACTTATGACCAGTTGGGACAGGACCAGCGGTCTAAGATTACGACTTTCAATCTGGCTCCCGGATATCAGCACACCTTCAGCGCCACCACACTCCTGACCATCAATCCCTTCTATCGCGCCGATCGCGTGAACTACTATCCCAGCCCGGACATAACGGCCGACACTCCGGCGACCATCAGCCAACACCGGACTCTGACCAACTGGGGAACCAAAGCCGATCTTGCCATCTTCAAGGGCCGCCATAATTTCAAAGTCGGCACACAGTTGATGCAGACGCGCCTGCACGAGCAGTTTGGCTTCGGGATCACCGATCCGACCGACGCCTCGTTTCTGGACCCGGACACAGGCGCCTTGTTCCCCGGCCTGGTTCCCTATGACTTAACGCGTCCGGGGGGCAAGCTGCTCCAATTCGATGGCAGCAAGAATATCAATCAGTACGCGTTCTATATTCAGGATTCGATCAAGTTCCGCAACCTGCAGGTGCAAGCAGGCCTTCGCGTGGACACGTATCATGGAATCGTCTCGCAGTCGAGCGCCCAGCCGCGCGTCGGATTCTCTTATCTGATTTCAGGAACCGGCACCGTGATCCGGGCATCCTACTCACGCACGTTCGAAACTCCGTACAACGAGAATCTGATCGTATCCAGCGCCACCGGAACCGGCGGCCTGGCGGTGAACACTTTCGGCGGGCAGACTGTGCCCCTGCAACCAGGCCATCGCAACCAATACAACGCCGGTCTCGAACAGTCCTTCGGCAGATGGCTGATCGCCAGCGCCGACTACTTCTGGAAATACACGAACAGCGCCTATGATTTCGGCACCTTGTTTAGCACTCCGATTGCATTCCCCATCGCCTGGTCAAAGTCCAAACTGGATGGTGTCTCCGTGCGCATTGGATCCACCAATTTGCGCGGCTTCCAGTGGACCACGACGATGGGTCATACGCGGGCCCGCTACTTTCCGCCCGAGAACGGCGGACTGGTGTTCAACAACGATGTAGGCGAATCCGTATTTCGCATCGACCACGACCAGGCCTTCCAGCAGACCACGCAGTTGCGTTATCAGAAGGGCAGAAACGGACCCTGGATCTCGTGGACATGGCGCTATGACAGCGGCTTGTCCGCTGGCGCGGTAGGCAGTCTGGACGACGCGCTTGGACTCACCGGCGCGCAGCAGGCCGCCATCGGATTCTTCTGCGGCAGCCAGCACCCCACGATTGATACTCCTCTGACCGACGCTCAATGCACCGTATCGAACTACGGCTCGACCAGATTGGTGATTCCGAAGGAAGGCACGGAGAACGACGACCACAATCCCCCGCGGGTCGCGCCCCGGCATGTGTTCGACATTGGTGCGGGCACCGACAATCTATTCAAAGCGGAGCGTTTCCGGACGACGCTGCGATTTGTGGTGACCAATTTCACCAATAAGGACGCGCTCTATAATTTCCTATCGACCTTCAGCGGTACCCACTTCCTGCAGCCACGGGCGTATCAGGCAGCAATAGGATTCGTGTTTTAGGCGACCTCGTCTGCGCCAATGTGATTGCTCACGACATTGCTACCGATATGTCCGCATAACGGGACTTCTCCCGACTACTAGAGCCTCAATTTCCGAATGGATGAGGGTGCTACTGAAGGAGTTCGAATCCAGTCTGGGGATCCATACAACCCAGCGTTGAAAACAGGACGCTTCCGTTCACCGGAATTGATAAATTCTGTGCTTGCTGGTTCGAATCCATGGTGGGCATTCGAAGCCGACAACGCGGCTAGCGTTTACTTCCAAATAACCGACCATCCAGTCCCTTTCCCTTCAAGTCGCTGCACGCGAGACTGTCATCAACGATTTTCGGTTCGCCATTCTCGGGAAGCGTTTGCGCAGGCTGACTACCTCGGCGGGAGAAACGCGACTTTCTCAATGGAGATGTTCATCGCTCGGGCGATTTTCTCGGCAGCCCAGCCTTCAGCGATCAGAGTCTCGTCTCGCGCACACTGAGACTAAGAGCGACCGGCGCTAGTAGAATCCTGGAGCCTCTCCGGGTATTCGGTCGAGAGACCGTGGCTGATATAGTTTCGGCCACTCAAGACGCTCTGGACAGCATCCTGAAGTTCATCGCGAAGGCCGGATTTCAGTACGTATCCAGTCCCACCCGCCTCAAACGCGGCCTTTAGGTACGCCGTGCTCGAATGCATCGTGACAAATAGGAGCTTCATTTCAGGCCGGCTTTTCTTGATCTGGACTGCGGCTTCGATACCGTTCAAAAGTGGCATCGAGATGTCCACGACAATCAGGTCCGGTTTCAAGCGTAGCGCCGCTTCCACTAAGGCGCGCCCGTCCGCCACGGCCTCGACGATCTCCCAATTCGGTGCGAGTGCCGAGCGGATTTCTTCCAGCACCGCTGGATGATCGTCGGCCAATAAGACCCGAGGCCGTTCTATAGGTTGCTCTCCAGGCAACGGAGCTTCTAGGGCGATTTGAGTTCCGTGACCCAGCTGTGCCGTAATCGTTAGCTTTCCATTGATCGAATGTGCACGTTCCTTCATGCTGATCAGTCCGAGCCCGCCGTGGCCCTTGACCGCCTTCACGTCAAAACCAGCGCCGTCGTCTTGAATCGTTAACAAGACAGCTCCCGTCTTGAAATCGAGACGGACCGAGACACAATCGGCGCGCGAGTGCTTGGCTATGTTCTGTAGACTTTCCTGTGTGACCCGAAAGAGACAGAGTGACGCTTCACTGGGCACTGAGGCCAACGGGCCACTTTCTTCGAAATCCAGCGCGACATCTGGATACTGTTCGGAAAACTGGCCGCACAAGTCTTTCAGAGAAGCAACCAAGCCTAAATCATCGAGAACGGACGTGTGCATCTGGTGCGCGATATGTTGGGTCTCTTGCGATGTCTTGACCACGTGCGCCCGGATCTCTTCAAGCTTGGCCCGCACGTCCTTGGAAGAGAGGGGGTCGGCCGCAAGGTTGCTAATCTCGCGGGCCAGGGAGCCAAGCTGATGGCAAGTGTGATCATGCAGTTCGCGAGATACTCTCCGGCGCTCGTCTTCCTGAGCCCGCATCAGACTGGCAGCCAACGCGCGTATTTCGTCGTGGCTACGCTCCAAGTCCGATGTGAGCCGATTCTCGATTTGCTCGGCGCGCTTTATCCCGGTGATGTCGTGAACCGATCCAACCAGATGAGTACAGGTGCCTGTCTGGTCAAAGACAGGCGCAACACTGACTTCCCCGGTCAACCTCCCGGCTGGGTAGTCAGATGTTTCTTCCCAGCGCACGATAGTCTTTTCTTCGATCGCCTGCCGGTATTTTTTCAGAGCCCTTGGTAGCGACGGCTCTGGAATGACCTCATTCACGGCTTTGCCGACCACCTTTTCTTGGCCCAATCCAGTGACTCTCAGAAAAGCTGCGTTCACAGAAAGGATGCGGAATTGCCCTTCGGGTTCGACAGCCAGATGGAAGATGATATCTTCGACAGTGTTGTAGATCGAGACCAAACGTCGCTGCTTTTCCCGCAGCCTGCCGATGATCTGGCCCACCGGGATGGCGTTGACCAGGACAGCTTGTACGATCATGGTCCAGATTCCCAGTACGGTTGCCTGAGCCTGGAGTGGAAGAGTGACGTGCGTCATCTCCAGAACCGTAAATACCAGCGCGCCGAGCAGGCACCCACCCGCTGTCCCGATGGCGGCTTCGTATCCGAGGAGCCAGGCCGCCGAGGCTGGCAAGGACACGTAGAGCAGCGCTCCCGGGCTGTGTATACCGCCGTAGGAGAAGCAGACGAGCGTCGCCCAGATCCAGACGCCTCCGAGGTAGGCCAGACTGGCGCGCCGGAAGTGGCCCAGCCGTAGCAGCACGAGTGCAGTGACGTAACCCACTTCTTGGACGAGCGGATAGAATATCCGCGGGAAGCTCACCACAGCGAACGGTATCGTGGCGAACCACGCGGCTGCCAACCACACGGCGAGAGCCGCGAGGAGAACGTGCAGAATTCTTGCCGTCTGATCGTCGGCAAGCGAGCCTCGAAGCCCGACGAAAAGCGTGACGCGATGTGAGATCCGCGAAATGTAGCGCTTAAATCTCAAGAGACCTCCTTTGAGCCTAGGGTCAACGTATCGATGATACAGAATTTCGCACACTTCGATTGCGTTGTGATCGCCACGGTGGCGTCCAAGTATTCGACAGCATTGCAAAGGGATAGGCGTGTATTTTGCTAACTCGCCTCATCAGATAGTCGGCCATCCGTCCACTACCGATAATTCCAATTAACAGGCTCCCCAGAACCACACTCCTAGCGGGGGATTGTTCGAATAGCTTCCGGATGCGCCGTCATTCAGGACTTGGGCGATTTCGTCGCCGCTCAAGTCACTTGTATGAGATGCCGACCACGAAGCCACATGCAGGATCTCAACCTGTGGAGCGATGCCAGCGTCCCAGGCCGCCACAGTCGAAAGTCAGGTTTTTAGCGAGTTGGTGGATCCAGACTCACCTGAATAAGATCGAATCCGGAATATCCGATTGCCCGAGGAGAGATCCGTACAGATAATCCTCGCGCAGGGTAAAAGAATTGAGTATCTCTTCTGGCGTCTCCGTAGCGCCCGCTGACCGACTCGCGTTTATTCTCTGGTCCAAAGAGGGTCAAGCGTAGAGCGTCGGAATAGCCTTCGATAAAGAATCGACGAGTCTGCCCTTTGAAACTGCGAGTGACGTAGGGGGGACCTTTCTCGGTAGGTTCAAAATCAATTATGATCTGCACCACCTTCTGTGACTCTCCAAATCGAACGGCTAGACCTGTCGGTTGTCTCTGTGAATTCATCACCCCGCATTCATTGGCGTCGATACAAGGCACGAAACGCACGGGCCCTCTAAATGGATCCTCTATCTCGGCTTGAAAAAGCTGCAACCCACGATCACGAGCTACCGCATCTGCTTCGGCTCGAGACATTCCCAGATGTATCCCCCAAACCGATAGCTGGGTGCTATCCAAATTCTTTATCGCCAAAACATCCGTCTCGGTCATCTCATGCTTCGATGATTCAGGCGGGACTCCTTTCGGGGTCTGGAACCAGGCGTAAGCCAGGCTCACGCCCAGAATGCAAGAACCCGCTACTCCATATAGTCTTTTCATGGGCACGGCGACTGCGGGCGTGCGTAGCCAAGGGGTTGCCCGAACCAGCTGCTCGTCGGTGTTGGGAATAGCGAACCCCAGGCAATGCCCGGAGTCGACCTTGTGGCGTTTCCACGAGCGCTCAGCAAAGGATAGCTGCCACCCCTTGGCTCCACCTGATTTGGGTCCAAGAAGCCCACGTGTTCGGGAAATAACACAACATCACCAATCTGTGGCGTCTGGTTGGGTGCTAACATCCTAAGGCCCGGTTACGGCGCCAGGGACGCCGTGTAAGCCACAATGTTCATCATGTCTTCGTCGGTCAGGTTGGCGACCACGGGTTTCATCAGCTCTGTCCACGTTCCTTTGCGGAAGCCTTGCTGCATGTCGAACATCTGGCGCATCAAGTAGCTGGGCGAACGGCCCGCAAGACTGGGCACCGGGCCCAGGCCTTTTAATCCGGCGCCGTGGCAATTGGCGCAAGCGATCGTCTTGCCGCCACCCTTGGTAACCAGCGCCTCGCCCTTCTTCACTGCACCGACGGGCACGTAGGCAGTAAAGCTGGAGTGCGGATCGCGCAGTACTTCTGTAGCTTCCCCATTGACTGGTGTTTCCACGATGCGTTTGCCGATCGGCTCCATCTCGTTGCCTTCGACCAAGAACAACCCGTTCGACGGCTTGGTTTTGGGTACCATTTTCGTTTCGACGACCTTGATCCAAGGAGTCCACTTCATAGAGCCAAAGTAGTCGGCGGCGGCTTTGATCTCTTCATCCGTCATGTTTTTCGCGAACTGCATCATGAGGTTCGTGTTGTTCTTGCGCGGATCCGCGCTCTTCCGGTTGCCATTCTTGAATTCGTTCATCGTCTTGATGAAGTATTCGGGTGAGAGGCCACTGACACCCGCATTTTCAGCGCGTCCCTTGCCATTGGGATAGTGGCACAGGCCGCACGCCCATACGTCCGGTTGCTTTCCGCGAGCTACCACGTTGGGCATCTGGGGATGTTCGCTGGGGAACCAGTCGGCCGGTCCGAAACGATTGGCGATCTGGGCTCGCGAATATTGCGCCGAGGCGCCGGGGAGGCTGCGCAGAGTCTGATCGGTGTTGGCCGGGCCAGGAGGGGCAGGCTTATCCCCGGGTTGCGGCGGGGTCTCGAAGCCGTAGGCCCACGGTGGCGGATCGGCGGCAAACGTCTTTCCAGCGCTTGCGATTGTGGCGCCGAGGGCGAATGCGAATATGGCAGTGCGATGAAGCTTCATGGGCCTCCTTGGAGTTGCAGTAGCGTTTAATCGGCGTTGCAGAGAGCCGCGGTACATTCAGGATATAACGGCAGCGGAGGACTCGCCATCAGTTATGTCCAATTCTTTCATCCCAGGTTTGTGCGGTTTGCCAGCCCGCTGCGGCGTGCGCTTGGTATTCTGATCCGATGCCAGACGACGTTTTGCGAGATCAAGAGATTAGAGGATGGTTGGTCGCCCATCGGACACTACTTTTCTTGATGGATAGCTTCCGAGTGCGCCGTCATCCAGGCACAATCCACTTCTCGATGGGATAAACTTCGTCGGATCAATAATATGCCTCTCTCCATTCGGTGACCAGTTCGGCCCGCGAATGGTGCTCATCGGCCTTCAGCGATGGGACGTGTTGTCTCTCGCGTACATACGCTAAGACGAAGAGCGGGCAGCGAGCTTCGAATCCTGGAGCCGCTCCAGGTGTTCGGTCGAAAGACCGGGGCTGACATAGATGCGGCCGCCCACGACCCTTTGGACAGCATCCGGAAGCTCCTCGCGCAGCCCGGATTTCAATACATAGCCAGTTCCTCCGGCCTCAAACGCCGCTTTTAGGTACGCGGTACTCGCATGCATCGTGACGAAGAGCAGCTTCATGTCAGGCAGGCTCCTCTTGATCTGGACTGCGGCGTCGATACCGTTTAACAATGGCATCGTGATGTCCACGACAATCAGGTCCGGCTTCAAGCGCAGCGCCGCTTCCACCAGCGTGCGCCCGTCCGCCACGGTCTCGATGATCTCGTATTTCGGTGCGAGAACGGCGCGGATGTCTTCGAGTATTACTGGGTGATCGTCGGCCAATAAGACCCGAGGGCGTTGCACAAGCTGCTCTACAGGCAACGGAACTTCTAGGTCAAGTTGAGTGCCGCGGCCCAGCCGTGAAGTGATCGTTAGCTTTCCATTTACCAAATGCGCGCGTTCCTTCATGCTGATCAGTCCGAGCCCACCGCGCCCCTTGACCGCCTTCGGATCGAAACCAACGCCGTCGTCCCGGATTGTTAATACCACAGCTCCCTTCTTAAGACCGAGGCGGACCGAGACGAATTTCGCGTGGGAGTGCTTGGCTTTATTCTGCAGGCCTTCCTGTGCGACTCGATAGAGACAGGTCGCCACTTCAGGGGGAATTGAGGTCGGCAAACGACTGTCCTTGAAGGACCACGAGATATTTGGATAGCGCTCGGAAAACTGGCGGCACAGGTCCTCCAGCGAAGCCACCAATCCCAAATCATCGAGTACGGCTGTGCGCATCCTGTACGCGATATCGTGGGCCTCTTGTGACGTGTGAACCACGCGCGCCCGGATCGCCTCAAGCTGGGCTCGCAGGTTCTCGGAAGACTGGGAGCCGATCGCAAGCGTGCCAATGTCACGGGCCAGGAAAGCAAGCTGATGGCAGATGTCATCATGCAGCTCGCGAGATACTCTGCGACGCTCGTCTTCCTGAGCCCGCATGAGACTGGCAGCCAAGGCGCGTATTTCGTCGCGGCTAGCCGCCAAGTCCGTAGCAAGCTGATTTTCGATTTCGTAGGAGCGCTTGACTTCAGTGATGTCTTCGATCATTGCAAGGCCGTGCATGGGTTCGCCTTGTTGATTACGAACGACGGATGCAGTCAGATTGATCCAAATGATTTCTCCGCTTTTCTTTACATACCGCTTTTGCAGTGTATAGAAAGGAATTTCGCCTTTGAAAAGCCGCTCGGCAAGCTCTACATCCGCTCGCAGGTCATCCGGGTAGGTGATGTCCGCGAATGTCATTTGAAGGAGTGACGCTTCAGGGTACCCCACCATTTGACAAAGCGCGCTGTTGACCTTCGCGAAGTGAAAATCCTTTCCAACAAGCGCCAGGCCGAGGGGCCCTTCTTCGAACACTCTGCGGAAACGCTCTTCACTCTCGCGCAATGCCTCATCCATTCGATTCCGTTCGGTGACGTCGATGCAGGATCCAATGTAGCCCGTGAAAGTACCGTCCAGGTTGAATCTCGGTACACCAGAGTCAAAGATCCAACGGTATTCCCCATCATGTCGACGGAGACGGTATTCCATTTGAAAGTCCCCGCGTCTATCAAATGCGTTTGTATAGGTTTCCAGGCAGCGCGCCAAATCATCGGGGTGGACTCCTTCCGTCCAGCCGTCTCCGATCTCCTCATCAAGGGACCGCCCTGTGAAGTCAAGCCATCCTTGATTGAAGTATGTGCAACGCTTGTCTACGTGCGACATCCAGATCATCACCGGGGCGACGTTCGCAACGAGGCGAAGGCGTTCTTCGCTTTCACGCAGCGCGGCCTCCACCTCTTTCGGGTCCGCAAGGTCCCGCCCGAGCCTGGAAGCGCCGCTCGAAGAAACCGTGAGCGAGGCTGCCGATTTACTTCGCATCTTTCGAGACGACCGTTTCTTAGGGTTCAACGAACTCATCGCTCGCAATTATCCGAGGTTTTGTTTGTTGCCGGATACAGGAAGTCTACCTGTGGTGCAGCAAGCTGTCAATTCAGGCTGACTTCAGAACATAGCACGCAGAGGTGATGATTGTTTCCAGATGGTGTGTCGGCTTTTAAATGTCCGCTATGGCTTCGAACCTGCAAGCATGGAAGTTCTGCCGAATGGAAGCGTCCTGTTTTCAGTGCACAAAAGTGCTGGGTCGATGAAACGGGACGTCCTCAGAGCTTCTCTCCCTAACATGAAGACAACACTTAGTTTGGTATTCATCGCGACCATACTTGCCGCTCCGATGATGAGGGCAGAGGATGTCGGGGAGGGGCAGCGTGAGGTCCTTGGTTTCATTGGCGGGGTGACGGACGGAGGCGGGACAACGCTCGGGGGCGGGTTGCAGCTGGGGATTCGCTCTCGCTGGTTGTTTTCGGGTGAAGTGGGCTGGATAGACGCGGGGCGGAACAACAATGCACTGAGCGTGGACGCGAACGTTCACTACCTGTTTCCGTTGCGGAATTATTCGAGGATTGCTCCCTACATCTTAGGAGGATTGGGCGTGATCGATTCGTCGGCAGGGTTGAATCTCGGTGGCGGGCTGCGGTGGAAGGTGGGTTCAGATTGGGGGATTCGGCCAGAGGTGAAGATTCTCATCAAGGGTGACACGGCGGCTCGGATTTCAATTGGGATTTACAAACGATTCTAAATCCCGCCGCAGAGGTTTTGGCGGCACTTCGGATTGCAACTAGATGGAGCCGTACAGAAAATCTTCACGCGTGATCTTAACGCCGAGACCGGGGCCCCAGGCGCTTCCAGGGGAAATTTCCACAAGCAGACTTAGGGACAGTGGCTTCGTTCGTGCACAGCTTGCGCGTTCGCAAGCACGCTGACTCAAGGTCGAAGCGATTTTGACATGTAAATGTCAGGCCTTCCAGGCCCATTGGCATCTGGCATGACTCCCGTGATGACGAACCCGACATTCAGATAGAAGGCGAATAGGTGGCCTCGACCCAGGTCATGGATCTCCGCAAGGTGTCGTGGCCGGTCGCGATACAAATCAACTCCAGAGAGCGAGGTCATATCCGTATTGTCATCGGTACCGAGTGTCACCGTGAGCGCACCCCGGTTGCGTGCCTCTGATTCGAACGCGGCGACCAACCCCGTCCGATTCCCGTCCCCGAAAGTCCGAATGTACAACCATCGGATGAATCTACCAAACACGCCCACTGTACTTGGGGAGGCCTCCGACCCAGCAACCAGAGTTTGGGAGTCATCGCACGTGCAAAGCCCTCGCGTAAAACGCGCGTGACCTCTTTACGCGTCGAATCGAGATCTGGCCACCCGAGTGATTCGTCGAAGTGTTCTACGAGCAAGTTTGCGGCCTGCTCACGCGTGCTTTCAGACTGGCGGGCTAGATCGCGATCATAATCCGGTCACCGTACCAGGAATCAGAGCCCGGAAGGGCCTTAGTTCTTGAGCGGCTCGAAACGAATAACTTGATAGCGCTCGCGGTCCATGCCCCATCGTAACTTGCCACCAACGGACGAATCGCCGCTGCTCGCGACTTAGAGCAAAGACTGATGCCCCTAATCGCTGCCGACATGTCCGCATAACGGGCGGTTGCAACTTCGCGAGAATTCAAGTTTGCCGACTGATCGATAACTAATCCGACGTTCATCTTTTTCGAGTAACTATACTAACCTCCTGTGCGTCGCACGCCTATGCGCCTTCGTGTTCTCACCGCTGGCTTGCTCTTCGCGGCCAGTCTGCTACCCGCCCAATGGCCGTCGCCGAAAACGCTGGGCATTCCTCGTGGACCCGACGGAAAACCCGATCTGAAAGCGAAAGCTCCACGTACGCCGGATAGCAAGCCCGACCTCTCCGGCCTGTGGTCCCTCTCCGACGAGACCTATTGGCATGACATCAGCGCAAATCTGGGACCGGAAGGGGTTCCCTTGCAACAATGGGCCGCCGCTCTTTATAACGAGCGCCGGGACAACGAAGGCAAGGATAACCCCATCGCCCGGTGTATGCCGGCGGGAGTTCCGACCACTGACAATATCCCTCTGCCTCTCAAACTCATCCAGACCCCGGCGTTCATCGCGATCCTCTACGAATACAACATGGAGTACCGTCAAATCTTCACCGACGGCCGCGCCTTACCCAACGACCCCAATCCGAACTGGCTCGGCTATTCCGTAGGGCGTTGGGACGGCGACACTCTCGTGGTGGAAACGGCAGGCTTGAAGGACAATACATGGCTCGACCTTTTTGGACACCCCGCCACCGATGCGCTGCACGTAACTGAACGCTTTCACCGGCGTGACGTCGGGAACATGGACCTTGAAATCACGATGACTGATTCCAAAGCCTACAACACCCCGTGGCGAATCGCGCTCCAATTCCACCTCATGCCCGACAACGAGGTTCTGGAATGGATTTGCCAAGAAGGCAATAAGGGAATGGAGCATATGGTCGGAAAGTAGGATCGCCATTTTTTCTCACGGGGCCAATAATCCGAAAGGCAGGACTGCCGCAACAACGAGACCGGGTGCGGAGCGCTAGCCCTTGCGGCTACCGGCTTCTTGTCGTCGCCAAGATTTACAAACCGTTCACATCCGTAGGGGAACCTGGTCCTTAGTGCGGGAAGCTTCCGATAATTCCAATTAACAGGCAACTTCCGAGAAGCCGACTTCACGGAATGATCGCCGGAATACCTTACAGCGCTCTGTACGAGTGGCCGACGATCCGGACGGCAGTGGTAAGATCCGCATCAGATTCGGGCTGATCACGTTATCGACGCATGCTGATTGGCAACCCTAACGCCCTAAGAAGAGCTTGAAAGTCCGGAGGGGGTTCGCAGTCAACGCAAACGCTGTCTCCAGAGCGCGGGTGGATGAACTGAAGATGCGCCGCGTGGAGC
>Ga0207686_10001606_pt1 | contig 12663 bp, 15 predicted proteins | sample KBSM24metaG_FD_184396 | JGI IMG/M metagenome (GOLD analysis project Ga0207686, IMG submission 184396) | Miscanthus rhizosphere microbial communities from Kellogg Biological Station, Michigan, USA - KBS M2-4 metaG (SPAdes) (version 2) | ecosystem: Host-associated > Plants > Roots > Rhizosphere >...
TAAAAACTGAGAAGACGGCTATTAAACATTTATGGCATACACTCCGGCTCCGTGATTACCGCACTGGTTTTTTATTGACCGCATTACTATCAATTGGTGGTTTTATGATGATGCCATGGGGCAGCGCATTTGCGGTAAATAACCTGCATGTATCGTATGAGCAACTTCCAATTATGTTTATGGCCGGCGGAATTGCTGCTCTTATTATAATGCCATTGATCGGGAAGCTTAGTGATAAAATAGATAAAGCAAAATTATTTACTGTTGCAGCACTTAGCATGATGGTAATCATCGTGATCTACACAAATCTTACTCCTGTCCCATTCTTTCTGATAATAATCTTGAATATTTTGATGATGACAGCGATCATGAGCCGGATAGTTCCGGCGATGGCGCTTGTATCTGCATTACCAAAAATGCAGGATCGTGGCGCATTCATGAGCATCAATTCATCTTTACAGCAAATTGCCGGTGGAGTTGCGGCAGCTGTTGGAGGAATGATCGTTATTCAAAAAACAAAAACAAGTCCATTACAACATTATGACATACTAGGCTATGTCATTGTAGTCATAATTATCTTAAATATCATTCAGCTTTATAGAGTCAGTAACATGATCAAAGCAAGGAAACATACAGATAAATTGTGATGAACCGACTGCAAATTTCAAAAATTGGGTTAGCTTTAGTACATACCACGATTCCCATGCGTAAACCTGGATTGATCGTCTTTTTATTTATTTGCAGCATTTCTGCATTGAATGCGCAAACTACTTCTTCAAAAATATTTGATGCTGCAAAGAACAACGATCTGAAAGAAGTGAAGTCATTACTTGAGAAGGGAGTCAACCCAAATAGCGCTGACGAAGATGGCGATCATTTACTCATGTATGCGACTCTTTATTCTTCCATCGACTGCATGAAAATCTTAATTGAGAAAGGCGCTGATATAAATGCAAAAAACAATCTTGATGAAACAGCATTAATGTGGTCCGTTCATGATATCGCAAAGATGAAATTTTTGATAGACAATGGTGCAGATGTAAATGCAAAAGCAAAGTCTGGTAATACTCCATTACTCATCGCCTCAATAGGACATGGAAAATATGACGTAGTAAAATTGCTGATTGACAAAGGAGCTGATGTGTCTGCGGTAAATAATCGAAAAGAAAATGCCCTGATCAGAGCTTCCTTGTTTGGCGATACAACTACTGTTTCTTTACTACTCAGTAAGGGACTTGATCTTAATGCTCTCAGCCTGGATTCGACAAGTGCATTGGTAAATGCAGTATTAAATGCGAACAAACAAGTCATATTTCAATTATTGGATAGAGGCGCTGACCCAGACAACACCAGTTTTTCTGGGTTGACCTCTTTATCTTTTGCTGTAATTTTTACCGATGCTGAAACAGTAAAAGCAATATTGAAGAAATCAAAGAAAGTTAATTCAATGGATTATGATGGAAATACGGTATTAATGTATGCTGGTTATCATGAACACGATGATGTTGACATGATACAGGCCTTATTAGATAAAGGTGCGGATGTAAATATAAAGTCAAAGAATGGTGCAACGGCTCTTTCCTGGGCTTCAAAAAAAGGAAACACGGCAACAGTAGCGTTATTAAAAAAAGCAGGAGCAAAATAATTTTATAAAAACCCTTTTATGAAAAAATGGTTTATCCTTTCAGGGTTTGTTATACTGATCGCATCTTTTACAACTATAACAGACAAGATCAAGATCAACGATCCGGAAGCGATAAAAAAAGCGATCAATAAAAGTTTGCCTTTATTACAAACGACCAGTCATACCTTTTTAGAAAATGCCGGTGGATGTCAATCTTGTCATCACCAGGATCTGACCGCCGTTAGTTTATCATTTGCAAAAGAAAAAGGGTTCGCTATTAATGATTCAAGTTTTAACGAGATATCTGATTCCATCATGCATGTTATAAGATCATGGAAAGCAGCATTAGTGGAAAATGATGATCCTGTCGCTATCGTCATGTCGAGTGGTTATCAATTGTGGGCATTACGGGCAAATAAATATAAATCCAATAAACTGATCGAAATGCTGGTAAAGAATTTAATGCAGCGGCAAACGGGTGAGGGTTCGTGGGTAAGCCCCAATCCCCGGCCACCATTGGAATTTTATTCTTTCAGTGCGACTGCCCTAATGGTATCGGCTATTCAATATTATTCGCCTGCATCTTTAAAACAAGAGGCTGCGCAGCGAATTGAAAAAGCTCGTGCATGGATGATCCGCACAACTCCTGAAACCAATGAAGAAAAAGTGTTTCAGTTACTCGGACTTAAATGGATCAACGGTGATAAAGATTTTATTCAGCAGCAAGCTAAAAAATTATTGGCTACTCAACATGAAGATGGAGGTTGGTCACAATTGACAAATCTTGAAAGTGATTCTTATGCTACCGGCCAGGCATTATATGCACTATATGAATCTGGATTATCAAAACCAGATGATGCATCTTTTCAAAAAGGCATCTCTTTCTTACTAAAAACTCAATATGAAGATGGATCGTGGAAAGTGAAATCCCGTTCCATCCCTTTTGTTCCTTTCGTTCAAAATGGATTTCCTCATGAGAAAGATCAATTCATTTCAGCTGCCGGAACTAACTGGGCTACTATGGCACTTACCTTAGCAGTAAAATAAGAATTCAGGTAATCATAATAAAGTTTTATGAAAGAGAATACTACATCCTTTGCGCCGATGATATATCTCAAAGAAGTGGCGCCGGCAATTGAATTTTATAAGAACGCATTTGACGCAGTTGTTTTACGCCAGTGGAATAACGATGATGGCAGTGTACATGTAGCCGAAATGGCTATTGATGGAGCATTGTTTCATATGCATGAAGAATCTACCAGGAATAATGAATTAAGCCCGGAAACATTAAAAGGCACTTCTATCGCACTTGGTTTATTTGTAGTTGATCCTCATGCAACGATGGCCAAAGCCGTATCAGCAGGCGGCACAGAGGTAGACCCGGTACAAGACTATGATTACGATTACCGGCAGGGAACTCTTGCAGATCCATTCAACCATCATTGGGTACTTCAAAAAAAGATCGGTAAGTAATTTTAATTTTTATCCAATAAATTCTATCTTCCAGCGTTCTAAAAAAACCCGTACCTGTAAAAACTGAAAATCATCCTTATGAAAAAACCATCCAACAAAGGAAACGGGTCTGCAATTGCCATAATCGCTACATTGGAAGAACCCGATTTACTTCAAATTTTAGTGGAAAAATTAGCTGAATGCAATGTTGATATGGGTTACTCCTTACGACAAGTTCAGCCCGGCTGGAAAGCAATAGAAACTTCATCTATTGAGGTTCTTGCAAGCGGTGGTATTGATGTTTCGGATAAAAACGATTCTAAACATGCTTCCTTTGTTACAAGTTTTTTGTTTACATGTGTTAAACCAACAAATGGAAAATATAACCTTACCTGGGGTCATTCACTTTCCTGATCACAACTTATAATAATAATGGCTGCGCCGATTAAATCAGGGGCAGCCATTATATATTTACAAACTTTTTTTAATCATCCTTTTTTACTTTCTTTTCGCCATCTTCTATTTTTATTTTTTTATCACCATCTTTGATCTTCACTTCATCTCCTTCTACTTTCTTTTTATAATCGCCATACTTGATCTTGTATTCATCATCAATATCATATTTGCCATCACTTGTTTTTACTACATGTCCATTTACCACATCACCGGTTGTACCATAAATCGTATCCTTTGTCTTTGTATCTACATAAATATAAACAGGCTCATGTGTTTCAGTATTAATCATACGCCCCGTCTTTTCATCTTTTTCGAGATTTATATACTTGCCTGCGGTCAGATCATAGTACCTGTCTCTTTTGCAGGCTGTAAACATTAATGTTACTGAAAGACCGGCTAATAATAATTGTTTCATGTTTTTTATTTTAAGAAAACAATTATCAGACCAGCAAGACCGGCATTCATAAAAAAATATTATAGAACGAAGTTGGGTATTTTTTTCCCCGCATACATGAAATCAATTAGGAGAAAAGTAAGCTGTTCTTATGAATTAGCTCATTTTTCACTATATGTTAATAATAGTTACCTTTAGCGCATGCTTTTTTCAAAAGAACATTTAAGTTCCGGTAATAACTATAACTGGACAGATGAATTCATATTTGATGGTACACCAAGCCGCAGACTTTTTGACCGCCAAAACGGGAATCAGTTACTTTTTATCATTAATCTCTATGCATCCCAAAGCGACAAGTTTTCGACAGACCAGGTACAAAGGATCGAAGAAATGCTGGTAAATAAATTGCCTGAGCAGGTTAAAAGTGAAATTTCAGTTCTGAATTGGCTGAAGGAAAATGGGCAAATATTTTTAGTAAGCCAATAGTCAGCAGGATTGCTTCTCTTCACAGCCTGCTAAGTTTTAAAAAATCTGGCAGGGTTTTTATCTTATTTCCATAGTTGCATCTAACTTTATTGATCACCGAATAATTTTTATTTATGCGTTGGATAGGTGGAAGAGAAAGCTCTAATGTAGATGACCGCCGGGGTATTTCAACCGGTGGCGTTGTCGCAGGTGGTGGTATCATAGGCGTGATTGTGATCGTACTTCGCTTATTACTTGGCGGTGGAGGAACTGATGATGGATCAATACCACAGATACAACTTCCGGGGCAAACCCAGCAACTAACACCTGAAGAAAAAGCAGCGGATGATGAACGTGCAAAATTTGTAAAAGTCGTTTTAGGATATACTGAAGATGTATGGGATAACTTATTTGCTCAACAAGGAAGCCGTTATCAACACCCGACACTTGTTCTTTTCCGTGACGCTGTTCAGTCTGCATGTGGTAACGCAAGTGCGGCATCGGGTCCGTTCTATTGCCCCGATGACCAGGAATTATATATTGATCTTTCCTTTTACCAGGAACTCAAAGAGCGTTTCAATGCACCAGGAGATTTTGCAATGGCTTACGTGGTGGCGCATGAAGTTGGTCATCATGTCCAAAAGCTATTAGGTATATCTGATAAAATGGACAGGATGCGCCAGCAAATGAATCGTGAAGAATACAATAAATATTCTGTGATGCTTGAACTACAGGCTGATTTTTTAGCTGGGGTTTGGGCGAATCATGCACAACAAATGAAAAACATTCTAGAAGCAGGTGATATTGACGAAGCGTTAAATGCTGCTAATGCTATTGGTGACGACAGGCTGCAAAAAGAAACGCAAGGTTATGTCGTTCCTGAATCGTTTACCCATGGCACATCAAAACAACGTATCTATTGGTTTAAAAAAGGATTTGATACAGGCGATATGAAGCAGGGTGATACCTTTAATGACCCTTCATTGCAATAACATGTTCTCTCCTTTTGCAAAGAACTCTTTCTGGAAAATCTAAATATCCGTTAATACTCTGTTCAGCTTATATGGAATGAATTCTTTCTTCGTTAGTTTCAATTACTAAACGCCACCAATGATAAAATACTTTTTCCCAACAGTATCCCTATGCATTGCCACTACTCTTTTATACTCACAACCTGGTTCTGAAACACAAAAATCATTCATTCATTTAACCGAACGGTCATTCGCACAGAGGTAAAAGACCAGTCTCATAGTCCTACCTGCTGGGTGTTTGGTACCAATTCCTTATTTGAAAGCGATCTGATAAAAAAATATGATCTAAGACTTGATCTTTCGGAAATGTTCATTGCCCGCTACGCATATATTGATAAATTAAAAACATGGTTAGCAACGAAAGGCAAAACTTATTTCGCAGGCGGTGGTCAATTTCATGATGTAATAAGAGTGGTAAATAATTATGGAATGGTTCCGGAAGCTGCTTATCGGGGCATTCCAAATCCCAGGAGCAGTCACGATCATACAAATTTAGATACTGCAATGCACCGGCTTGGCCGAAAGTTTTTGAGAGCAGGGAAAACTAATTTGAGTTCCACAGATATACAGCAAGTGAATGATACACGTGATAAATATTTGGGGAAAGTGCCCTCAACATTCCGGTATCAAATGGAACAATACACACCAAGATCATTTGCACAAAAACTAATTCATTTTGAAAATGATTATGTCAAATTGATGTCTTTTGCAGATCAACCATTATATAAAAAATGCTTGCTTGATGATAAGTTTAACTGGGCAGGTGATAGTTTATACAACATTCCACTTAGTGACATGCAAATACTTATTGATAGTGCATTGACCAATGGATGGTCATTAGGTTGGGAAGGTGATGTAACTGAAACAGGCTTTGGCACATTTAGAGGTTTTGCAACGATAAACGATTCTGCTTATAACTATGACGAAGAAAGATTGAAGAATTATAAAACTGAAGCCACCGAACGGGATCATATGCTTCACCTTGTTGGCATTGGCAAAGACGAAGATGGCGAGAAATGGTATCACTTAAAAAATTCATGGGGCTCCTGGGCAAATGACAATGGTTATGTTTTTATATCTGAAAATTATTTCAAACTAAAAACTGTTGTTCTTATGGTAAACAAAGCGGCATTGCCTAAATATCTAAAAGGGAAATTGAATATAAACCAGTAAAAAAATATTTGCCTTGTATCTCAATAAAAATAAAAGGCTGCCTAATAAAGCAGCCTTTTATTTTCTAACGTTCACGTTCAGAACTTAATTTTTTACAAACCTTGCAGATCTGGTTTCTTTGCCATCATTAACATGCATCAAATATAAACCAGCAGAAAGTTTCGAAATATTTAATTGTGTAAGCGTATTACCACTTTCCTGTTGCATAACCTGTTTACCCATTAGATCATACACCTTGATCACAGTTTTCTTGTGAACTCCATCCACCCATACATTCAGTTGATCACCTGCGGGGTTAGGGAAAAGGGTTATTGCAAAGTTTGGATTCACATTTACCTCAGTTGCGGTAACTGTCGCCTTAGTTGCAGTAGTTCCTGATCCTGATGATGTGAATTGTGCAGTGCTGTAGTTACTACTTTCGGTGAGGCTGCAGTTTGAGTATACTCTCCAATCATATGAAGTGGCCGCAGATAAAGAATATAAATTGACAAATGTTGAATTGGTACCGGTAGTTGCATAGATCCATGTACCGGAAGAAATTGGCTTATACTGGACAGTATAAGAAATTGCCCCGCTTACAGAACTCCAGTTCAAGGTTGCAGTGCTGGATGCAATATTAGATGCTGAAAGTCCGCCAGGAGCACTACATGAACCTATTGCTTGTGAAGTAAACTGCGTTTGTGTGTAGCTGCTGACACCAGAAGTGCAATTAGCTCTTACTCTCCAATCATAGGAAGTAGTTGCCACCAATCCCCCTATTGTCCATTGTAATGATGTAGTACCATCTGCAATAGTTACCCAGTCAGGAGAACTTGCAAGTTTATAGTCGAGATTATAACTTACCGCCCCACTAACAGGTGCCCAAGTAGCAGTAGCAGACGTAGCCGTAATGGGGGAAGTTGCAAGACCAGTTGGAGCACTACATGATCCTCCACCTCCACCTCCAGTCTGAGACAAAGTACTAAACGTTTTCTGTGCGTAGCCGCTGCTGCCGGATGAACAATTAGTTCTTACCCTCCAATCAAAAGAAGTAGAAGCAGGCAGACCCGATAAGTTCCATGACAACGATGTTGTTCCAGATGTGATATTGATCCAGCTACTTGATGATGATTGTTTATAATCGACATTATAACTATTCGCTCCGCTAACAGGACTCCAGTTTGCAGTTGCACTGCTTATCGTAATGTTAGATGTCGAAAGTCCTGATGGTGTAGAACATTGTGTTCCACCTCCACCTCCACCTCCACCTTTTTTTCCTCTTGGCAACATTTTTTGGGCACTGACGCCATAAGTTGAGACTACTAATAGAAACAGAGCTAATAATTTCATATTAATTTTGAATTTTGAGCGTTTCAAAAATTTAACAGCAACACAATTTACTTGCACCATATTTATAAATCAAGCGCCAAACAACGAATATGATGCCAATAAAAATACTACGGACTTATTCTACAGGCTTTGATAGATTTCAATCAATTTTTTGCCTTGAGGACAATTTAGTTATTCACAGAATAAGGAATTTAATACTTAGCCAATTCTCTCATTTAGAATTTGTTATTATTAGTTAACAGCTCCTAATAAAGTGAGTTGCATAAAATCATTTTATGAAGAAAACGCTGGCATTAGTTATCATTATTTATTCACATGTATCATTCCTTTATGCATGTACCACTTTTTTTATCAATAAAAATGGGCAAATGGTCTTTGGCCGCAATTATGATTGGGTTAGCGATGCAGGGATGGTTTGCACAAATCTGAAAGGATTATCAAAAACTTCCATGAAAACAGAAAATGGAGAAACCATAAGTTGGGTATCAAAATACGGCAGCATTACTTTTAATCAATATGGTAAAGAATAATCAATATGGTAAAGAATTTCCAACAGGCGGTATGAATGAAAAGGGCCTGGTAGTTGAATTGATGTGGCTAGATGAAACAAAGTACCCTGCGGCAGATAACAGGCCTGCTATTGGTGTGCTGCAGTGGATACAATACCAGTTAGACAATTGGACAACAACCGAAGAAGTTATTGCAACAGATAAAGAACTTCGGATATCACTTACCAGCAGTACCCCACTCCATTACCTGGTGGCAGACGCAAATGGTAAAGTAGCAACAATTGAATTTCTAAATGGTAAAATGGTTGTACATAAAGGAAGCGATCTTAGTTTCCCGGTGCTTACAAATAACACTTATGATGAATCTGTAAAGTCAGTTAAAAATTCTTCTTCAAATGGCAATAATTCATTAGAACGTTTTGGCCAAACCTGCAAAATGATACAACAACTAAATACAAATAACACGGCTAAACAGTTAGCTGATTATGCATTTAACATTCTCGAAGATGTAGCGCAAGGTGATTTTACAAAATGGAGTATAGTTTACGATATCACGAATAAAACAATTCAATTTAAAACCAACCGTTTTAAACAAATAAAAACAATTAGTTTTTCTGATTTTGATTTTAATTGCTCTGCTACAGCAAAAGTGTGGGACATGAATCAAAAAGCAAGTGGCTCTGTCAATAACCTGTTTCAAAATTTCAACAACGACATCAATAAAAGAATTGTAGAAACTGCTGCAAAAGAAAGCGAAAGTAATGTTTCTATCAGTCAAAAAAACATAGAAGCTTTATGGCAATACGCATCAAAAATTAAGTGTCAATAGTTTTTTTGCTCATTTTTTTTACTCTTTCCCCTTCGGTGCAGTTTTTGCGCAATTATACCTGTATTGATCTATTTTACTATAAGTAGCTAATCATGAGTACGAATAATTACAAACAAACAGCTATTGATTTTTTAATGCTTGCTTCCAAGGGAAATTCAAAAGAAGCTTTTAGGAAATACGTGAGCAAAAATTTCAAACATCACAATATTTATTTCAAAGGCGATGGCGAATCATTGATGATTGCGATGGAAGGCAATGCAACGAAAAATCCAAATAAGGTCTTTGATATCAAAAGGTCTTTACAAGATGGAGATCTGGTAGCGATCCATTCGCATATTTGTCAAAAACCCGGAGATCCGGGTGCTGCCGTTGTGCATATTTTTCGTTTCGAAGATGATAAGATCGCAGAGCTATGGGATCTAGGGCAGCCTGTTCCTTTAGAAACGGTGAATGAAAATGGAATATTTTAATTATTCATTTCAAAAAAAAATAGATTATGATAATAGCAAATAATATAGCAAAAGCAGAAACAACAATTAATGCATCTACAGACAAAGTGTGGAGTGCGTTGACAGAACCTGAAATGATAAAGAAATATATGTTTGGAACAACTGTAATTTCTGACTGGAAAGAAGGAAGTAAGATCATTTGGAAAGGAGAATGGGAAGGAAAGCATTATGAAGACAAAGGAAAAATCCTTCTTTTTGAGCCGAAAAAAACCTTGCAATACAGTCACTTTAGCCCGCTTTCAGGTCTTCATGATAACCCGGAAAATTATCATATAGTAACAATTGAGCTGGAAGAAAAAGATAAACAAACTATTGTCACTCTGACGCAGACCAATAATGCTGATGAAAAAACAAAGGATCATTCTGAAAAAAACTGGAAGATGATGCTGGCATCACTTAAAAAGCTTTTGGAAGAATCGGGCAATTAGTCTTATTTAAATTTATAGTTTAAAGCAAAACCACTTGATTTCCCAGTGCTATAAGGCATTATACTCAGGTTTGGATCTTTAATTATTTTGATCTTATGAAAATGAGGTACCAATATGCCTGTTAATGTTCCCTGGGTTATTCCTAAAAGTATATCAGTAGGAAAATGTTGACCAGCTGCGTGCCTCATATAAGCAGTGGCACCTGTAGCTGCGCCAGCAATGGTGTAAAACACCCATTTTGCTTTTGAATCCGGATGATAATCTCCATAAACTTTTGCCATGAAAAATGTTGAAGTGGCAACGAGGGCCACATGCCCTGCATAGAAAGAATTTTTGCCTCCTCCCCTGGTTCTTTGCTCAATCGTTGACTCAGAACTATAAACATAAGGCCGGTAACGATTAGTTATATAAACAGAGCCAGTATATAAAAGACCTGTTATCGACATAGATTCTAAAAACAAATAACTGAGCTTAAAAAAATCTTTACTTGTTTCCTTTCCAGTTAGAAAAAGAAATGGAAGCAGCGTCGAAGCATAAAAAGGATAATAGCTTGCTTTATCAATTGCTTTATCATAAGGCCGAATTGCCCAGCGATCAAACCCATTAATATCGTTTTTATCAAGACTTAAAACAGTTTCTATGTTTGTATTTTCTTTACTATAGATCTTTGTAAATGCATAGGCTGACCAACCAGCACCAACAGCGAAAACAGGAATATCGACAGCAGGTTTGAGCTTATATACTTGTTGCCGCTTACCGGTTTTTGGAATGGGCAACTTTCCAATTAAAGTATCCGAAGATTGCAATGTATCATTCCCAGTCACTCTTGAACTATCTTCCTGAGCAAAAGAGTATAAATGCAGAATCATTGCCGCAGTACAACACAAAATCTTTATCATCATTCGCAGATTTAGGGTAAAAAAATGCGAAGGGCATTTAAACAATATAAAAAATCATGCCACCCAATTGTAAATCCAAAAGAGTCATGCCTATCAAATCGATTTAGTAAGGGAAAAATTGATGCAAAAAAAAGCCGTCTGCAAATAAGCAAACGGCCAAGGAAGGGACTTGTCAAAACGTCAAATCGCTACCTATTTCTTTATATAACCAAATAATCCATGTTCTTCGTCATCAGGACCGGCTGCAAAGAACAGCCAGTTATGATTTAATACTGCTGAAGTAGAAGGAGCAAAAGCTATGCCCCAAAGTCCTTCAATTTCTATGGGCTCGCCATGCTGACGAAGTTGACCAAGGAAATTTCCATTATCACCATAGGCATTGATATGACCATCACCAAAATTTCCCACAAGAAAAACATCCGAAGTACTACTTCCTTCACCCCAAAAACCTGTAGGTGCTTTTGCCACACCCCATGGAGCATTTAATTGTCCGCGGGAAATAAACCTTTTCATCAACGAGCCATCTGGATTATAAATATCAACATAACCATTCCCCGGTGATACCACTTCATCGCCATCATCTCCCAGCTTTGAATACATTACAAATAATTGCCCCCCGATATTTTGGATATTGAAAGGCGAATAATCTGATGGAAGATCGGGATCTGTAAATGGTTTACTTACTTCAGCCCAAACTTTATCATACACATCAATTTTCTTTTCGGCAAAATTCGCTACATAAAGAAAATTATTACCATGATCATTCGCTAAAGCAATGCCTAGATAAGAAGCATCAGGAGCATCATCAACCATTTTTATTGCAGCTGCACCACCATTCCATCCGGATATCACTCCATCAGCACCTGCGAAAATAAACCGGGCGGGATTTCCATTTGGAAGTTTAAAATCTGTGGTGCTATTATTCACCTGCCCTGTTGGATGACCAACAGTTGATGTACCGGCGCCGGGAATGCTTACTGGTGATATGGCAACAGGAGTACCGTCGCCATTTAACACGAGACTTTTACCGCTCCCTTCAGCGGAGACCCATGCAGGACCCGAAGCAGGAAAAGATATTCCCCAACCATTCACCATATTCGGATTAATATGTGCTGGGTTATATTCATCATTATCCCCGACAAGATTTACTTGTTCAAAATCTTTCAGTTCCTGTGGGGGAATTGCTTTTGCAGCTATTTCCCCATTGGCTGTTGTAGTCTTTTCTACATTTTTTTGACAGCTAAAAATAATGGTTAGCAATGCGAGTGCAAAAGCCGGGTAGGCTGCTTTGCTTAAAATCTTTCCCATAAAATTTTATTTAAAGTTGAACAATAGATACTCCCCCCGGAAACATTAGCGTTTCCGACAAGATTTTTGTCGACAATTCAAAGGGGGTTTTAGTTGTATCGCAGTTAATCCAGAGAAAGTTGCTATCGTAAAAAACATTTTACAAACTAGCTATAAATAAAAGTTCCGTTTGCTAATGGAACTAAGCATAAGAAAATTGTTTTTTGAAAAAATGGGGAATTATTTTCCTGCACTCCTGGTAAAAAGATAATAGCCCA